>Ga0068858_100001272_pt1 | contig 26093 bp, 22 predicted proteins | sample KBSSwiS12_FD_66589 | JGI IMG/M metagenome (GOLD analysis project Ga0068858, IMG submission 66589) | Switchgrass rhizosphere microbial communities from Kellogg Biological Station, Michigan, USA - KBS Switchgrass S1-2 | ecosystem: Host-associated > Plants > Roots > Rhizosphere > Soil ... | reverse complement strand
GTCAATCCTGCGCGCAGACGCAGGATCTCCGGTCACACCGCGGCAAGTCGCGCCTTCAGCGTGCGCCGGCACAAGCTGAGCGGTGCCGCCGGAGATGCTGCGTCTTCGCGCAGCATGAATCCAGAGCGGAGGACGCTGAATGGCTAGCGCGCTTCTGCTGATCGTCCTGCTGCCGGCGCTCGGCGCCCTGGTCAACGGCACGCGCGCGTACGCCGATCCGCATACGCCGAAGAACCGGACGATCACGAACTTCTTCTCCCTGGCGACGACCGGCCTTTCCGCGCTGATCGCGTCGTGGGTCGTCTTCACGTACACCCGCGGCGACATCCACGAGCCGTTCACGCACACGTACTACACGTGGATCCCGTCGGGGCTGGGGCACGCCGGGAAAGCGATCGCCGACTTCGGCGTCGACTTCGCGTTCCGCATCGATCCGCTGTCGTGCACGATGCTGCTGATCGTCACGTGGATCGGCTTCCTGATCCACATCTACGCGACCGGCTACATGTCGCACGAGAAGGGCTACACCCGCTTCTTCACCTACCTCAATCTCTTCATGTTCATGATGCTGCTGCTCGTCCTGGGGGCGAACTACGGCGTCATGTTCGTCGGGTGGGAAGGGGTGGGACTCTGCTCCTACCTGCTGATCGGCTTCTATTACGACAAGAACTTCGCCGCCGACGCGGGGAAGAAAGCGTTCATCACCAACCGCATCGGCGACTTCGGTTTCGTCCTCGGGCTCTTCCTGATCCTGAATACATTCGGATCGACTGATTACACGAAGGTGTTCTCGCTCGTCAGCGCGAACCCGCACGCCTACACCGGCGTGGCGACGGCGATCTGCCTGCTGCTCTTCGTCGGTGCGTGCGGCAAGTCGGCGCAGATCCCGTTGTACGTCTGGCTGCCCGACGCGATGGCCGGACCGACGCCCGTCTCCGCGCTGATCCATGCCGCGACGATGGTCACCGCCGGCGTCTACATGGTCGTCCGCTCGAATCCGCTCTTCCGCCTCTCGCCGACGGCGATGGGCGTCGTGGCGGTGATCGGCGCGGCGACGGCGATCTTCGCGGCGACGATCGGTCTGGCGCAGAACGACATCAAGAAAGTCCTCGCCTATTCGACCGTCTCGCAGCTCGGTTACATGTTCCTCGCGGCCGGCGTCGGCGCATTCACCGCGGCGATCTTCCACGTGATGACGCACGCGTTCTTCAAGGCCTGTCTCTTCCTCGGCGCCGGTTCGGTCATTCACGGCTGCGGCGGCGAGCAGGACATGCGGAAGATGGGCGGCCTGCGCAACTACATGCCGCAGACGCGCATGACGATGCTCATCGCCTGCATCGCCATCGCCGGCGTTCCGCCGCTGGCGGGCTTCTTCTCGAAAGACGAGATCCTCGCCGCCGCGTGGGAGTACCACTGGGCGGTCTGGGCGGTCGGCGTGATCACCGCCTTCCTCACCGCGTTCTACATGTTCCGCCTCTACTTCATGACGTTCAGCGGCGAGTATCGCGGTGCGGTGGTCGAAGGCATCGAGACCTCGGAGCCGGAGCACGGCGGCCATCAGCTGATCCCCGATCAGCGCCATCTCGATCAGGGCGACGAGCACACCGACAAGGCGCACGGACATCACGTCCATTCGCACGATCCGCACGAGTCGCCGTTCGTCATGACCGGCGTGTTGATGGCGCTCGCGGCGTTGGCGATCATCGGCGGATTCGTCGGCTTGCCGAAGCTGCTGATGGGCGCGCAGCCGACCTGGTTCCAGCAATGGCTGGAGTCGGTGCTGCCGGCGCTCGGCGGCCATCCCTTCGAGTTCGGCGAGGCGACGGCGAGCACCGAGGCGATCCTCATGGCCATCTCGGTGCTGGTGGGACTGGGCGGAATCGGGCTGGCGTGGCACTTCTACAAACGCGATCCGCTGTTCGCGCTGCCGAGGAAGATCTCGACGCGCTTCTCGCTGGTGCACCGGCTACTGGAGAACAAGTACTACGTCGATGAGCTGTACAACGCCACGGCCATCGGCGGCACGCTGATGCTCGCGCGCGTGCTGGCGTGGATCGACACCTGGATCATCGACGGCCTGGTCAACCTGGTGCGGCACATCACCGTCTGGCCGCTGGGTGAAGGGTCGTCGCTGTTCGACAAGTACGTCATCGACGGTCTGGTGAACGGCGTGGCGTGGACGGCAGGCAGGGGCTCGATGGCGCTGCGCCGCGCGCAGAGCGGGTTCGTGCAGAACTACGCGATGGTGATGGGCGGCGGCATCGTGCTGCTCGTGGTGGTTTATCTGTTCCTCAAGCCGTAACGAAGGGGAGAAACGCTTCGAATGGGCATCCTGAACATCGTCACCTACATTCCGGCGATCGGCGCCGTCCTGCTCCTCTTCTTCAAGAAGGACAATCCGGCCGCGATCCGGATCATGGCCACGGCGGTGGCGGTCATCGACTTCGTCGTCTCGCTCTACCTCTGGATGAAGTTCGATCCGAAGGCGCTGTGGCAGTTCCGCGAGACGTACGAATGGATCCCGTCGCTGCACGTCAAATACGACTTCGGCATCGACGGCATCTCGCTGCTGCTCATCATCCTGACGACGTTCATGGGCATCATCGCCGTGGTCTCATCCTACGCGGCGATCGATCACCGGCAGAAGGAGTACTACATCCTCCTGCTCCTGCTGCAGACCGGCATGATCGGCACGTTCTGCGCGCTCGACTTCTTCCTCTTCTACCTCTTCTGGGAAATCATGCTCGTGCCGATGTACTTCATCATCGGCATCTGGGGCGGCGCGCGCAGGCTCTACGCCGCGATCAAGTTCTTCCTCTACACGCTCGCCGGATCGGTGCTGATGCTGCTCTCGATCCTCGGCCTCTACTTCTTCAACACCACCGGCATCGACTTCCTCAACATCCCGGGCCTGCACAACACGCCGTCATTCAGCGTGCTGCAGTTCCACGAGATCGGCCACCTGATCCCGCCGTCGCTGCAGTTCTGGCTCTTCCTCGGTTTCTTCTTCGGCTTTGCCATCAAGGTACCGATGTTCCCGTTCCACACCTGGCTGCCCGACGCGCACGTCGAGGCGCCGACGGCCGGCTCGATCATCCTCGCGGCCGTCCTGCTGAAGATGGGCACTTACGGCTTCGTCCGATTCGCGCTGCCGATCCTGCCCGATGGAACGAAGCAGCTGCTGCCATGGGTCGTCGGCCTGGCGATCATCGGCATCATCTACGGCGCGCTCGTGTCGCTGGTGCAGAAGGACATGAAGAAGCTCGTCGCTTACTCATCCGTCTCGCACCTCGGCTTTGTCATGCTCGGGATGTTCGCGCTCAATCCGATGGGGCTGAAGGGCTCCGTCCTGCAGATGATCAACCACGGCATCTCGACCGGCGCGCTCTTCCTGCTCGTCGGCATCATCTATGAGCGGCGCCACACGCGTTTGATCGCCGAGTACGGCGGACTGGCGAAGCAGATGCCGATGTACGCCGCGCTGTTCCTGATCGCGGCGCTGTCGTCGATGGGTCTTCCGGCGTTGAACGGCTTCATCGGCGAGTTCACGATTCTCGTCGGCGCCGCGAACCGCAACATCTGGTGGGCGGTCTTCGCGGCCGTCGGCATCGTCCTCGGCGCGGCATACCTGCTGTGGCTCTACCAGCGCGTCTTCTGGGGGCCGCTCGACAATCCGAAGAATCAGAACGTGCCGGACGTCAACGGCCGCGAGATGGGGCTGATGCTGGCGCTGGTCGCGGTCATGGTGTGGATCGGCGTCTATCCGAAGCCGTTCTTCGAGCCGCTCGAAGAGCCGGTCAACTACATCGTGCGCAAAGTCGACCCGACGTATTTCGATCGCAATCCTCTCGTCTATCCGGCAGCACAGCCGGAGCATGTGGCGGAGGCGAAATAGCCAGATGAACTGGAACGACGTCATCTTCCTGCTGCCGGAGATCATCATCGCGACCGGTGCGTCGCTGCTGCTGATCGCGCCGGTGACGGGGCTTCGCGACACCGCCTCGGCGAAGTGGTCGATGATCGGCGTTCTGGCCATCACCGCCGCGTCGCTGATCGCCTGCTCCTGGGCGGTCGTCGATCTCCCTCAGACGAAGGCTTTCGGGCGGATGTTCGCGCTCGACGGATTCTCGATCTTCTTCAAGCTGCTCTTCATCGGCGCGATCGCGGTCATCGTCCTGCTGTCGGACGACTTCCTGCGCGAAACGCGCTACTCCACGTGGGAGTACTACTCGCTGCTGGCGTTCGCGCTCTGCGGCATGATGTTCATGGCCTCGGGCATCCACCTGGCCACGATCTACATCGGCCTCGAGCTCCTGTCGCTCTCCAGCTACATCCTCGCCGGCTACTTCAAGAACGAACAGAAATCGACCGAGGCGGCGATGAAGTACTTCGTCCTCGGCGCGGTGAGCTCGGGGATTCTGCTTTACGGAATCTCGCTCATCTACGGCGTCTGCGGTTCGCTCAATCTGTTCGACATCGCGCGGGCGATGTCGACCATCGTCACGAACGACGCGCTGATGTTCGGCATCATCCTGCTGGCCTGCGGCCTCTGCTTCAAGATCGCGGCGGTTCCGTTCCACGTCTGGACGCCGGACGTTTACGAAGGGGCGCCGACGCCGATCACCGCGTTCCTTTCCACGGCGTCGAAGGCCGCGGCGTTCGCGATCTTCGCGCGGATCTTCTACACCGGCCTGCACGACTTTCACCTGGCGTGGAACAACGTCCTGGCCACGGTCTCGGCGCTGTCGATGATCGTCGGCAATCTCGCGGCGATCACGCAGGACAACGTCAAGCGGATGCTCGCGTACTCGTCGATCGCGCACGCCGGTTACGCGCTGCTCGGCATCATCGCCATGAACGAGATGGGAATCCGCGGAGTGCTCATCTACACCTTCGTGTACGTGTTCGCGAACCTCGGCATCTGGTCGATCGTGCTGATGATGAAGCGCCACGAATACGCCGGCGAGCAGGTCTCCGACTTCGAAGGCCTGCACAGCCGCGCGCCGTTCTGGGCGTTCTCCATGTTCATCTTCCTCCTCTCGCTCGGCGGCATCCCGCCGACGGCGGGGTTCATCGGCAAGTACTTTCTCTTCTACGCGGCGGTGCAGGCGGGCTTCGGCTGGCTGGCGATCATCGCCGTGCTGATGTCGGCCGTGTCGATGTTCTACTACCTCCGCCTGGTCGTGGCGATGTACCTGCGCGAGGGGAAGGCGGCGGATGTCGCGACCAGCGGATCGCTGCGGCTGGTGGCGGCGATCTGCCTCGTGGTGACGATCCTCTTCGGAGTCCTTCCCGACCGCCTGGTCAAGCAGGTCGACCTGTCGGCCGGTTTGATGCATGTCCAGAGCGCGGTGACGCGCAATGCCGCTAAATGACAAGCAGCGCCGTCAGGCGCAACAGCTCCTCGAGGCCTCGTCCATCGGCTGGATGTTCCCCATCGCCATCGGCATGGGCGCTCTCATGGGGTGGGGACTGGACAAGCTCTTCGGAACGAGTCCCTGGCTGACGTGGATTTTCCTCGGCTTCGGGGTGGCCGCGGCCTTTCTCAACCTCTTCCGCGCCGGGCTGCGAAATGACGACGGATCACCCCCGGAATCCTGAGCACGACGACGCCGCGACGGTGCTCCGGCGGATCCGGAACATCAGCATCATGGCGTGGGGCGGATTCGCTGTTTTTGCCTTGATTTCCAGCGGTTTCCACGGTTTTGTCGGATTGACTTGCAGTGCCCTCGTGACTATCATCAGCTTCCTTTGGTTGGAGGAAATCGTGGAAGCGGTCCTCCAACCGACTCCGCACCTTCGCGCCTGGAAAGTCACGTTGCGCACGTTAGGGCGCTACGCTCTGCTCGGTGCGGCGGTTTCGGTCACGATCTACGTAGCTCGGTTCAATGCCCTGAGTGTGTTGCTGGGATTCTCGATCGTAGTGGTGGGAATCATCGGTGAAGCTGTGTATTCGACCCTGAGAAGCTGGAACTAAACGAGGAGCTGGAACTAAAGGACGATGGAACACGAGAGCTCAATCCTCTACGGTCCGGTCAACGCGCTGTGGCACGCCGTGCAGCATCGTTTCGCGTGGGACATTCCGGACCACGTCATCATGGCGTTCCTGGTTCTTCTGATCTCGGCGATCGTTTTCCCGCTGGCCTCGCGCCGCATCAGCCGTGACAATCCGGGCGGGTTTCAGCACCTCCTGGAGATGGTCGTGGCCGGAGTGAAAGACCTCCTGCACGACATCGTCGGACACCACGGCGACCGGTACCTCTACATCATCGGCGGCTTCATGGTGTTCATCTTCATTTCGAACATCTTCGGCCTCTTCTTCTTCCTGCAGCCGCCGACGAGCAACATCAACACGACGTTCGCGCTCTCGCTGTCGGCGTTCCTCTACTTCAACACGGAAGGCATCCGGCGGCAGGGACTGTGGCACTACCTCAAGCACTTCATGGGGCCGATTCCTCTGCTGGCCCCGCTCATGTTCCCCATCGAAATGATCGGAAACTTCGCGCGCATCCTCTCCCTGGGCATGCGTCTCTTCGGCAACATCCTCGGTGAGCACACCGCCACCGGGATCTTCATGGGCATGCTGCCGTTCGTGCTCCCCTGGCCGATGATGGGCCTGGGGATCTTCGGCGCGTTCCTTCAGACATTCGTCTTCATCATGCTGACGATGGTGTACATCAGCGGCGCCATCGCAGCGGAAGAACACTAGTTCGGGTTCAGCACAATCAGAAAAGGAAGGAGATTCGGAGTGAACAAGAAAAACATCATGATGTTCGCGGCGATGACACTCACGTCAGTCTCTGCGTTCGCGCAGGCGCCGGCCGGCGGAGGCGTGCAGTGGGGTGTCATCTCGGCGGCATTCGTCCTCGGCATCGCCGCTGCTGCCGGTGCCATCGGTCAGTCGCGCGCCATCGCCGCGGCGTGCGAAGGCATCGCCCGCAACCCCGGCGCGGCCGGCGCGATCCGTCTGTCGATGATCATCGGTCTCGCCCTCATCGAGTCGCTCGTCATCTACGCGCTCGTCATCGCGTTCATCGTTCAGGGCAAGTAAGCCCCCTCGAACGATCGGACTCACACACGACGCCCGGCGGAAACGCCGGGCGTTTTCTTTTTGAGCAAGAAACAAAAAAGCCGGCGCATCGCGCCGGCTTTTCGTGTTCGATGTTCGTTTGACTAGTCGGCGTTCGCCATCCGCCGCAGCACTTCGATGGCCGCCTCGCTGCTGATCTTGTCGTCGATCGGCAGCACGTGCGCCGGCGACCAGGCGCCGTTGGCGAACGTCACGTAATTCAGGCCGTTCTTCCCGGTGGCGTAGAGAACGAGCTTGCCGTTGTCCCCGGAGAGCGCCGAGAGACGGGCGTTGGATTCGGTGCGGAAGTGCGGTGCGCCGATGCCGGCATCCTTGACGCCGATCGGGACGCGCAGGCGGCCGCCGTCGCTGCCACCCTTGGGGTAGAGCGCCGGTTTGATCGTGACGCGGTGCATGTTGTTCGTGACCAGATCGCCGAAGACGACGTCCACGGAGTCATGCGTGGCCGATTCCGTGATCACCGGATGGCGGAGGACTTCGTTATTGAAGTCGGCGTCGCGCGGACCCGGCACTTCATGCGAGACGTTGGTAAAGAGCGAAAGGTCGGCGACATGGGTGTCCGTCAGCACGCCGTCCTCGATGCTGAGCATCGCGTAGCGCGCCCACTCGCTGCGGCCGGTGTCTTCCCACCACGCCGCGTGCACGGTGAGTCCGTTGGCCGAAGTGCGGACGCCGTACTCGTCGTAGACGTCGATCTTGCGCGTGACGGCGACCTGGATGTTGTGGGAGTAGTGGTACGTCGCGGAATCGACCGACGTCGCTTCGCTCCACTTGCCGTTGTACGAGCAGAACACCAGGTCGCTCGACATGCCGTTGCTCGTGGCGCGCTGCCAGAAGATGAAGAGCGACTTGGACGCGGCGTCGTACGCCAGGGCGGGGTTCGTGTGCGATCCGCCGAGAAGGGTTCCGGGGACGACGGCGGTCGTGGTGTCCTGATCGTTGCGAGTGGTGAGAACGAGAACCTGCGTGGAAGGCGACTGGATCCCCAGCTCGTCGGTGTACGCACTTTCGACCGTGAACAACGTTCCGTCCTGGGTGAGGAGGAACGCACGGTTCGCAGCGTCCGCGAACGCCAGCAACGGCGTCGCGATGAGAACGAGTGCGACGAGGAATCGTTTGATCATAATTTCAGATTCACCATGCTCCGCAGATCGATGGCGAAGAGAAGACTCTTCAGATTGCGGAACTCCGGATAGAACTTCGCCAGTTCGTCGAAGTGGAGGGTCGCCAGGTCGGTGTCACCGGCCTTGTACGCGACCTCGCCGAGGAGGTAATGCCCGTTGCGGATGTGACGATCTTCCTCGGCCACTTCGAGCGCCGCTTCACCGTAGAAGCGAGCGCGCTCGAGATCCGCTTTGTCGAGGTAGCCGTAGCAAAGGTCGATGTAGGCCTCGGCCTGGAAGACCGGGTTCGCGACGTACTGCAGCGAGTCGTGGACGAGCGTGATGCCGTCGTCGGTCCGCCCGTCGAGCATGTAGCAGTAGCCGAGGCTTTCCGTGGCGTAACCGCGGATCAGGCTCAGCGTCGCTTCGTCGGCGCCTTCCGCGCTTCCCAGGGCTTCCTGGAAGCAGCCGGTGGCTTTGCCGATCTGCGAATCCATCACGTAGATGTTGCCGAGATCGATGAGGACCGCCCGCTTGAACGCGAGGTCGGCCGCTTCATCGGCGGCACGCAGCGCGAGCTCACCGTAGAAGAGCGCGCGCTTCAGATCGTTCTCGATTTTGTGCTTGAACTGCAGGGCGTAGGCGGCGAGGCAGACGTGGCGCGGGTTGCGGCGGCGCATGATCACGCGCGGCAGTTCCTGCACTTCGGGTCCGCTCCGCTCGAGCGCGATCAGGGCGTCGGCCTTGTTGATCGCGATCAGCTCGCGCAGTTCTTCGTCGGTGGCGAGGGTCAGAGCTTCGTCGTAAAGGGCCAGTGCGTCTTCGAGACGATTCTCGCGCGCGCTGGCCAGGCCGGCCTGGCGTAGTTCTTCGGTGCGTTCGACCATCGGACTAAGCATCTTCTTCCCCACTCTCCGCCCCGTCATCATCATCCCATCCCAGCTCCTGGCGGCGCTTGAACTCGATGAAGCTTTCCACTTCCTTCTGCGCCGTAGGGCTGAGGGACTTGAGCTTGTCGATGACCGTTTCCTCGTTCCGTCTGTTCTCTTCGAAGAAATCGCCGATGCTGAGATCGAAGGCCTGCAGGATTTTCAGCAGCGTATCGAGACCGACCTTGTACTCTCCCTGTTCCATGCGGGAGAGATCGGACTGGTGGACGCCGATACGCTCGGCGAGCTCCACCTGCGTCAGCTTACGCTGCCGACGTAATTGCCGGATCTTGCGTCCGACGAGCTCTAGCTGTGCTGGCCTGTTCATCTGCGTTTCGTTGACGTTTTATGCTATTGGACAATAAAATCCCGCGAGGATCAATCTACGGGCTTAGCTGACCCGTGTCAAGTCCCAGGAGCGTCTCCCCATCTATCGCGACCTGCATCTTCTCAGAGAATTGATACGGCGTGACTTCAACGCCCGTTTTACCGGGTCGGCTCTCGGCCTGGCGTGGGCCGTCCTCCAGCCCCTCAGCCTCGTCGTTCTCTACTGGTTCGTCTTCACCTTCATGATTCCGAGGGTGGGGGGCGGGAGCGACCGCTACATCTATTTCCTGATCTCCGGCCTGATCCCGTGGCTGGCGGTGAACGAAGGGATCATCCGATCGACGACGAGCATCGTCGAGAACGCGACGATGGTCAGGAAGTTGCCGTTCCGCAGCGAGTTGCTCGTGGTCGTCCCGAACGCCACGGCGATGATCTTCGAGGCCATCGCCTTCGCCATCTTCGTCGTGTTCCTGATCGTCCGGGGCGCGGATCTCCGAAACATCTGGCTGCTGGCGGTGGCGCTGGTCATCCAGTTCGCGCTGCAGCTCGGCTTCGGGCTGATGCTCGCCGCCACGTACGTCTTCTTCCGCGATCTGACCCAGATCCTCGGATTCGTCCTCTCCATCCTCTTTTATCTGAGCCCCATCCTTTATCAGGCGACCGGGCGCTTCGGCCCGCTGCTGGAATGGAATCCCATGACCCCGCTGCTCGGTTTGTTCCGCCGTGCCGCGTTGTCCGCGGCGTTACCCGAGGCGAGTTCGATCGTATATCTCTTGGCGGTGACAGTCGGAGCGTTGAGCGGCGGCCTGCTTTTGTTCCGCCGCGCCCAACCGACTCTCGTCGACCTGATCTGATCACACCCGCACTTCAATTCAGGAGATCTATCCGCATGTTGTCAAAGAAGACTCTGTTCGTGTGGCTGTTGACGATCGCCGTGGCGCAGGTTGCCTTCGCGCAGGCGACGACGACCGCTACGACCACGACGACGGACACCACCGCCGCAGCGCCGGCGACGCCCGCCGTCGACGGCGGCACGCCCACTTACCTGAGGCCCGAGACGCCGGAGCAGCGCGCCGCGAGAGTCGGTCCCGTCGATCCCGGTACGAATCCCGATCCGAAGGAGACTTTCTATCGGTACGGGAAGCGCTACCACATCGAGAAGTACGACAACGTGCGCAGCCGGGTGGTCATGACCGGTGGCGATCCGGGATGGGGGCGGCCGGTCGGCTGGGCCAACATCTATCGCGAGGTGTACCAGAAGAACGACAGGTACACCTGGTTCTGGTTCGAAGAGCACGACGCCGCCCAGACCGAAGAGATCCGGCAGCAGGCGGTCGAGTCGACGACCAAGTGGCCCGACGAATCGCTGAAGTACTTCCGCGCCACGCGCACCGAATTCTCGCCGCTCACGCCGCCGTCGGCCGGGAAGACGATCAACTTCAGCGATTCATCGGACGGTCTGCCGAAGTCCGGCTCCTGGCGGAACTCGCTGGCGGTCGCCGACATGAACGGCGACGGCAACGCCGACATCATTGCTCCTCCCGAGCGCCAGGGCAGCAACGTTCCGGTCGTCTTTCTCGGCGACGGCAAGGGACACTGGAAGATGTGGGACGCGAAGTGGCCGAAAGGATTGAACTACGGCGGCGTCGTCGCGGCCGACTTCAACAAAGACGGCCACATGGATCTCGCCTTCGCCGTTCATCTCGACGGCGTGCATGTCTTCCTGGGCGACGGCAAAGGCAACTTCACCGACTCGAGCGACGGACTTCCGCGCGACTTTCCGACGCGGCGCGTGGTGGTGACGGATGTCGATCACGACGGCCTGCCGGACATCGTGGCGATCAGCGAAGGCCCGAACGCCATCAACGAAACGAATCCCGGAAAGGCCGACTACGCGAAGATCCGCGCGTACCTGAACAAGAAGAAGGGGAGCTCCTGGGTCGGCATCAACATCCCGGCAAAAGGGAAGCAGGTTGCCGGCGACTGGCTTTCGGCCGGTGATTTCAACGGCGACGCCTACCCCGACTTCATCGCCTCCAACATCTTCTACAACGGTCCGGACATTCTTTACGTCAGCTCCGGCAAGGAGAAGTGGACCAGCGCCGCGGATGATTTCGGCCGCATCATCCCGCTCCTCGCCTACCACCGCGCGAACGCGACCGGGAAGTTCAGCTCGCAGAAGCGCGATGACGCGTTGATCAGCTACTACCGTCAGTGGCCGGTGGCGCTCGACCCGAAGATCGTGCCGAAGCCGCCGGTCGAGGACATCGCCGGAATCGATCGCATCGACTTCACCGGCAAAGAGCCGAAGCGCGTGTCGGTCATGCGCTGGAACAGCCCCGCGCACAATCCCGCTTCGGGAATGGGCACCGGCGACTTCGACGGCGACGGCAATCTCGACGTCGCGTTCACCATCTTCGAGTCGCGTGAGGTCGTGATTCTCCTCGGCGACGGAAAAGGCAATTTCAAGAAAGCCGACGTCGGCGGCGTCAAGCTCGCGCCGAATCCTTTTTACGATCTCAAGGTGGCCGACGTGAATGGCGACGGCCGTCCCGATCTCCTCATCGGTTACGAGGCGGCGGGGCTGACCATCACCCAGCACGATGGATCGATCCACGTCTACCTGAATCAGGGTGCGACGGCGGGAGCGCTGGCTGCCGCGAAGTAGGCGGGCTACCGGCCGGAATCGAAGGGAGAGGCCGTGGAGGCCTCTCCTTTTCTCGTTACCGGCTGTCTTGTTTCGGCCGGTGGCATCGAAGTCGCTTGGCGGCGACGGGCATGAGAACGTTTGCGTCGAAGGCCGCTTTGGATATAATCGGCGCGTTTTTCGAACCTGAATGTATGCGGTAACCCCATAAAATCTGCATTCAGGTATTGACTTCCTGTTCTTTTCGCCATACTGTTACGGCAATTCGAAATCGATCTCTTCAAATTCGAAGTGCTCATTCTGCATCCGGAGGTGATCGTATCGTCGAGCGAGGGTGAGTGCAGACACCGCAACCGAACTCATTTCAATCATTGATGTGTAGGAGAAAACGATGAAAAAACTTTTCGTATGGGCCATGGTGGCCACCCTCCTGATGGCGGGTTCGGCGTTCGCCTCGGGTCGCTCGCCGCTTCGTGCGGCCGCGAACGCGACCGCCGGTGCGGCGTTCTTCACGGGCACCGGACCGACGACGACGAATAACGACGACAGCTGCGACATCAGCACTGCGCCGGCGGCAACGCTGCTTCTGCCGTATTTCGAAGTCGATATCAACGCCCCTCAGACGACCGCACAGACGACGTTGTTCACGATCACGAACGTGACGCAGATCCCCCAGATCGCGCACGTCACGGTCTGGACCGACCTGTCGTTCCCGGTCCTCGACTTCAACATCTTCCTGACCGGCTATGACGTCCAGGGCATCAACCTGTACGACGTCATCGCGCGCGGCTTCGTCGCGTCCACGGCGGGAACGTCGATCGACGACGCGATCAGCCCGACGGGCCAGCGTTCGCTCGATAACGACCAGAACCCGAACTTCGGACCGAACGTCGAGTCCGACTGCTCGATCCTCCCGGGCCCGATCCCGCCGAACATCCTCGCCGATGTTCGCACGGCGCTCACCACCGGCCGCGTTTCGGGTTGCGGATCCAACGCTGTTGGTCTCGTGCACACGAACGCCATCGGTTACGTGACGATCGACGTCGCGGCGACCTGCTCGGTTGCGCTCCCGATCGAAGCTTCGTACTACTCGGGCGAACTTCTGTTTGACAACACCCTCATCGGTGACTATCAGCAGATCAACCCGAACCCGACCACCGGCAACTACGCCGGCGGCAACCCGCTCGTCCACATCCGCGCCGTCCCCGAGGGCGGTCAGGCTGGTGTCGCGGTTCTCACGAACCTCCCGTACACCTTCTATGATCGTTACACGGTTGGCCAGGTTGTTCGTACGATCGATCGCCGTCAGCCGCTGCCGTCCGTGTTCGCTGCCCGCTACATCCAGGGTGGCACGGGCGCGTTCAACACCAACTTCAAGATCTGGCGCGAAGGCGTGACTGGGCCGTCCCCGGTTGCGTGCTCCTCGTACCAGCGCAATGGTCTCACCGGCACGGAAATGCAGGTTCGCGACATCGTCCGCTTCGACGAGCACGAGAACCCGACCGTCCTGGCCTCCTCGATCCGTGTGTCGCCTGTCCAGACGACCACGATCATCCTGCCCGAGACCTCGAGCGTCTCCACCTCAGCGGGTATCTTCCCGCCGCTCTCGACCTCTGGTGATGTCGGCGGCTGGTTCTACCTGAACCTGAACAACGGTGGTTCCACGTCTTACAGCGTCACCACGGCTGGCGTCAGCACGACCGTCCCGCCGGGACCGCGCGTCTTCTCCGGCGCCGGCACCAGCACCACGAACACCGGTGCCATTCGCCAGAACCAGGATTGGGTCATCGTTTCGATGTTCGCCGAGGGTCGTTTCTCGGTTGACTTCGACGCCGCGTGGCTCGGCAACGGCTGCTCGCCGTCGCCGGCAGTCACCGACGCGAACGGCGGAACTCCGGCAATCGGACCGTCGCCGAACGCTACCCCGTAATCCTCGTTCCTATCGCAGTTGCCTCTTGAAGGCGGGCCGGTTTCCGGCCCGCCTTTTTTGTTTGCCAGCAGTCCGTTGACTTGATAAAATAAGTTTTCGAAGACCAGGTGATTCTGTCGTGATTCGATCCGGCAAGGTTGCCTGTGTCGGCCCTGCGTATTCCATACATCGATCCGTCCAGACCAGAGTTGGGGAGACAAAGTGAGACGACTTCCGATTCACTTCGCGCTGATGCTGACGTTGCTCGCCGCAATTGCGCCCGTGAGTGCCTTGGCGTACAACGGCCCGCCGCTGTTCACACTGCCGGCGAAGACAACGAAGACAGAGGTGACTTGCACCACGTGTGTTCCGTCGAGCTACATGGGCAAGAAATCTGTCGGGTATCAGGGGGCCATGAGTACGTTCGTCGGTCGCTATGACGACTCCGCACTGGACAGCGAGGGATTCTCGCTCCCTCGTCCTCTGCGCGTCTGGCAGATGAAGTACAACGCCGCCCACGACCGGCTTTACATGCGCGTCGGCAGTTACCTCGTGGCGTACGACGTCGCTACATTGATCAGTCGCGCGGCATCGAACGAAGGACTGATCACCATCGATCGCCCGGGCGACGTCGGTCCGGCCGGGTCGTATCTGAGCTGGGACAAGTCCTTCAACATCGAAGACAACTGGCCGCAGACAGGAATGGACGGCGGCGACTGGCTGCCTGATTTCGACTTCGACGACCGCGGCTTCGTCTACATGACCGGCGGCGTGATCTGGGGCAGCGTGAAGGATGACTACGTGCGCGGAGGCCAGTTCTCCGACGGCTACAAGTTCGCCGCCGCCAGCGCCAGATCGATCGTCGTCCTGAAGGCCTCCAACGGTCACTATTACGTGGTGGTCAGCCCGGAGACCGGCACGTCGACGGTCTTCGACGTCACCGATCGAACGGCACCCATTCAGACTGCGACATTGACTCGCGCTTTCCTGAAGACCGCCGCGGCGAAGAGCGCTGACGGCCACTGGGTGGCCATCACGAACTCCGGCTCGAACAGCGTGGAGATCTTCACCACCGAGGACTTCATCACCAACAGGCCTCCTGTTTTCTCCACCACCCCCGGCCAGATCTTCAAGGGGATGGCTACCGACGGCACGAGATTTTTCGCCGCTGAGACGGTCAATGGACTGCTGTCGATCTCGACGTTCACCCCGTCGGGCGGAACGTTCGTCGAAACGAAGTCGCGCACCTCGAATCCGTTCCTTCCCGAGCGCCTGCAGTACGGCGCCGGATACGTCAGCGTGACCGGTCTGACGACCAGCAACTCGACCAACGACGTTCACGTTTTCCGCGTCGGCACCGGGACTCTGACCGAGCTCGATCTTCTGAGCTACTCCACCTCGACGCTGAAAACCGACCGCTATTTCCCCTCCTATTACTCGCCGAACGGTGTTCCCACCGGCTACCTGAGCTCGATCTACAGTCTGATCGTCGATTCGTTCGTCTATCAGAAGAGCGGCAAAACGTACCTGTTCGTCAACGCAAAGGGTCTCGGAGACATCTACGAGATCAAAGGTACGGACTCGATCACCTCGGCGAACAAGGGAGTGACGGGCACACCGAATCCCAACTCCGCCCAGACCACGGCCGGACCGTATTACGGCGACAAGATCGTCTTCGGGAGCTCGACCACCGGAGCGTCCCAGATGAACGTCAACTGGAACTTCGGCAACCCGGAAGCGGGCGACAACATCGTCGCCTCCACCACCGGCGTCGACGTCATCCATCAATACTCCGGCATCAGCGCGGCCTCGCAGCTTTCCGGCGCTCGCATCGTCTCGGTGACGAACGCGCAGGACAGCACGATCAACGATTCACAGAGCGTGACGCTCGCCGTGCCGACGGCACGCGTCGGAATCGTGGGACAGCCGATTCTCTTCACCGCTCCGAACGCCTCGTCGGCGGCCGCCATCGTCACCAGCGATCAATGGAAGGACGCTTCCGACGGCACCGTCGACGGTCACTACGCGTCGTGGAACATCGACGGATCGACGACCAAGGCCCTTCCGAATGCGACCGTCCCGGTCGGCGGCTGCGGAACGCATACACTGATCTTCACCGGGAATTACGGTCCATACAGCGGCAGCGGCAGCACGCTCAACTCGACCAACGGCACGCTGGCGCAGTCGATCAACAGCGTCGTCTACACCTCGCGGCCCTTCGCCGCGCTGGTGAGCGCGCCGGCCGCCAGCGGTCCCTCGAACATCGCCTTCACCAGCATTTCGCGCGCGACGACCGATAACGCCATTATCCCAGGCGGGACGCAGTTCACCTGGACGTGGGACCTTCTGAATTCCGCGAACGCTTCGATTCAGACGGCCACCGGAACGTCGCCGCTCAATTCCGTTCCGAGCTTCATCGTCCCGCGCTCGGCGTTCACCGGACTGACCGGCGTGAAAGTGCGGCTGCAGCTCAGCACCACCGCGGCGCTTCCCGGCGCCTGCGCCGGACTGACATCGTCTTCCGTCACGAACGACGTCCCGCCGGCACCCGATCCTCACATCAGCATCGTGAGCGGCTGCCAGTACTCGGGATCGCCCTGCAACCTGAGCGTCACGTCGACCTCGGGCGCGCCCACTTCCGGATGGACGGTCGACTGGGCCTTCAGCCCGGCCAGCGTGGCCGGAGGCTCCGGCCTCACGCTGGCGCCCTCATTCACGACGACCTACTCCGGCTCCGTCACGGCCACCGCGACGAACGCCATCGGCACGGGCAGCGACACGAAGTCGCTCTCCATCGCCGCCCCGCCCTGCAACGCCGCGCCGGGCCAGGGTGACATCGCTGTGCAGTACTCCGGCAGCGGCAACTGCATGATCGGCGGCAACTGCACCGCGAATCAGTCGATCCGGTTCGCCGCGTCAAGTCTGGCGTACCACTTCAACGCGAATTGCGATCAGTATCTCTGGACGTTCGGCGACGGCAGTACCGCGACCACGCAGATCGCCAATCACTCGTATGCCAGCAACGGCACGTACACGGGATCGTTCAAGATCACGGTCAACAGCACGACGCTGACGTACCCCTTCTCGGTGGTCGTCGGTCCGGCGGGAGGAGGTTGCGGCAACAACTGCAACCCGCCGCCCTGCCCGCAGATCTCCGAAGGATCGGTGTTCGCCACGTTCAGCGGCGGCACCAGCGGCTGCTCGTACGTCAACTCCGTTGCCTGCTCGGCCGGTGAGGGAATCTCCTTCACCGCCGCTCCGAACACGTTCAACGGTTACAACTTCAGCTGCGGCAACCACTCGTTCTCCTGGCTGTTCGGCGACGGCGGATCGGGTTCCGGCCAGCAGGCTACGCATGCGTACAGCGCCGGCGGCACGTACACCGCCACCGTCACGGTCAACAGTCCGACCGGCACGCTGTCGTATCCGGTGACGGTCACCGTCGGCGGTTCCAGCGGCTGCGCCATCCCGACGACCGCCAACATGACCATCGCCCTCGCCGGCGGCACCAGCGGCTGCACGGCGACGGCTCCCAGCTGCCGCGCGGGCGAGTCGATCTCGATGAATGTCGGGAGCAACACCGGCTACAACTTCGGATCGTGCGCGCACACGTTCAGCTGGAACTTCGGTGACGGCCAGCAGGGAAGCGGCCAGCAGGTGTCGCACACCTACAGCAACGCGCAGTCGCAGTACACGGTGCAGGTGACGGTGACCAATTCATCCGGATCGACCACGCTGACGAAGATCATCGGAATCAGCGGCGGCATATCCGGTTGCCCCGTCCCGAGCACCTCGAACGTGTTCCTCAGCTACCTGGGCAGCGGCTGCTCCTCCACCTCTCCGACCGTGAAGTGCGCTCCGAGTGAGGTGCTGAGCTTCGCCGTGAATCCGTCCGGCTACAACCTGTCGTGCGGCACGCACACGTACTCGTGGAACTTCGACGACAACGGGTCGTCGACCAGCCGTACGCCGACGCACGCCTTCACCGCGCAGCGGACCTACAACGTGACCTGCACGGTCACCAACCCGAGCGGAAGCACCACGTTGGCGCTGCCGGTCATCGTCGGTACAGGCACCGGCGACACGCCCACCGGGCAGGTCGACTTCACGTACGCTCCGTTCAGCGCCGCAACGCCGACGCTGATTCAGTTCACGCCGTCGGTCACGCCGCCGAACGCCGCCTCCAGCTGGAAATGGAGCTGGGGCGATGACACGCCAGACGTGAGCCTCACCGGCACGTCGGCTACTCCGCAACTCCACCTCTACCCGGAAGCCCGCACCTACACTGTGACCCTGACGACCAACGTCGGCGTGGTCACCAAGCAGGTCGTGGTCGGCGGTTCGACGACACCCCGGACCAGACCTGTGCGTCACTGACGCGCGTTTGATGCAGCTCCTCAGAGTGGCGGGCTTCGGCCCGCCACTCGCTTTTTGGACGCCTTCCCGCGCGACTCCGTAGAATGTCGCCAATGGAACCTGCCGTCCGGGCGGTCGAGCTGTCGAAGCACTACGACATCTACCGCCGTCCCATCGATCGCGCGCTCGAGATCCTCACCGGGCGGCCGCGCCACACCGTTTTTCCCGCGCTGCAGGACGTCACATTCGAGGTGGAGCGGGGAGAGACGGTCGGCGTCATCGGGCAGAACGGCGCCGGCAAGTCGACGCTCCTCAAGCTGCTCTGCGGCATCACCCGCCAGAGCAGCGGAACGCTCGAGGCGCGCGGCCACATCGCCTCGATCCTGGAGCTCGGCACCGGTTTTCATCCCGAGTTCTCCGGCCGCGACAACGCCGCGCTGAACGCCGCGATCCTCGGGCTCACCCCCGCCCAGGTGCGCGCCAGCCTGCCGAAAATCCTCGAGTTCTCCGAGCTCGGCACGTTCCTCGATCGGCCGGTGAAGACCTATTCGTCCGGCATGTACATGCGCCTGGCGTTCTCCGTCGCCGTGAACGTCGATCCCGACATCCTGATCATCGACGAGGCGCTGGCCGTCGGCGACGGCCACTTTCAGAAGAAGTGCATCGACAAGATCCGCGAGTTCCAGGAACAGGGAAAGACGATCCTCTTCTGCTCGCACGCGCTCTACTACGTCTCCTCGATCTGCCGCCGGACGCTCTGGCTGGACCACGGTTCGGTGATGGGTTACGGCCCCTCGCTCGACGTCGTGCACGATTACGAGACGTTCCTGCTGCAGCGCGATCGCGACACGGCGGGCGAAGGAGAACCGCAACCGAATCGCGCTCCGACGCCGGTCCGCTTCCGCGACATCATCGTCTGCGACCGCAGCGGCGCGCCGCGCGATCGCTTCGATCGGGGCGAAGACATCCATGTCCGCGCCCGCATTCACTCCGACGACGCTTCCCAGCCGGCGCACGTGATCATCGGCGTCAATCGCAGCGCCGACGACCTGCAATGCTTCGCCGTCGGCACGCACGCCGACGGCGTCGCGCCGCTCGTGGGGCGCAACGAGTACGAGCTGACGGTCCGGCTGCAGGACGTGCCGCTGGTTCGCGGCGACTACTCGATCATCGCCTTCGTCGGCGACGAGCACGCCATGACGGTGTTCGACCGCCGCGATCTCCGGCCGGCTTTCTCCATCACCGGCGATCGCTTCGACATCGGCCTGATCGACGTCCGCCATCGCTGGGAGCTCGAGCCCGCCGAAGTGGCGGCCGCCGCGCGATGATCTCGCTGCTGGTGGTGAACTACCGCTCGGCGCCGCTGGCGATCGACGCGATCCGCTCCGCGCGGGCGGCCACGACGCAATCGCTGCAGGTCGTGGTGGTCGATAACAGCGACGAGGCCGACGCGCTTCGCCCGCACGCGGACGTCGTCGTCGCATCGCCGGTGAACCGCGGCTACGCCGGCGGCATCAATGACGGACGGGCGCATTGCAGGGGAGAGATCATCGTCGCCGCCAATCCCGATGTCATTTTCGACGCCGGCTCCATCGACGCGCTCGCCGATGCGCTGCGGCATGCGGCCGCCGCCGGGCCGGCGCTTTTCTGGGACGACGCGCATCGCTGGCTGTTGCCGCCGTCCGACCTGCGCACCGCCTGGCAGAAGATCGATGAGGTGCTGGCCAGCCGTTCGCGCGCCTGGATGCTCGCGCGCGATCGCAGGCGTTTCCGCGCGCGCGTCGCGTTCTGGTCGCTGCGGGAGACGACCGCGGTGCCGGCGCTCTCCGGCGCCGTGCTGGCGTTTCGCGCCGCCGCCCCTTCCTTCGACGAACGCTTTCCGCTCTATTTCGAGGAGACCGACTTTCTCCGCGGCCTGCGCGGAGAGGTCGTCTATGTCCCTTCCGCGCGCGTGCGGCATCTCTACAACCAGAGCGCCGGACAGGTGTCGCACGACGCCGCGTCGCGATTCGCGCAGAGCGAGTTGCGCTACCTGGAGAAATGGAACGGCCCCTTCGTCGCGCGCACGCTCAAGTCGCTGGAGCGCCCGCCGCTGGCCTTCGACTTCGAGCCGATCGACGGGCCGGTGACGCTCGACGGCGATGACCTCGTGATCGAAGCCTCGCCGCTGGCGAACTTCGCCACCGCCGCCGGCCGGCTCGATTCGAAGGTCGTCGACCTTCCTCCCGACGTGCTGTCGAGCTGGCGTGGCGAAACGATCTATCTCCGTGCCGTCGAGCGCGGCAGCGGCCGTGTGGCCGGGGCGTGGGCGCGTAGAATACGGCCATGAGCTCGACCAGCGTGTCGGTGCTGATGCCGCTGACCGGGTCCGGCGCTCCACCGAATGCGGCCCGTCAGGCCATCGAGCGCTACCTCGCCTCGACCGGCTTCGACTTCGAAATCATGCCGCTGGCCGAGGCCACGTACGGTGCGTCGTTGAGGCGCGGCGTGTCGGAAGCGAAGGGAAACGTCGTCGTCATCGTCGATCCCGAACTGCCATACCCGGTCGACGCGATCGGCGACGCGGTGGCCATGATCGACTCCGGCGGCACCGACATCGTCTTCGCCACGACGCACGACGGCGACGACAAACGCCATCCGCTGCTGCGCTGGTTCCTCGTGCCGCATCTTCCCGATCCGGCGATCCGGCTGAAGGCGTTTTCGTCCGCTGCCGCGAAACTCGTCGCCGGCGAGTCGAAGCTCAACGGCGGCGGATGCGAGCTGGAGATCGCGTTCCTGGCGAACAAGTACGGTTTTCGTGTTGAGCGGATTCGCGTACATAGCTCAGCGGACGAGCGGACGGGACGTCCGCTTCCTTCGTTTGGCGGCATCACCGGTCTGCCCGCGCTGATCGCGATCCGGCTCAACGATCGGCGCATGAACTACCGCGCGGCGCGGCGATGCCCGGTCTGTTTCTCGAACGAAGTGTGGAGCTGGGCGCAGATTCCGGGTAACATCGTGCGTGCCTGTCATCGCTGTAAGTGCCGCTATCTCAATCGTTTCAACATCGATGAAGAAGAGCTGCCGGTCCATCGCGAGCTTCGCGCGTACGCGCCCGCGGGCGACGTCCTCGATGAGACGATCCACTCGCGCACGGCGCGCGAGAAGACGTCGTTGCGCCGTCTGGCGAACGTGCGCCGCGACATGCCGCTCCGCGCGCGGCTGCTCGAAGTCGGCGTGCGCGACGGCAGTTTCGGCGCCGCGGCGTCGCGCGAATACGAATACGTCGGCATCGATCACGCCTCCGCCGCCGCGCGTGCGGCGCGTGCGCGCGGGCTCGACGTCTACTGCGCCTCGCTGCTGAATTTCGTCAACACCGGGCCGGCCTTCGACGCCGTAGCCCTCTTCCACGTCTTCGAGAACATGGCCGATCCGCACGACGCGCTTGGCCGCGTAAAGGACTTGTTGAAGCCGGGTGGAACGCTGTTCCTGTCGACGTTCGACACCGAGGGCCTGCTCTATCTGCTCACCGAGCGGCGGCGGATGATGCATAACTTCCGGACGCACCTCATCCTCTATTCACGCTCCGCGCTGATCGAGCTGCTCGAACATTCCGGATTCGAGATCCAGTCGATCGTTCCCGACTTCGAGTATCGCGACCACAAGTTTCTCCGGCATTGGCTCACCGCGCGCTGGCCGCGCCTCGGCGCGATGGCGCGCGCCGTCCTGCGCGTGCTTCCCGATCCGCTGCTGGTGACCTCGGGCTCGATCCGCGTCATCGCCCGCCGCCGCGCCGGGACGCCGGCCAACGTCCGCGCCATCCGCTCCGTAGAACCGACGCATGCCCGCTGATGTCGTGATCCGCCCGTACCACGCGGGCGACGAACAGAAGATCCTCGACCTCTTCGCACGCTCGTTCCACGCGCCGCGATCGCTGGAGAGCTGGCGCTGGAAATTCGAAGACGATCCGTGGGGCCGCGAGCGCATCAGCCTTGCATTCGGTGAAGACGGTGCGTTGCTCGGCCATTACGCCGGCTATCCGATGCCGTTCGTCGATGACGGCACGCGCGTGATCGCGAACCAGATCGGCGACACGATGACGGAGAAATCGGTTCGCCACGTCGGCCGTGGGCCGACCTCCGTCCTCGGCCGCACCGCGCTCCATTTCTACCAGCACTTCTGCGAAGGGAAGGTGGCGTTCAACTACGGCTTCAACGTCGCCAACATCCAGAAGTTCTCGCTCCGATTCCTGCGCAGCGATCGTGTCGAGCCCGTAACCTACCGCGTTCATGCAGCACAGACACTCCTGTCTGTGCCCCGCCTCCACCGCTGGTTCCTCGGCTACCAGTTCGAGCTCGTCAAACAGACCACGGACGAGTGGGACGACCTCTTCGCCCGCGTCGCGCCGTCCTATCGCTTTCTCGTCGAGCGCAACGCCCGATACGTTCGTTGGCGCTATCTCGAATGTCCCGGTGTGCCGTACATCGTTGTCGCCGTCCGCAAATGGAACCGCCTGGCCGGATGGATCGTCTTCCGCATCCGGGAGAACCGGCTGACCATCGGCGACGCTCTGTTCGATCCGAGGTGGCCCGACGCGTTCGGCATGCTCCTGCGCCACGTCGTGCCGTCGTATCCGGTCGAGCTCGTCGAAGGATGGTTTCCGCCGCGCCCGGCGTGGTTCGACGAAGTCTTGCGGGAGTGCGGCTTCGAGATCCGGCCGGAGCCGCAGGATCTCTCGGTGATGTGCGTCCCGTTCACCATGCCCGACGCGGTGGAGCGGATGCGGGAGCGGCTCTACTACACCTGGGGCGATTCCGACCTCTTTTAGCGCGGCTTGCTTCGTGCATCGTAGAATTCCTCCACATGAACGAGGCGCAGCCCCAGCCCACCAACGGACGTGAAAAGCGGATCGCCGACGTCGACCGCAAGTGCGTGCTCGTCATCGACGACGATCTTCCCCTTCGCGGCATGGTCGCGGCCGCGCTCCGGCATCACGGTTTCCAGGTGCTGCTGGCGGGCGACGGCGCGGAAGGGCAGCGCGCGCTGAACATCCATCATCCCGACGTCGTCCTGCTCGACCTGGCCATGCCGGACGTCAACGGCTGGGACTTTCTGCAGCGCCTGCAGGAGACGGGACGCCTCGGCAGCGTGCCGATCATCGTCGTCTCCGCGCACCTCCGGCACGATCCGCAGGCCATCCTGCAGATGGGGGTGAAGGCGATTCTGCCGAAGCCGTTCAACCTCCCCGAGCTCATCGATCTGATCGAGCACGTGTCGCCGTGACGCAGGACGTTGCGGCCCTTTTCGACTCGCGATTCCTGCGCGGCTACGCGCGCTCGAAGCTGGCGCGCGATCCGGTGTACGCCGCCGTCGCCTCGCGCCTCCCGGAGTTCCCGCTCCTCGACCTCGGATGCGGCGTCGGCCTCCTCGCGCTCTCGCTCCGCCAGCGCGGCTTCCGCTCCGCGATCCTCGGCATCGACCACGACGCGAAAAAAATCGAAGCCGCCCGCAAAGCATGTAACACAGACACTCCTGTCTGTGCTTCTTTCGATTACGCGGATATCCGCAATCCAATCGACTTCCATGGCAACGTCGCCCTCCTCGACGTCCTCCACTACTTCACCGACGCCGACCAGCAGCGGATCCTCCGCAACGCCGCCGCCTGCGTCGCGCCGGGTGGCGTAGCCATCATCCGCGACGCGATCAACGACGGGTCGTGGCGTTATCGCGCGACCTACATCGAAGAGACGTTCGCCCGCGCCATCGGCTGGTTGAAAGGGGAGCGGCTGAACTTCCCGACGCGCGAGTCGATCATCGCGGCGTTCGACGGATTCGCATGCGAGGTCGTGCCGATGTGGGGACGGAGCCCGTTCAACAACTATCTCTTCGTCTTCAGAGCGCCGCCGGCGGGAATGACGAACCGGTAGCCGCGCGCCTGGGCCTCGGCGATCACCCGCTCGATGCAGCGAAGCGACCACGCGCGTCCCTGGTGCATGACCACGATCGCTCCCGGCTCGAGACGCGAAACGACGCGCGACGCGACGCGCTCGACGTCGCTGACCGTCGCGTCGAATCCGCGCGCGCTCCAACCAATCAGCCGCATGCCGCGCTTCGCCAGCGCCGGATGCACGAACGGATTCTTCATGCCGACCGGCGCGCGAAAGAGCGGTGACGGCACGCCGCGATCGATCTCGCGCTCGATGGCGCGCGGACCGAGGCACCAGAACGTGCCGCTCGGATGGGACCAGGAGTGATTGCCGATGGAGTGACCGCGATCGGTGATCGCGCGCATCGTCGCGTCGTCGGCGAGCGTTCCCTTGACGAAGAAGGTCGCCCGCACGCCGCGCGCGTCGAGCAGATCGAGCAGCGCAGGCGTGTCGGATGTCGGGCCGTCGTCGATGGTGAGCCAGAGCTCGCGCTCGCGCGTCTCAAAACAGGTGATGACCGGTCCGAGCAGCTGCGAGTTCGCGACGAGCGTCGGATAGAGAAGGAGCACGTGCGGCAGGACGAAGAGGAACGCGAGCATGGCCCAGGCGACGTAGTGCACCCACCCGCCCTGCAGCGCGAACCAGGCGCTGGCGGCGATCATCAGCGCCAGCATCATCACCCACTGCGGCCTGCGGTTGTCGCGGTCGCCGAGCAGGGTGCCGAGGATGAACATCGGCGTGTGAATCACGATCGCGGTCAGCGGCACGATCGTCAGCGCGATGAGCCACGACGGCCACGGCAGCGCGGCGGCGAGGTAGCACGCGGTGGCGAGGGTGTACGCGATCGCCGTGAGGTAGTAGCGGTTCACGCGCTCTCCTCGAAAAACGGCTCGAAGGCGAACCACTGGAACCAGTTCTCGCGGATGACGTGTTCGAGTTGCGCCACCCACTTCGCGATCGCCGGCGTGAAGTCGCGGGCCCGGCCGACGCGCTCGACGGTGATCGGCTCGCCGGTGATGAGCGCGTAGCTCCGCAGTCCCTTGCGCACGATGAACATCGGGTAGATCGGCACGCGGGTGGCCATGGCCAGGGCGAACGGTCCGCTCGGCACGCTGGCGCGGCGGCCGAAGAGCGTGACCGGAGTCGTGGCGATGCCGGCGGTGACGCGGTCGCCCTGGATCGCCACCACCTCCCCGCGCTGCACCGCCGCGAGCAGCTCGAATGCGAGATCGCCCGTCGTGTTGAAGCCGACGCGCAACCCGTCATCGTGCGTGAGGTCGACCTTCGATTCCTCGTACAGGCGCGTCTGCGGATCGACTTCCGGCGCGCGGATCATCACGATCTGCCGCGTGGTCGAGGCGGCGAAAAGATGCGCGCCGAGGTCGTAGCTCCCCATGTGCGCGGTGAGGACGATCGCGCCGCCGTGGTCATCGCGCAGCAGCGGCTCGAGGTGCTCGCGGCCGATGAACGCGAATTCCGGCGCCACGCGTTCTTCCTTGAAACGGATGTTGTCGGTGATCGTCCAGGCGTAGTTCCAGAAGACGCGATAGGTGCGCAGGAAGTTCGTCACCGTCCACGAGCCGGGCTTGATCGCCGTCAGGTTGCGCATCACGCCGCGACGTCCCGGTCCCCACAGCAGGAAGAAGAGCGACCACGACGCGATGACGAACGGCTCGATCCAGAACGGGATGTTGAGCACGGCCCAGCGCAGGAACTGGCGCCAGAAGACGCCTTTGACTGTGAATCGTTGGACGAAGGTCATGGACGCGTCAACGCATGATATCCGCGAGCTTTCGATCGACCGACGGCAGCGCCGGCCGCAGCGC
>Ga0068858_100001271_pt1 | contig 26105 bp, 18 predicted proteins | sample KBSSwiS12_FD_66589 | JGI IMG/M metagenome (GOLD analysis project Ga0068858, IMG submission 66589) | Switchgrass rhizosphere microbial communities from Kellogg Biological Station, Michigan, USA - KBS Switchgrass S1-2 | ecosystem: Host-associated > Plants > Roots > Rhizosphere > Soil ... | reverse complement strand
GCACTCCGCGATGCGGGCTTCGAGGGTCGGGATCTGCTCCTCGGCACCGACGTGCGTGAAATTCGCCTTGGCTTCCTGGAGATGGGCGATCGCCTCGTCGTACCTGCCCAGGCAGAGCGACGCCCGTCCGAGATACCACTGACAACCGGCCAGGTAATAGCGCCACTGTGACGCTTTCCACAGCGGCAACGTTTCCTTGAGGAGCGCCTCCGCCTCGGCCCACTCGCCGCGATCGATCAGGATGTCGGCGCTGTTGTCGCGCGCAAGCGCCGCGGCCACGGTGTCGCCAATCTTCACTGCCTCGGCGCGCCCCTGCTCGAAGTACGAGAGTGCATCGTCCCAGTTGCCTTCCCAATAGGAAATCGCCCCGATATTCGCCAGGACATCGGCCTGCCGGTTGCGGTTGCCCGATCGCTGATAGAACTCGAGCGATCGCTTCATCAACGGAAGCGCGCCTTCCTTGCCGAGATCGCCGTACGCCCAGGCCATCACGAAGTAGGCATCACCGAGCGCCTCGGGATCGTCGACCGCCTCGGCTTCGGCAACGATGCGTTCCGCGCTCTCGATTGCTTCGGCGTGCTTGCCCTCGTACTGAAGCAGGATCGCATGCCAGGCGCCGGCCCGTACCGCTTGCTGGGCGGCCTCCGCACCTTCCAGCCCTTGCAGCGTTGCGCGCCCCTGTTCCGCCCACTGCTTGGCGAGTTCGTACTTGCCGAGCTTTTCCTCCATGTGCGAGAGCTTGAGCAGCAGCTCCGCGTCGGCGAAGGGATCGCTTGCGACCAGCTTGCGAGCGGCGTCATAAGCTTCGGACGCTTTGCGGAACTCGCCCGCGCGGCGCCATGCATCGCCGAGCGCCTCGTGCACGGTGGCGATTTCCTTGCCACCCACGTCCTCGATCTGGCGCCCGGCCTCCAGGGCGCGCATGTACAGGCTCGCTGCCTCGATGAAGGCGTAGACCGCCTCCGCGCGCTTCGCGGCCGCCGTCGCATAGCGCCACGCAGGTTGGAATTCGCCCGCTTCGAGGTAGTGCAGCGACAACGTGGCCGCGGCCTCTTCCGGGAAATCCATTTCCTCCTCGATGTGCGCCGCGACCGCACCGTGAAGTTGTCGCCGGAGCTTGAACGGCAGCCCTTCGTAGGCCGAGTCGCGCAACAGCGTATGGCGAAAGCGCAGGTACCCGTCGGGCTCCTCTTCGAAGAGTTCATGCAGCCGTGACAATGCCGCGGCGTCGGGCGCCGGACCATCCTCCGCGGAATAGAGCCAGGACAGCATCCGCGGGTGAAATGTCAGGCCGAACACCGCGACGCGACGGACCAGCGCCCGGTCGTCGGGCGCCAGCGTGTCGATCCGCGTAATCGTCGCCGCTTCGGCGGACTCGGGCAGGTCCGCCGTTCCGCCGGAGTCGATCGCCGAACGCAGCAAGTCGCGCAGGAATTGCGGATTGCCTCCGGATCGTTTCGCGACGACATCGAGGACATGCGCCGGAAGCGGACTCTGCGCGGTCGCGAGCTGAGCCAGGCGCAGCGCATCCTGCGGCGCGATCGGATTCAGATCGATGCGGACTGCCTCGGGCGATTCGGCCGCCTCGAATCCTGTGCTCAACGGACGGCGCCCGATGGCGAAAAGCCACGGCCTGGAGGCGAGCCCTCTGGCTATATGGGCGAGGAGCTCGGCCGAGGCTTTGTCCATGTGGTGCACGTCGTCGATCTCGACGAGAAGCTTGTCCGGCACCACTGCCTCGAGGAAGCGGGCGACGGTTTCGTGCATCTTCGTGCGCCGGTTCGTTTCCGCCAGTTCCAGGACCTCGGGCGTGGCCGCAATTTCAACGTCGAACACGGCGGCGAGGAGCGGCAACCATGGCGCGAGGTCGGGTGCCTTGGTGGCGACCTCGGCGCGAATGCGCTCTTCCACGACCGCGTCCGGCGTTTCGCGCCCGAATTCATACATCTCACGCAGCAACTCGCGCCACACGACATACGGGATCGATGACGTGTACGCCTCGCAGGTGGCGTGCAGTTTCTGGAATCCGGCGACCGCGTCGCGCAGTGCTTCGAGCAGCCGGGTCTTGCCGATCCCGGCGTCGCCGATGATTTCGATCAGGCGACCTGCGCCTCCGCGCGCGCTCGTGTACGCCTTTCTGATCACGCCAAGTTCGGTGTTGCGGCCCGTCAGCGGCAGGCGTTGCAGTGAGACCTGGCGGTTGCGCGACCCGCTGGCGCGGCCGACGGACCACGCCTGGATCGGCTCTGTCTTGCCCTTGACCGCAAACGGCTCGAGCTGCGTCGTGTCGAACAGCGTATTGGAGCGTTCGAGCACGTCTCCCGTCGCGTAGATCTGACCGGGTTCGGCCTTGGACATCACGCGCGCCGCGAGGTTGACCGCGTCGCCCATGACGGTATAGGTGCGGCGGTACGGCGGGCCGATGTCGCCGGCGAAGACGGAGCCGCGATGCACGCCGATGCGGATCGGCAACGAAAACCTGCTCTCGACGATCTTGCGCAACGCGAGAAGCATGTGTTCTTCGCTGTCGCCGGTGGCCTTCGGCGCGCCGGCGGTAAGGATGAGCTTGCCGCCGTCGTGGTCGACGTCGGAGCCCAGGAACGTGACCTCCAGTTCCTCGGTCGCGGCTTCGACAACCCTTACCAGTTGGTGCAACGCCTCCGCGGCCACGGCTGGACCGCTTTGCTCGATCAGCGCGTCCGTCCCCTCGTAGTGAATGAACGCGATGGTGACCGGGCGATGTTCGGAAGCTCCGCCCCCGCCAACCACGTGGGCGCGAATGGCAGGCGACAGGCAATGCAGCGTCAGGTCCGGCGGCGAATTTGGCCGGGGAATGTACGGCATCGACGCTTCATGACCGGGAGGCTCGCCCTCAAGCAGGACGCCCGATGCCCTGGACTCTCCGAGGCAATCCTTCGGCAGAAGCGCGGCTGTCTCAACGCTGACGAGAATTTCGCCTGCGTTGGCCTCGTGCTCCATCGCGACCGTGCGCGTCCACGCAGGGCCGGTGGGTAGCATCTCGAGGTGGGAAGTGCCTACTGCGAAGAAGTGGAAGAGCCCCGTGTGCACGCCCTGCGACATCCGCAGCGTGACCTTGGCACCAGGCAGCTCGATCCTTCCGACCACGTCGAGTTCGCGACGCATCCGTACCGCGGCCGTGCAGGCGCGTGCCGCGTGGTCGTCGCCCTGGAACCATAGCAGCTGCGCGTCGCCGCCGAACTTGAGCAGGCTGGCGCCCTTCTCGTAGGCGACTTTCAGGATCGCCGCGAAACTGCCGCCGATCGTGTCGGTGATCTGTTCGGCGCCTTCGCGGCCGCCTCTCCGTGCCAATTGTTCGGAAAGCTGCGTGAAGCCGGAAATATCGGCGAACACCGCGGAACCTTCCGCAGTCCAGCTGCGACCTTCGGGATCGTCGATCAGATGCTGCTGGAGAATGCGGGCCAGGTACGGGACCGCGCGTTCGGCGTTGGCTTCAGACATGGTCAGCTTTGGTTCGTGTTCCGGGTTCGCCGAGTGCGCACATGTTACATCGCCGCGCCGGATGCCCGCGTTTGGCGCGGGCAACAAAATGCCGACGCCTATGCGTTGCCGCCGCTGTCATCCGGTGAGTGTGCGCGAACGACCCAGCCTTTAACGTCGGCGCCGAGTTCCCGGCGCAGGACCGCCGGAACGATATGAATGGCTTCGAAGCCTGCAGATTCGAGCACACCCTCGGCGTAGGCGCGTGCATGGCAGTACCGTCCATGCGGCTGTAGTCGATAGGCTTCGATATCGTCGTCGCGCTCGACGGTAAAGGCGATGAAGCCGCCCGCGCGAAGCGCGCGCCGTGCCGCGTGCATCAAGGGTTGCAGGTCGCCGAAGTAGCACAACGTGTCGGCAGAAGCGATCACGTCGAAAGTCGCGACGCGAGTAGCGAGAAAGCGCGTGATTTCATCCTCGTGCAGGCTGTCGTAGGTTGCCCGCGTTCGGGCCCTGGCAAGCATGCCCGGTGACAGGTCGACGCCCGTGAGGGAACGCGCGTAGGGTTTCAGCAGCGGTCCGCACAATCCGGTGCCGCAACCCGCATCGAGGATGTCGTAACGGCTTCCTGACGATTCGAGCGCTGGTCCCAGAACCTTGAGCAACTGTTGGGGAGCCTCGTAATCGAGCCGGTGCAGCAGAACATCATCGAAGCTGGCCGCGAAGCCGTCGAAGGTCGTCCGCACATAATCATCGGACGCGCGCTCCGGAATATCGTCGCCGCTGCATGCGGCGAACATGTGAGCCGGAATGGGGTTTCCGGGTTCGACCGTCCGCCAATGCCTGAATATTTCCGCGGCCTCTTCATGTGCGCCTGTCATGTACAGCGCATAGCCAAGCCGATAGTGGGCACGCGCGTGGCCCGGATTGAATTTCAAAACTTCGCGGTAGGACGCGATGGCTTCGTCCAGGCGGCGGGATTCGCGCAATGCGTTGGCCAGGTTGAAATGGGCATCGGCAAAGGCGGGGGAAATATCGACTGCGCGGCGCAAAGCCTCCACCGCCTCATCCATATGCGCGCGCGCCCGCAAGACGACACCGAGGTTGTTCCACGCTGCGGAATGACGCTCGTCCAGCGCGAGAGCACGTCGATAGGCGGCTTCGGCCTCGTCCAGCCGCGCCGATTCCTTGAAGAGATTGCCCAGATTGCTCCACGCGTCGACATACTCCGGGGCCAATGTGAGCGCGCGTTGCACGAACCCCAGGCCCTCGTCGGTACGTCCCTGCTGGTGGCGCAAAACGCCGAGGAAGTGCAGCGCGTCCACGTTTTGCGGCATGGCGCTGAGTACCTTGTGATAGACAACTTCCGCCTCGCGCAATTCGCCCGCGCTGTGTCGACGGATCGCCGCGCGCAATGCTTCCTCGGGCGTCATTCCTCCGGGAAGGCGCTTTTTCCCGCGTGTCGCGGCGCGTTGGGTCGCACGATTCATGGCGTGAATTGGCTGATTCGCCTCTGTTCGCTTCAATCGCGATTGTCGGTCATTGGAATTGGGATCACAATCACCGGCCGCCTCCGTCTGCACCGGTGGAGGCTTGGCTGCTGATCAATTCACAACGGGAGATGTTATGGACGGAACCAGGAATCGCGGCGCTACACGCGTTGGACATCACGTGCTCCTCGGCGCATTTGCGGTCGCGGCCGCAGTCGGCGCGACAGGTGCCGTGGCGGCAACGGACATATTCGCAAAAATTGGAGACATCAAAGGGGAATCCACTGACGACAAGCACCACAATGAGATCGAGGTGCTCGCGTGGTCGTGGGGAGTCAACGGCGCGATAGCGGGAGACAAGAAGAATCCAGGCGTCCCGGCGTGCGGAGAGCCGTTGTCGATCGACAAGTCCATCGACAGGGCGTCGCCGCTTCTCGTGACGGGCGCCGCGCTCAATACGACCTATCCCACGGCTCAAATTACCGTGCGCAAGGCGGGCAAGGACCAACAGGAGTTTCTGGTCGTGAACCTCGCCGGCGTCACGGTGAAGGCGCTGGTCAACGGCGGCCCCGATGCCGCGGGCGGCATGAAGGAGCGATTGACGCTCGCGTACACATCCGCAACGTTCAACTACAAGCCGCAAAAGCCTGACGGCTCCCTGGACGCTGCAATAACAGGCACCGCCCCGGGCAGCTGTCCGTAGCGCCAGCACCCGCGGCCATACAGCGCACCACCCCGGCGTATGGCCGCGGACATTGGTTAACCCCCGGGGCGCCACGCCGGCCTACCCAGCGAAATCCTCGATCGCCGTGCCGATCAGGCCTTGCCGGGCGGCGCCGACTGATGCGCCGACCACGCAGCAACAATTTCACGGTGAAGGGGCACGTTGTCCAGGAAGCTGCGCCGCAAGGAATCGTCGCTGATCGTCGCAGCGCGTGTCTGCAGTTCGGCGTGTACGCTTTCCAGCAGTTCGACGGCGCGCGAATCGCCGGCGTGCGCAAGCACCTGTTGGCAAGTGAACAGCACCAGCCGCGCGTAGGCGCCCTCTATCCCCTCGGGGCTGGTACTCGCAACCAGCAGCCTTTCCACGAGTTCCAGCGCGGTGGGCATGTCCTCCTTGGCCAACGCGACGCGCGCCAATCCGGCCATCGCATCGTGGTAGCCGCCAACGTCCGTCGCGCGCGCCACTGATTCGGCACGTTCGAACGTCTCGGCCGCGGCATCGTGATGCCCTAAAGCCAACTCGGCTTCGCCAAGGCGCAGCAGCGTCTGCACCTCGTAATCCGCCGCCTGCGTGGCCACAGCGACGTCCAACCCGGCGCGCGCCAGCGCGACCGCTTTTTCGGCGTCGCCCTGGTGCAACGCCAGCTGCGACAAATTGCCGAGCGGACTGCATTCCAGCGCTCGCGCGCCGATGGCACGACTCAGCTTCAGCGCGTCTTCGAGGCAAGGCTGAGCGTGGTCCAGCTCGCCAAACCAGAGCCAGTCGGCCCCTAAGTTGCTGAGCGCAACGGCTTCGCCATGGCTATCGCCAAGCTCGCGCCAGATCGGCAGATCCTGGAGGTCCATCGCGAGTCCCGTGACCTGGTCGTCCTGCATGCCGGCAATCAGCGACAACGCGTTGAGGAAAACACCTTCGACGCGACGCATCCCCAAGGCGCGTGCCTCGGCCAAGCCCTGTTTGGCCAATACTTCGCCGGCGGCGAAGTGGCCCTGGACACCCAGCGCGTCTGCCACCAGTCTTTGAGCTTCGAGACGCGATGCCACGTCGCCTGCGCGTTCGGCCAACGCCATCGCGCGGCGCGCGGCGCTTTCCTGCATACCGTAGTCGGACGTGCGCATTCCCAGCAAGCTGCGCCGCCGCGCGGCAAGCGCGCGTCGCCGGTCGTCATCGAGCGCATCGGCCGCTGCCTCCATCGCATCCAGCGCGAGGCGCTGCTCCTCGCGCATGCCCTGCAGTCCCAACGTGTATTCGCGTACGACCAGAAGTCGCCAACGGCGGTCAACAACTGCGGGTGAGTCGGGACTGGCGTCGCGATCCAGCAGAGCCATGGCCCGGTCGACGTCGCGCAGTGCGACCTCGTGAGCGTAGCGCGTCCTCGCATGTTCGGCCGCGCGGGTGAAGTACTCGCTTGCTTGCACGCTGTCCTCCGCCAGCTCGAACTGCTCGGCGGTGGATGCCAGGAAGTCGTTGGCGCGCGCGCCTTGGACTCCAGCCAACCAAGCGGCTACCCGCGCATGAAGCGACCGCTTGGTGCGCTTGAGCAATGTCCCGTAGGTAACGTGGTGCAGGATCTGGTGGCTGAAGGCGTATTCACGCACGTCGTCCAGCGCAGACTGCTGTCGCGGCAGCGTAAGTTCGCGTCGCGCCAGCGCGGGCAGGGATTCGGGCGCTCGAGGGCTGAGCGCGGCCAATGTCCGATCCCAGAACACCGGACCGATCACGCTGGCCTGTTGCAACGCCAGCCGCTCCGGCTTCGGGAGCCCGTCGAGCCGGGCCTGCAGAACGCCTGTGAGCGTTTGCGGGATCTGCGCAGCCTGCACCTTGTCCGGGCGCAGCGTCCACGGCACAGTTGTGGAGTCGATGGCCCCCTGGTCGATCAGCATCTTGACCAGCTCTTCCATATAGAAAGGGTTTCCCTCGGCTCGTCCGATGATAAGTGCGCGCAGCTCGGCAGGACTTGGCTCGATCTTTCGCAGCAGTTCGTAGGCAAGCACACCCATGTCGCTCGTGCCGAGTGGATCCAGATCGATGCGCTGATGAATCTCCTCGCGGCTCCCCCAGTCGGGCCGGCGCTCGAACAATGTCGGCCGCGACAGGCAGAGCATGAGCATCGGCACGTCACGATTGACTTCGCAGAGATGATCGAGAAAATCGAGCGACCCGTCGTCGGCCCAGTGCAGGTCTTCGATCTGCAGCACGATGGGACCTTGGGCGGCGGCACGCCGGAACATCTGCGCCGCGGCGTGGAATGCCCGGTTGCGGATCTGCCGGGGATCCTCCCTGATTCCCCTGACGTGGCGGCTTTCGCCAAAGTCGATCCCGATCAGATGGCCCAGCAAATGCGCCTGCGCCTGCGCCATGTCGGCACCGTCCCCGGCGGCCAGCAGTGGTGCGATGCCGTTTTCGATCTTGTATCTGGCGGCGTCGATGTCGTCGCTTTCGCCGATATGAAACCAGCGGGCAACAATATCGCGCAGCAGTCCATAGGGTTGGTCCGGCGTCAGCGGATTGGCGCGGCCGTTGACCATGCGGATCGCCTTGGGCTGCAGATCGATCCAGTCTTCGAATTCGCAAAGTAGACGGCTCTTGCCCAGGCCGACGTCGCCGACGACGGTGAGCGCGGCAAGCGTACCTCCGCGGCAAAGGCGGTGAAACGCTTGGCGCAACTGTTCCAGCTCGGCATCGCGGCCAATCATGCGCGTCTCGACGCCCTCGATGCCGCGCGCAGCCATCCGGAACGCACGCGGCCTGGCGCGCAACACAACGTAGGTGGAGATGGGCTCGTCGATACCTTTCACCGCCAGGGGCGGCTGTGGCGCGACGTCGAAGACCCCCGACACATGCCGGTAGGTGTCCTGACTGATCCGCAACGCTCCGGGCGGCGCCGTCTGCTCCATGCGCGCGGCGATGTTGACCGCCTGTCCTCGGATGCTGCCCTCGGCGTCGACGCCACCGCCAAGCAGCACGCCGCCGGTATGAACACCAACGCGCACGTTGAAGCCGGCGTGGCCGTGCTGGCGCAGCACCCGCTGCCCCTGTTGGTGACCTGCGTCGACCAACGCGAGCCCGGCACGTACGGCACGCTCCGGATCGTTCTCGCGGGCTTCGTCCGCACCGAAAACGGCCAGCACGCTGTCACCGGCGAACTTAAGCACCTTGCCGTCGTGTTGGCCGACAATGGACGCAAACTGCGCGAGCGCTCCATCCAGTACCGCGCTGGTCTGCTCAGGGTCGAGATGCTGGCTCAGGCTGGTCGAGCCGACGATGTCGAGGAAAAGTATGGTGACTTGCTTGAGCGTCTGGTCTTGAAGTGAATCCGCGGGCGCCGCCGCCAGCGCGGCGAGCTTGGCCCGGAGCGGAGCAAGCGCCGAGTCGACAACGGCATCGCCCAGCATCGCGCGTTGCGCTTCAAGCACTCGGATGGCGGATTCGATTTTTTGACGTTCGCTCGACATCGGAGGCGAGGATACCATTGGGCCCACAGTGGATAATCCTCCACGGTTGATGCACGATAGGCGCTAATCTGATGGGTGATGGAGGCTGGGATGGACATCAAAGTAACGCGCGACATGACCGGCAAGATGCGGCATATCGTGCACGTGCGCCAGCATGCTTTTGCAGTCGATGAGTCGGAAGCTATGGGCGGGGAGGACAGCGGACCGACGCCGCACGATTTGTACGACGCCGCGCTCGGCGCGTGCAAGGCGCTGACCGTATTGTGGTACGCGAAGCGCAAGCAGATTGCGGTCGAGGACATCGAGGTGACTATCGCGCGCGACGCCTCGGACGAACGCAACGGCACCTACCGGCTCCGCGCAACGCTCGCAATCACGGGTCAACTGACCTCCGACCAGCGGCAGGAATTGCTCAACGTTGCCGGAAAGTGTCCGGTGCACAAGCTGATGTCGCAGGTAACTACCGAGATCGCGACCGACTACGCGGCCGGCGCCTAAGGATGTCCGATGCCTATCGATAGGCGCATACCACCCCGCGACCGGGACTTAGGCGGCGGTTTCACGGTGCGCCGGCTGCTTCCTTCGGTCGCGCCGCGACAAGGCGTAGGACCGTTTGTGTTCTTCGATCACTTCGGCCCGATCACGACCCACCCGGGCGACAACCACGACGTGCGGCCGCATCCGCACATCGGACTGGCCACCGTCACCTACCTGTTCGAAGGCGCGATGATGCATCGCGACAACCTGGGCAGCGTTCAACGCATCGAGCCGGGCGCCATCAATTGGATGACGGCCGGGCGCGGCATCGTCCACTCCGAGCGCACGCCTCCCGATTTGAAGCAGAAGGAATATATCGCCCACGGTTTGCAACTTTGGGCGGCGCTACCCGGGGCTCACGAGGAGACCACGCCCGAGTTCATGCATACGCCCGCCGCCGCGATCCCCGAGTGGTCCGCACCGGGAATTCGGGTGCGCGTGCTCGTGGGCAACGCGTTCGGGCTGCGTTCGCCCGTTGCTACGTACTCCGAGACGCTATACCTCGATGTGGTTGCCGAACCAGCCGGAAAGTTGATCTTGCCGCCGTCCGAGAACGCCGGTACCGAGCTGGCAATCTACAGCGTCGATGAATCGCTGCAGGTCGATGGTGACGCGGTGCCGGCTTTTTCCATGGCCGTGCTGATTCCGGGCACGGGCGCGACGATCGAGGCACCACGCGGGGCGCGCTACGTTGTGATCGGAGGCGAACCGCTGGATGCGCCACGGACGATCTGGTGGAATTTCGTCTCGTCCAGCAAGGAGCGCATCGAGACCGCCAAGGCCGATTGGGCCGCACAGCGGATGGGCAAGATCGACGGCGAACACGAATGGATTCCACTGCCATGATCGTCGCCGCGTGCGACGACGCGCGGATTGCGCTTAGCGTTGAGCACCAGGTTGGTCGGAGGAGTGCACGTCCATGCGCTCCAGAATGTACCGAGTCATGCCGAGTGCGAGTTCGTGCTCTCCGACGAATACTTTTCCCAATGCCTCCTTTTCGAACAAAACGGCTTCGTCCTCGTCGTGCGAAAGCAGGACAATCTCTATTTTCGAGTTGAGCTTCTTCGCGACGTCGGTCATCCTGCGGACATTGACGGTGTCCGTTGTCGCGATCACCAGCATGCCGGCGCGAGCGATGTGAGCCTGGACCAGGACTACCGGCTCGGACGCATCACCCAGAACCGCGGCGACGTTGCGGTTGCGAAGTTCTGCCACCAATTCACGATTCTGCTCTGCGACCACATAGGGAATTCCCCGAGCATCGAGAGCCTCGGCGATGCACCGTCCAACCGGTCCGTAACCAACCAGCACGATCTGGCCGGCGAGGTGAGACTCGTCAACGGTGGCCGGTAGCTCGGCGAGCGGATCGGCGCTGCGCTCGAGGCGTCGCGCAAGCGCGGATCGCGCCCGAAGCCACCGCTGAACCGGCGCGATGGCCGCGAAGGCCAGCGAGTTGAGCGCGATCGAGATCAGCGCGCCAGCAAGGATCAGGCTCTGGCCCGCGGTCGACAACAATCCAAGGGCGACACCGAGACCGGCGAGAATGAACGAGAACTCGCCGATCTGCGCCAGGCTCGCGCCCACCGTGAGCGCCGTGTTGAGCGGGTATCGGAACGCAAGCACCAGCGCAATCGCGGCCACCGTCTTGCCGATCATGATGATGGCAACCACGGCGAAGACTTTCAGCGGCTCTTCGACCAGCACTTGCGGATCGAACAGCATGCCCACCGACACGAAGAACAGCACCGAGAAGGCGTCGCGGAGCGGCAGCGACTCTTGAGCCGCCCGATGGCTGAACTCGGACTCCCGCATCATCATCCCTGAGAAGAAGGCTCCGAGCGCGAAAGAAACGCCGAACAGTGCGGACGCACCGTAGGCAACACCCACTGCTACGGCGACGACGCACAGCGTGAACAGTTCGCGCGACCCCGTCCTGGCCATCAGCCAGAGCAGTCGGGGAAGCAGCCTCCGTCCCGCGAGCAGCATCAACGTGATGAAGGCGGTGACCTTCGCCAGCGTGATGCCGAGCGTCGTCCACACGTCACCGCCCGAGCCGACGTTCGGCCCGCTGCCGAGCAGGCCCGCAATCGGCGGCAGCAGCACCAGCACGAGCACCATCACCAGGTCTTCGACCACCAGCCAGCCGACGGCGATGCGCCCATTGATCGAGTCGAGCACGCCGCGATCTTCGAGCGCGCGCAGCAGCACGACGGTGCTCGCGACGGACAGGGCGAGGCCGAACACCAGCGCCGCGCCGAAGTCCCAGCCCCAGAACGTCGCCGTCGCTACGCCGAGCGCGGTCGCCGCGGCGATCTGGACAATGGCGCCCGGTACGGCAATGCGGCGGACGGCCATCAAGTCGCCAAGGGAGAAATGCAATCCGACGCCGAACATCAACAGCATCACGCCGATCTCTGCGAGTTGGCTTGCCAAGCCGACATCCGCCACGAATCCCGGCGTCGCCGGACCGATGACGATTCCGGCAACGAGATAACCGACCAGGGGCGGCATCTTCAGGCGCGAAGCGACAAAGCCCATCACCATCGCCAACCCAAGTGCGGCTGCGATCGTTGTGATCAGGCTGATCTCGTGAGGCATCTTGGCAATGAATTGTCGTCGGAAATTCGGCGCGGATGTCTTATTATGGATGAAGCAGCTCGACCGCTTCGGCATGAGAGCTCAAGGTCATGCCCGGCGGGGCAATAACCGCCGACAGGGATACAATGTTTCGGTACGCGTCGATGACGTTCAGGAGCGACCGCATGATGCGCAAGTTGCACTTCTCGCCGCGAGTTCTTGCAGGCACGACGTTGATTGCGCTTGCGGCCTTCCTTCTGCTCGTCCCCATCACCGGCACCCCGCAGTCCGAAGCAAAGAAGGACGCGAGCCCGCCGTTCAACGACAACATCGACGACCCGGCCGAATGGGGCAAGGCGTTCCCGAAGCACTACGAATCCTATAAAAGGTCGGTCGACATGCAGCGCACCAAGCACGGCGGCAGCGAAGCCGTGCCGCAGACGCCGACGCAGGCCGACCCACGCTCGGTGGTCTCGCGCTCCAAGAGCGACGAGGACAAGGGGCTCAAGGCCATCTGGCAGGGTTACGCCTTCTCCGAAGATTTCCGGGAAGAGCGCGGCCACGCCTACATGCTCGAGGACCAGCGGTTGACGAAACGCCAGGTCGTCGTGAAGCAGCCGGGCGCGTGCGTGAACTGCCACGCGTCGATGTACCTGGCCTACAAGAAGGTGGGCAACGGCGACATCGTCAAGGGCTTCGAGAAGATCAACGCAATGCCTTACGCGGAAGCGACCAAGCTCGTGAGCCATCCGGTCGCCTGCATCGACTGTCACGATGGCACCACGCTCGCACTGCGAGTGACCCGGCCGGCGTTCATCGAAGGCATTCGTGCCTACAAGGCGTCGCAGGGCGTGAAGGATTACGACGTGAACAAGCAGGCCTCGTCGGCCGAAATGCGCGCCTACGTGTGCGGCCAGTGTCACGTCGAGTACTACTTCAAGGGACCTGAGAAACGCCTCGTCTATCCTTGGTCGAAGGGCCTCAAGATCGAGGAGATCACCGCTTACTACGACGAGATCGGCTTCCGCGACTGGACCCACAAGGACACCGGCGCCCCCGCGCTCAAGGCTCAGCATCCGGAGTTCGAGACGTGGAGCCAGGGGCCGCACGCCCGCGCCGGCGTCACCTGCGCCGATTGCCACATGCCGTCGATTTCTCCTTCGTTCACCGATCACTGGGTACGCAGCCCCATGCTGAACGTGCAGGCCGCATGCGTTGGTTGCCACAAGAAGCACGACGACAAGGTCACCGGGGAGAACCTGCAGGCGCGTGTCTACGAGATCCAGGACCGGCACTGGGCGCTTCGCGAAAAAGCGATGGCGGCCGTGGTAGCGCTGATCGAAGACCTGAAGGCGGCGAAGGCGGCGGGGCGCAAGGATGCGGACCTGCTCGCTGCCCGCTATCTGCAGCGGCGCTCGCAGTTCTACCTGGACTTTGTCGAGGCGGAGAATTCCACGGGCTTCCACGCTCCGCAGGAGGCTGCGCGCATCCTGGGCGAATCGATCGACTTCGCGCGCCAGGGCCAGATCGCACTGCGTGACCCGACCTTCAAGCCGACCGTGCCCGTCGTCAACATTCCACCGCCCCCTCCGGCGAAGCCCTAAGGCGCGATGCCCGGAAATCCCCAGGAGTACGGAACGCCTGGCCGGCCCGGTCTGCTGACGCGCGCATGGCGGGGTCTGCGCAGCCCTAGTGCTCGCTGGTCGGTCCTGGCGCTCGTCGCCTTGGGCGTCGTTGTTGGAGCCATCGCGATCATTGGCACGCAAGTGATGGTCCATGTCACGGGCACCGATGAATTCTGCGGCGCCGCGTGCCACTCGATGCAATGGGTCGCGAAGGAACACCGGGAAAGCATCCATGGCGCGAGTCGCACCGGCATGGTCGCAACGTGCCACGATTGCCACATTCCACGGAAATACCCCGAGCTCCTCTGGTACAAGGCAGTGGCGGGAACCCGAGACGTCATTGGCGAGATCCGCGGCATCATCTCCACCGAGGATCTGTTCAACAAGGAGCGGATGCGCATGGCCACGCACGTGTGGACGGAATACAGGGCCAACGATTCGCGCGCGTGCCGCGGTTGCCACACATTCTCCAACGAGATGCTCGCGAAGCAGCAGGAAATGGTGCGGCAAATGCACGCACCGGTGCTCGAGGGCAAGGCCACCTGCATCGACTGCCATAAAGGGGTTGGACATGCGGCGCCCTGAGTAACCAGGACGCCATTCGGGCCCGCCTTCCAAGCACGCTAGCGCAGGGCCACTCGAGGGGTGCCATGCCGAAGTTCAAATCACTCTTGACAATAGTCTCGGTCGCGTTGCTTGCAGCCGCCTGCGGCGGCGGATCCGACGCACCGCCGGAACTCGGCGCGCCGCCACCGCTCTCCGTGGTCGTCCTCGGCGACTCGATCGCCTCGGGCGAGGGCATCAACTATGGCTACACCTATTACTACTCCGACATTTTCCCGGCGCACTGGGAAGGAGGCGTCGTCAATCCGCAATGGCAGGGCGACTATCAGCTCTGCCACGACTCCGCGTCTGCCTACGGGGACATTCTGGCGCCGATGATCGGCGCGACGCTGACGAAGTTTGCGTGCACAGGGTCCACCTACGACAACGGGATCGCGTTCGACCGGCGTTACGGTGATGTGCTGTATCGGCCGGCGCAGTTCGGCAACTGGCTGGGGATGACGAACCTCAACGCCGCCTACGACGCTGCCATGCCGGATGCCGTGATCATCACGCTCGGCGCCGACGACGTCAGCTTCGCGGATATCTTCACGTTCTGCATGGTCGGCATCACGGACGCCGCGGAGGCGGCTGCTATCGTCAATGCGCCGGACCGGTCGCGCCGCCTTCGCGCCAGCTACCTGAAGCGATTCCCGACCATCGAAGCGTGGCAGAATCGCACGCCGCGTGCGACGTCGTCGTACTGCACGGCGGACAATCCGGGCTCAGCGGTCCTGAACCTGTTCTGGGACCCGATCAACAGCGGCCAGATTGCAGGCAACTACAAGAGCCTTGTGGCGGCGATCAAGGCGCGCGGCGAAAAGGCCGGCAAGGTTCCGCAGATCATATTCACCACGTACCACCAGCCGCTGCCGGGACCGACGCAATCGAGATCGTGCGAGGACCTGGGCATACTTTCCGATGACGAGATCGATTACCTGATCACGCTACAAAACCAGCTCAAGGCGACGCTGATCGCCGCCGTGAGCGGGATCGAAGGCGTGTCGGTCGCAGACATCTCCGACGTCGTCAAAGGGCATGAATACTGCACCAAGGAACCCTGGACCTATGGCATCACCGTGCTTTATTACAACGACCAGAGCCTTGCACCATTCCATCCGACACCGCAGGGCCAAGCGGCCATCGCGGCGGTTCTGAAGGAAAGCTTTCCGGGGCGATAGCAACCAGTGCCGTCGCACCGGGAGTGACGCGGATCTGAAACCAGGAAGGTTGGCCGGGCAAAGACGCTTGCTCCATGACCGCGTTGGTCATGAACAGCCCGGGTTCACCCTCGGAGTCGACGAGGCTTCTCGCAACGTGCGGCAACCCACAGACCACAGGTTCACCTGCGAATAGGTTGCATCAATCGGCATGCAAGCTGCGGCGCCTGGAATTCTCCGGGTTTACGCCGGGCTGTAGGACCGCCTCATGATATGGCGCAACATCCATTCGGGCTTCAGGGAGTAACGTTCAACCCAGGAGGAACGTGAAAATGAATCTGGAAAGCAAGCGCAATTCCGAAACAGGTGGTGAGGGGGCGATAGCGCGCCTGGGCGCAAGACTCGCCGATTGGAGCGAGAAGTGGTTTCCTGACGCGTATGTCTTTGCGGCCATAGCCGTCGTCATTGTCTGCGTCGCAGCGCTTGCGATGGGCCGGACTCCGAGTCAGATCTCGGTGGACTTCGGCAAGTCCTTCTGGAACCTCATCCCATTTACGATGCAAATGGCGTTCGTCGTCATTGGCGGTTACATCGTCGCCGTCTCGGCGCCGGTGCGCAAAGTCATCGACGCGCTTGCCCGCTTTCCAAAGACACCGAAAGTCGCGGTAGCCTATGTCGCGCTGTTGGCCATGGTTGCCTCGCTGCTGAGCTGGGGCTTCAGCATGATCTTTGCGGGAATCCTCATGCGCGAAATCAGCAAGCGCGTCGAGGGTATCGACTATCGCGCAATTGGAGCAGCCGGTTACCTCGGCTTGGGCAGCATATGGGCACTGGGATTGTCGTCATCGGCCGCGCTCCTGATGGCGACCCCGGGTTCGATACCGCCGGCATTGCTGAAAATCAGCGGCGTCATCCCGCTCGAATTGACGCTGTTCACTTGGCAAAATCTGGTAATGATTTTGATCCTGATCGTTCTTTCCGTATGGATCTGTTATGTATCGACGCCGACCGCGGAACGCGCCAAGACAGCCAAGATGGCCGGGATCTCCTATCAGGAAACCCAGGAAGACATTGGCAGGCCGCAGACTCCCGGCGAACGGCTCGAGTTCAGCCCCGTTCTTACCGTAGTGATCGTGGCGCTGGGAGCCGTCTATCTTTTCGATGTTTTCAAAACCAAGGGCGGATTGGCTGCGCTGGACCTCAATACCTACAACTTCATGTTCCTCATCGCGGGGATGCTGTTGCATTGGAGGCCCCGTTCATTCCTCCGCGCCGCGGCAAAGGCTGTTCCCATGACCGGCGGGGTACTGCTGCAGTTTCCCCTGTATGCCGGTATTTTTGGCGTCCTGATAGGGTCTGGCCTGAATGAGGTGATGGCCAAATTGTTCGTGTCGATCTCGACGCAGGGTACCCTTCCGTTGATAGGCGGCATTTACTCGGCCATCCTCGGTTTGTTCCTGCCGTCCGGCGGTGGCAAATGGGTCGTGGAGGCGCCGTATCTGCTGGAAGCGGCAAATCAGCTGCAGGTCAATCTCGCGTGGATGGTCATGGTCTACAACGCTGCGGAAGCCCTGCCAAACTTCATCAATCCGTTTTGGATGCTGCCGCTGATGGGGTTGATGGGGGTCAAGGCGCGCGATCTGGCGGGCTATTCGACGCTGCAGCTGATTTTTCATGCGCCGGTCGTTCTGCTGATGCTCTGGCTCCTCGGGAAAACGATGCCTTACGTACCTCCGATTCTCAGCTGACCACTCCGCAGGGAAACCACACTAGCTCTTGAATTTCGCGAAAGCGGACATGAACATCTCCCAGAATTCGGGAAACTTCATTCCAGCGCGACGAGCTTTGGGATCGCGCGCGACCCGGGAGCCCCAGCGTCCGGAGAAACCGATCGTGCCCTGAATGCCCGGCCACCACACCTGGCGCTTCAACGGATCGGCGCTGGTGCGATCGACGCGCATCGAATACTGCTTGGCTCCCACCATGGTCCGCAACGCGGGTTCGTCGGAGAGCGGAGACTGCCAGGCGAACTTGAGCGCGGTCGCCTCGCCGTGCGGCGGCACCACGCCGGCAGGATGCACGATCGTACCGAAGAAACCAGGCACGTCGCGCAACGGCGGATGGTCGAATTGCGGGGGCGTTTTCGAAGCCACGGAGTCGATGCCGCCGCCGCCGCCCGCGATCCATTCCACCCCCGCCCAGATGAAACCCAACACCCCGACCTTGGTCCAGAACACTTCGGAGTCGTCGACCCAGGTGTCATCGGCAGCGTCCTCGGCTTCATCCTGGAGATCTTCCAGGCTCTTGTCGAGCAACTCGGCCGCGCCGCAGTAGCGACTCGCCGAATCGTCCGGCGCGAAGAACGGCACTTCCTGCGAAAAACCGGTGCCGGGCGAAGCGGGCGCCGGATAGAGTCCGTGCGTTCCCTTGGCCACGAACACGCGCGCATGCTGGCCCAAAGTCTTGCCCGCGCCACGGTCGTGCGTCACCGTCGTCAACGCGCTCCAGTCGAACACCGTCATGCCGATGCGCCGTTCGCCGCCGAGGAAGCCGATGTCGCCGGCGTTGCGCGAGGTCAGGCCAATGGCGATTGGCGAAAAGGTCTCGGTCACCGGGGCGCCGGTGATCGAGACATCCGTCGTGGTGCGATTGAGCAGCATGGAAACGCAAGCCCACGAGCCTGCATGGCTGCCGAACATGGCCGACTCGGACACGTCGGCGCAATCGTCCAGCGGCTCGTCGTGGCCGGGGAAGAACAGGTAATAGCAGAGGAGCACCGGCTCGCCGTTGGCCGTGGCCGCCAGCAGCGCCGGCAGCAGTGCCCTGAAATTGTCCGGTGCGCGGTCGGCGTCCATTAACGGCCGCAGGCGCGGGAGGTCGAACACTTCGGCGTGATACCAGAAGCGGCTGCCGTTAAGGAGCGGGTCACCTTCGGTGGGAACGGTCGAGTTGTAGAGCTTCTCGATCCTGTCCAGGTCGGCGAAGCGGTTGTTGCTGTTCGGCCCCACCGAAGGCCCGTCGGTCCATCCGGCCAGGTCGAGAAAGCCGTCGTCGGGACCGCTGGCATAAAGAAACGGGAACGAAGCGCCCTGGGCCTCGCCAATGAAGGTCCCCGGCTCGTCAGGTCGCGCCGATAGCTGCACGCGGTCGATGACCGGCGTCGGAAACGCGCCGGGCGCATTGCGGTGCCAGGACGCGTGGTCGTCGAACGGAGGCACCGCGTTCCACAAGGCGCAGCGTTCGAGATAGCGCTTGCAGTCGGACGGAAAGAAGCGCTCGCCCTGCGCAAAATACAGGATCGGCTCGAAAGCGCGGATGACGTCGTTGTAGTCGATGGCCATGGGGTAACCTCAGTTCGTGGTAATGGCGTGGCTTGCGCCGGCCATCTCGGACGTGCATCCGCATTCCTGCTCGAACAAGCGCATCAAGGCGATCGCCTGCGGATCGCAGTCCACGCCGGCCAGCTCCTTCGATACCATGCGCCAGCATTCCGACTGCTTGATGGCCTGCGCCCGCTCGTCGCCGCAGGGATCGATGCCGACGAGCCGCAGCCACGCGCACCAATCGCGCAGCAGCTTGCGCATCTCGGGGCCATGCAGCTTGCCCTCGCGCCAGAGCTTCGCGTACTCCTCGCGCACGTCGTCGAAGCGCTGCCGGGTTTCGGGCCCCTGCGCAACGATCACGCGCAGCCATCGGTCCAACGCCGCGCGCATCTCGGCGGTGAGTTTCTTGGCGCAGTCGGGATACTTCGCAAAAGCCGCGGTGAGGCTGCGAACATGGCGTGCCCAGCAGTCAGCCGTTGCCTGGTCGATGGGGCGGCCGAGAAACTGGTTGCGGACCGCCCTTGGGTCGAGTCGCCACACCTTGATCTCATCGATGTCACCGGGAAACGGTTGCTCGCCATCGACTACCGAGTTGCCGATGCAGATGCCTTTCGGGCCGACGCCGGGAACGCCGGACAGCACGCCCCGGGGCGAGGTCACCGCCACGCCATCCACCGACAGTCGCATCTGGGTGAGGCCGTCATGCTCGAATACCACGCGGATCCATTTGTTGAGCGGCACCCGATAGCCGGGAATCTGCAGGCCGTCCTTGTAGGTGCTGACGATGTCCCAATCCTGCTGCGGATAGACTGCGGGATTACCGTGGAACGCACCGAACAGATAACGATCCATGGTGTACAGGCGGAAGCTCTTGTGGGCTTCGATCACGATCTGCCGATGCGAGGCGAGCACCGGCATGCGGATGGTCGCCTCGACGCGCAGACCCACCAGCGGGCGCCAACCCGGGTTGGTGGCGACCGCAACGCGGCTGTTGAGATGAAAGCGCCATGCGCCCGAGCCCGGCGTCGCGCCGTCCGCGAGGAAATCGATGCTGCTCAGGTTTTCGGCGATGCCGTGGCTGTCATAGAGCGACAGATCAGTGGCTACACCCTGCCACTTGTAGGTGTGATGACAGATCAGTTCCCACATGGCGCTTTCCTCTAGTTGTTCCGACGGCAAAGCGTGGCATGCAGGGAACGATCTGCATACGTGAATAATCGACAGCCAGCTACAATTGAACAGATGAGCAACGTGACGCATCGATTCTGTGTGGCACCCATGATGGACTGGACGGACCGGCACTGCCGGTTCTTCCTGCGCCTCATCTCACGTCACGCGCGCCTGTACACGGAAATGGTGACCGCGCCGGCGCTCCTGCACGGCGACGTGCCGCGACATCTCGATTTCGATCGCGCGGAACATCCGGTGGCGTTGCAGCTGGGCGGCAGCGATCCGGTGATGCTTGCGCACGGCGCTCGTCTCGGCGCGCAATGGGGCTACGACGAGATCAACCTCAACTGCGGCTGTCCGTCGGAACGCGTCCAAACGGGCAGCTTCGGCGCCTGCCTGATGGGCGCTCCTTCACTCGTCGCCGATTGCGTGAAGGCGATGCGCGACGCGGTCGCCGTTCCGGTCACGGTCAAGCACCGGATCGGCCTCGACGCCATGGACGACTACGGATTCGCCCGCGATTTTGTCGGCACGGTCGCGCAAGCGGGCTGCGATGTCTTCATCGTGCATGCGCGCAATGCGGTGCTGAAGGGCCTGTCGCCGAAAGAAAACCGCGAAGTGCCGCGCCTGCGCTACGACGTCGTGCATCGCCTGAAGCGCGACTTCCCGCAGCTCACGATCGTGCTGAACGGCGGGCTCAATGACTGGCCGGCGATCGAGCGCGAACTGGATCGCGTCGACGGCGTGATGCTCGGCCGTGCCGCGTACCACGATCCTTACGTGCTGGCGCCGGTCGACTGGCGCCTGTTCGGCGTCGAGACGCCGCCTCCGACGCGCGCCGACGTCCTGCGCGCGCTGATGCCGTACGTCGCCGCGCAGCGCCAACGCGGCACATCGCTGCGCGGCATGGCACGGCATTTTCTCGGCCTGTATCACGGACGCCCCGGCGGCAGGCGCTTCCGGCAGATCCTTTCGGATTCGGTGCGTCTGCGCGACGCCGGGCCGGAACTGCTGGAGGAGGCGCTTGCGGCCGCCGAGCCCGCGGAGAGCGCGCTTTTCGTGGATTAAGGCCGAAGCGCGGTCAACGGCGCGCCGAGTCGTCGAGCGACTCGCTCACCTTGATGTTCTTCACCGAACTTCCCATGATGGCCTCGTCGCCGTTGTCGTCGTAGCGGATCGCGCCGCGATCGACCTTGGTGCGATAAGCGATCTCCTGATTGACTCCAACCAGCGTGATGCCGTAGCTCATCACATCGGTCGACAGGTTTCCGCCCTTGGCGTTGAGAGCCTTGATGGCATTGTCCAGGTTGACCTGCGTGATGCGGAACTTGAAATGGCGCCAGGACCCCCAGGGAACGGACGTAAACGCGGCCGAATCGGCGGCGACGGTGGTGTACTTCATGACGCGCTGCTTCTTGAAGGATGAAGTCAGGTAGTAGCCGTTGTTGCCTGGGCCGATAGGCTCGAGCCGCGGGTCGAGCTCGCTGCCGTCGTTGGTCAAGACGTTGCTGTCGAACGCGTAGACGACGTATTGAATCCGATGGTGATTTCTGTCCTCGAGAAAGACGACGAACACGAGTTGGCCGGCAACGATGCCAACCGGGCCGCCGCCGGTCTTCGCGTTCCACTGCGAGAAGTGGGCGACGTTGATGTCGGCTTCGATGTCCAGCGAACTCGAGGGTTTTCTCGCCGTGAAGATCCTCTCGAAGCGGGTCCAGTTGCGCTCGAAGACTGTGTGTTTGTGGAATCCTTCGCACGCGGTGGCGGATACGCCCGCGCAGGGGTGCGGTCCGTCGAAGGTGCGCATCAGGAAGCCGACTTCGCTTCCCGAAATCTGGAATGTCGATTGATCCGCGCTGCCGCCGATGGGGCCGCGCTGATTGCGAGGGGGCAGGGGTCCGAGCCCGGTATAGGCGGCGGGGTTGTACGAAGTCTGGCCGGCGAAAGGTGCGCCGCCCGTCCAGGAACGCTGAAAGCGGGCCTTCAGGTAAAACTGATCCGGTAGAGGAAGCGCGAAGTGTTCCTGAAACAGGTTCGACGGGTCGACCGGCGCGACGTAGGGCGCAAGGATGACGCGCGTGCCGGCCGCTGCCATCGACGCTGTCGCCACCACTGCCATGATGACGGCCAATGCGCGAATCGCTGCCGTAATCATGGCGGAGCAGATGGTGCGCCGGCTATGTTCCGGGCATGTCGTCCGCGATGTATGCGCGCACGATGCTCTCGAAGTCGGTATCCGCCTTCATCCCCAGCCGAGGCCCCAGCTTCGGCGCGAAGTTCGCCGGCCACGTCGCGACGATCTTGTCGATGACGGGATCGTAGATCCACTTCACGCGGTCGGCGACGGCGTCGCCGGCCACCTTGCGCAGCGCCGCGACCATGTCCGCGACCGGCACGCATATGCCGGGCACGTTGACCGACCGCGTATGCGCGAACGACGCTGCGGGCGCCTCGTGGCCGATGATCAGGTTCTCGATGACGGCGCGTGGGCTTTGCACCCACATCCTGGTCGCCGGTGCGACCGGACAGATCGCGTCCACGCCGGCAAGCGGCTCACGTATGATGCCGCTCGCGAATGACGATGCCGCCTTGTTCGGCTTGCCCGGCCGCACCGTGACGGTCGGCAGGCGCAGGCTTCGGCCGTCGATGAAGCCCTTGCGCGTCATGTCGTAAACGAGGTACTCGCCGATCAGCTTCTGCGCGCCATAGGATGCCTGGGGCGTGACCGGCGCGTCATCGGTCACGGGATCGGGTACAGGACCGCCGAATACCGCGAGTGAACTCGTGAACACGAACTTGGGCGGCGCCGCCAGCGTGCGGCAACGTTCCAGCAGCAGTCGCGTCGCATCGAGATTGACGCGCATGCCGATGTCGAAATCGGCCTCCGCCTGGCCACTGACCACGGCAGCCAGATGGAAGATCGTGTCGGTGTCGCGGGTCACGGCACGTTCGACCACCGTGGGATCGGCCAGGTCGCCGGCAATATTCGCGAGTCGCGGGTCGGCGGGCAACGCAGCCGGCACGACGTCGAGCAGCACGATCTGCGCAATCTTGCGAGACTGGCCGCGCGCATCGGTCAGCGAACCGCGCTCGAGCAAGCGATGGGCCAGGCGTTGACCGAGGAATCCGGCGCCGCCGGTGATCACGATGCGCATATCGGGTCCGCAGGTCGAGGGAAGGCGCTATCATAGCCGCCCTACTGTCCGCGCGCAGGAGACGTCCGATGAATCGTCCGATCCATTTCGAAATTCACGCTGAAAACACCGAGCGCGCGATAGCCTTCTACTCCAAGCTCTTCGATTGGAAATTCGCGCAATGGGCGGGCCAGCCCTATTGGCTAGTCACCACGGGCGAGGAGGGGACGCCGGGAATCAATGGCGGTCTGCTGCCGCGCCAGGGCCCGGGACCCGTCAACATGGCCGCCGTCAACGCATATGTGTGCACGACCGGCGTCACCGATCTCGACGCGATGGTCGCAACGGCTGTCGCGGCCGGAGGCACCGTGGCAGTGCCGAAGATGCCCATTCCGACGATGGGTTGGCTCGCTTACTGCAAGGACACCGAAGGCAATCTGTTCGGCATGATGCAGATGGACCCGAAGGCAGCATGATTCCTGTGCCGGCACCGCGCCGTCTGCGCATCGCCACGCGCGAATCGGCGTTGGCGATGTGGCAGGCCGAGCACATACGCGCGCGGCTGGTCGCGCATTACCCGGGTATGGTGGTCGACCTGCTGGGGTTGACCACGCAGGGTGACCGCATTCTCGACCAGCCGCTGTCGGCGATCGGCGGCAAGGGGCTGTTCATCAAGGAACTCGAGGTCGCGATGGACGAGGGCCGTGCCGACATGGCCGTGCACTCGTTGAAGGACGTGCCGATGGAGATGCCGCCCGGTTTTTCGCTGGCCTGCATCACGGCGCGCGAGGATCCGCGGGATGCATTCGTGTCGAATCGCTACGGCGGGCTCGCGGAACTGCCGAAGGGTGCCGTGGTCGGGACGTCGAGCCTGCGGCGTGAGGCGCAATTGCGCGAGCGGTATCCGCACCTCACCATCGAACCGCTGCGCGGCAACGTGAATACACGGCTGCGCAAGCTCGACGAGAACCAATACGCCGCGATCATCCTCGCCGCCGCGGGTTTGAAGCGGCTGGGAGTCGGCTCGCGCATCGCGGCGTTCCTGGAGCCCGAAGACAGCCTGCCCGCACCGGGCCAGGGCGCGTTGGCGCTCGAATGCCGCAGCGATCGCCCGAACATCCTGGCTACGCTTGCGCCGTTCGCTGACTTCGGTACCACGCTGGCGACCACCGCCGAGCGTTCGTTCTCCCGTGCACTGGGGGGCAATTGCCACACGCCGCTGGCTGCGTACGCCGAATGGGAAGAGGGCACGCTGTGGTTGCGCGGGCTGCTCGCGGGCCGTGACGGCCAGGACATCCTGCGTGGGGATGTCGAATCCGATGTCGCAAGCATCGAGGCGGCCGAAGCATTGGGAAGCGAACTTGCCGACGACTTCCTGGCGCGCGGCGCTGCGCGCTTTATCGCTGCCTGACGCGGCGAACTTTAATTTGAACGTGCATGCGCTGCAGGGCGCGTCCGCGCCGATAGGCCCCCTGTCAGGCGTGGGCGTGATCATCACGCGGCCGGCGCGCCAGTCGGCGGGGATCACGCGACAGTTGGCGGCGCTCGGCGCCTGGCCGATCGTGTTTCCGGCGATCTCGATCCTGCCACCAGCGAATCGCGCGTCCCTTGACTCGGCGCATGCGGCGCTGGACCAGTATGACATCGCGATCTTCGTTTCCGCCAACGCCGTGGAATACGGCGTGCCGGCGCCCGAAGCATGGCCGGCCAGGTTGCGGGCCTTGGCGCCCGGTCCCGGCACGGCCGCCGCGCTCGCGGCAACCGGCATCGAAAACGTGACAATTCCCGCGACGACCTTTGACAGCGACGGATTGCTTGCGTTGCCGGATTTGCATGGCGTCGCCGGCAAGCGCATCGTGATTTTCCGTGGCGAAGGCGGGCGCGGCGAACTGGGCGAAGTCCTCCGCGCCCGCGGCGCGAAGGTCGACTATGCCGAATGCTACCGGCGCGCAATGCCGGCAACCGGCGCGGCAGGATTGAGCGAAGCGCTGCGCGAAGGCCGCGCCCATGCGCTGACGTTGACTTCGAGCGAAGGCATCGACAATCTGTGCGCGTTGCTCGAAGCCGAGGATGCGCGTCGGCTCCGGCAACTCCCCACCTTCGCGCCCCACCCGCGCATTGCGCAGCACGCGCGCGAACTGGGGTTCGTCACAGTCGAAACCGGCGCCGCCGATGCCGGACTCGTCAATGGATTGTTAGAATGGTTCAGGCAGCATCCGCTACCCTGACGCTCACTGGAAAGAACTCCGATGGCCCAACCCGACATCATCGTCACCGCACCGCTGCCGCCGTTTCTCTACGATCCGCTGAAGGCTGATTTCCACTGTCACGATTACCAAATGGCCGGCGATAAGCCGGGATTGCTGGCGGCGGAAGGGCAGCGCATTCGCGGACTCGTGCAAGGCGGCGGAACCGTGACGCCGACGACACTGCTCGACGCGCTGCCGAAGCTCGAAATCATCTCGGTGTTCGGCGTCGGCTATGACGGCGTGCCGGTCGATTACTGCCGCTCGCGCGGAATCAAGGTGACCAACACGCCTGACGTGCTCACCGAAGACGTGGCCGACGTGGCGCTGGCGCTCATCATGATGACCGGGCGCGGTTTCGTACGTCTCAATCGCTTCGTGCACACCGGCGAATGGGAAAAGCGGGGGCCGGAACTCACAACCAAGCTTGCCGGCAAGCGCGTCGGCATCCTCGGATTGGGACGCATCGGCAAGGCCATCGCGGAGCGCGTAAGCGCGCTGGGCATGCACATCTCCTACACTGGCCGCAAGCCGCAGGACGTTTCCTATCGCTTCGTGCCGGACCTTGTGACGCTTGCCGCGGAGTCGGATTTCCTCGTGGT
>Ga0068858_100001270_pt1 | contig 26112 bp, 25 predicted proteins | sample KBSSwiS12_FD_66589 | JGI IMG/M metagenome (GOLD analysis project Ga0068858, IMG submission 66589) | Switchgrass rhizosphere microbial communities from Kellogg Biological Station, Michigan, USA - KBS Switchgrass S1-2 | ecosystem: Host-associated > Plants > Roots > Rhizosphere > Soil ... | reverse complement strand
CGAGGACGCGCTTCGGGCGGCCGCGCTTCTTGGGCGCGGCTTTGGCGGCTTTGCCCGCTGCGCCGGCCGTCGAGGTGGCGCCGACGGCCGTGCCCGCGCCGTTCCCTGCGCCATCACCCGGCGAGATCAGCCCCGCGAGCGGCTCGTCGAGCCGCACCCACTCCGTGCTGCCGACGCGTCGCGCCCGGAGGAACCCACGGGAGAGCGCCCGCGCCGCGAGCTGCTCGGCGGTCTCCCCCTCCCTCGCCTCGAATCGCGTGGAGATGGTCACCGCCACGTTGGGGACAGCGAGGATCTCCTCGAGAACCGAATCCACGCTGTGCCGCGGCACCGCCGCATCGCACTTGGAGCACCAGGTCTCCCCCACGCGCGCGAGGAGGAGCCGCATGTAGTCCGCCAGCTCCGTCACCGTCCCCACCGTCGACCGCCCTGTCTGCGCCGCCGCCCCCTGGCGGATCGCCACCGCCGGCGCCAATCCCTCGACCCGGTCGTAGTCGGGCCGCGGAAGCCGGTCGAGGAACTGCTTCGCATAGGTCGAGACGCACTCGACGTACCGCCGCTGTCCCTCGGCATAGAGAGTGTCGAAGGCGAGCGAAGACTTCCCCGAGCCGCTCACCCCGGTGACGACGGTCAGAGACGCGTGAGGAAAGGACACATCGATGTTGCGGAGGTTGTTCTGGCGGGCCCCGTACAGGCGGACCATGGAGTCGGGCACGTCGCGATTCTCCCAGTGATCTACGTGGCTGTCAAACGGCGCGGCTCGCATGCGACCGGGGCGTGTAGCAGCTCGCCGATCCCCAAGTCGCGCCTCTAAACCGCAAACCTCAGTGGGAAGGGGCGGGTGAGGGATGAGCGGAGGGCGCACCGCGAGCGAAGCGATGCGAGCGCCCGCAGCTCATCCCTCACCCGCCCCGGCCTATCGAGTCTTCAGGTTTAGATGCGAGGATAAAAAAACCGGGCCGTCCAGCCGAAGCCGGACGACCCTGAGGACGTGCCCAATCCGCACTACCTTACTTCTTCTTCGTGCCCTTCTTCTTGGCAGCCTTCTTCTTGGCCGGCATCAACAATCACCTCCCCTCACGTTGGATTGAGCTCTGACTCTGTCGGCACCAGGAGTCCCGGGCCGATCAACGCTCGCACCACCTCCACCACCACCCCCAGGTCGAATGGCTTGGTCAGGTATTCGCCCGCCAGCCGCTCCACCTGTCGCCGCACCTCGGCAGTCCCGTATGCGGTCATCAGGATCACCTTCGACCGCACCGCTTGCTCGCGGAGCCGCTGCATCAGCTGCATGCCGCTCTCCCCGGGCAACCGGTTATCGAGCAGGACGAGATCGAATCCCTCCTGCCCGAAGATCCGCGGCGCCGCTTCCTCCGCGGACCCGGCTACGGTGATGCGATAGCCGTACTCCGAGAGAACACTGGAGAGGGTCCGCACCAAGAGCTGCTCGTCATCCACGATGAGTACGGACGGTGACACTTCTCACCTCCCCTTGAGTCCATCGCGCTATATGAAGAAGCAGGTTCCGGGCCAAGAGCTTTCGATGAGGGTCGAGGGCGCGTGATGACGATGCATCGCACGCGAATCAGCGGAGTTAGCATGTCGCGCGGAGGTGGAGATCAGCGACGCGATGGATCGCGCGCGCCTGTCATGAGAATGGACAGCGATCGCGTGAATCGAGGCGACTCACGTGCGATGTCCCTCTGAAACTCCGCGCGCTGTCGAGAAACACGACACCCCAAGAAAGGCGACAGGCAATTTGAGATGAAGAGTGAGTTGTGAGGATCAGCGAACGATGCGCGCGCGCGCGATGTCGTCGGCGGAGAGCGCGCCGGGGGCGGACGCGATCCGTTTCAAACGTTCGATCAAGGACTGGCGGGAAATGCCGAGGATGCGCGCGGCGCGCGAGCGATTGCCCTCGGTGAACTCGAGCACGCGGAGGATGTGCTCCTGCTCCACCTCGGAGAGCGTGAGAAGGCCGCCGTCGTCCTCTCCGTCGCCCCGCGCGGCGAGCGCCTCGCGGAGCACGCGGGGCACCGCCTCCACCTGCGCCACCATCTCCGCGGGGAGATGATCCTCGCGGAGGACCTCGTCGTCCTCGAGAAGGACGATCCGCTCGATCAGGTTCCTCAGCTCGCGAACGTTCCCGGGCCAGCGATAGCTGCGGAAGATCGCCTCGACCTCGGGATCCATGTTGAGGAACGCCTTCCGGAACTTCTCGTTGTAGATCCCCAGGAAGTGGCGAGCGAGCAGAACGATGTCGTCGCTACGCTCGCGGAGCGGCGGCAGATCCACCGAGACCACCTTCAACCGGTAATAGAGGTCCTGGCGGAAGCGCCCCTCGCGCACCGCGGGATCCAGCTCCCGGTTCGTCGCCGCGACGATCCGGAGATCGACGAAGAGATCGGCCGCGCCGCCCACGCGCTTGAACGTTCGATCCTCGAGGAAGCGGAGGAGCTTCGCCTGGGTCGCCGCGGGGAGATCCCCCACCTCGTCGAGGAAGAGCGTCCCCTGGTCGGCCAGCTCCACGAGCCCGCGCTTCGGCTCCCGCGCGTCGGTGAAGGCGCCGCGCTCATGGCCGAAGAGCTCGTTCTCGAGGAGCTGCTCCTGGAAGGACGAGCAGTTGAGCGCGAGGAACGGCGCCGACTTCCTCGCCGACTCGAAATGGATGGCCCGGGCCACCAGCTCCTTGCCGGTCCCGCTCTCCCCCTCGATGAGGACGGTGGTCGCCTCGCTCCCCGCCACCTTCTCGACCACGTCCCAGATCCGTCGCATCGCCGGCGAGTCACCGACGATCTTGGTCTTGAGGAAGGCCTCGAGCTCGCCCCGGCGGAAGGCGTCGAGCTGGGTCTCGCGCACGAGCCCCGCCTTGAGCCGCTCCACCGCGAGGAGCATCTCGTGCATCTCGTACGGCTTCTTGAGGAAGTCGGTCGCCCCCTGCCGCATCGCCTCGACCGCGGTCGGGAGATCGCCGAAGGCGGTGATGACCACGACCTTCATCTCGGGCGCCAGGCTCTTGAGGCGAGGGAGGAGCTCGAGGCCGCCCCCGTCGGGGAAGCGAAGGTCGAGGACGAGCAGGTGCGGCGGATCGCGGCGGACGGATTCCAGGACCTCGGCCGCGGTGCCGACGGAGTCCACGTCGTAGCCCTCGCTCCGGAGGACCTTGGTGAGGGACTTCCGGATCAGCTCTTCGTCGTCGGCGATCCGGATCCGGAGCTTCACGCCTTCTCCTCCACCTTCTCGCGGGTCTCAGCCTTCGGCTCGGCGCGTTCGCGCGGCTCCGCGGCCTTCGGCTCGGTCCGGGTCTCCGTCTTAGCCTCGGCACGCTCGCCGGCCTTCTCCACCGGCTTCACCTCGGGCGCGCCGTTCACTTCCTCCGGCACCATCATCGCGGGAAGCGCGAACCGGAACGCCGCGCCTCCCTGCGCGAGGTTCCTCGCGGTGACATTCCCGCCGTGCTCGCGGGCGATCTGGAGCGAGATCGAGAGCCCGAGCCCGGTCCCCATCGACCGGGTCGTGTAGAAGGGATCGAAGATCTTCTCCTTCACCTCGTCCGGGATCCCGGGGCCGGTGTCCGCGATCGTGAGGTCGACGTACGCCTTCTTGTACCGCGTCCGCCTCAAACCGGTCGTGACCCGCAGCACGCCGCCCCCGGGCATTGCCTGGATCGCGTTGATCACGAGGTTCAGGACGACCTGCTGGACCATGTCGGGATCGACCTGGACGAGCGGGACGTCAGCCTCCAGGTCCACGTCGACCTCGATCCCGCCGTCCATGAACCGGCGGGCGAGGATGTCGAGGACCTTCTCCACGATCTCGCGGAAGTCGGTCGGAACCGGTCGGGCGGCCTGGGGTCGAGCGAAGAGAAGGAGGTCGGTGATGATCTGCTCGATGCGGTCCAGTTCCTTGAGCACGTCCTGGAGGTCGTCCCGGCGCGAGTCGCCGGCGCGGAGCTTGGACGCGACGAACTGGACCGTGGTCCGGACGCCCGTCAGGGGATTGCGGATCTCGTGGGCGACGCGGGCGGAGAGCTCGCCCAGGGAGATGAGCCGCTCGGTGTTCCGGAAGACTTCTTCTTCGGTGTCCGCGTCGACGAGGTCCTCGACCCGGATCAGGATATCGCCCGAGTCGCCGAGGCCGGTCGCGCTGTAGCGCATGAGGACCTCGCGCTCGGCGACGGTGCCCCGGACCTCACGGGTGGCGCGCGCCTCGGCGCCGCGCACGGGGAGGTACCACCGCTCCGTCTCGGATTCGAACACGGCGGAGATCGGCTGGCCCACCACCACCGCCCGCTCCACGCCCCACCCCTTGGCGAGGGTGTCGTTGATGGCGGCGATGTGGCGATCTTCATCGAGGGCGAGGAGCCCCGTGTCGAGCGCGTCGATGACGCGGCCGAGGAGGTCTCGCTCGATGTCCGGTGCTTCAACACGCGGCATGACGAACGCTCCGATCCGAAACGGACCTCATGATCACACCCTGCTACGCGTGTCGCGGCAGGTCAACTCAAAACGAGTCCAAAATCCACATCGGAGCCCATCCTTGCTTCGATGGAGCCCGGCGGGTAGACTTATCCGGATTTTTTGGAGGCCCTCGGTTCCCTCCGCGGCCCTCTCCCACCCCACAATCGAGGTGTCCCGGTCATGATGCAGTCGTTGCGTGACAACATGAAATTGGTCATCTGGATCACGGCCATCGCCTTCCTGGTAGGGTTCGGGATCCTTCAGCTCGGAGGCGTTCTCGACAACAACCCGATGCAGAAGCACTCCGGGGTCATCGCCAGGATCAACGGCGAGCCCGTCCGGCTCGAGGAGTACAACCGGCTCGTCCAGCAGATGACCCAGCAGCTCACGTCCCAGCGCCCCCTTCAGGAGGGCGAGGACAGCTACATCCGCGAGCAGGCATGGCAGCAGATCGTGGCGATGAAGCTCATGGAGCAGCAGGCCAAGGCCCGCCACATCGACATCACGCCCGAGGAGATCAAGAGCGCGATCCGCCTCACGCCCCCGGAGTTCGTGATGAAGGCGCCGATCTTCCTCACGGACGGCCAGTTCGACTACCGCAAGTACCTCGCGGAGATGGACAACCCCAACTCCCAGGTGCCGTGGGCCCAGGTCGAGGCCATCGTCGCCTCCCAGCTCCCGGCGCAGAAGCTTCAGACCGACGTCATCCAGGGCGCCAAGGTCTCGGATGGCGACGTGCGGGAGCGCTTCCTCCTCCAGAACGAAAAGCTTGGCGTTCACTTCATCGCCTTCGACCCGGACAGCTTCCCGGTCGACACCTCTCGGATCGGCGCGGGCGACGTGGAGAGCTACTACAAGGCGCACCCGGAGAAGTTCACGGGCCCGAAGCAGGTCAAGGTCCAGGTGCTCCTCGTGCCCCGCGTGCCGAACGACTCGGACTTCGCGGCCGCGCGCGAGCGGCTCCAGGGGATCCTCGAGCAGGTTCGCGCCCTCCCGGATTCGTTCCCGGCCTATGCGCGCACTTACTCCGAGATCGGAAGCGCGGCCATGGGCGGCGAGGCGCAGGGCGAGCCCTACTTCGAGGAGATGCGCCCCACCTTCCGTAACGGCCTCCGGGACGTCGTGGCCGGCCAGATCTCGGGGATCGTCAAGGAGGAGCGGTCGCTCCACATCTTCCGCGTCGACCGGCGCTATCCCGATCCGGTGACGGGACGGGAGCGGATCAAGTACCACGAGATCGCGGTGCGCGTGCAGCCCGGCTCGGACGCGATCCACGCGATCCGGGGCCAGCTCACCACCATCATGAAAGAGGCGAAGAGCCAGGGTCTGGCCGCGGTCGCGACCAAGCGCGGGCTCCGCACCTTCCAGTCGCAGTACTTCGCGGAAGGCATGAGCCAGAACGACATCTTCCAGCGATTCCCCGAGATCGAGCAGTGGTGCTTCAACGCCAGGGTGAACTCGGTTTCGCATCCGATCCCGACGGAAGCCGGCTGGTACCTCTACCAGATCCTCGATCGCCGCGAGCCGGGGCTCCGCTCCTTCCAGCAGGTGCAGGCTGAGGCGAAAGAGAGCCTCATCCGCTCGCTCAAGGAAAAGAACGCGCAGGAAGTCGCGAAGCAGGCGCTCGCCGCGGTCCAGTCCGGCGCCAAGCCGGAGGATGTCGCGAAGCAGTATCACGGCTACCACGACACCGCGGTCGACGTGACGCGAAACGGCGCGATGGGCCGCCTCGGCATGGATCCCAAGGCGGTGGGTGAGCTCCTCAACGTGCCCGATCAGTCCTGGAGCCCGGTGATCACGGGCGAGCAGGCGGTCTTCATCGCGCACATCGACAGCCACGTCAAGCCGACCGAGGAGCAGTACGAGTCGCAGAAGGTGGCGATCCGGCAGAGCCTCATGAACGAGCGCCGCCGCGTGGTCTTCGACGAGTGGATGCAGCAGATCCGGCGCGAGGCGAAGATCGAGGATTACAGGGAGGAGTACTTCGAGGCCTAACGCGCCCGGCCGCAGCCGGGCGGAACTCCTGTTCTTTCCAGGAGACGTAGGCAGCACCAATACAAAGGCGGGACCCGGAGCGATCCAGGTCCCGCCTCTCTTTTGCGACGGACGTACGGTCCGAAGCGTTACGCGTTCCGATCGAAGCCTGCGGCTTCGATCGCTTTAGCTCTTCTTCTCTTCCGAATGCCCGCCCTCGACCTGCTTCCGGTCCGACGTCGAGAACTCGGTCTCAACTTCCCGCATGCCGCGCTTGAACTCCGTGATCCCCTTTCCAATCGAACGCCCGATCTCCGGGATGCGCTTCGCCCCGAAGACGAACAGCACGATCAGGAAGAGCCAGAACAGCTCCTGGGGGCCCAAATTGAACATCGCGTTCGCCCTTCTTCTGAGTCGCCCATGCGGGCGGCTCCGTGGTGGTCAGCGCGGCTCTGTCCAGCGCCGTGCGTCACGGCCCACGATGACCGTGACGTCGATCATTTCCTGGGTACCGACCTGTTGGATCAGATGCCGCGTTCCCAGGTATTCGGCAACGATCCTTCCCGACTGCGGCGATTCCGTCCGGCTCACGACCAGCGTGCTCCTGTAGTCGGATCGATCCGCATTGCTCACTTCCAGCACGTCGAAGCCGCCGTCCCTGAGATACGAGGCCAGCTCCCCTGCCAACCCGGGCCGTCCGCTCCCGTTCAGGAGCTCGATCCGGATCGGATGCTTCGGCGTGCTCGCCGGCTTCGGCCCCACTCGGAGCGTCGCCGACACCGCGAACGCAGCGATGAGAAGGAGCAGGAATCCGATGGAGAAGTCGAGGAGCCTCGATTCACGACTGTCCTTCTTCGCCATCCTCGACCGCCGTCAGCTCCTCCGTCCCGCACGCTTCCGCGCGGGTTTCCCGGCGCTCGCGAGCGCCCGGGCCAGCTTCGCGTACGTTCGATCCAGCGCCTCGGGCAGCACCTTGGTCGTCGCGGTCACGGGCATGAAGTTGGTATCGCCGTTCCACCGCGGCACGATGTGCCAGTGGAGGTGCCCCAGCACCCCGGCGCCCGCCGTTCGACCCAGGTTCATACCGAGGTTGAACCCGTCCGGACGGTAGGCGCTCCCGATCGCGGTCTCGACCCGGCCCAGCCACTCGCTCATCTCGGCCGCGTCCCCGGCGTCGAGCCGGGCCAGCGTGCCGACGTGCTTCGTGGGGGCCACCATCACGTGCGCCGTGTTGTACGGGAACAGGTTCATCATCACGAGCACGCGCGGCGTGACGGCCAGGACCAGATTCTTGGGACCGGGCTTCGCTTTCGCGAGGCCGCAGAAGAGGCAGGGCTCTTTCCCCGCCTTCTTGGACCGGGCGCTGTCGATGTACGCCATTCGCCAGCCGGCCCAGAGCCGGTCCAACGTCAACCCTCGCCCCAGGCGCGGAGCGTCTGCTCCACCATCGAGAGCTGCTCGGGGGTGTTCACCCCGAAGAGCTCCCGCGGATCGGACGCCTGGACGACGCCGACCCGGAGGCCGCGTCCTTTCACATAGGCGAGGGTATCCGTTAGATAATACTCCTTCTGCTCGTTCTCCGCTCTGAGGGATGCCAGGGCGTCCTTCAGGATGTCCCGGCGGAAGCAGTAGACCCCCGAGTTCACCTCGGCCACCTTCCGCTCGGCCGCGGTTGCGTCCTTCTCCTCGACGATCTTCTGGAAGTCGCCGCGCCGGTCGCGGATCACCCGCCCGTAGCCCGCCGGATCGTCCAGCTCGCCCGAGAGGAACGTCACCCCCGAGCGGTCGGTGATGTGCCGCTCGATCAGCTTCCGGATGGTCATGGTCCGGACGAGCGGCATGTCGCCCGCGAGGATGAGGACCGTGTCGCCGCCCTTCTCGGCCCCCTTCTCGATCTCGGGCCACGCCACCTGCACGGCGTGTCCGGTGCCCTGCTGCGGCGACTGCGTGACGAAGTGCACGTCGCGCCCGTCGAGCGTCTCCTTCACCAGCTCCTCCTTGTGACCCACCACGATCACCGTGTAGGACGGATGGAGCGGCGCGAGCTGGCCGAGCACGTGGAGCAGGAGCGGCTTTCCGAGGGCGCTGTGGAGCACCTTCGGCAGATCCGACTTCATGCGCTTTCCCAGCCCCGCCGCGAGCACCACCGCGGTGAAGGGTCCGAGTCCGAGCGGGTTCATGCGACCTCCGGGACGTGGAGAATCACGAGCGCGGCGCGCTCAGGGTCATGTTGTCGATGAGACGGGTGCGGCCGATCCGGGCCGCGGCGATGAGAAGGCCGCGGGAGTCGAGCCGGGTGAGCGGCTCGAACGTGCGCGGATCGACGACCGCGAGGTAGTCGATCCGGTCCGGTTTGGATTCCTTCTGGAGCGTCTTGCGCGCCTCGGCGAGGATGGCGCGCACCGTGGCGCCCTTCCGCGCTCGCTCGCGCGCGGCCCTGAGCGCTCGCGGCAGCCCGCGAGCGCGGAGGCGCTCCTCGGGCGTGAGGTACGCGTTGCGCGACGAGTAGGCGAGGCCGTCCCGCTCCCGCGCTGTGGGCGCGACGCTCAGGTGCACGGGGATGTCGAGGTCCCGGATCATCCTGCCGACCAGGACCGCCTGCTGCGCATCCTTCTGCCCCAGGTAGAGCGTGTGCGGCCGCACGGTCTCGAGGAGCTTCAGCACCACCGTGAGCACGCCGGTGAAATGCCCCGGCCGGACGGCGCCCTCGTATTCATCCCCCATGGGGCCGGGCGTGACCTGCGTGGTGAAGCCCTGAGGGTACATCTGGTCCACCGTCGGCATGTAGAGCCAGTCGACGCCCTCTCCGCGGCAGATGCGCGCGTCGTTGAGATCGTTCCTCGGATACCGCGCGAAGTCTTCCTTCGGCCCGAACTGGAGCGGATTCACGAACACGCTCACAGCGAGCCTCCGGTTCTCGCCGCGCGCGCGCGCGAGGAGCGCGGCGTGGCCGTCGTGGAGCGCCCCCATCGTGGGGACGAAGCCGATCGTTTCACCGCTCCTCCGGGCACGGATCGCCAGATCCCGCATGGCGTCCGGGTGGGTCACGATGCGCAAGGATCGCGCTCCGGGGCGGCGGCATAGCTCTCCTTGGCCGCGGGGTAGCTACCCCGGCGGACGTCGGCCTTGAACTCCGTGAGCGCCTGGCGCATCACGCCGGCCACGTCCGCATAGCGGCGCACGAACTTGGCCGGCTTCCCGAAGGAGAGCCCGATGAGATCGTGGAGCACGAGCACCTGCCCGTCGCAGCCCGGGCCGGCTCCGATCCCGATGGTGGGGATCGTGAGCGCCTTGGAGACCTCGGTTCCCAGCTCGAGCGGGATGCCCTCCAGCACGATCGCGAAGACGCCCGCGCGCTCGAGCGCGAGCGCGTCCTCGAGGAGCGCGTCGGCCGCTTCGCGTCCGCGCGCCTGCACGCGATAGCCGCCGAAGCTGTGGACCGACTGCGGCGTGAGGCCGAGGTGGCCCAGCACCGGAATGTCCGCGGCGAGAATCGCGTCGACCTGCGGGAGCACGCGGCGCCCGCCTTCCAGCTTCACGCCCTCGGCGCCGCGCTTGATGAGCCGCGCGCTGTTCCGGACCGCGTCCTCGGGACCCGCCTGGAACGAGGCGAACGGCAGGTCGACGATGACGAGCGCTTTCGGCTGCGCCCGCATGACCGCGCGGAGGTGGTGCGACATCTCCGCCATGGTCACGGGGATGGTGGACTCGTAGCCAAGCACCACCATGCCGAGCGAATCGCCGACGAGGATGAGGTCGATCCCGGCTTCGTCGGCGATCCGGGCGGACGGGTAGTCGTAGGCCGTGACGGAAGTGATGCGCTCGCCCTTCTGCTTCATGTCGCGGATGGTGCGCACGGTGACCTTGGGGCGCGTGGGCGCGGGTGCGCCGGGCGATGGAGAGCCCGGGGTGCCGCCCTTGGGATCGCCGCCGTACTTCTCGTCCATCAGCGGGGTTCCTCCACCCGGGCGCCCGGATTCACGTACGCGATGCCTTCCTTGTGCGACACGATGCGCGTGACCAGGTCCTCGAGATCGTTCGTACGATCCACGAAGTTCATCTCGTCCGTGTTCACCACGAGGAGCGGCGCGTCGCGGAAGTGGAAGAAGAAGTAGTTGTAGGCCTCCGCGAGCGTGGCCGTGTACTTGGGGTCCATCACCTTCTCGTAGGTGCGGCCGCGCTGCTGGATCCGCTCGACGATTCGCTCCGGGCTCGCCTGGAGATACACCACGAGATCCGGCGCGGGCACTTCCGACTCGAGCTGCGGCGCGATGGCGTCGTAGAGCATCAGCTCACGATCGCTCAGATTGAGATTCGCGAAGATGCGATCCTTCTGGAAGAGATAGTCCGCCACGATTCCCTCGTGGAAGAGATCCGGATGGACGCGCTCCCTGAGATCCTTGTAGCGGCTGATGAGGAAGAACATCTGCGTCTGGAACGCGTACCGGCGCGGATCCTTGTAGAAATCCGCGAGGAACGGGTTCGCCTCCGGCTCCTCCAGCACGAGGCGCGCGCGGAAGCGATCGGCCAGGAGCTTCGCGAGCGACGTCTTGCCGACGCCGATCACGCCCTCGATCGCGACGTAACGTCCGAGGAGCTGTGTCAACGGATCACGCTCAGTACCAGAAACGGCCTCCCTTGCGCACGGACGGCGTGGGATCGAGCTTCTTGACCAGCTTCTTCACCGTCTCGTGAAGGGACGGATGCACGAAGTCGGGGTCCAGCTCGAGCATCGGGTGGAGCACGAACGCGCGGCGATGCGCCTCCGGGTGCGGCACCTGGAGGTCCGGCTCGTCGATCTGGGTGTCGCCGTGAAAGAGGAGATCGAGGTCGATGGACCGCGGGCCCCAGCGCTGCGACCGCACGCGTCCCATGCGCTTCTCGATGAGCAGGAGATGCCACAGGAGCGTCCTGGCGTCGAGCTCGGATTCGAGCCACGCGACGGCGTTCAGGTAGGCCGGCTGATCGACCTCGCCGACCGGGTCCGTGTCGTAGAGCGAGGAGACGCGGAGCACGGAGGTGTGCGGGATGTCGCGGAGTCCCTCCACCGCCTTGCGGATGAGGAACTCGCGGTCGCCGAGATTGGAGCCGATGCCGACGAAGACACGCTTCACGTGCGGCTCCGTTCGATCTCGATTTCGGGCACGCCGCTGAAGCCGGACACCGGGACGTGGAGCTTCCGAAGGCGCACGCGCACCTGAGGCGTATCGAACTCCTCGAGCAGCGACAGCGCCAGCTCCTCGGCCAGGGTCTCGATCAGCTTGCAGCGAGACATCTCGATCTGCGACCGCACCATGCGACCCACTTCCTCGTAGTCGATGTACTCCGCGAGCGAATCCGGCTTGCGCCGTGCCGTCTGCGCGTAGGCCAGCTCCACGTCCACGTCGACCCGCTGCCCCAGCTCCCGCTCCTTCGCGGTGACGCCGAGGTGCCCATACGCTTGGATGCCGTCGAGGCGCAGCCAGTCGTAGGGCTGCGCGTGGGCGGCGCGGGAGTGAGTGCGGGTCGTCGCACGGGCGTTGAGGCGTGCTTTGGCGCCACGGCCATTCTTACGCAGCGAGCGGGGGGACATGGCCGTTACGTCGCGACCGCGGGAGCATGAGGAAGGTTCCAGGGCCTCAGCGCCTCGATCTTGCCGAGCGCGCGCCCCAGCTGGTCGACCGGGCACGTGAGGGCGATGCGGAAGTAGCCCTCCCCCTGCTCCCCGAAGCCGGTGCCCGGCGTGAGCAGGACGCCCGTCGACTCGAACACGCGCGAGACAAAGTCCATCGAGCTCTCGCCCGCGGGCACGCGGCCCCAGAGGTAGAAGGCGCCGCCCGGCGGCTGGATGGGGCAACCGATGCGCTTCAGGACCTCGAGCGCGAGATCGCGGCGCTCGCGATACACGGCGCGGAGCGCGGGGCCATGCGCGGGGAGCCCCGCGAGGCCCCAGCTTGCGGCGAGCTGGATCGCCTGCGGCGCGCCGGAGTCGACGTTGGCTTTGAAGCGGACGAGCGAATCGATGAGTTGTTGATTGCCCACCGCGAATCCAATGCGCCATCCCGTCATGTTGAAGGTCTTCGAGAAGGAGTGGAACTCGATCGCGATGTTGCGCGCGGCCGGGACCTGGAAGATGGAGACGGGCGGGCGATCGTAATACAGCTCCGAGTAGGCGGCGTCGCTCGCGATGACGAGTCCGCGGCGCTCGGCCCATGCGGTCAGCTCTTCGTAAAACTGAAGCGGCGCGGTCGCGCCGGTCGGATTGTTCGGGTAGTTCACGAAGACCAGGCGGGTCTTCGGCGTGACGAGGCGATCGAGATCCGCGATACGCGGGATGAAGCCTTGCGCTTCTTTCAGTTGGAAGCGCGTTGCGGTGGCACCCGCGAACGTGGTCCCCGCGGCGTAGACCGGGTATCCCGGATCCGGCACCAGCGCCTCGTCGCCCGGGTCGAGGAACGAGAGCGGGAAGTGCCCGATCCCCTCCTTCGAGCCGAGCAGCATCGCGACTTCCTTCGCCGGATCGAGGTGGACGTCGAAGCGGGTCTGGAACCAGTCCGCGATCCGGCGACGCGCCTCCAAGAGCCCGCCGCTGGTGGGATAGCGGTGGTTTTCGCCAAGGAGCGACGCCGAGGCGAGCTGATCCAGGATCGGCTGCGGGGTCGGCAGGTCCGGGTCGCCGATGGAGATGTCGATCACCTCGCGCCCCCGCGCCTCCGCCTCATGCCTCTTTCGCTCCAATTCCGCAAAGAGATAGCGCGGGAGCGCCCGGAGCCTCTGGCTCGGTTCGGGGGTTTTCATGGATGCGAGGTTAGGCGCGGGTGGTAGTGGCGTCAAGGGGCGTCGGGACGGGGATTTGCCGGATTTTGGCCGGGTGGTTCGCTGAAGACCACGGCCCGGTGCGGCGGTACGGGCCGGCCATGCTAGATTCGGCTCCATGCTCGAGCTCGGCACCTATCCACTGGAGCGAATCGCGGAGCGCGTGGGCACCCCGTTCTGGTTGTACGACGGGGACGCCATGCGCCGCACGGTGGACAGCTTCGCGCGCCTGGTGGGGACCGGGAGCGCGGCCGCGGCGGGCCGCGTTGCGGGCGGCACTGCGGGTGGTCGCGTTGCGGGCGGCGTCGCGAGTGGTCGCGTTGCGGGCGGCGGTCTGGCCGGCCGCTACGCCATGAAGGCGAACGCCGCCCGCCCCGTTCTGGATCTCGTGCGTCACGCCGGACTCTGGCTCGACGCCACGAGCGGCAACGAAGTTCTCCGCGCGCGCCGTGCCGGCTTCCCCGGCGGCGTGGACCCGCCCGTGATCATGCTCACGAGCGACGTCTATCGCGACAACGCCTTGGACGTCGTGCTGCGCGAGCGCGTGATGCCGAACGTCGGATCGCCGGGGATGATCGAGGAGCTGAGACGCGCTGGGTATCTCGGTCCCATTGGAGTGCGCGTCAATCCAGGGTTCGGCCATGGAGCGGTGGAGTCGTGCGATACCGGCGGACCGTCATCCAAGCACGGAATCTGGCCCGATGCGCTGGAGCTCGTGCGTGCGGCAGCGCACGAGGCCAAACTCTCGATTGTCACGCTGCACGCTCACATCGGGACGGGCCCGGAGCTGCCCGAATTCAGCACGAATCTGAGAAGGCTGATGGAGTTCTTCGCCGCATTGCTACCCGCGTTTCCCCAGGTGCACACCGTCAATCTGGGGGGCGGCATTCCGCATCCGTATCGCCTGGACGAGCCCGCGTACGACCTGTCCGACTTCCGCCCCTTGCTCGATGAAGCCGTCGGCAGGTTGAGCCGCACCGCCGGCCGCCCCATTCGCGTCGAGATCGAGCCGGGCCGATTCCTGGTCGCCGGCTCCGCCGTGCTCGTGACGCGCGTGCACGAGGTGAAGGTGACGCGGCGGAACGAGAAAGGCGAAGGCCACGCGTTCGTGATGGTGGATGCCGGCTTCTGCGATCTGGTGAGGCCCGCCATGTACGGCTCGTATCACCACATGGACGTCGTGGGTCGCGGAGCCACGCACGCCGCGGAGCCATGTGTCGTGGCCGGACCATTGTGCGAGAGCGGCGACGTGTTCACGAGGAGCGAGCAGGAGTTCTTGGAGCCACGAATGCTCCCCCGCCCCGAGCCGCGGGACCTGTTGGTGCTCCAGGACGCCGGCGCCTATGGCACGGTGATGTCCTCGAACTACCTGTCCATGGGAAGGGCGCCCGAGGTCTGGTGGGAAGGCGGCTCGGCCCGGCTGGTCTCGCGGCGGGAAAGGCTCGAGGACATCGTCGCCCGGGAGTGCGACGAGGCGATCTGACCCGGCGCCGGGGGTGGGGCGAGTTGTCGGGGTTGCGACTCGCCCCGGGGCGAGTAAAGGCAGGAGCCGGGGCGAGTCGCAACAGGCCCCAGGGCGAGTTGAACTAACCGGTAACTCGTTCGGAACAGGTTAGAGCTAACCAGTGAGCAGCCCTAGACAGGTTAGAAACACTGGCCCCGGGGCCAGTTGACGCTCCTTGAACTCGCCCCGGGGCGAGTTGAAAGCACGTGAACTGGCCCCGGGGCCTGTTAACCTAACCAGTAACCCACGTCGAACCGGTTAGGTCTAACTGGTAACCGGCCTCGATGGGGTTACAAATCGCAGCCGCACCAACTCCAAGGCCCGTTGGTCCAGGATTGAACTCGCCCCGGGGCGAGTTGGAAGCACGTGAACTGGCCCCGGGGCGAGTTGGATCCAAGGCGAACTCGCCCCGGGGCGAGTAACCCGCCAACGGTGGTGACCGATGGATGCGCCACTCCTTGTCTCTTGTGAATGGTTAGCCCAACGCTTGGGCGATCCCGGCCTTCGGGTCGTGGACGTGCGCTGGTACTTGGTGGACAAGAACAAGGGGCGTAGCGACTACCTCGAAGGACACATTCCAGGCGCCTTCTTCCTCGATGTCGACACGGACCTGGCCGCGCCGCGCGGTGACGGTCCGGGGCGGCACCCTCTGCCCGCCCCCGAGCGCTTCGCCGCCGCGATGTCCCGCGCGGGGATCGGACCTCGCACGCACGTGGTGGTCTACGATTTCGGCGACGGCTCGATCGCGGCGCGGTTGTGGTGGCTCCTTCGCTATTTCGGGCACGAGCGGGTATCGCTGCTCGACGGAGGCATCAAGCTTTGGGTGGCTGAGGGGCACCCCATCGAGACCCGCGTGGCGACGTACGCGCCGACAACGTTCATCCCCGCGCCGCATCCGGAGAGGGTCGTGGACGCGGCGACTATCGAGCGGATGCGCGTGGACGCGCGTGCCCTGGTGCTCGACGTGCGGATGGCGGAACGCTACGAAGGCCGGCGTGAGCCGGTCGATCCGGTCGCTGGGCACATACCCGGGGCCAAGAACCGCCCCTATCCCACGAACGTGAGATCCACGGAGGATCCTCGATTCCTCGCCCCCGAAGAGCTCCGCAAGGAGTTCGAACAGCTCGGTGCGGACCGGGCCGAGCGCGTCGCGTGCTACTGCGGCAGTGGGGTCAACGCCTGCCAGTCGGTTTTCGCCCTCGAGCTCGCTGGATTCCAGGACGCTCTCCTGTACGAGGGTTCCTGGAGCGACTGGTGCAGCGTGCCCACGCGAGCGGTAGGGACGGGACCGGAGCCGTGATCCCAGGGGCCTGACGATTCCCGTACGGTTCTAGTACTCGCCCCGGGGCCAGCTGATCGTTTTTCCGCACGGTCGTGCGGCTTGTACTCGCCCCGGGGCCAGTTCATCGCTTGTCACTCGTCGTGGATTCGCTACGGACTCGGGGGCGACTTGCGACGTCGCAAGCTGGCCGGACCGGCGGGCAAGTGGCGGGCGGGAAAACGCGAGAAGGTGCTCAGCACAACTCGCCCCGGGGCGAGTTGCCCTGCGGACATCCGGACCTACTTCCCTGCCTCCGGATCCAGGACCACCATCACCTCTTCTTCGAGCGTGATCCCGTTGGCCTGCTGCACGCGGCGCTTCATCTCCTCCGCGACGCGCAGGACCTCGTACGCTGAAGCGCCCTTCTTGTTCACGATGTAGTTGGCGTGGAAGGCGTGCACGCCGGCGCCGCCGTCCCGGATCTCCTTGGCGCCGGCGGCCTCGAGAAGCTGCCCTGCCGAGATCTTCGATCCGTCCGGGAGCACCGGGTTCTTGAAGAAGCAGCCCGCGGTGTGAAGCCCCTTCTCCTCGCGCCGCGCGCGCTGGGCCGCGTGCTGGCCCATGATGCGATCCATCTCCGCGCGATCACCTGGCTTCAACGAGAACTCGGCTTCCACCACGATGTTGGTGTTTTCCTTCAACCTGCTGTGACGGTAGGCGAAGCCAAGCTCCGAAGGCTTGCGGTCGACCAGCTCCCCCTCTTCCAGACAGCGAACCCGCGTGAGCACGTCGGCGACCGAGCGGCCGAACGCACCCGCGTTCCCGCGGATCGCGCCGCCGACCGTGCCGGGGATGTCGATCGCGAACTCCATTCCGCTCAGCGAGCGCTCGCGCGCGGCCTCGACCACCTCACCGAGATCCGCGCCCGCACCGACCACGATCCGCGTCCCATCCACGACGAGGTGCTCGATCTTGTTCACGATGACGAGCCCGCGGAAGCCGGTGTCGCCGACGAGGAGGTTGCTGCCGCCGCCGATCAACAGCCACCGGGTCCCGGTGGCCATCGCCTCGCGCACGACCTGCTGGAGCGCGCCTTCCGTATAGACCTCGGCGAGGAAGTCGGCGGCGCCGCCAATGCCAAACGTCGTGTAGGGGGCGATGGGAGCGTTCTTCTTGAGAACGAGCGTTTGCGGGGTCGCGGATGCGGTCAAGGTCTCGAAGCTCAAGCAAGGTCTCCGGTCTGGGGGCGCTCTCGGCGCCTGTCTCGCGGGGCGCCAAGCGCGCCAAGCGCGCGCCCGTGGCACCCGAATCGCTCCGTGCGGCGCCCTCGAGTGGCTCGATCGGACCATGTCCGAGCGATGTGCGCCGCGTCCCCGAATCATCGGCCAAACAGGCCAAAAACTAAAGGGGCTACCGGGATGTACGCCCCGGCAGCCCCACGTATTCCGGTGCTTTCAGGCGCCCGAAGCGCCTGCAGAAGTCAGCCTACTCCATGCCTCCACCCGCGGACTTCTCCTCCTCGGGCTTGTCCGTGATGATCGCCTCCGTCGTGAGCATGAGCGACGCGATCGAAGCGGCGTGCTGGAGCGCCGAACGCGTGACCTTGGTCGGATCCACGATGCCGGCCGCGATGAGGTCCTCGAAGGCGCCCGTCGCCGCGTTGTAGCCGGCGCCGTCGCCCTGGGACTTCACCTTCTCGACGATGATCGAGCCCTCGGCGCCCGCGTTCATCGCGATCATCCGGAGCGGCGCTTCCAGCGCCGTGGCGATGATCTCGATGCCCGACTTCTCGTCCCCCTTGGCGTCGAGCTTCCGGAGCACGGCCTGCGTGCGGAGCAGAGCCACGCCGCCGCCCGGGACGATGCCCTCCTCGACGGCCGACTTCGTGGCCGCGAGGGCGTCCTCGACACGCGCCTTCTTCTCCTTCAGCTCGATCTCGGTCGCCGCGCCGACGTGCACCACCGCCACGCCGCCCGCCAGCTTCGCGAGACGCTCCTGGAGCTTCTCCTTGTCGTAATCCGACGTCGAGTCCTCGATCTCTTTCCGGATCTGATCGACCCGGCCCTTGATGTCGGCCTTCGCTCCCGCACCCTCGACGATCGTCGTGTTGTCCTTGTCGATCACCACGCGCTTCGCCTTGCCCAGATCGGTGAGGACCGCGTTCTCGAGCTTGAAGCCGGCCTCCTCCGTGATGAGGCGGCCGCCCGTGAGCGTCGCGATGTCCTCGAGTATGGCCCGGCGGCGATCGCCGAAGCCCGGCGCCTTCACCGCGCACGTCGAGAGGATCCCGCGGAGCTTGTTCACCACGAGTGTCGCGAGCGCCTCGCCTTCCATGTCCTCGGCAATGATGAGGAGCGGACGGCCGGTCTGCGCGACCTTCTCGAGGATGGGCAGGATGTCCTTGATCGAGGCGATCTTCTTGTCGTGGATCAGAATGCTCACGTCCTCGAGCACCGCTTCCATGCGCTCGGGATCGGTGACGAAGTAGGGCGAGAGATAGCCGCGGTCGAACTGAAGTCCCTCGACCACCTCGAGCGACGTGTCGAGGCTCTTCGCCTCTTCCACCGTGATGACGCCGTCCTTGCCCACCTTGTCCATCGCGTCCGCGATGAGCTTGCCGGTCTCGGGATCGTTGTTCGCGGAGATGGTCGCGACCTGCGCGATCTCCTCGGGCGTCTTGATGGTCTTCGACATCTTCTTGAGCTCGGCCGTCACGGTCGCGACCGCGCGATCGATGCCGCGCTTCAGGAACATCGGGTTCGCGCCCGCCGCCACGTGACGGAGTCCCTGCTGCATGATGGACTGCGTGAGCACGGTCGCCGTGGTGGTGCCGTCGCCCGAGACGTCCTGCGTCTTGGTGGCGACTTCCTTCACCATCTGCGCGCCCATGTTCTCGTACGGATTCTCGAGCTCGATTTCCTTCGCGATGGTCACGCCGTCGTTGGTGATCGTGGGCGCGCCGAATTTCTTGTCGAGGACGACGTTCCGCCCCTTCGGGCCGAGCGTCACCTTGACCGTGTTGGCGAGCTTGTCCACACCGCGCTGAAGCGCATCGCGCGCGGCCGCATCGAACAGCAGCTGCTTGGCCATGGAACTGAAACCTCCTTGCGGGTCAGCGGCGTCGCCCCCCAGGGCGGGCCGACTCTGGCACTGGGACTACTAGAGTGCTAACTGGGGCTGAATGTAGCGGAAATCGACGCGGAGGCGCAACAGGCTATACGTCGAGTCTGTAAGTGTTGCTAGTTCATTGCCATACGGTCATCAGGTGTAGTAGCTTCGGGGCTATGAGCCAGAACAAACAGACCGTCGAGCGCTACATGGAGGGCTTCCGCCGCTCCGATCACGCCATGATCCTCTCGTGTCTCACGGACGACGTCGTGTGGGACATGCCCGGCGCGTTCCATCTCGTGGGTAAGCAGGCGTTCGATCGCGAGGTCGAGAATCCGGCCTTCACCGGCAAGCCGACGATCACCATCTCGCGCGTGATCGAGGAGAACGACGTCGTCGTGGCCGAGGGAGCGGTGCAAGCCAAGCGGAGCGACGGCGGGATGCTGGACGCGGTCTTCTGCGACGTCTTCGAGATGCAAGACGGCAAGATCCGCCGCCTCATTTCGTATCTGATGGAGGTCACCCGGGCGCCTGCTTGAGGGCGTCTTTGAGGGGGCCGTCCGCGCCGCGCTGGGCGGCGCCTATCGCGGCCGGTGCTTCTCGAAGATGATTCGGAGTCCGTAGAGCGTCAGATCCGGATCCACTTCCTGGATCGTCTCCGAGTGCGCGGCGATCGCGGACGCGAGGCCGCCGGTCGCGATCACCTTCGGATTGATGCCCTCTTCCGCGGCGATCCGCCGCACGATGGAATCCACCTCCCCCACCGCGCCGTAGAACACGCCGGATTGGAGGCTCTCCTCGGTGCTGCGTCCCACCACGCGCGCGGGGGGCTTGAGCTCGAACGCGCCGAGGCGCGCCGCGCGACGCACGAGGTGCTCGGCGCCGGTCAGCACGCCGGGCGCGATCACCCCGCCCACGTAGCGCTGCCCTTCGAGGAGCACGTCGAACGTGGTGGCGGTCCCGAAGTCGACCACGATCGCCGGTGCGCCATATCGATCGAACGCGCCCGCGGCGTTCGCGATGCGATCAGCCCCCACGGAGCCCGGGTCCCGATACTCGATCTTGATGCCTGCGGTCGTGTCGGAACCGACGAGGAGCGGCTCGCCCCCGGTGAGCTGGCGCGCGGCTTCGGCGTAGAGTGCAGTCTGCGCCGGCACGACCGACCCTATGATGGCCGAGGCGTGGCCGGGCGCGAGCTCGGGAAACGCCTGCTGGAGGAGCAACCGCACTTCATCCGCCGTCCGCCTCGTCTCGCTGCTGACGCGGAACGAGCGCCGGAGCGTGCCATCATCGAAAAGACCCAGCGTGACCTCGGTGTTCCCGATATCGACCGTGAGCAGCATCATTCCCCTGTACGCTCCTCTCGCGCCTTCTTGCCTCGCATTCGCCAGAGAATCGTCGCCACACCCACGCTGATGAAATAGAGAACGATCAAGGGCGCCGAGAGCACGAGCATCGACGGGCCGTCCCCGGGCGTGATGATCGCCGCGCCTAGCGCGATGAAGAAGATCGCGTGGCGCCACGCGCTCGCCAGCATCTTCGGCGAGACGATACCAAACCAGACGAGGAGGCAAAGCACGAGAGGTAGCTGGAACATGAGTCCGCAGCCGCCCGCGAGCTGCACGGAAAAGCCGAGGAGGCCGGAAAGCTGGAGCCTGGCCTCCACGTGCGGTGTCGCGAAGCCCATGAGCATGTTGATCATGGTCGGAAGGAGGAGCTCGAGCGCGAAGGCGATGCCCGCGTAGAGGAGGAGCGCCGACGCGACCATCCAGGGCAGCGCGAACTGGCGCTCGTCGCGGATCAGGCCGGGGGCTACGAAGCGCCAGACCTCGAACATCAAGTATGGAACCGCGAGGAGGCCGCCGGTCCAGAGCGCGAGCGTCATACGCGCCGAAAATGCCTCGGCGGGCCCGAGCGCGAGCACCTTCTGCCCCGGCGCAAGGAGGAGGAGCAGGGCTTCGAGGAGCCGGTCCGAGAAGAACCACGCCGTGGCGATGAGCACGCCCGCAACGATCGCGGCGCGGACGAGCGCCGATCGAAGCGCGTCGAGGTGGTCGAGGAACGTCATCTGGGAATCGGACACGGCGGCGGTCGCGAGGGTCGGTGGGATCATGGGGCGTCGTGGGGTCTCATCGCAGAAGCGACCTCAATTCCTCGAGAAACTGATTCAGGTCCTTGAAATGCCGGTAGACCGACGCGAACCGCACGTAGGCGACCTCATCGAGCTGGTGGAGCGCCTCCATCACCCGCTCGCCGATCTCGCTCGACCTCACCTCGTCCGACCCCTGCTTCAGGAGATCCGCCTCGAGATTGTCCACGATCGCCGTGAGCTTCTCGGCCGGGATCGGACGCTTCTCGCATGCGCGATAGAGGCCGTTCAGGATCTTCTCGCGGCTGAATGCCTCGCGCCGGCCGTCCTTCTTGATCACGAAGAGCGGCGCGGTCTCCACGGTCTCGTACGTGGTGAAGCGGCGGCTGCAGCTCAGGCACTCGCGACGGCGGCGGATCGCCTGTCCCTCCTTGGCGGAGCGCGAGTCGATGACCTTGTCCTCGAGATGGCCGCAGGACGGGCATTTCACAGGAGCTCTCCCGCCGCGAGAACGATGGCCTGGTCGTGCCCGCTCTGGCGGAAGCGGAGCGCGCCGGTCTCGGTGATTCCCTCGACCACCCCTTCGATGCGATCGTCGCCGCGACGCACGGCCACCGTGGTGCCGGGCGCGGGAAGGCGGTCCACCACCGCGTCCCGCAGCGCGTCGGCGCCATGGTCGCGTGCGAGAATCACGTAGCGCTCGAAGCGCTCCAGCACCGCGTGCAGGACGGACTCCGGATTCACGTACTCGCCGCTAGCCTGCCTCAACGACGTGGCGCGTTGACGGAACTCATCGGGGAAGTCCTCGGTGCGGTGGTTCACATTCACCCCGGTCCCGATCACGAGCACCGGCTTCCCGTCGCCGCCGCTCCGGGATTCGGCGAGGATGCCGCACACCTTGCGGCCCTCGAAGAGCACATCGTTCGGCCACTTCACGGCGTGCTTGCCGCCGGTCACTACTTCCGCAGCCTCGGCGACGGAGCACGCCATGGCGAGGGCAAGGAGCGGGAGCCGCGGGAGCGGAAGCGAGGGCCGCAGCACGACCGAGAACGCGAGTGAGGCGCCGGGGACGTCGTTCCAGGCGCGGCCCTGGCGCCCCCGCCCCGCGGTCTGCACCTCGGCCACCACGACGACACCCTCGGGGGCGCCTTCCATCGCGCGCCGGAGGGCTTCGTCGTTGGTCGAGCCGAGGGAGGCGTGCCGCTCCACGGGCGCGCCCAGGAATCGGAGGTCGCTCACAGAGCCCACCGTGCCGTCCTTCCGTCCGTCATGCGCCGGCCTTCACCTCGTCCATCAACAACGACATATCCAGCGCCGGCGCCGAGTGCGTGATCGACCCCACCGAGATGTAATTGACCCCGGGAATCGCGAAATCCCGCACGTTCGCGAGCCGGATCCCGCCGGAGACCTCGACCTCCACCTTGCTTCCCTTCAACCGCTTCACCGTCGCCGCGATCGCGGTCGGGGTGAAGTTGTCGAGGAGGACGCGCGTCGGATGCAGGTCCGCCGCATCCAGCGCGTCCTCGGGCGACTTCGCCTCGATGACCGTCGGAAGCCCCTCCGCCCCGGCGCGGGTCTTCTCGAACGCCGCCTTCATCGAGCCCGCCGCGCGGATGTGGTTCTCCTTGATGAGCACGCCGTCGAAGAGCCCGAAGCGGTGATTCCCCGCCCCTCCAACCCTGACCGCGTGCTTCTCGAGGAATCGCAAGCCCGGCGTCGTCTTTCTCGTATCGAGGATCGTCACGCCCGTACCTTCCACTGCCTTCGCGTACGCGCGCGCCAGCGTGGCCACGCCGGAGAGATGCTGGAGGAAGTTCAGCGCCACGCGCTCGCCGCTCAGAATCGCGCGCGCCCGGGCCGTGATCGTCGCGAACTTGGCGCCCTTCGTCAGCGCGCCCCCCTCGGCGACGCTCCACTCCACCTTGGCCTCGGGATCCAGCTCGCGGAACGTGAGCTCCGCAAGCTCCCGCCCGGCGAGCACGCCGTCGTGCCGGGCCTCGATGTGGGCGCGCCCGGCGGCGCCTTCGTCAACGACGCCGTCGGTTGTGACGTCCCCTCCCCCGAGGTCCTCCGTCAGAGCCAGACGGACCAGGGGCAGGGCGAACGCTTCGAGCCGCATCAGCGGCCTCCTTTCGCGGGCTTCCCGGCTCACCCGGAGCGAGCCGTAGCTCGTCCAGCCGGTCGCGGAACACGGCAGCCACTTCAAAGTCCTCGCGCGCGGCCGCGGCGAGCATCTCCCGTTCGAGCAGATCCATGAGCGCATCTCGATCGAGATTCGCTGCCGCCTGCGGCAGGATCTCCTCCGCGGCGATCGCGGTCGCGGCGTCGGCCACCGACGTGGAGCGCATCACGTCCTCGATCGATTTCACGATCGTCGTGGGCACGATGTTGTGCTCCTCGTTGTAGGCAACCTGCGCCTCGCGCCGGCGATTCATCTCCTCGATGGCGCGGCGCATGGCGCCGGTCATGTGATCGGCGTAGAGGATCACCTGGCCGCGAATGTGGCGCGCCGCGCGGCCGGCGGTCTGGATCAGCGAGGTCTCGGACCTCAGGAATCCTTCCTTGTCCGCGTCGAGGATGGCGACGAGCGACACTTCGGGGAGATCGAGGCCCTCACGCAGCAGATTGATCCCCACGAGCACGTCCACCTTCTTCAGCCGAAGGGCCCTGAGAATTTCCACCCGCTCGATCGTCTCGATGTCGGAGTGGATGTAGCGCACGCTCACGCCGGCCTGGAAGAGGTACTCGGTCAAGTCCTCGGCCATGCGCTTGGTCAGCGTGGTCACGAGGGCGCGCTCCCCCACCTCCACGCGCCGCCGGATCTCCTCCAGCAGATCGTCGATCTGCCCGCGCGTCGGCCGGATGGTGAGCTGCGGGTCGATGAGCCCGGTGGGGCGGATGATCTGCTCCACCACGACGCCGCCCGCCTTCCGGAGCTCCAGCTCGCCCGGGGTCGCGGACACGTAGATGGCCTGGTTCAAGAGCGACTCGAACTCGTCGAATCGGAGCGGCCGGTTGTCGAGCGCGGACGGGAGACGGAAGCCGTGCTCCACCAGCACCTGCTTCCGCGACCGGTCTCCCTCGTACATGCCGCCCACCTGCGGCAGCGTCACATGCGACTCGTCGATGATCATGAGGAAGTCTTCCGGGAAATAGTCGATCAGGCACCCGGGGCGCTCGCCGGGTTTCCTTCCCGAGAGAGGGCGCGAGTAATTCTCGATGCCCGGGCAGTACCCGACTTCCTTCAGCATTTCCATGTCGTACTCGGTCCGCATGCGGAGCCGTTGCGCCTCGAGGAGCTTCCCCTCGTTCTCGAGCTGTCCGAGGCGCTCCGTCAGCTCTTCGCGAATGGCTCGCAGTCCGTCCTGGATCCGGGCCGGAGTCGTGACGAAGTGCTTGGCAGGATAGATCGCGGCGGTGTTGATGGGCTGAATCGTGTTGCCCGTCAGCGGATCGATGATCGCGATCCGATCGACGACGTCGCCGAACAGCTCCACGCGAATCGCGGTCTCCTCGTACGCCGGATGGATCTCGAGAACGTCGCCTCGAGCGCGAAAGGTGCCGCGCTTGAGCTCGAAATCGCCGCGCGAGTACTGATCGTGAACCAGCTGGGTGAGGATGTCCTCGCGGGTCATCCTCTCGCCCACCTGGATCAGCAGCATTTCCCGCCGGAAGTCCTCCGGCGATCCGAGGCCGTAGATGCAGGAGACGCTCGCCACCACGATCACGTCCTTCCGCTCGAGGAGCGCGCTCGTCGCGGCGAGCCGGAGGCGGTCGATGTCATCGTTGATCGACGCGTCCTTCTCGATGTACGTGTTCGTCTGCGGGACGTACGCCTCGGGTTGGTAGTAGTCGTAATAGGAGACGAAGTAGCCCACCGCGTTCTCCGGGAAGAAGCTCCGGAACTCGCCGTAGAGCTGGGCCGCGAGCGTCTTGTTATGGGAGATGACGAGCGTGGGCTTCCCGTACGCGGCGATGACGTTCGCCATCGTGAACGTCTTCCCCGAGCCGGTGACGCCGAGCAGCACCTGGCTCTTGTCCCCGCGCACGAGTCCCTCGGACAGCTCCCGGATCGCGCGGGGCTGATCGCCGCGAGGTTCGTACGGAGCGTGCAGCTTGAACGGGACAGGAGGCGCGTCGCGCGTCAGGAGGACGCGCCGGGCCGGAATGGGCTTGGAGCGCTCGCTGGATTCCTGCGTCGCCCTCACCCCCCGGTCTGGATCCGGTACGTGACCGTCACCGGCTTACCGGGCGGGCAGCGAACCAGGAACTCGAAGGTGTTCGCGTCGACCTTGCGCCACTTCTGGCTGGAGTCGGTGATCGTCCAGTCGCCCCAGGAGTGCTCCACCACGGCGACGTCGATCGACTCGGACTTCTGGTTCGTCAGCTTGATCTCGACCGAGCTCTCCATCACGCGCGGCGTGATCTGCTGCTGATCGGTCTGGCGTCGCTCAGCGGTGACGTCGAACGCGGTGCCGATGGTGAGCCGCACCGTGTCGCGAACGGCGGTGTGGGCCACCTGGTCCTCGCCCACGAGCCGGAGCGAGCCGTCCTTGTCCTTCTGGTAGAGCCGCACGATGCCCTGAGGAATCGGGACGCCGAGGTCGCCGCCCGAGTTCGCGAACTGGACGGTGGAGATGACGTGCTGGGCGTCGCGCTGCGCGTCGTAGACGTAGCGCGGCGTGGAGCGGACGGACTTGGCCTCGAGGAGCCCGAGCTGCTTCACCTCGTCGTTGGCGAGCGTCACCCGCTGGGGCAGCTCGTACACGTGGTACTCGGAGAAGCTGCGCTCCTGGAACTGCTCGAAACCGCCCTTGGCCTGGGCGGCGACGCCGCGGTCCATCATGGGCATCGGAACGCCCGGCTGCGTGGCGCGGTGGATGGTTCCCGCGACCAGATCGAGCTTCGTGTTGTCGAACGT
>Ga0068858_100001266_pt1 | contig 26147 bp, 23 predicted proteins | sample KBSSwiS12_FD_66589 | JGI IMG/M metagenome (GOLD analysis project Ga0068858, IMG submission 66589) | Switchgrass rhizosphere microbial communities from Kellogg Biological Station, Michigan, USA - KBS Switchgrass S1-2 | ecosystem: Host-associated > Plants > Roots > Rhizosphere > Soil ... | reverse complement strand
GCGATGTTCGCGTTGCTGCCGCCCGGCGGCAAACTCAATCCGCACCGCGATCCTTTCGCCGGTTCGCTGCGCTATCACCTCGGCCTGGTCACGCCGAACGATGATGGTTGCTGGATCGACGTCGATGGCCAGCGCTATTCCTGGCGCGACGGCGAGGACGTGGTCTTCGACGAGACCTACATCCACCACGCCAAGAACGAGACGCAGACCGACCGCATCATCCTGTTCTGCGACGTCGAGCGACCGATGCGCTACCGCTGGGCGCAAACGGTCAACGACTGGTTCGGCCGCCATCTCGTGCGTGCGGCCTCGTCGCCCAACGAGGCGGGCGACGCCACCGGCGGCCTGAATCGCGTGTTCAAGTATTTCTACGCGGTACGCCTCAAGGGCAAGGCGCTCAAGGAAAGCAACAAGCGCCTGTACTATGCGATCAAATGGTCGATCGGAGTCGCCGTGCTCGCGCTGATCATCTGGTTGTAATTCCGGAGTCGCGAACATGGCCGCATTGCGCGTCGATATCTGGTCGGACTTCGTCTGCCCGTTCTGCTTCATCGGCGCGCTGCGCCTCGAACAGCTCGCCGCCCAGCGTGCGCTCGACCGGCACTGGCACGCGTTCCAACTGCGCCCAGCGGGCGCGCCGCCGATGGACGCGGCCAAGCGCAGGATGATTGCTGAGCACACGCCCAAGCTCGCCGCGCAGATGCGCGAGGAGTTCGGCCTCGACATCGATCGCGGCCCGCTCGATATCGACACGCGCGCCGCGCACCGCCTTTTCGCCATCGCCGACGCCGCCGGCAAGGGCGCCGAGACACACGACGCGTTATTCCGCGCGTACTGGCTGCATGGCGAGGACATTTCCGCTCCGAACGTGCTTGCCGCGATCGCAGCCCAGTGTGATTTCGACGGCGCCGCGGCGATTTCCGGAAGCGACCAGGCGAGCGAGCAATCCGTCGCCGCCGACGTGGCGCAGGCGGCGCAGTACGGCTTCCAGGGCGTTCCCGCGATCGTGTTCGGGCAGAAGTACTACGTCAGCGGTGCGCAGCCGCTCGCCGTGTTCGCGCAAGCCGCCGAGCAAGCCGCGGCCGAACAGGGCACGTGACGTTGTGCCGGCAATGCATCCACGCGCCGCCGAATTGATCGAAACGCTGCGCCTCGAGCCGCACCCCGAGGGCGGTCGCTACCGACGTGTATACATTTCCACTTCGCAACTTGTATACAACGACGCGACGCGGCCGGCGGTGACCGCGATCCACTACCTGCTCTGCAGCGGCGAGGTCAGCCGCTGGCACAGCATCGACGCCGACGAGATCTGGCAGCACCATGAAGGCGATGCTCTCGAACTGATGCTGTTCGACGCCGCGGCGGACAAGCTCGAGCGCCATCGCCTCGGCCGCAACGATGCGGCGACGGAAACGCGGTCGCTGGTCGGCGTGCCCGCCGGCATCTGGCAAGCCGCGCGCCCGCTCGGCGACTTCGCGCTGGTCGGCTGCAGCGTTGCGCCCGGTTTCGATTTCGCCGGTTTCGCCCTGCTCGACTCCGACTCCGCGGCTCTGCACTCGCTGACTCAAGCGGCGCCAGGTCTGCTCGCATATCGTTGACCGCACGGGCATCCGCGCTTTCATTCCCAATTCGCCGGCGGCTTGTTCCGGTTGCGCGCATGCGTCGCGTTCCGTTCGCGCGGCGCGAACGCTAGAATATTCTTCAGACACGATCGCGCGGGGTAGCCGGCACCGCGGCGGATAGCACTTTGCGATGACCGCCGAAATGGAATACCAACATGACTGTAGCCACCCCGTTTTCCAGCGATACGAGCGAGGCTACCGGCTATCGCTTCGGCCAAGCCGAGCTGCAGTTGGCGTCCGAGCGCCTGCTCGTCGCCGGCGAAGAGATGCCGCTGTCGCCGATGGCCTACCGCTTCCTGCTCGGCTTGTGCCGAGCTTCGGACGCTTTGCTCACGCGCAGCCAGGCATTCGATCTGTTATGGCCTGGCGGCGGCAACGGCAGCGACGAGGCGCTCGCGCAGATTGTCGCCAAGGTGCGCCGGGCGCTGGGACCGGAATCCGATTCATTAATCACCCTGCGCAGCCGCGGATTTCGCATCGATCGGCCCGTGGAGCCGATCTGCCCTCTCGTCATCTGCATGGATCTGGACAATGCCGTCGAGCAATCGCAACCGACGGCGCTGCCGATGCAGGAACCGCAACGACTGGCTGCTTTGCTTGCCTCGGGAAAGATTCGCGCCAATTCGCGCTGGCGAATCTTCTTTTGGACCGTCGCCCTGTTCGTCGCGATCGCCGTAGTAGTCGCGGCTGCCTCAAGCCCTTCGACGGCCCCGCAGAAGGCGGTCTTGGATGGGTACGCCGTGTCGGCGGAGAAGTTTGGCCCGATCAGCGTGGATGGCGCACGCAAACTGCACGAGATACTCGCGCGCGACGACGAAGGCGATCGCACGTCGGCGTTGCACATGCTTGAAGGCTTGGCGGAAAGCGAGCCGCACAGTGCGGCGGCACCGTTCTTTCTGCGCTATTTGGGCGCAAGCACCCTCGCTCCGGAGCAGGGCCGACACTGGCGGCAAGCGCTGGAGGAACTTTTGCCGACCAACTCCTCGCCGTATCTGCAACTGATGTCGCGTTGGGTACGCATCGATGGCGACGAACCGGGCGTCGAATTCGAGCTCCTCAACACGGCGCTCAAGCTGGAGCCGACGGCGTGGCGCCTGCATCTCGCGCGCGCACACGTCGCCTTGCGACTCTCTCACTTTGATACGGCGCTGGCGGATTTGCGCGCGATTCCGCTGGAACATCTCGTGCCGAGATATGCCATGTTCGTGATGAGCGATCGCGCCTCGCTCGGCGATGCCGACGCGATGCAGGCCGAACTCGCCGCGCTGGCGCTGCGCGCGCCGGTCGTCGCCGACTACGTGCGCGGACGAATTGCCGCTGCCCGCGGGCAATCGGATGTAGCGCAAGCCGCGTACGAAGCCGCCGCCGAGCTCGCGGAACACGATGGATTGTTCGGTTCCTTCAGCCAGGCGTGGCTGCTCGCCGCTATCGCCGCGGGCGACCAGGGCCAATGGGATCGCATGGCACAGGACACCGAACGCGCGCTGCGTCTCGGCATCGAGCATAGTCAGCCCTACCTCGTCGCCGAGAGCGAAACCATGCTCGGCTATGCGCACTACCGGCGCGCGCACGCCAGCGAAAGCGCCGCAGCCTGGGAACGCGCAGGTGCCGAGTTCGAGAAAGTTGACAAGAGCACGGCAGGAATACGTTTATGGTTGCTGCGAGCGCGCATCGATCCCGCGTGGGGCAGCGCGCATTCGCCGCAGACCACGGATCGCGCCGCGATCGAGCAAGGTCTGGATGCTCTGGTTTCGGCCCGACGCTCGTGGCTTGCCTGTCGCGCCGATGATGCCGCGAGTGCGCTCACCGCTGCGGACGTTACCGACATCGACGCCGGTTACTTCGGTGACGAGGCCGATCTGCTACGCCAAGACCTCGGCTTGCCGCGCCGCGCCGCAGTCACGCCACCGCAACTCCCCTATCCGATGCCAGCGCGCTGGATCAGCTACTGGGAAAGCGCAAGAGAAGCAGGAATTCGCAGTTGCGCCCCGGCAAAGTGATACCCGCGCCCAGAGCTTGGGTATCGACTCACGCCGCCGCGGGGGCGGGGAGTTATCCGGCTGTTTGCCTCACCGATATCGACCGAGTCGGCCTTGCACGAAGCAGCCCAGCGCCATGCAGGAGGCGAGGAGGAACAACACACTCCATCGATCGAGCATCGGTGCCGCCGCGGTCGGCGCATTCACGATGAGCGTGACCTGCGCTGTGGCTTGCAAATAGGTGCTGCCGCCGGCGTATACGGCGGATATCGCATGTGTGCCCGCGGTCAAAGAGGTGAGGTCCGATGTTGCCACGCCATTCGCATCGAGCGTGCCGCTGCCGATCTGCGTCGCGCCGTCGTAGAACGTTACCGAACCGGTCGGGCTCGCCGCGGGTACCGCCGTCGGCGCTGCCGACTTGCCGGAATTCGCGGTTGCCGGCGCAGAACGGGGAGCTGCGATGCTCGCCGGCGCAGTGCTGGCCACCTTGGCAGTAAGGCTCACCGTTTCGCCTACCATTGCGGGATTGGGCGAAGCCGTCAAAGTCATGCTCGTTCGCGCCGGATTGACGATCTGCTGCAGCGTGCCGCTGGATTTGGTCGTGTTGATGTCCCCCGCATAGTTCGCTTGCAGGAGGTGACTACCTGCACTCAGTGTCGACGTGGTGCAGGAGGCGACGCCGGCATTGAGCTGCACGCCGCTGCAGTTCGCGATCGTGATAGTACCGTCGACGAAATTCACCGTGCCGGTCGGTACTGGATTGCCGTTCGTGGACGTCAGCGTCGCGGTCAATGTCACCGGCTGACCGAGTGAACTCGGATTGGCTGAGCTACTCAGCACGATGCCGGCGGGTGCGGGATTGACGGTCAGGCCTGCACTGTCGCTGCTGGCGAGAAAATTGCCATTGTCCGGCGTGTAAGTGGCGGTCAACGTCCTGCTGCCGACGCTTGTGGGAGTGAGTGAACACGTTGTCGCCGGCAATAACACGAGGCAGGAAACTGCGCCGTCGCTGACGACAACGCTGCCAGTCGGTGTGCCCTTCCCAGGCGCAATGGCGGCGACGGCAATACCGACGACGACCGACTGCCCGAGCGCAATGTTCGCGGACGAGGGCGCCACCGCGGTGGCTGTGGCTGCCGCATTGACGACCTCGGCAAGCACATTTTGCGCGACAAGCGGCGCGTTGTGCGCGTCGCCGCTGTAGCCCGCCGCGATTGGGTGCGTGGCGACAACGAGCGTGCCCACCGCACAGGCAGCGCTGCCCCCACTGGCTGTCGCAGTGAGAGCTACCGGGCCGCCGCAGAGGACATTGCCGCCCGAACATGTCGTGCCACTCACCGTTCCGCCGTCGCAGAAGACAACACTTCCGCTCGGGCTCGTTGCGTCCGCCAATGTCGCCGTCAGCATCACGGTTTGCCCGTAGACGGCCGGATTGACATCGCTGCCGATCTGCAGCGACGCATCCACGCTCACGGTGTCGCTGGCGCTGTTGTTGTCCAACGCGGTATCGCCGCCACCGCCGACGTTCGCCGTGTTGGTAAGCGATGCCGCAGCATTGGCGGCAACGTCGACGGTGACGGTAATCGGCTCGTAACTGTTGCCCGACGTCAGCGCATCGCTGCGCGCACAGCTCACCGCCGTGCTGCAGGTCCAGCCCGTGCCGGACGCGGCGGTCGCAGTCAATCCGGCAGGCAAGGTGTCGGTGACGGTAACCGCTCCGACCGTATCCGTCGAGCCGACGTTGCGTATGCCGATCGTGAATGTGGCGCCGGTCTGCCCTGCGTGGAAATTGCCGGCGTGCGTCTTCGTGATGGTCAGGTCGGGACTCGGATTCGGCACTGAAATCCGGCCGATTTGATTGGCCTTGCTTTCGGTGAACCACATCGCCTGGTCGTTGCCTTCGGCGATTTTGTAGACGCCGGCGCTGGGTGAAATGCCAGCGCTGTATTCGCGCACCACGCCGGCCGTGGTGATACGTCCGATCTTGTTGGCATTGTATTCAGTGAACCACAGATTGCCGTCGGGGCCGGTCGCAATGCCAGTCAGCTCCAACCCCGTGCCGCTGGCTACGACGAATTCGTCGACGTGGCCGGCAAGGGTGACGCGCCCGATCTGGCCGGTGCCGTATTCGGTGAACCAGACATTGCCATCCGGGCCTGTGGTCATCGCGCTGACGCCGGCGTTCAAGGCGACGAAGAAATTCGTCAGCGCATTGGCCGCCGGATCGAATCGGCCGATGCGATTGCTGTTGATGTAAGCGAACCAGACCAGCAGTTTCCCGCCGCTGTAGGTGGTCGTGACGCGAAAGGCGGGATCGCCGGGGCTCGCCACGCCCGTGTATTCGGTGACCGCGCCCGTGGGCGTGATCCGGCCGATGTTTCCAGTCGATCGTTCGATGAACCAGAGATTGCCGTCCTGCCCCGCAGCGATGTCCTCCGGGCCCGCGCCTGGGGTAATCCCTGCCTTGAATTCTGCCACCGTGCCGGCCCCCGCCCCGGCGGTGATCATGCGACCGATCGCGTTGTTGGCGTATTCGGTGAACCACATATTGCCGCTCGGATCGACTGCCATTCCCTCGATGCCGCCCGGAGCCGTGATTCCGCCGAATTGGTTGAAGGCGCCTGCGTTGCTAACGCGGCCCAGTTTGCTCGGGTTGGATTCGACGAACCAATGATTGCCAGCCGCATCCATGGCGATAGCTCCAAGTCCGCTGTTCACCGGCAAGCCCTGCATTTCCGCAATGGTGCCCGTTGCAGGCACGACATTGCCGAACCAGCCGGTGGAACGCTCGGTGAACCAGAGTTTGCCGTCGGACGCCGCGGCGATGGATTCCGGACCCGCAGACACCGTCGGCACGACGAATTCCGTGACAGCGCCAGCAGCGGTGATGCACGCGATCTTGTTTGGGCCGTACTCGGTAAACCACAGATTGTTGTCCGCGCCGCGAGCCAGGCCGCTCAAGACCGCGTTCGGACTGATGCCGGCCGCGAACTCGGTTACCGCGCCTGCGGGAGTGATGCGTGCGATCTTGTTGATGTCATATTCGGTAAACCACAGATTGCCGTCGGCGCCCGCCACAATGAATTGCACACCGGCGCCGGCGCTGATCCCGGCCGCGAATTCGGCGACCGTGCCATCGGTGGCGATCCTGCCGATTTTGTTTAACCTGGATTCGGTAAACCACAATGCGCCGTCAGAACCAGCCACGATGTGCAACGGCCCGGCGTTGGCGGTGATGCCCACCGAAAATTCGGTTATCACACCGGCCGGCGTGATGCGCCCGACCTTGTTGCCGGCATATTCGACGAACCAGAGATTGCCGTCGGGGCCTAGCGTGATGTCGTTGGGTGACGATGCGGGGGACAGACCTACGCTGAATTCGGTGATGGTACCCGTGGGTGTGATGCGCCCGATCTTGTTGGTATTCCCTTCCGTGAACCAGACGTTGCCGTCCGGACCGGCAGTGAAAAAGGTGATTCCGGCACCCGGGGTAATGCCAGCGGTATAGTTGATGATCGCGCCTGTCGTCGGCGATAGCTTTCCGATCGCGGTTTTGCCGGAGACGTTCTGGTTGAGAAACCAGAGATTGCCGTCCGGACCACTCGCAATATTGAAAGGCGCATTGCCGCTGGAGGGCGTGAAGAATTCGGTCACGGTTTGTGCGTTGCCGGTGCCGGGAGAGAACCATGCAACGAGGCCCAGCGCCATAAGCACCAGAGAGGTGCGGATTTTGCTTTGGGCATAGGATGAAGTTGCGACAATTTTTTTCGTCATGGATCTCGGCTACTCGATTACGTCCTTGCGGCATCGGCTGCGAGGTTAGTCGTCGCCTGACCAAGAACCTTGAGCAATCCATGAGCAAAACTTGAGCAGTCCGTGAGCGAAATTTGAGCGGATCCTCTGCGAGGCGCGTAGTCCGATGATTTCAGTCACTTGCCAGCCGACATCATGTTTAGCGGTAGCATCGGCCCGTGTGGGCTGCAAAGAATGCGGCCGTCCGTCTCGCTGCAACCGAAATACAGATCAAAAAGATATCGGGCGATAGAAAAGGCCACACCGATTCCACAAAGCGGAACGCGGCTGCTCAGCGTGCGAAGGCAAAGTGTCCGCACCACCCCGGTCTCGATATCGAACTCTGTTGCGTAATTCCGTAGTTTGCGGCTGCCTGCATGCGAAACCCATCCTCGCATTGACGGAACCTCCCAATGCACGGACAATGCCTTGTTTTTCAAGCAGTAAGGACCCGCGCCTTGAATAAGCCCCGCCGGCCTGTGCTTGTGGTGATCCCCGCGTACAACGAAGCGGCGACGGTCGCCGAGATCGTGCGCAGGGTGATCGCGCACGCAGCCTGCGATGTGGTCGTGGTCAACGATGCGAGTTCCGACGATACCTCCGCCCAGGCGCGCGCCGCCGGCGCGGCGGTGATCGACCTGCCGCTGAATCTCGGCGCGTGGGGCGCGACGCAAACCGGCATGCGCTACGCGCAGCGCAACCGTTATGCCACGGTAGCGACGCTCGATGCCGACGGCCAACACCATCCGGAATCGTTGCCGTCGATGCTGACGGCGCTCGAGCAGGATGAGGTCGACGTCGTGATCGGCACCTACACGCAGCGCTTGTCGGTGGCCAAACGCGTGGCCTGGTGGTATTTCCGCCTGCTAACCGGCCTGCCGGTGCAGGATTTCACCTCGGGCCTGCGCGCCTACAGCCGCCGCGCGGCGCGCGCGCTCGCTTCGCGCGAGGCGAGCCTGCTCGACTATCAGGACATGGGAGTGTTGATGTTGCTGTACCAGAAAGGATTCCGCTTGCGCGAACTGCCGACGGTCATGTCGCCGCGCAAGTCGGGCATGTCGCGCGTGTTCGCCTCGTGGTTCGTCGTCGCGCGCTACATGCTGCACACGACCGTGCTCTGCTTCGCCCGCCTGGACGTGCGCGGGCGCATCTCGCAGCGCGTGGCCGCACGCGCCGGGACGGGAGCATGATGGTCATCCTTGTCTCCGCCATCATCGGCATCGCGCTGGCGAGCGTGATTCTCTATCTCGTGCGCCGCGATCACCTGCACGGCAGCTATGCGCTGTGGTGGCTGGTCGTCGCTGCGGCGACACTCGTCGTCGGCGTATTCCCGCATCTGGTCGATCGGCTCGGCGAGCTCATCGGCATCGCCTATCCGCCGATTCTCGCCATCATTCTCGGCATGGGCCTCATCCTGATTCGTATGCTGCTGATGGACGTCGACCGCTCGCGCCAGGAACGCACGCTGCGCCGGCTGACCCAGCGTCTGGCGATCCTCGACCAGGAACTGGGTGAAGCGCGCGCAAAACTCGCGGCTCTGGATTCGCCTCCCGCGGTGGAACCTGCGCTGCCGCGCAAAAGCGCACAGGTGATCGCGTTGCCCAAGTCCGGCGGCGAAGGCTGAGGCGCGGGACGCGACGCAGAATCGTGCGCGTACTCCATATCGGCAAGTTCTATCCGCCCTACGCGGGCGGCATCGAACGCTTCAGCGCCGAGTTGTGCGCCGCGCTGGCCGCGCGCAGCGTCGACGTAATGATGCTCGCGCATGCTTCACCCGGGAACGGCAGGGCAAGGAGCTTCCGCAATGACGGTGTGGAAGTACGCCTCGCCGCATGCCACGGCCAACTGCTGTACGCACCGGTCAGCCCCTCGTTTCCGTTGCTGCTTTCACGCCTGATCGGCGAGTTCGCACCCGATCTTCTGCACCTGCATGTGCCGAATACTTCGGCGTTCTGGGCGCTACTCACACCCGCCGCACGGCGCCTGCCCTGGCTCGTGCACTGGCATGCCGACGTGCCGCTCGACGTCGGCCGTCCCGCGCTGCGCGCGATGTACTCGCTCTACCGCCCGTTCGAACAGGCATTGCTGCGACGCGCGGATACGATCATCGCGACCTCGGCGCCGTATCGCGACACGAGCGCCGCGCTTGCGCCCTGGCGCAGCAAGACCCATGTCGTGCCGCTGGGGATCGGCGAGTCGCCGCCGGACCACAGCAGCGTTGAAAAAATGGAAATTGCGGCAAAAGATACTTCTGCGCAATCCACGGCATGGCCGGGCACGGGCTTGCGCCTGCTCGCCGTCGGCCGCCTGAGCTATTACAAGGGTTTCGACGTGCTGTTGCGCGCACTCGCGCTCACGCCGGAAGCGAGTCTGCTCCTGATCGGCAGCGGCGAATGCGAGGCCGGCCTGCGCGCGCTGGCGCGCGAGCTGGGCATCGAGCATCGTGTATGTTTCGCCGGCCATGTCGACGACGCGCAGCTCGCCCTGGCCTATGCGCAGGCCCAAGTATTCTGCCTGCCTTCGATCGAGCGCACCGAAGCCTTCGGCGTCGTCCTCCTCGAGGCGATGCGCGCGCGCCTGCCGGTGATCGCGACAACGATCGCCGGATCGGGCATGGGTTACGTCGTCGCCGACGGTGCCAGCGGGCTGCTCGTCCCGCCGGGCGACGCGGCTATGCTTGCATCGGCAATTCGCCACCTCGGCGATGATGCGGCACTGCGCGCGCGCCTCGGCGAAGCCGGGCAAGCACGCTGGCGGGCCGAATTCACCCTGGATCGCTGCGCGGATCGCGTGTTGGATCTGTACCGTGCTCTGCTGCCGGAAAATCGACATCCTGCAGCAGCAGTGCGAGCAGCGACACGACTGCGGGAGTAAGCTGCAGCACGAGGCGGTTGATGGCGGTGAAATTTTCCGCCCAGTTCGCAGCATCGGTGAATGTGAACAGAAACGCCACTGCGCCGAGACATGCCAGCAGCAGTATCGCCGGCGCAAGCAGCCATTGGCGTGCTGCGAGATAGCGCCAGCGCAGCGCAAGAACCGCAGGCAGCAGCCACCACAGCAGATGCCAATTGGGATGGGCGAACAACGCTTCGGCCATTCCTGATAGGCCACGATCGTGCCAGCGGGGGTGCAGTAACAAGTCGAACGCGCCGATACGCGAATTGGTGATTGCACCCGCTGCGTCCACCCATCCGAGTTTGACGAATGCGAAACGCAGCCCGCCTGACGCGATCGACACGAGCACCAGCACGATGCCGAATCCTGCCACTCGCCGCCACAAAGGAGGCAATGCTGCGAGTCCGAACGCGGCATACAGACTCAGCGCCCAGACCCAACCTTCCAGCTTGAGAAACGGCAGCAGTGCAGCGCACAGCAGCGCGAGCGCGAGCTGCCCAGGCTCTCTCGCCTGTAACCATCTCATCCACGCGAGAACGGAGAATGCAAACACGGTGGCGACCCACAAATCCGAATAGCCGGCCAGGGCGACGTGCACGGTGAGCAGTGGCAGCGAGCCGAGCAGATAAACGAAAAAGAGCGCGCGCAGGCGACCGAGTCCGAGTGCGCGCCATTGCCCATGATGGCCGAGCAGCAGCGCAATCCAGACGATGAGCCAGGGCAGATTGACCAGCGGCTCGACCCAGCCTCCGGCTGCGCTGGCAAACCATACGTCGAGCCAGGATGTCGCGTCGGGGTAAAACCAGGCGACCGCCGTGTACAGGCTTGCTGTTTTGTCCGCCAGCCACTCGCGCGGCGGCACGTAGGCGACATGGTGGCCGAGCAGGAACCAGACCTTGGCTTTCACGGCCCAGGCTGACCAGGCATCCCATGGATACAGCGGGCGCAACCAAATCTCGCGTGCGGCCAGCCACGCACGCCATGCCAGGGTTGCGTAAAGTCCTGCGAGCAGGACGTATTGCCACGGCCTAGGCGACGGCTCCCTGCTTTCTCGATCCCCGCCAGCGCTGTGGCGCGCGAGGCGTCGCCATCCGAGCACGCCCGCGGTTACCGCGATGAGTGCCAGCCACGGCCATGCGTGCCGCCAAGCGTGCGCGGTATCAGCCGTCGCGGTCAGCGAGGTGACGGCAGCTGCGAGCAATAAGCCGAGCACCGCTCCGTAACCAAGCGCCGCGCTGCACAGACCGGTTCGGCGTGTGCCGAACAAGCCAAAATACAAAGCAGCGCCGGCACATAGGGGCAACAACAGCGCGAACAGATATGCCGCGCTCATCGTCCCTCTCCGGTCGAACGATATACGCGCAAACCGTCCTTCTCGTACAGCGGCGCGACCGGGTACTTCGCGTAGGGCGTCTGCAATGTCGATGTGGCCGCGTCGAAACGCCAATCGCTGTCGAGCAGGGCGATCAGGGTATCGCGGTGCAATTCGGTGGCGGTTCCGCCGTTCATTGCGTAGCCGAGAGTGACGGCGTTGAGCGGCAGCAGGAAGTAGACGAAACGCAACCCGGTGTAATTGGAATCGGACCCGACCAGCACACGAGACACTTTGTTTTCCGCGGCCAGTCTCGTTACTTCACTCGCCGCGGCCTTGGTCGCCTCATCCGGCTGCAACTCCTCACGCAACGCCCAGGGTTTGCCCGCATACAACGTTTCGGTTAGCCGATGCTTCGCTTCGAGATCGATGAGCCAGCGCAGATCCAGCACGATCCATGCCGCAACCGAAGCCGCCGCCGAAATCATCGCAAAGTCGCGCCAAACCGGACGCAGGAGCAGTGCCACGGCGAGCAAGGACAGCAAGACGCCGATTCCGACCGCGAACTGCATTGATGAGGATTTGATCGTCTCGAACTGCGTCCCCAGCGTGTGCTCGGAGCGCAACGACCACGGCCGATAGGCAAACCAATCCGTGCGCAGCCGCTCTGCGAGCTGGCTCCACGCCGGCGATTGCAACTCTACGCGCTCGATGGCGAACGGTGCGAATTCCGTCGCCGCGCTCGGCGGCACGAGCTGCGCCATCGCGTATTCGGCGAATCCCAGTTCGGTGATCTCGCCCCGCCATTCCGCCAACGAGCTCAGATCGACGGCGTTCTCGCCGACGCCTGGCGCCGGCAGCGAAATCGTCTGCACGTCTTCGGGTGCGTCACCGCGCCGGAACACCAGTGCGAGTTCCAGCGTTCGCGGAAAATTCGCGATGCGATAGCGCAGCACCGGTGTATCCGCCGCGCGCAAGCCTCCGAGCAGCACCGACTGCAGCGCGGTGCCGTCTGCGGCGAGCGTTTTGACCTGCAGCGCTTGTCCCGTGCGCTGCGCAGCTCCGATGCGCGCGTGGAATTCGGACCCGAAAAATGCATGGCTCGCGCCCGGCACGAGCGGCGTGTTCCAATGCAGGCCAGCGTTCCAGCCGAGCACGCCGAGCCAGATTGCGACGAGAGTGATGGCAAGAACGAGGCGCCGGATCATGCGGCCGATCGTGCTGCCAGACATTCAAGCTCCTTCACGCTGAACCCAGCGGCTCTGCGCGCGCTCGCATTGAACGGCGGTTTAACCACAGCGCCGTGTATGGCGATCAGACGCGCGAACGTCGCTTCCAGGTCGACGCCTTCCCGGTCGCAGCACCAGGCCAACCAGCGCGAGCCGGCAGCAACGTGGGCGACTTCTTCGCGCAGGATGACTTCGAGAATATCAACGGTGCGCGCATCACCAACCTCGCGCAGGCGCGCGATCATGCCCGGCGTCACGTCGAGTCCGCGCGCTTCGAGTACGCGCGGCACGAGCGCCATGCGTTCGAGGCAGGATCCGGACGTCTTTACCGCCATTTCCCAGAGGCCGTTGTGCGCGTCGAAATCACCGTAGGCATGGCCCATCTCGGCGAGCCGCTCGGCCAGCATGCGGAAATGCCGCGTCTCGTCGTCGGCGACCTGCGCCCAATCGCGGTAGTACTCGCGCGGCATCTCGCGGAAACGGTAGACCGCATCCCAGGCCAGGTCGATCGCATTGAATTCGATGTGCGCGACCGCATGCACGAGCGCGGCGCGCCCCTCGGCGCTGCCCAGACCACGCTGCGGCAGTTCGCGCGGAGGAACGAGGCGCGGGCGCGACGGCCTGCCCGGCTGCGCGATGGGCTCCGGCCAGGCGGAGGTCTCAGTCGCGAAGTCGCCGATCGCGATCAACGCGGCGGCTTCGCTGCTGCGCGCAAGTTTGTCCTCGACGCTCGTCGCCGACAGGCAAGCTTCGGCCAAAGCAAAAACGTCCATATCCGTTCGCTACTGGAAGATCTGCTTGCACGAAGACGTGGAACGAAAAGCGAGGGTACGCCTCATCCTGTTCGCGTCTTCGAGTGAAGCCGTTTATCCCTGTGCGGTGATATTACGACACATGGCGCCGCTGCGCCTTATTTTCGTCCGCGCGCGCGAATTCGAGTTCGCGCAGATAGGTGCTGTCGACGCCGGTGACGTACTCGCCGGAGAAGCACGAAGTGTCGAAGTGCTTGATCTCCTCGTTGCCGTCGGCGACGGCGGCGATCAGATCCTCGAGGTCCTGGTATACGAGCCAGTCCGCACCGATGAACTGCTGCACTTCGTCTTCGGTGCGGCCGTGCGCGACGAGTTCAGCGGCGGCCGGCATGTCGATGCCGTAGATGTTGGCGAAACGCACCGGCGGCGCGGCCGAGGCGAAATAGACCTGGCGCGCACCGGCGTCGCGCGCCATCTGCACGATCTGCTTTGAGGTCGTGCCGCGCACGATCGAGTCGTCGACCAGCAGCACGTTTTTCTTGCGGAACTCGAGGTGCACCGGATTGAGCTTGCGTCGCACCGATTTCACGCGCTCGCTCTGCCCGGGCATGATGAAGGTACGGCCGATGTAGCGGTTCTTGACGAAACCTTCGCGCATCGGCACGCCGAGCACCTGCGCGAGCGAACTCGCCGCGGTGCGCGAGGTGTCGGGAATCGGAATCACCGCGTCGATGTGATGGTCGGGCCGCAGACGCTTGATCTTCTCGGCGAGGCGCTCGCCCATGCGCAGGCGCGCCTTGTACACCGATACGTCTTCGATCATCGAATCGGGCCGCGCGAGATAGACGTACTCGAAGATGCACGGCGCGTGAAGCGCGCCCTCGGCGCATTGACGGCTGAACAGCTTGCCATCCTCGGTGAGCAGGACGGCCTCGCCCGGTGCGACGTCGCGCACGAGGCGGAAACCGAGAATGTCCATCGCCACCGATTCGGAGGCGACCATGTACTCACGTCCTTCGGCCGTATCGCGTTCGCCGAGTACGAGCGGGCGGATGCCGTGCGGATCGCGGAACGCGACCACACCGTAGCCGAGCACGAGTGCGACCACGGCATAGCCACCGCGCACGCGCGCGTGCACGCCGGCGACGGCTTTGAAGATGTGGTCCGGTGTCAGCGCGTGGCGCTCCTGGATCTGCAGCTCGTGGGCGAAGATGTTGAGCAGCACCTCCGAGTCGGACTCGGTGTTGATGTGGCGACGATCCTCCTCGTACATCTGTCGGCGCAACTCGACGGTATTGATCAGGTTGCCGTTGTGTCCGAGCGCAATCCCGTAAGGCGAGTTGACGTAGAACGGCTGCGCTTCGGCAGCCGCTTCCGAACCCGCGGTCGGATAGCGGCAATGACCGATGCCGATGTTGCCGCGCAGTTTGAGCATGCTGTCGCGGCCGAACACGTCGTTGACCAGGCCAGCGCCCTTGTGCAGGCGCAGCTTGTCATTGTCGATCGTGGCGATGCCGGCCGCGTCCTGGCCGCGGTGCTGGAGCACGGTCAAGCCGTCGTAGAGCGCCGAAGCGACTTCGGATTTACCGACGATACCGATGATTCCGCACATGAGGGATACAACTCGGGAATGGAGAGGGGAGAAGCTGAGGCCATTCGGCGCGGAACAACGTGGGGCAATTTTACCAAAACTCCAGCGAAGTTTTGTTAGCTGTTCAGTGGCATCGGAACCGGATGCCCGTTCGGAGCCGCCTTTTTGCCATCGTTTTGCGGCGGCTGAGGCAGCAATCCGCGCAGATCGAGATATTTCGTGACCTCAACGGGCATATGCGCCGAAGCCCATTGCGCAGCCTGCTGGAAGCTTGGAAGCACGCGTGATTCATGCCACCAAGGATCGCGCGGGAACGGCGTGAAGCCGAGCAGCAACACGACCAGGGTCACCAGCGCCAGGCCGCGTGCAAGGCCGAACGCGGCGCCTAGCAGACGATCGGTACCGCTCAAACCGCTGCCCGCGACCAACTTGCGCAGAAAAAATCCAACGATCGCTCCGGCGATCAGGACGGCGATGAAGCAAAGCGCATAGCCGAGCACGATGCGCGCCGACGGCAGACTGACCGCGGTCAGCGATGCGGCAAGCTGCGGACCTAGCGTCCAGGCGACCCATATCGCGACGAACCACACCGCCAGCGCCAGCACCTCGCCGAGGAAACCGCGCCACAACCCCATCAACACGGACAGACAGAGCGCGGCGATGATGACGTAGTCGGCCCAGTTCATGAGGCTGCTGCGATCACGGCTGGGTTTTGACGATCGCCGCTAGCTGGAACTTCTGCTTGAGCGTCGACACGGCCGCGTCGGCACCGCCACGATCGGCGTAAGGACCGGCGCGCACCTTCCAGAACGTCGTCTCGCCGTCGCCGGACTTCTCGACAAACGCCGCGACGCCACCGTTGCGCAGCCGATCGCGCAGCTTGTTCGCCTCGTCCTCGGATTTGAACGCGCCAGCCTGGACTACATAGGCGCCGGCGCGATTCGCCGGCAGGCTCGGCGCCGGCGCAGCCGGCTCCGCTGCCGCGGATTTTGCCGCCGCCGGCTTCGCCTCGCCTGCCCCGGCCTTGTCGGCGGGTTTGTCGGTGGGCTGATCCGGATCCGCGGTCTGCGCGATGCCGCTCGGCAGCTTCGCATCGATCTGCTTGATCTTCAGGCGCGCATTCTCCGCCGATGCGCGTTCGGCATACGGCCCGACGCGCACGCGCTGCGCGGGCTTGCCCTGATAGTCCGTGGTCTCGGCAAATGCCGGATAACCGAGCTTCTTCAACTTGTCGACGAGTGCGCTCGCGTGACCCGCATCGGCATACACGCCGAGATTGACCAGGAAACGCCCGTCTGTCGCTACGGCCGGCGCGGGCGGCGGCACGGGAGTCGGGGTCGCAGGCGCGGGAGTCGCCGGCAATGTCTGTGCGTTCGCGGATGCGGTCGTCGGCTTCGCCGCCGGTGCCGGTCGGGTCGCGCTGTCGGGGGCCTCGAAGCTCGCCGGCGCACCGGTATCGACCGTGGCGAGCTTGTCGCCGGAAGTGGCTGCGGTCGCCGGTGGCGCACTCGGCGCCGGAGTCGGTGCAGCGCCGGGTTTCGGCGGATCGACGCTGAGATTGCGTGTCTCGAAATTGCGCTCGGGTGCCGGCGGGATACTGAGATTCTGCGTCGTCGTGCCATCCGCTTTCGGCGGCGTACCGGAAAAGAACATCGGCACGAAGATGATCGCCAGTGCGATCAGCACGGCCGCGCCGAGCAGGCGTTGTTTCAAGGCAGAATCCATAGGTTATCTCCATCGGCCTTCCCGACCGAAACTAGGCCAGCCATCCAAGCCGGTCTCTTCAAAGAAAGACCAAGTGTCGCCTGATTATAGCCGCGGCCTGCGCCGAACCTGTGGGCATGCGCCCGCATCGTTCACCTCAGGTTGCGGCGGTGAAGCCGTTGCGCGCTGCCCAGGCCAGTGCTGGCGCGGCGACATGGAACGAACCGAACGCAAGAATGCGATCCCGCGCCTGCGCCTGCGCGACCGCTGCATCGAGCGCAGCGGCGACATCGCCGAAGATTTCGTGCCGCAACGGCGCGACGGCGGCATCCATGCGCGCGAGGAGATCCGGCGCGGCGAGTCCGCGCGGCGTGTCCGCATCAAGGCCGGCAACGAACCAGCGATCGATCCGCGCGGCGAGCGGCACAACGATACCGGCGATGTCCTTGTCCGCAAGCGCGCCGAACACGGCCAGCGTGCGTCCGCCGGCGGGAGTCTGCGCGAGCCAGCGTGCAAGCACCTCGGCCGCCTGCGGATTGTGTGCGACATCGATCACGAGTTCGGCCGCGCCGGGTTTCACGAAACGCTGCAGGCGGGCGACCACGTGCGCGCTGCGCACGCCCGCAGCCAGCGCTACGTCGTCGACGCCAAGCTGATCGCGCAGCACGTGCAACGCGGCGATCGCCGCGGCCGCGTTCGCGCGCTGCACGGGCGCGGCGAGCTCGGGATCAGGCAGCGCGATCTCGCGCCCGCGCGCCCGCCAACGCCAACCTCGCGCGGCCGGCTCGAAATGATAATCGCGTCCCGCCTGGAAAATCGTCGCGCCGGTTTCGCGTGCGCTATGCGCCAGCGCAGCGGGTGCATCGGCGTCGCCGATCACGGCAGGGCGTCCAGCGCGGAAGATGCCGGCCTTCTCGCGCGCGATCTGCTCGCGATCACGACCGAGCCAATCCTCGTGGTCGAGGGCGATCGTGGTCACGATCGACACATCCGCATCGACGATGTTGACCGCGTCGAGGCGGCCACCGAGGCCGACTTCGAGCACGGCGACATCGAGGCGGGCATGCGCAAAAATCCACAATGCGGCCAGCGTACCGAATTCGAAGTAGGTCAGCGTGACCGGGTCGTCCGCCTGTTCCAGGCGCGCGGCTTCGATGCGCTCGAACGCTTCGACGAGCACTGCATCGTCGGCATCCGTGCCGGCGACGCGCACGCGTTCGTTGTAGCGCAGCAGATGCGGCGAGGTGTAGCAGCCGACGCGCTTGCCGGCCGCGGCCAGCATTGCTTCGAGGAATGCGATCGTCGAACCCTTGCCATTGGTGCCGCCAACGGTGACGACGACCGGCGCGATGCGCGGCGCGCCCATGCGCCGCCACACCTCGCGCACGCGTGCGAGGCCGAGATCGACGCCGAGCGCGTGCACGCGCTGCTGGTAGTCCAACCATTCGTCGAGACTGCGTGGAGTCATTGCAAATTCGCCCCTTCTCTGGCGTCATGGCGGGATGCCGCAGTTGTCTCTCAGCGACCGTCTTGATTCCGCCCTCGCCAAGCTGCCGCCCGGCGCGCTGGCGGTCGGCTACAGCGGCGGCGCGGATTCTAGCGTGTTGTTGCACACGCTCGCGCGCAGCGCGTCCGCACGCGCGCGCGGCATACGTGCGATCCACGTCGATCACGGCCTGCATGCCGACAGCGCGGCATGGTCCGAGCATTGCCGCGCGGTGGCGGCGGAACTCGACGTCGCGCTCGACGTCGTCCGCGTCGAAGTCGAGCGCAATCGCGGCACCGGTCTCGAGGACTCGGCGCGAGTGGCGCGTCGGGCCGCGTTCGCGCGCCTGCTGCTTCCCGGCGAAATCCTGGCTCTCGCCCACCATCGCAACGACCAGGCCGAAACCGTGCTGCTCAAACTGCTGCGCGGCGCCGGTCCGGAAGGACTCGGCGGCATGCGCGACCTGCGCGGTTTCGGCGCGGGATACCTGTGGCGACCGCTGCTTGCCGAATCGCGCTCGACCTTGCTCGCTTACGCGCACGAATACGAACTGCATTGGCTCGACGATCCGAGCAACTCCGACATGACGTTGCGGCGCAATTTCCTGCGCGGCGACATCCTGCCGCGCCTGCGCACGCGCTGGCGCGATGCCGACGCCGCGCTCGCGCATAGCGCAGTCTGGGCGCGCAGCGCGGCGGATTTCATCGACGGCGAGGCGCGCAAGGCACTGGCGAAAATGCAAGGCCTCGATCCGGCAACGCTGTTCTGGCGCGATTGGCTCGCGCTGCCCGATGCGTTGCGCGATCCGGTGCTGCGCCTGTGGTTGCGCGAGCTGCGCCTCGACGAACCCGCGCATTTCCACGTCGCCGAACTCGAACGCCAATTGCGCGATTCCGGCGAGGACCGCCTGCCCTGCGTGCGTTTCGGCGACAGCGAACTGCGCCGCTACCGGGATCTGCTTTACGCGTTACACCCACTGCCAGCCGTTCCGGTCGACTGGGAAACCCAGTGGGATGGCGGCGGCGCATTGGCTCTGCCCGCCGGCGGCCAGCTCGAGCTCGCCCCGCCACAGAAGTTCGAGCCGCCACTCGTCGTGCGCTATCGCCGCGGCGGCGAACGCATCCGCCCCGCCGGCTCGGCGCACACCCGCGAATTGCGCCTGCTGCTGCAGGAAGCCGGCATGCCGCCGTGGCTGCGTGGGCATATCCCGCTGGTCTTTCGCGACGGCGAGCTGATCGCGGTCGGCGATCTGTTTTTCAACGGCGCCTTGGCCGATTCCGGCACACGCATCCGCTTCGATCCACCCGCTGCCCCTTGACGCTGTGCGGAACGACATTTCCCGTCACGCCGCATTGATTCCGCAACCTGCTTGCGCTAGCTTGCACGCCATGTCGCAGACCGCCGAACCGAACAAGATCGCCGAATTCGAAGCCTCGCTCGACGAGCTGGAAAAACTTGTCGCGCGCATGGAAGGCGGCGAGATGAGCCTGGACGAATCCCTGCACTCCTTCGAGCGCGGCATCGCGCTATACCGTAGCTGCCAGGGCGCGCTCGACGAGGCACAGCTGCGGGTCAAGCTGCTGCGCGATCCGGCCGCGCCGGAGAGCGCCGAAGACTTCGATCCGCAAACGCCGTAAGAATCTGTCCTTAAAAGCTACTGCGCTCGATAATTTGCGGGCCGGCGGTGCTCGGAATCCTCATGTACTGACATGTACACTCCGGTTCCTGCGCTCCGGCGACGCACAAATTCTCGTCGCTCGCTACGCTTTAAGGATAGATTCTGACTTACTTCCAAGTGTCCGCCGATTCCGCCAACGCCGCCACTGCGGCATTGCAGCTGTGGGGCGCGCGCGCCGATGCAGCCCTCGCCGATGCGTTGCCGCACGAGGACGCGCCGCCGCTGGAATTGCACCGCGCCATGCGCTATGCCGTGCTCGGCGGCGGCAAACGCCTGCGTCCTGTACTCGTCTATGCCACCGGCAACGCATTCGAGGTCGCTCCCGAGGCACTCGACTCCTCGGCTTGCGCGGTCGAAATCATCCACGCCTACTCGCTGGTCCACGACGACCTGCCGGCGATGGACGACGACGACCTGCGCCGCGGCCGCCCGACCTGCCACGTGGTGTTCGGCGAGGCGATGGCGATCCTCGCCGGCGATGCGCTGCAGGCGCTGGCGTTCGAAGTGCTCGCCGACGATCCACGGCTGCGGGCCGATCCGCGTAACCAGGTCGAGATGCTGCGCACGCTCGCCGCTGCCTGCGGCGCGCATGGCATGGCCGGCGGCCAGGCCTTCGACCTCGCCGCGGTCGGCAAAGCGCTGACCCCGGCCGAACTCGAGCGCATGCACGTGTACAAGACCGGCGCGCTGATCCGCGCCTCGGTACGCCTCGGCGCGCTCGCCGCCGGGTGTCGCGACGCGGCCGTACTAGCCGCGCTCGAACATTACGGCCACGCGATCGGCCTCGCCTTCCAGATCCGCGACGACATCCTCGACATCGAGGGTGATGCGGCGACGATCGGCAAGACCGCCGGCAAGGACGCCGCCGACAACAAGCCGACCTACCCTGCCATCCTCGGTATGGCTGGCGCGCGCGCGCATCTCGCCGAACTGACCGGCGCGGCGCTCGATGCCATCACCCCGCTCGGCGAGCGATTCGCGATGTTGGGCGAGCTGGCCCGTTTCATCGCCGAACGCGGCTCGTAACTGCCCCGGCAAAAAACTCGCTTTGCCCGATTCGGCATTCTGATAAAATGTGATAGATTTCACATTTTATTGAACCCTTAAATCGGTGCGGTCAGAAGCCTCGCCGCCCGAGCCCATTGCATTCGGGCTGGCACCGCAACCGCGCAGTTTCATTCGCATGCTTTCTCCCCTTGATTTCACCCGCGCCGATCCCGATCGGGTCGCCCGTGCTGCCGACGAGCTGCGCAAGCATGCCTGGCCGGTGGCGGAACGCCCCGATCCGCCGAAGGCCTTCTATCTCACTGTGCGCACGAAGTACTTCATCGTGCTCGGCTGCTCGCTCGCGTGGACCTTGCTCAGCATAGGCCTTTCGCTGCCCTGGCTGCGCGAACTTTCGGGTGTGCTCGGCGGCCCGTTGGCGCTGTTCGTGATCGCGTTCATCGCCTACTTTCCCGGCTTCATGAATGCGTTTCTCGTCGGCACGATCCTCGCCGACCGCCGGCCGCAACGGCGCACGGCGATGCGCTATCCACCGGTGACCGTGCTCGTCGCCTGCTACAACGAGGGCGCGAGCATCCGCGATACGCTCATCAGCCTGAGTCACGAGGACTACCCGGGGCTGCTCGAGATCATCGTCATCGATGATGGGTCCACCGACGCCAGCCTCGACATCGCGCGTAGCACGGCAATCGGGCTGCAGCGTGAGCGGCTGCGCATGCGCGTCCTCGCGATGCCGAAGAACGGCGGCAAGGCAGCGGCGCTCAACTACGGTCTGGCGCACTGTACCGCGGAGCTGGTCGCCACTGTCGATGGCGACTCCTGGCTATATCGTTCGGCGCTGCGCCACCTGATCGACCGTTACATGAGCGATCCGCCAGGCACCGTCGCCGTCGCCGGTGCCGTGTTCGTGCGCAACTCGCGCAACAACCTGATCTGCAAGATGCAGGAATGGGACTATTTCCACGGCATCGCCGCGGTGAAGCGCATGCAGAGCATGTATCACGGCACGCTCGTTGCGCAGGGCGCGTTCTCGGTCTACACGCGCCAAGTACTCGAATCCGTCGGCGGCTGGCCCGAATGCGTCGGCGAGGACATCGTCGTGTCCTGGTCCATACTCGAACAAGGCCATCGCATCGGCTACTGCGAAGACGCCTGCCTGTTCACCAACGTGCCGCAGACGATCGCTCAGTTCGCGCGTCAGCGACAACGCTGGTCGCGCGGCCTGGTCGAGGCGTTTCAACGCCACTGGCGCCTGCTCTTGCATTGGCGCATGACGACGCTTTTCATCTGGTGGAACCTGTTGTTCCTGCCGATGGATCTGGTTTACACCTGCGCCTTCATTCCGGGTGTCGTGCTCGCCTGTTTCGGACATTTCTACATCGCCGGCCCGATGACGCTCGCCGTGCTGCCGCTGGCCGCGTTCTGGAACATCGTCATTTTCGACCGCCAGTCGCGCATGTTCCACCGCCAGGGCCTACGCGTGCGCCGCAGCTGGCGCGGCTTCTTCCTGTTCGCCGTCGCCTACACGCTGATCCTGCAGCCGGTGTGCGTGTGGGGCTATGTCAAGGAGTTCTTCAAGATGCGCAAGACCTGGGGCACCAAATGAAGCGTCGACTTTGCCTGCTGCTGGCGATGCTCGCGACAACAGCGCTAGCCGATCCCGTCGCACTCGATCTGCAAACGTTCCAGTCCTCCGACGCAGCCGGCTTCGAAAGCTCCAAGCAGCTCGTCGCCCTCGATTTGCACTATCGCGACCCTGAGCACTATCTCGGCATTGCCGCGCAACGCGCGCACTATGACGGATCTGGCTTCGATGCCGGCTACAACCGTCTCTATATCGACTACGCCGACAGCCACGACAACGGCGACGGCACGAGCTGGAAATGGAACGCGTTGCTCGGCGGCGACGACCGCACCCGGCTCGGCAGCGCGGAGATATTCCACGAGCACGCGGACGGCAGCCGCGACGACCTCTTCCTCGAGCGCGACATCGTCGAAACCCGCGAGGGAATCCTGCGTGGCATCTACTACACCTTGCTCGGCGTCGCCGAAGACTTCACGCTCGCGCCGCGCTGGAGCGCCACGGCTGTCGTCGCCGTACAGGATTTCAGCGGCGACAACACGCGCGCGATCTTCAAAGGGCGTGTGGTCTACCTACTGTCGGAAGACTGGGGCCTCAGCGCACAGCTGCGCACGCGCTGGTTTGGCGATTCGCATCCTTACGAGTACGACTACTTTTCACCGCACTGGTACGCCGAGTGGATTCCCGCCCTGCAACTGCGCCGCTTCTACGAAGGCCATCAGTTCCGCCTCGCGCTTGGCTACGGCCGCCAGCGCGCCTCGGATCGCGATTGGCAGGCGACCAAACTCGCCGAGATCGGCTGGACGTCGCCCAAACGCGGCGCCTGGTACGCGAAGATCGATGCCGGTTACACGAATACACCGGTCAACACCGGTTACGCGTACGCGTACCGTTACATCAATGCCCAGCTCGTGCTGCCTTTCCGTTGATCCGCGGCGCATTGCGCGACCGCGGATCGGTGCAATCACTTGATCAGGCGCAGGCTGATCGGATAGCGATAGGCCACGCCTTCGTTGGCCTTGACTGCGGCGACGATCGTCAGCACGAGCCAGGCGACGCCGGCGATGATCCCGACCGGAATCGCGATCAGCAGGCCGAGGCCGAGCGTGATGATGCTGAGCACGAGCAGCGCCAAACCAACGATCGCGAGCGTGATGTTGAAATTGAGCGCCTCCTTGGCCTGATCGTTGACGAAGGGCAGCGTGTCCTTCTTGATCAGCCAGATCACCAGCGGACCGATGAAGCAGCCCCAGGCGAACATGTGTCCGGTAACGATCGCGCCGAGTAGCGCGGACAGGTGCGCGAACATTGCCCATTGCCGCTCCTCCGCGCTCGGCGTGCCGGAGGGTGCCGGCGGCGGCGTGACGATGTCGTTCGGTGCGGGACCGTTGCTCGGAGGAACGTCGTTCGGCGGAACGCTCATGCGAATCTCCTGCGTGGTTGAAGGCGCGACCAGTTTGGTTCGGACCCGCGGCGAGAGCAAGCCCCGAAGGTCATGCTTGAATTCAAGCGCTTGCGCCGCATCTGCCGCGCAGGCTATTGTCCGGCGATCGTCATCCGCTCGACCAGGATCGATCCGGTCAGCACATGCGAGCGCGGATCGACATCGGCGCCGATCGCGGCTATGCCGCGGAACATCTCGCTCAGATTGGATGCAATCGTGATGCCTTCGACCGGATACGCGATCACGCCGTTCTCGACCCAGAAGCCCGAAGCGCCGCGCGAGTAGTCGCCGGTGACGATGGACACGCCCTGCCCCATCACTTCGGTAACGAGCAGGCCGGTGCCGAGCTTGCGCAGCATCGCTTCAAAATCGTCTTCGCCGGTCTTGACGATCAGGTTGTGGATGCCGCCCGCATTGCCGGTCGACTCGAGGCCGAGTTTGCGCGCCGAGTAGCTTCCGAGTACGTATCGTTCGAGAACGCCGGCGCGGACCAGGGGGCGTTCGCCAGTCGCCACGCCTTCGCCATCGAAGTTGCCCGACGCATGCCCGCGCGGCAGGCGCGGTTTCTCCACGATGTCGACGAATTGCGGAAGTATACTTTTACCCGCGTGGTCGAGGAGGAAGCTCGACTTGCGATAGAGCGCCCCGCCCGACACCGCCGAAACGAGATGGCCGATCAGGCTGCGCGCGACTTCCGGCGCGAACAGCACGGGCGCCTCGCGTGTGCTCAACTCGCGCGCGTTCAAGCGCGCCAGCGTGCGCTCGGCCGCCTTGCGCCCGATCGCGGCCGGATCGCCGAAATCGCTCTCGGCGCGCGCCGATTCGTACCAGTAGTCGCGCTGCATGCCCGCCTCGTCACCGGCGATCAGCGCGCACGACAACATGTGCCGCGTGCCGCGCTCGCGGCCGACAAAGCCGGCCGAGGTGGCGAGCACCGACAGCGACTCGCCGGCCTGCACCGAGGCACCTTCCGAATTGGTGATGCCCCGGTAGGCACGCCCCGCCGCCTCGATCTCGATGCCGAGACGAATGGCGTCGTGTGGGTCGACGCGCCATGGATGCCAGAGATCGAGATCGGGAAAATCCTTCGCCAGCCGCGTCGGATCAGCGAGCCCCGCGCAGGGATCCTCCTCGGTGTACTTCGCGATCGCGCAAGCCTGCTCGATCGTCTTCGTGATCGAATCGGCCGCGAGATCAGCCGTGCTTGCCGAGCCCTTGCGCTTGCCGAAATACACGGTCACGCCGAAGCCGCGGTCGCGCGAATGCTCGACCGTTTCGACCTCGCCCAGACGCACGCCGACGTTGAGCCCCGAGTCGATGCTCGCGCCGACTTCGACCTCGCTCGCGCCGGCCGCGCGGCAGCGGCGGATCACGTCCTCGGCAAGCGAAGCGAGGCGGTCGAGCTGGGCAACGCTGTCGTCCTGAGATGCAACTGGGGAATCCTGGATTGCGACGTTCACTCGGCAGTTCCTTGGTTCGATCGGCTATTATCTGTTATATGCAGATCGGCGAGCACGAACTCAATCCATCCGGGCCGGAACAAGATGACGAGGGCCCCAGCCGCAGCCAATTGCGCCGCGAGGCGCTGGACGTGCTCAAGCTCGCGCAGGCGCTGGTCGATCTGACCGATGCCCAGCTTGGCCAGGTCCCGCTGGGCGACGATCTCCTCGAAGAGGTGCGGCGTGCGCGCGCGGTGACACAGCAGATCGCGCGCAAGCGGCAGACCCAATTCCTCGCCAAGCAGATGCGCAAGCTCGACGATGCCGACGTCGACGCCATCCGCGCCGCGCTCGATCACGACCGCAACAACATCCGCCGCGAAGCCGCGGCCCTGCATCGCGTCGAACAATGGCGCGACCGCCTGCTCGAAGGCGATGACGAGACGCTCAACGAATTCATCGCTCTGCACGCGCAGGCCGACCGCCAGCACTTGCGTACTCTCGCGCGTCAGGCGCGCATCGAGCGTGAGCACAACAAGCCGCCTCACGCAGCACGCGAGTTGTTCCGCGCGCTGCGTGAAGCGATGGACGAAAGAGGGAAAGGCTGAACGCGTAGCGAATGCTATTCAGCTGGTCC
>Ga0068858_100001265_pt1 | contig 26149 bp, 25 predicted proteins | sample KBSSwiS12_FD_66589 | JGI IMG/M metagenome (GOLD analysis project Ga0068858, IMG submission 66589) | Switchgrass rhizosphere microbial communities from Kellogg Biological Station, Michigan, USA - KBS Switchgrass S1-2 | ecosystem: Host-associated > Plants > Roots > Rhizosphere > Soil ... | reverse complement strand
CCCTGCGCGTTGGGCGCAGTATAGAGCTGCTTGAGCTCCATCGTCCGGCTCCCCCGCGCATGCTCGGGAAACGGACAGTCGAGTGCCAGCTTGCACCACCCGACCAGCACCCCGCCACGCTCGGCCACCCGGTAGCGCACGCGGGGACTGGCCAGCTCGCGGGCGAGCGCGTCCTGCGAATGGGTGGCGAGGAGGAACGGCATGAGGTCCTCGGGCCGGTAGAGATCGCCGAACTTGTGGACGAAGGCCGCCACCCCGAGCAGCGAGAGCCCCGGGATGTCGGCCGCTGTGGGCGCGCGCAGGATCACGTCAGCCACGGGTGGTCCCCGCGTGCTTGTCGGCCTTGCGCCGGCCGAGGCGCATCCCCGTCTCCAGCCGCGCGCGCAGCTGGGTGTAGTAGGCTTCGAGGAAGGCCCGCTCGTCGCCAGTGCCCGGCTGCCAGCCGATCTTGGCGCAGATCCGCTGATACACCGCGGCGAGCGCCTCCGGGCGGTTGTCGCGCAGCACCCGCTCGAGCACCTGCAGTTCGTATTCGCCATAGACCGAAAGCTCGGCCTCGCCGAATCGGTACCCCGCCGAAGGTCCCGCCACCGCCGCGGACAGGGCCGGCGCCAGCCGGGTCCGTGGGGCCTCGACCACCCAGGTGCCGGCAATCAGGTCGCCGGCGCGCAGGGCATCGCGGTTGAACAGCGGAAACAGCGCGAAGATCAGGAACCACGCCGCCGCCGCAATCCCCGCCGGTCCCATGTCGCCGCCGCCGGCCTTGGCCGCCAGCAGAAAGCTGACTGGCAGGAACAACTCGACGTCGCGCAGCAGGTTGCGGGCGATGACCATCTCGGCCGTCAGCCGCCCGCCGTCGCGCGCCGCGATCCGGATGCGCTGCGAGCGCTTGCCCGGCGTCGCGCCGCGCGGGCCCAGCTCGAAAGCGAGGAACCAGGCATTGCGCAGCAGGAACATCGCGATGATCCACAGCACGAACAGGAACTGCAGCGCGCGGCCGACGGCGTCCTGGCGCTGCTCCGCCCCCCCGAGGCCGAACACGCCGATGCCGAGATAGAGCAGCGCGGCGGTCGTCGCGATCATCACCAGACCGATCAGAACGAAGTCGATGAACAGCGCACCCGCGCGGCTGCCGCGCTGAGCCAGCCGGAATTCGAGCGGAATGCCCTCGGGCGTAAGCACCACCCGGCGTCGCCGCGCGAGATCGGCGCGGACGAGATCGTCGGGGCCCGATGGGCGGCGCTCACCGCGCCAGGGCGTCGGCGCCCTCACGCCAGCCGCCCCGGATTGCGGCGGAAGGCGAAGAAATAGCTGCACCACAGCGCGAACACCGACCAGCCGAGGACCAGGCGTCCGGCCGTATCATCGATCAACTGGCGGGCGAACCCTTCGAGCAGGCCCGCGACCAGCAGCATCAGCACCACGCCCGCCATGACCACCGCCGCCCGCCGCCCTGCCTCGGCGACCGCATCGAGCACCGCGCGCTCGCCGGGAAAGGCGATCGCCCGTCCGATATGCAGCCCCGCCGCTCCGGCGAGCAGGATCGCGAACAGCTCGGTCGTGCCGTGGACCGAAAGCCAGCCGATGAGTTCCACCGTCAGGCCCTGCGAGTGGAACAGCCACAGCATCGCGCCAAGGGTCGCCGTGTTCTGCACCAGCAGCAGCAGCGACGGCACACCGAAGGCGAAGCCCAGGGCAAAGGCGAGGATCGCGATCTGCGCGTTGTGGCTGAACAGATAGGCTGCGAACGCGCCGAGGCCGGACTGGCCCTGCGCCCCGAACAGCGTCTGCTGCAGCACCTCGCGGCTGGCACCGGGTACGCGCGGATCTTCGCCCCCGCCCGGGAACAGCGCGCCATACCAGGAGACGTCGGAGGCCACGAGCAGCCAGCCGACGATAGTCCCGGCCACCATCACCGCGAAGGCGATGGCAAGGTCGATCCCCAGCCCGCGCACCGCCGCGGGCCACCCGCCTCCGAGGAACCGGACAAACCACGTGCCGAGCGTCTGCCGCGGCCCGTAGACCTGGAACCACGCGCGCTGCACCAGCGCCTCGAGGTAGGCCAGCGTCGCCGCATCGAGCGAGGTCTCCCGCGCGACCGAGAGGCTCGAAGCGACCGTGCGATACAGCACCGGCAGCGCCAGCAGGTCCTCGTCGGAGAGGCTGCGCAACCGCCCCGCCTCGAGCTGCGCGACGATCCGCTCCAGCCGCTGCCAGTCCCCCTCGCGCGCTTGCCGGAACCGGTCAGAGCGCAGCGCGGCGGCGGCGATCGCGGAATCATGCTCGGGGTTCGCCGCATGGCCGGAGAGTCCGGGGATGCGGATCGCCTTGAGGCTGTCGATCACTGCCATCAGCCGATGCTCCCCTTGCGGCGCAGCGCAAGATAGGCATCGAGCAGGCGCGTGCCGAGGCGATCGTGCCGCGCCTCGATCACGTCCACCCCCATCTGCCTGAGGCGCGCCAGCACGAGCCCGCGCTCGCGCAGCAGCCCGCCCGCGCCGACCGCCTCGGCCAGTCCGGCCATGGTTGAGGGCTCACCGGCTGCGAGGCCTTCCAGTTCCTCATCCGCCAACGTCACGAACAGCACGACATGGCGCGCCACCAGCCGGGCCACGCTCTCCAGCATCAGCTCGGCGCTGGTCGGGTCGGTGAACTCGGCGAAGACCACCACCAGCGAGCGGCGCTGGAGCCGTTCGGCCAGCGTCGCGAGCGCCAGCGTGAAGTTAGGCTCCTCGGCGCGGTAGTCGAGCAGCGCGGCGGTGCGCTGGAGGCGGGGGAAGCCGCTGGTGCCGGCCACGAACGGCGAGGCCGCCAACGGCTTCGCGGCAAACCCGAACAGCGCCACCCGATCCCCGCCCTTGAGCGCCACCCAGGCGGTCGCCAGCGCAGCGGAGACGGCGCGGTCCAGCCGCGGCAAGCCGGCGACCGGCTCGCACATCGCCCGGCCGCAATCGAACGCGAACACGATCGGGTTGTTGCGCTCGGCCTCGTACTCGCGGGCATAGAGGTGCGTGTGGCGGGCCGAGGTCTTCCAGTCGATCCGGCGGCGGTCCATCCCCGGCTGGTATTCGGCCAGCGCCTCGAACTGGCTGCCCTCACCGCGGATCCGCCGCGCGATCATGCCGTGCTCGCTCTCGCGCAGGAACAGCTGGAGCGCGGGCGAGCGGGCCGCCGCGAGGCTCGGCCAGACATTGAGCGAGCGGTCGAGCGGCCGGCTGTGCTGGCGCGCACCGAGCCCGAGGGGCCCGGTCCATTGCAGCCAGACGCGGTCGATCGCGCCCGGGCCGCGGCGGGTCGGCACCAGCTCCGTCCGCGCCTGCCAGGCGCCCTCCGCTGGCGCCAGCGGCAGCACCAGCCGTCCGCCCGGAGCGAGACGCGGGTCGAGCTCCAGCGCGGCACGCACGCGGCCTTGCCGCCCCCCGGCAAGATCCGCGAGCACCGCCAACGGCGCCGGCTCGCCCACTTCGCCGTCGGCCGGTGCGATTACCCTGAGGTCCGCCAGCCGACCCGCGAGAAACGCGTCGACCAGCACCAGCGCCAGCACCGCGAGGCCCAGCGCGGGCGCCGCCAGCCACGCCCCCGGCGCGGCGGCGGCGATCACCAGCGCCAGCGGCGCGGCCAGCCCGACGAGGATCGCCGCGCGCTGGGTCGGCACGATCGCCAGCGAGGGGGTGAATGCCAGCTTCATGCGCTAGCGCGGCGCTTCCGTCTGGCGGACGAGATCGTCGACGAGCGCTTCAATTTCCTTGCCCTCGATCTCGGCAGCAGGGCTCAGCAGCAGGCGATGGCGCAACACGGCAGTGGCCAGCGCCTTCACGTCATCCGGCAGCACGTAGTCGCGCCCGGCCAGCGCCGCCCGCGCGCGCGCCGCTCCGGCGAGCAGCACTGCGGCCCGGGGCGAAGCGCCGATCGCGATGTCGGGGCTCTCGCGCGTGGCCCGCACGAGCCGCACTACGTAGTCGGTCACGCTTTCTGCCAGCGTCACCCCGCGAACCGCCGCCACGGCTGCTGCCAGCGCGCCGCGATCGGCCACAGCGCTCACCCCGAGGTCGGCGGCGCGCGGCGGACCAGAGCGCTCGCCGAACCGGGCGACGATCTTCGTCTCCTCTTCCACGCTCGGGTACGGAACCAGCAGCTTGAACAGGAACCGGTCGAGCTGCGCCTCGGGCAGCGGGTAGACCCCCTGGCTCTCGATCGGGTTCTGCGTCGCCACGACCATGAACCGCTCGGGCAGCACGTGAGTCTCGCCGTCGAGCGTGACCCGGCCTTCCTGCATTGCCTCGAGCAGCGCGGCCTGGGTCTTGGGCGGGGTCCGGTTGATCTCGTCGGCCAGCAGCAGCTCGCAGAACACCGGCCCACGCGTCAGGGTGAAGGCGCTGGTCTGGAAGTTGAACAGGTTGGAGCCGAGGATATCGGCCGGCATGAGGTCGGGCGTGAACTGGATGCGGCCGAAATCGCGCCCAAGCGCGGCGGCGAAGCACTGGGCGAGGAAGGTCTTGGCCGTTCCCGGCGGGCCTTCGAGCAGGATGTGCCCGCCCGCGAGCAGCGCGACCAGCAAGTGGTCGACCGTCTCGTCAAGGCCGACCACAGCCTTGCCGATCTCGCCCCGGATCGCCTCGGCCAGAGCCGCGACATCGGCAACGTTCATGGGGCCGGGCCCCATGGCAGTTTCGCTCATTGTTCAAGCATCCTTTCGATCTGGTGGAGCGCCCGGGCGGCGCGCAGGAGCTCGGCCGGGCGGCGCGCGGCGCGCAAGGCGGCCGCGGCGGTGGAGAAGGGTTCGCTGTCCGGCGCGCGCATCGCCAGCGCCCGGTCGATCGCGGCCTCGCGCGCGGCGGGATCGGCGCGGTGCGGCAAGGCCAGCGCGCGCACCAGCCGCTCGCGCACCAGCGCCGCGTAAGGCGGTCCGAGCAGGTGCAGCCGCTTCGACCGGCGTACCAGCCCGGCGGTGTTGGCCACCAGCTGGCGCTTGCCATAGGCGATCTGCGGCGGGGCAAGCGCCGGACCGAACCGCAGGAATGCGCCCCACCCGACCAGCAGCGCGGCGATCAGAAAGCACAGCGTCGCCGCCAGGAACGGCGGCGTGAAGGCCAGCGTCAGCAGGTTGGGCGAACGGGCGAAGCCGTTGAGCGTGAGATCGAAGGTCACCCGCCGCGGGCTGCTTGCCGCGCTCGCCTCGACCAGCCGCAGCGCCTCGAGCGCAGTCTCGCGCCGGGCCATGCCGTAGTTGTCGAGCAGGTCCGGCTCGAACACCACGACCAGCGGATAGATCCCGCCGTCCTCCGGCAGGTCCGCGTCCAGCTCGGCGCCCTCCTGCAACGCCAGCGTCTCGAGCTGCGGCCAGCGCCCGCCGCCCGCGACATAGCCGGCCAGCACGCGACCCTCGGGCCTGAGCGCGACCAGCGGCACCACCGTATCGCCATGACCCGAAAGCACCGCCCGCCCATCGGGCAGCGTTCCGCTCGTTCCTTGCCCGAACCACGCGGGTTCACCCCGGGCCGGAGCAAGGCTCACCGAAACGTCGTCAAGGAAACCCTTCCAGTCCGGCGGCGCGGTACCGACCAGCGCCACCCAGCCGGTCTTCGCGCCAGGCGCCTTCACGCCCCCGCCGCCCACCGGCACGCTGCGCCACTTTGGCGTGATCACCAGCGTTGGCCCGATCCGCCGGCGCTGCTCGACGATCTTCGCGATCGCCTTGCCGTCGGCATCGGGCGGCGGCGTCAGGATGACTAGGCCCGGTCTGGCGAGCTCCGCTTGCCCACGGGCGAGCGAAACCTCCCAGCCCTGCCGCTCGAGCAGCGCGGACAGCGCGGCATAGCCGGTCAGGCCCTTGCCCGCGCCATGCGCGCCGCCATTGTTGAGCGGCCCATGGACGAACCCCGCGCCGATCATCCACAACAGCGCGACGAACAGTGCCGTGCCGATCCCGACCAGCCCCAGCACCGCGGCCGGGGAGAATGGCGAGGCGCGCCTCATGCGGCGGTCTCAGCCAGCGCAACTTCGGCCAGCGCAAACTCGGCGTAGGCCGCCCGCGCCGCCTGCCAGTCCTCGCCCGCGAGCGCCCGCAGAGCAAAGCGGCTGCGCTCCACCCGCTCGGCAATGACCCCGAAGGCGCGGCGGGCGCGCTCCGGCAGGCGCGGCAGCGAGGCGATCTCGCGAGCAGTGCTGGCAGGCACGATCCATTCCGGCCGCGCCGTCGCGATCTGTCCCACGCTGCGGCGCAGGAGCAGGTGGACCGCCTCGGCATAATCCCCCTCTGCGGCCAGGCGGTCGGCATCTTCGAGGAGCGCCAGCGCCTCGGCCCGGTCAGGCGTCCAGTTCGCCGCCGCCTCGCCGGGGCCCGCGCGCCGCCGTGCCGCAAGCCAGCCGCGCACCAACACGTACGCCAGCGCCAGCAGTGCCACGACGCCCAGCCCGACCAGCACTTTCTCGAACACCGGCCAGCTCATCCCCAGCCACCGCCCCAGCGGCCCGAACACCGTCTCGAGCCAGTGGCCGAGCGTCTTCAGCCATTCAGGGGTCTGCGGCGGCACGGCCGGGGGCAGCGGGGCATACTGGATGTCCCCGGCGTCGCGCACCGCTTGCCAGTCGCGCGCCCACGCCGAGCCAGCGCTCCCGGCGCCCGCCGCACCCTGATCCATCGCCGCCGCGTTCACCCGCGCTTGCTCGCATGCCCGCCCGCCGCCTGCAAGCGGCGTTAGCGCATTGGCTCAGCCGCGCGCCCGGGCCTGCGGATAGGAGCCGAGCAGGCGCATCTCCTTGGTGTGGAACTTGAGCTCTTCCAGCGCACGGTCGATGCCCGGCTCGCCGGGCGCGCCCACCAGGTCGGCATAGAACATCGTCGCCGCGAAGCTCGCGCCCTTCTGGTAGCTTTCGAGCTTGGTCATGTTGACGCCGTTCGTCGCAAACCCGCCGAGCGCCTTGTAAAGTGCGGCGGGTACGTTCTTTACCTCGAAGATCAGCGTGGTGATCGCCGGCACGCCCTTGAGCTTCGCCAGGTCAAGCGGTTCGCGTGCAAGGACGACGAACCGGGTCGTGTTGTCGTGGGCATCCTCGACCCGCTCGGCGACGATCTCCAGCCCGTAGAGCTCGGCCGCCAGCCGCGGCGCGATGGCGCCCGCGTCAAGTGCGCCCAGTTCGCGGATATAGGCCGCCGCGCCCGCGGTATCGGCATAGCTCATCGGCACGATCCCGCGCTCGCGCAGGAACTTGCGCGATTGGCCGAGCGCCTGCGGGTGCGAGTAGGCGAGCTTGATCGGGCCCAGTTCGCCGCCAGGCCCGCGCAGTGCCATCAGATCGTGATGGATGGAGAGGAAGTGCTCGCCGACGATGGAGAGCCCGCTTTCGGGCAGCAGGAAATGAATATCGGCCACGCGCCCGTGCTGCGAATTCTCGATCGGGATCATCGCGCAGCCGGCGCGACCTTCCTTCACCGCGTCGAGCGCATCCTCGAAAGCGAAGCACGGCAGGGGCAGGCCGCCCGGCGCATATTCGAGCGCCGCGCGGTGCGAATTGCACCCGGGCGCGCCCTGGAAGGCGATTGCCTGCTCCGGCGCGGCGGCGGCGGCGGCAGTCATCGTTTCGACGAGCGCGAGGGCGGGCTGGGGATAGCTGCTCATGGGAATGCGCGCTTAGGCGCTCTCGTGCGGGCGCGCAATCTGCCCTGCATATCGCCCCTTGCGCGGTCGGCTGTCCGTCACTAGAGCGCAGCGCGGACGCCAAGAGCTATTCTTCGGGGCATGCATGCAAGATCGTAACAACATCATCGCCGGCTGGGCGCTGTTCTCGGGCATCGTGGCGCTCGGGCTCGGCTCGCTGTCCGCACACTACTTCCTGGCCGACAAGCAGGAACGCCCCGAGAAGATGGGCTACGAGATCGAGGGCGTGGTCTCCTCGGAAGGCGGCGCATCGGCTGAGGAAGGCATCGAAGCCCGCCTCGCCAAGGGCGATCCGGCCAAGGGCGAGGGCGTGTTCAAGAAGTGCCAGTCGTGCCACACCGCCACGCAGGGCGGGGCCAACGGCATCGGCCCGAATCTTTATGGCGTGGTCGGCGATGCGATTGCCCAGGGCCGCGGCGGGTTCGCCTTCTCTGACGACCTCAAGGCCAAGGGCGGCAAGTGGGATTGGGCGACGCTCGATACCTGGCTGAAGAACCCCAAGGCGTTCGCCGCCGGCACCAAGATGACCTTCGCCGGTCTCTCGGACGCCCAGGAACGCGCCAACGTCATCCTCTACCTGAACAAGCAGGGCTCGAACCTGCCGCTGCCGGCCGTCCCTGCGGCCCCGGCGGGCGGCGCGGCCGCTGCCGGCGCGGCTCCGGCCGGGATCGACGCGGCGCTGGCCTCGGCTGACCTCAAGAAGGGCGAGCAGTCGTTCAAGAAGTGCCAGTCGTGCCACACCGTCAATCAGGGCGGCGCCAATGGCATCGGCCCGAACCTGTTCGGCATCCCGGGTGACAAGGTCGCCGAAGGCCGCGGCGGGTTCGCCTTCTCGGACGATCTGAAGAAGCATGGTGGCAGCTGGGATGCCGCTGCGCTCGACGCCTGGCTGAAGAGCCCCAAGGCGGTTGCCCCGGGCACCAAGATGACCTTCGCCGGCCTGCCCGACCAGCAGGAACGCGCCAACGTCATCGCCTACCTCAACTCGCAGGGCGGCAAGCTGACCTTGCCGGCGGCTGGCGCGGCTGCGCCGGCGGCGGACGCGGCCAAGAAGTAAGCGTCCCACCGGACCAGCGACAGGGGCGGCGCCGCAAGGCGCCGCCCTTTTCGTTTGCGCGGGGCGCCTCTGGCAAACCCGGGCGGGCAGCCCCACGTTGGAAATTCGATCCGCGTGAAAGTCGCCCCGACGTTGCCGCTCATGTCCGCCACCGCTCCGGAACGCGCCCTGTCCGCCCTGCTCTCCGCAGCGATCCTGCTGGGCATGGGGTTCATGCTGGTGCTCGGCCTCAGCCCCGACCTGCGCCAGGCGCTGCGCCGCGGCGACCTCATCTCGATCGCTTTCACCCCGCCAACCCCGGCCCACGAGCCCAGCCGCAAGCCCCCTCCCCCGCCGCCCGAGCGGACCAGCGCCGCTCGCGGGGCACCCGCGCCCCCGGCGCTGCGGGCGAAGGCGACAGCGGTGGTCGCCCCGCCGGTGCCGATCGTCCTCGTGCCGCCCCCGGTCGTCACTGCGCCGCTCGCCAATACCGGAGCGGCGGCCAGCAACGGCGCCGCGGACCTGCCCGGGACAGGCCAGGGTGCGGGCGGCGTCGGCAACGGGTTCGGCGGCGGCGGGCTAGGGGGCAACGGCCTTGGCCGCGCCCCGGGCCCCGATACCCGCCCACGCCAGATCAAGGGCAAGCTGTCGCAGCGCGATCTGCCCGACGGGCTCCTTGCCCCGGGCGCCGAGGCTTCGGTCGGCGTGCGCTATGTGGTCCTCACCGACGGCACGGTCGGCGATTGCGTGGTGACGAAGTCCAGCGGCATCCCCGCGCTCGATCCGGTGCCCTGCCGCCTCATCCAGCAGCGCTTCCGCTTCAGGCCGGCGCGCGATGGCTGGGGGCGCCCGGTCAACGCCCAGATCGTCGAGACCCACACCTGGGTTGAAGAACCGAGCCGCGAGCAGCGCGACGCGTTCAAGGCAGGCGATTAGGCGCTAGGCGTCGTCGCGCCGATCGCGTCGCCCCTTGAACCCTTGGGCGATCACGTACCACTCCGAGGAGTCCTTCCGGCTGGCCGGCGGCTTGGCATGCTTCACGCTCGAGAAGTTCTGCTTGAGGATCGTCAGCAGGCCCTGGTCGGTCCCCCCGGCAAACACCTTGGCGACGAACGCCCCGCCCGGCGCCAGCGTGTTGATCGCGAAGTCCACCGCGGTCTCGACGAGGCCCATCGTGCGCAGGTGATCGGTCTGCTTGTGGCCCACGGTGTTGGCGGCCATGTCCGAGACTACGAGGTCTGGCGGCCCGTCGAGCGCCCCCTCGAGCGCGGCCGGGGCCTCATCGGCCATGAAGTCCATCTGGAAGATGATCACGCCCTCGATCGGCTCGGTCGGCAGGAGGTCGATCCCCACGATCTTTGCCCCCGGCGCCTTCTCGCGCACCACCTGGCTCCACCCCCCTGGGGCAATGCCGAGATCGACCACGCGCTTCGCCCCCTTGAGCAGCCCGAAGCGCTCGTCGAGCTCGGCCAGCTTGTAAGCGGCGCGGCTGCGGTAGCCGGCAGCCTTGGCCTGCTTGACGTAGGGATCGTTGAGCTGGCGCTGCAGCCAACGCGCCGAGCTGACGGTCCGCTTCTTGGCGGTCTTCAGCCGCTCGCCGGGATCGCGGCCCGAGCGGCTCACAGGCCCCGCGCCCGTCGCAGCGATCCGCCGCTGTGCACGCCGGCCGCCATCAGGCTGCGCAGGATCCCCTCGCGGATGCCCCGGTCGGCCACCCCCAGCCGGTCGGCCGGCCAGATGTCGAGGATCGATTCGAGGATCGCGCAGCCGGCGACGACGAGGTCCGCCCGCTCCTTGCCGATGCACGGCAGCCGCCGCCGCTCCTCGGGCGAGAGCGTCGAGAGCCGCGCCGAGATCCCGCGCATCGCCTCGGTCGGCAGGATCAGCCCGTCCACCATGTTGCGGTCGTAGTGCGGCAGGTCGAGGTGCAGGCTGGCCAGCGTGGTGACGGTGCCGCTGGTCCCCAGCAGCCGGCGCGGCTGGTCGAGGAAGGCGCCATGGTCCGCCATGATGCGGTCGGCGAAGGAGGAGAAGCTGTCGCTCACGATCCGCCGCATCGCCCCGTAGCGCGCCGCGCGCTCGTCGGCGGTCGCCCCCTCCGCGCCGCAGGTCTCGCTCAGCGAGACGACGCCCCACGGCACCGATTGCCAGTCAAGGATGCGCGGGATGGTCGGCCCGTTCTCGATCAGCACCAGCTCGGTCGAACCGCCGCCGATGTCGAAGATCATCGCCGGGCCCTGCCCCTGCTCGAGCAGGATATGGCAGCCGAGCACGGCGAGGCGGGCTTCTTCCTGCGCGCTGATGATGTCGAGCGCGATCCCGGTCTCCTCGCGCACCCGCTCGATGAAGGCCGCGCCATTGGTGGCGCGGCGGCAGGCCTCGGTCGCTACCGAACGCGCGAGGTGGACGTTGCGACGCCGGAGCTTGTCGGCGCAGACGTGTAGCGCTGCCAGCGCGCGGTCCATCGCCGCCCCACTCAGTTCGCCGGTCTGCGCCAGCCCCTCGCCCAGCCGCACGACCCGGCTGAACGCGTCGACCACCACGAAGTTGTCGCCCGATGGCTTCGCGATCAGCAGTCGGCAATTGTTGGTGCCGAGGTCGATCGCGGCATAGGCTTGGCCAGTGCCATAGCGCCAGCCCGGCGCGCCATTGCCGCTCTCGCGAATGCCGCCCTCACGAATGCCGAAATCGCGCCCGCGCGCGGACGCTCCGGCTTCCTTGCCGTCAGTATTGCCCGGGACCGGCGCGGAGGCGGGCTCGGGCGAAGGACCGCCGGGCGATCCCGCCGAAGAAGGAAAGGCAGCGGAAGCGGAAGCGGTGCGGGATGGCGCCTCGCGCGCCGTCCGGTCCGTGGTTCCTGCCGTGCCGCTTCGCGGTTCCTCCTTGGCTCGCGCCGGCGGAATGCCTTCCGCCATGTCAAATCACTCTATATCCGTATGCCCGCCGGGTCGGCGGCAATGTTGCGCGCAACCTAGCCGCAGCGAGCCGTTCCGGCAAGGGCGGCGCCCGGGTGGACAAAGCCGCGGCGATGGGGAAGATCAGGCGCGCCGCATCACGTGACCCAAGGGACACGTTGCGGCGGGCCGTAAGGAGTGGCCGAGAGCGATGATGCCTTTGCCCGAAATGCTCCAGAAGAGCCAGATCGCCGCGGTGCTCAGCAATCCGCGCCTGCCCGACAACCCGATTGTCGAGTGCAACACCGCGTTCGAGGCGTTGACCGGCTATCCCGCCAGCGAAATTCTCGGGCGCAATTGCCGGTTCCTGTCCGGCCCGGGGACCGAACCGTGGCTGACCGAAACCTTGCGCAGCGGCATCCGCCGGCGGCAGCCGGTCATGGTCGAGATCACCAATTACCGCAAGGACGGCACCCCGTTCCGCAATGCCGTGATGGTCGCCCCGATCTTCGACGACCATGGCGAGCTGCTCTATTTCCTCGGCTCGCAGGTCGAGATCCCCGGCGAGCAGGCCCGCGCCAACGACGAGCGCCGCCGCCTCGCCCATGACAAGGTCCAGGCGCTAACCGCCCGCCAGCGCGCGGTGCTGGTCCAGATGGCCGCCGGCAAGCTCAACAAGCAGATTGCCTGGGAGCTCGGCCTGTCCGAACGCACGGTCAAGATGCACCGCGGGGCGGTCCTGAGAGCGCTCGGCGTACGCACCACGGCCGACGCCATCCGGGTGGCAATCGAGGCCGGCTACTGACCCGCGTTCCCCCCGCAGTTCCCGCCCGAATCGGCTTGACCACCCCCCGCCGCCAGACTAGATGCCCGGCTCCGCGGTGCCCCGTCGTCTAAAGGTAAGACTACGGACTCTGACTCCGTCAATCGAGGTTCGAATCCTCGCGGGGCATCCAGTTTCCTGTCGAAAGCAGCAGTAATTCCGCGCTTTTGGTGAAACTGCCCGACCTGGCCCCCGCACTCCTCCACCGCGCCGGCATCCGCGGCTGGCTCGCATCAGGCGAGGATCCGCAGCATTGCTGCCACCGGCGTGCATGGCCGACCAACGCGACAAGCCGGGCCGGACCGATGGGCGGCTGAAGCGCTCGAAGGTAAACCGCAGCAGCCCGCTCCCCCCGCAGCCATATTCCTGCCACGGCTGGGCGCGCCCTGGGCAACCGGTCCAGGGCGAACCGGACGATTTGGCAGATTTGGGAGTAGACCCTGCGGGACGATCCTGTGAAAGTCCGGGTGAGATCTCAGGGGAAGCCAGGCCCGCGCCGGATCGGCGCGGTCAGGCAAGCCTCGACAGCCTTGGGAGCAGGCACCGGTGATGGACGCAGTGACCGCAGCAGACCCGCTGGCCGGGTTCCGGCAGGCAACGCGGGAGTGGCTCGAGGCCAACTGTCCGGCGTCGATGCGCACGCCGATGGTGGCCGAGGAAATGCCATGGGGCGGGCGCAAGGCCGAGTTTCCCAATCCCGATTCCCGGCTGTGGCTCGACCGCATGGCGGCGCGCGGGTGGACCGCTCCGCGCATCCCGGCGCAGTATGGCGGGGGCGGGCTCGATGCCGCTCACGCCGCCGTGCTGCAGGAGGAACTCGGTCGCATCAACGCGCGCCTGCCGATCTACTCGTTCGGCCTGTGGATGCTCGCGCCGGTGCTGCTCGAATATGGCACCGAGGACCAGAAGCAGCGCTTCCTGCCTGACATCGTCCGTGGGGGCATCCGCTGGTGCCAAGGCTATTCCGAGCCGAACGCGGGCTCGGACCTCGCCTCGCTGCGCACCCGCGCGGTGCGCGACGGCGACGCCTTCGTCGTCACCGGCAGCAAGATCTGGACCTCCTATTCTGACAAGTCGGACTGGATCTTCTGCCTCGTCCGCACCGATCCGGACGCCCCCAAGCACGCCGGCATCTCGTTCCTGCTGTTCGATCTCGAGACGCCCGGCGTGGTCCGTCGCCCGATCGACCTCATCTCGGGCGAATCCCCGTTCTGCGAGACCTTTTTCGACGAGGTCCGCGTCCCCGCCGGTAACCTCGTCGGGCCGCTCAACGGCGGCTGGGACATCGCCAAGCGGCTGCTGCAATACGAACGGCAGAACGTCGCGGGGGCCGGCTTCGGGGCCGGCTCGCGCCGCGCTCTCGGCACCATCCTGCGCGAGCGCGCCGCGCTGTCCGATCCCGTCGTTCGCGACCGCGTCGCGCATGAGCTCATGCACGCCGAGGCGCTCTCGCTGTTCACCGCCAAGAACGAGGCGCGGGTCGCGGCAGGGCAGGCCGATGCGCTGGTCTCGGTGGTCAAGGTGCTCGCGGCCAAGGCGAACCAGGCCCGCTCGGACGTCCTGATCGACGCCGTCGGGCTGGAAGCGCTGGTCGACCGGTCGGACCCGGGTCCCGGCGGCGATCCCGCCGGCCACGCGGAATTGATCCGCGAGGCGCAGGGCTGGCTGCGCTCGCGGGCGAACTCGATCGAAGGCGGCACGTCCGAGATCAACCTCAACATCCTTGCCCGGGCCGTCATCGGCCTGCCCAGCGCGTGAGGTCCGCAATGGCGCTTGCTCAGGACGAACTGGCCATGCTGCGCGAGACCACGCGCTCGTGGATCGAGGACAACGCCCCGGTCGCGCGGTTCCGCGCCTTGCGCAACGCGGGGCAGACCAGCGATGCGGTCGCGCGCACTGGCCTCCAGGAACTCGGCTGGGGTGAGGCGCTGACCGGCGAGGCGCTTGGCGGCCAGGACCTCGGGATGTCCGCTGCCGTCGTGCTGGCGGAGGAATGCGGGCGGCAACTCGTCGCGGTTCCGCTGGCGCAGGGCCTCGTCGGCGCGGCGCTCGCACTCAACCTCGCGGGGGAGCGGGCCGACCCTGCCGCGGTGCTCGCGCTCGACAGTGTCGTGCCCACGCGGCTGGCGAAGGCGGATCAAGCCGGCGGCCTGACGCTGTCGGGCTCGCTGCAATTCGTTCCAGGAATCGATGCGGCAAGCAGGGTGCTGGTTCCAGCCGGATCGGGCGGCGAGGTCCGGCTGGTCTCTATCCCCGCGTCCAGTCTCGCGGCCAGCCCGCGCCGGCTGGTCGATAGCCTCGCCTACGCCACGCTCGATTTTGCCGCCGCCGACCTCACGGGCACCACCGTGCTGCCCCGAGCGATCACGCCCGAAGCCTTTGCCTGGCTGCTCGATTGCGTCCTCGTCGCCGCAGCTGCCGAGATGCTGGGCGCGGCGCAGCGCGCGTTCGAGATCACGGTCGATTATCTCAAGGTCCGCGAACAGTTCGGCAAGCGGATCGGCTCGTTCCAGGCGCTGCAGCACCGTGCCTCGCACATGCTCTGCCAGCTCGAAACCTTGCGCGCGGTGATCGAGGCCGCGGCGCTCGCCGCCGATGAGCGCTCGCCCGACCTGTCCCGGCTCGCCGCGATGGCAAAGGCCCTCGCGGGCGAGACGAGCCGACTGGTCATGGCCGAATCGCTGCAGTTCCACGGCGGCATCGGCATGACCGAAGAGCACGACATCGGCCTCTATTTCAAGCGCGGCCGGGTCACCGAGTTCCTGCTCGGCGACGGGCTCTGGCACCGCAGGCGCTACGCCGACCTGTGCGGTCTGTAAGGGAGTTACCAACGTGATCGATTTCACCGGCAAGACCGTTCTGGTCACCGCCGCCAGCCGCGGGATCGGGCGCGGCATCGCTCTGGGCTTCCGCGATGCGGGCGCTACGGTGCACATCAACGGCACCCGCGCCAAGCCCAGCGACTATGACCAGCCGCTCGACGGGCTGACCTACCACCAGGCCGACCTTTCGCAGAGCGAGCAGCGCAAGTGGCTGGCCGAGGCGGTGGGTCCGGTCGATGTCCTCGTCAACAACTTCGGCGGCTCGGTGCCTAACGAGTACGATTTCGAGGGCTTTGTGGCCTCGATCAACCACAACCTTTTCGCCGCCGCCGAACTGGCCTTTCTCTACTGCGAGTGCCTCGCCTCCCGACGAGGGTCCATCGTCAACATCGGCTCGGCCGCCTCCCATGTCGCCCTGCGCGAGGTGCCGGGCTACACCGCCGGCAAGTCGGGCATGTGGGGGCTCACCCGCGTGCTCGCCGACAGGTGGGCCCCGAAGGGCATCCGCGTGAACATGATCGCGCCCGGCTTTGTCGATACCGACCTCACCGGACACATGCGCACCGACCCCGAGCGGGAGAAGCGGCTGATTGCCTCCGTGCCGATGAAGCGCTGGGGCCGGCCGGACGAGATGGCCGGGGCGGCGCTGTTCCTGGCCTCGGACCTCGCCAGCTACGTGACGGGCGTCAGCCTGGCGGTCGATGGCGGCCTGCTCGTGCGGTAAGCGCCGGCCACCCTATTCGTCGATACTGTCCAGCACATAGCCGAGCGCGCGTACCGTGCGCAGCGGGTCGGGCACGCCCGCGGCGCGCAGCGCCCGGCGCAGGCGGCCGGTCCACACGTCGACCGTGCGCTCGTCGATCAGCCCGCTGTCCTTGCCGAGATGCTCGATGATGCTCGCGCGGCTGAACACCTGGTCGGGATGGGTGACGAAGTGCAGCAGCAGGCGAAACTCGTTGGGCCGCAGCGGCAGCACCTTGCCCCGGAACCGCGCCGCGAATGCCGCCGGGTCGACGGTCAGCTCGCCGTGGCGGAACGGCCCCGTCGGGGGCGTAGCAGGGTCGGTTCGGGCAGCATCTCGGTCGCGCATGAAGGACTTGCATGAATGGTTGCACTGCGACTCGGATGACTCACCCCGATGACGATCTCGTGACGGTTTCCTGACAGATCAAATAATGTTGCACCGCGGCAAGTACTTGCCCCTGCGTGTCATATTACGGTCACTGAATCGTCCACGAACTGCAACGCAACGGGCCTAGCCGGACCTCGGCAGCGGGGAGTTTCGGTCAGTCCGGGACGAACCATGAGGGTGTGTACCCCGCGCCGGAAACAAAGCCCCGGAAGGGAACGCACATGCACACGTCGATGAAGATTTCCGCCTCGCTCCTCGCGCTCGCCAGCGCCGGCATCGCCGCCCCCGCCTTCGCCCAGGACGCCTCCGCCCCCGCCGCCACGACCGGCAGCGACTCGTCGGGCCTGACCGAGATCGTCGTCACCGCCACCAAGCGCGAGACCAATCTCCAGAAGACCCCGATCGCGATCTCGGTGCTCGGCAGCGAATCGATCGAAAAGCGCCACGTCCAGAGCCTGATCGACCTCGCCGATGGCGGCGTTCCTTCGCTGCGCGTCGCCACCTTCGAAGCCCGCCAGTCGGCGCTGACCGTCGGCATCCGCGGCATCGTGCCGTTCGACCAGAACCAGGTCGCCCGCGAACCCGGCGTCGGCGTCTATGTCGATGGCGTCTATCTCGGCCGCTCGCAGGGCCTCAACGCCGCCCTGTTCGACGTCCAGCGCATCGAAGTCCTGCGCGGACCGCAGGGCACCCTGTTCGGCCGCAACACCGAAGGCGGCGCGCTCTCGATCGTCACCAAGGCCCCCACCGGCGAGTTCGGCGGCCGCATCAGCGCGGGCGTGGGCAACTACGGCGCCTATGACGGCGAGTTCCACATCAACCTGCCCGCCGTCGCCAACTTCGCGCTCAAGCTCGATGGCGTGCTCGATCACCAGGGCGCGACGGTGCAAAATCCCGCCAGCGGCCAGTACGGCTGGAACTACCACAACCGCGTCGGTGGCCGCGTCGCCGGCCGGTGGACCCCGGTCGACGGCCTGACGGTCGATCTCAGCTACGACCAAGCCAAGGACGAGAACACCCCGTTCTACAGCCAGCTGATCAACTACAACCCGAACGGCTACAGCGTCGGCAAGTTCGTCGGCACCACCACCACCCTGACGAACGCCAACGGCACCTGCAACGTGGTGGTCGCGAATGTCACGACCAACCCGTGCATCCGCCCGCTTGCCCCCATCGTCCAGGTCAATGCCAACCGCATGTCGGTCGCCGACCTCGGCGTGATCCAGCAGCCCAGCGTCGACGAGACGCACGGCTTCAGCAGCACGATCAAGTACAAGCTGACGCCCGACCTCGAGCTGCGCTCGATCACCGCGTGGCGCGGCGTTGAAACCCACCAGTGGGACGGCTCGGCCGGCGCCCACCGCAACACCTTCACGCCCAACGGCCAGTTCGGCCGCTACAGCCTGTCTGAACTGTTCCAGCACCAGTTCAGCCAGGAAGTGCAGGCGGTCGGCAGCCTGCCGCAGCTCGATTACGTGCTCGGCGGCTACTACTTCAACGAGCACGTTGCCGAACGCGCCGCCACGCCGAACCCGCTTCAGTGGAACGCCGACGGCACCGGCTACACCTTCGTCAACCAGATCGCGCCCAACCCGACCGGAGCGATCACCTCGAGCAACCAGGGCTGGGACCGCAAGTACTGGTTCCTTCAGCGCGACAGCCAGGCCGTGGGCAAGAGCTACGGCGTGTTCGGCCAGCTCACCTGGACCCCGGCCGGGCTCGACACCGTCCACCTGACCGCCGGCGGCCGCTACACCCATGAAACCCGCAAGGGCGGCCTGACCCTGTTCCTCGCCAACGGCACGCCCTACGCCGCCGGCACCCTCAACTACTCCAACAGCCGCTTCGACCCGATGGTCACGCTGGCGTGGGATGCGGCTTACGGGGTGAACCTCTATGCCAAGTTCTCGACCGGGTTCCGCTCCGGCGGCGCCAACTCGCGCTCGACCGCCTTCCGCCAGTTCGATCCGGAAGAGGTGAAGTCCTACGAGATCGGCGCGAAGACCGATTTCTTCGATCACCGCGTCCGCCTCAACCTTGCCGGCTACATCATGGACCGCAAGGGCACCCAAATCGACTTCGACTACGTCGACACCAGCGGCACCTCGGCCACCAACCCGAACTTCAACAAGCACACCGAAGAGACGGCCAATGCCCCCGGCAACTCGCGGATCAAGGGTGTCGAAGCGGAATTGACGGTGAAGCCGGTCGACGTGCTGACCCTGGGCCTCTCCTACGCCTACACCGACGTGAAGGTCCCGGCGACGCCAAACCCGCTCACCGGCCCGCTGTTCGGCGTGCCCTACCAGGTGTTCACGGTATTCACGCCGAAGAACGCCGTGTCGGGGTCGGCTGATCTCGACTTGCCGGTCGGCACCAACGGTATGGCCCTGCGCCTGCACGTCGATGCCAACTACTCGGACCCTGTCTACAGCTTCCAGGCCGAGAACGTGAAGACCGACAAGAGCTTCATCGTGAATGCCAGCCTTGCCCTGGCCGACGTTCCGCTGACCTCGGGCGGGACCAAGGCCACGATCTCCGCCTGGGCTCGCAACCTGTTCAACGAACAGCACATCTATCGCCGCTCGAACGCCAACGACGCGCCGACCGTTTCCACCTCGAACGGCTCGCTCGACTACACCGGCGTGCTGGGCGACTACGCGAACTTCAACGCGCCGCGCACCTTCGGCGTGCAGGCGACCGTCAACTTCTAATCCTGAGCCTCTCCACCCTGCCTGGGGCGGGAAGCAGCGATGCTTCCCGCCCTCTTTTTGTGTCGGGACGGCAGTCAGACGGCGCCGGTCCGGCCGCTCACTCGATGTGGGCCGATCCCAGCACGGCCAGCCACTGCATGCGTTCGGCAGTGCCGAGTTCGCCCTTCGCCAGCACCGCCAGCTGGAACCACGACCGCTTGCCCGCCACCAGCCGGTAGAGCCCCTGCGGCGCACGCTCCGCCGCGCAATTGGGGGAGCGCCGCTCGTAGGTTACGGAATTGGCATCCTCGGCCAGCACGGTGAACGTGCCCGGGCAGCGGGCGAGCGCCTGCTGCTGCAACGCCGCCAGCCACTGCCGCGCGGTCGAGAGCTTGCGCGGGGCGGGGATCGAGACGATCTCCAGCGCCTCGGTCCAGTCCTTCGCCGAGGTCCCCTTCACCGCGATCAGGTCGACCAGTCGCTTGGGATCGTCGGCGTTGAAATCGATCATCCCCTTGTCCCCGGCATCGAGCACCTGCTGGAGCGGCGGGGAAAGCCGATAGTCGAATTGCAGCCGTTCGGCCGCGGCGGGAGCGCTGCACGCGACAAGCGCCAGCGCGAGGCAATGGAAGGATTTCATGCCTGCAGGCTAATCCGCCGGCGCCCTGATTTCACCCGGAATGATATGACAGTAGAATGACACTAAAATGACCCGCGCAGCCCGGTGCGCACCTTTCCGAGCCTACCGCCCGCCGTCCTTCCACAACACGTCGGTCGCCTCCACCCGCACGTCCGCCGCCGGCCATGGCCGGTCGAACCGCGCCAGCTCGCCCAACGGCGCATGGAGCCACGCGTCCCAGTCTTCGCGGGCGAGGATCACCGGCGAGCGGTCGTGGATCTCGGCGAGCTCCGCTGCGCAGCTCGTCATCACGCAGGTATATACTTCGCCCCACTCCTCGCTCGAGGACCACAGCCCGGCCCAGGCGAAGACCGGGGTGCTCTCCAGCGAAAGCCAGGTCGTGGTCATCCGCCCCGGCTCGCCCACCGCCTCGGCATAGCGCGTTGCGGGGACGAGGCAGCGCTGCTCCGGGAACGCGGCCCAGCGCCGCCAGAAGCTGCCGAGCTTGTCGAATCGGGCATTGTTGACCGGTTTGGGCGCGAGCCGCTGCCCCGATTTGCCGCGCAGCCGCACCGGGAAACCCCAGGTCATCTGCTCGAGCACCGTGCCCTGCTCGCCCGCGCGGATCACCCAGCCCGGCTCACGCGGGTGGACGATCTCCGGGCCGTCGTTGACCGCGCGCAGCACCTGCGCATCGAAGAAATCGATGATCCGCTTGCGTTCGCCTGGCTGGTAGCGGTTGCACATGGTCTCGCATCCTATCCGCAAGCGGCACCGGGACAACCTTGTGGTGGACAACCTTGCGCTTTGCGACCGCTCACGCGACTTAGGAGGGATGACAGAGACCAATGGCTCGCGGGGCCTCACCCGCCGCAAATTCTACAAGGCCGAGCAGGAAGCCTCGTTCGCCGAAGCCCAGCCCCACACCACCCCGCAGACGCAAAGCGACAGCTACCGCCTCGCCTTTCGCGACACCGGCTTCCTCCTGCGCGAGGAACTGCGCCCGGTGCGCTTCCAGCTCGAGCTGCTCAAGGCCGAGATGCTGCTCGACGAGGCGCGGATCGGCTCGACCCTGGTCGTCTACGGTTCGGCCCGCATTCCCTCGCCCGACATGGCCGAGGCCGCCCTGAAGACCGCCACCACGCCCGAGCGTCGCGCCGTGATCGAGCGGCTGGTGGCCAAGTCCCGGTACTACGAGGAAGCCCGCAAGCTCGGCCAGCTCGCCGCCTCCGAAGCCATCGTCGAGGACGGCATGCGCCAGTTCGTGGTCTGCTCGGGCGGCGGCCCGTCGATCATGGAGGCCGCCAACCGCGGCGCGGTCGAAGCTGGTGGCGAAACCATCGGTCTCAACATCGTGCTGCCGCACGAGCAGGCCCCCAACGAGTTCGTCACCCCCGGCCTCTCGTTCCAGTTCCACTACTTCGCGCTGCGCAAGATGCACTTCCTCCTGCGCGCCCGCGCGGTCGCCGTGTTCCCCGGCGGCTACGGCACCTTCGACGAGATGTTCGAGCTGCTCTGCCTGATCCAGACCGGCAAGATGAAGCCGATCCCGATCCTGCTGTTCGGCGGCGAGTTCTGGAACAAGGTGGTGAATTTCCAGGCCCTCGCCGAAGAAGGCGTGATCAACCCCGAGGACCTCGACCTGTTCACGCCCGTCGAGACTGCTGAAGAAGGCTGGGACGTGATCCGCCGGTTCTACGAGCTGGACTGAACTCTCACCGCCGCATGCCCCAGCGGCCCATGCCCCGCGCCGAACCCCGGCGCGGCCAGCAGCGCCGCCCGCACGAATTCGCGGGCTTGCTCAACCGCCTCGCGCAGCCCCAACCCCGCGCCAAGCCCCGTGGCAATCGCGCTGGCGAGCGTGCAGCCGGTCCCATGCGTATGGCGTGTGTCGATGCGCGGTGCCTGCCACACCACCGGTGCCTGCCCCGGGACGACCAGCCGGTCCTCGACCACCGGCCCGTCCGCGTCGCCGCCCTTCCCCAGCCACGCAATTCCGCGCGCCGCCATGCCCGTCGCCCCGCCAAGCGCGGCTAGTTCGGGCACGTTCGGCGTGGTCAGCGTCGCCAGTGCCATCAGCCGCTCGAACGCGGCGATCGTCTCGGCGTCGGTCAGCACCGCGCCGCTGGTGGCGATCATCACCGGATCGAACACCACCGGGCAGTCCACCCGCTCCAGCCGCTCGGCCACGGCATGGGCGATCGCGGGCGAGCCGAGCATCCCGATCTTCACCGCGTCCGCCCCGATGTCGCCAAGGCAGGCGTCGATCTGCGCAGCCACCATCTCGGGCGAAAGCACCTCGACCGCGCTCACTCCCAGCGTGTTCTGCGCGGTGATCGCCGTGATCGCGGTCATCGCGTAGCCGCCAAGCATGGTGATCGTCTTGATGTCCGCCTGGATGCCCGCGCCGCCCGAGCTGTCGGAGCCGGCTATGACGAGGATGCGGGGCGGCGTGGTCATGCCCCGCCTTTAGGGCGCCGGCGTTGCCATGCCCAGCACTGTCGCGGTACCCTTGCCCAAAGGATGACCGGAAAGGCCGACAAGCCCATGACGTACAAGGACGAAGTCGCCGTCGCCGCGGTGAATTTCCATGCCGCATGGGGGGAGAAGGCGGCCAATCTCGCCCGCATCCTCGCCCAGGCCGGCGAGGCGGCCGACCGGGGCGCTCAGATCGTGCTGTTCCCCGAGCTCGCGCTCACCGGCTACAATCACGACAAGGGCTCGATCGCCATGCAGCAGCGCGATGCCGAGCCCGTCCCCGGCCCCGCCACCGACGCTCTCGCCGCCCACTCGCGCGAGCGCGGCATCTGGATCGTGGTCGGCCTGCCCGAGCGCGACGAGGCGACCGGAACGCTCTACAACTCCGCCGTGGTCACCGGCCCCGAGGGCCTCGTCGGCTGCTATCGCAAGATCCATCCGGCGGGGAAGGAATCGCTGTGGTGCGCCAAGGGCGAAGCGCCGCTGCTGTTCGACACCCCCTGGGGCCCGGTCGGCGTCGGCATCTGCCTCGACACCTACCGCTTCCCCGAACTGGTGCGCTATCATGCGGCGCAAGGCGCGCGGCTCTACCTCAATCCCACGGCCCTTCCCCTCGTGCCCGACTGGGAGGCGCTCTACTACACCACTCTGAACGCCCGCGTGCTGGAGAACTCGGTGTTCGTCGCCAGCGCCAACCTCGTCGGCGAAGACCGCGATGTCAGCTTTCCCGGCGGCAGCATGATCATCGGCCCGGGCACGGAGACGCCCAAGCCGCTGGTCCACGCCGGCCCGGTCGAAGGCGAGGAAGCCATGGTCATCGCCACGATCGACCTGGCCGACGGCGCCCGCCTGCGCGGGTGGCTCCCGCTCACCGCGCCCAACCGCGTGACCGGCGTGCCCGACTGGCGCCCTGCGGTCTACAGCCGCCTGCTGGGCGACGTCCTCGCCTCGCCCAACTGGCGCAACAGCCGCTAAACCGGGCTCAGCCCTTGAAGTGCCGCTCGGTCGAGGGCGGGCTCTTGGCGTGATGGTGCTTGGCCCGCGTCGGCCGGTCGAGCAACTCGCCGCCGCAGTTCGGGCATTGCTCGTCGAGCGCATCGGCGCACTCCGCGCAGAACGTGCACTCGAAGCTGCAGATGAACGCGCCGGGCAGCTCGGCCGGCAGGTCCAGCCCGCAGCGCTCGCAGTCGGGGCGCATCTCGAGCATCAGGCTGCCGCCTCGGCCACCGCCGCGCAGATCCCGTTGACGACGGTCTCCACCTCGGCGGCATCGTCGCCCTCGGCCATCACGCGGATCACCGGCTCGGTGCCGGACGGGCGGATCACCAGCCGCCCGCGCCCGGCCAGCTGCGCCTCGGCTCCCGCGATCACCGCCTTGACCCGCGCGTCCTCCAGCGGCTTCCCGCCCGCGAAGCGCACGTTCTTTAGCAGCTGCGGCACCGGGTCGAACAGGTGCAACAGCTCGCTCGCCCGCTTGCCCGATTGCACCAGCGCCGCCAGCACCTGCAGCGCCGCCACCGTGCCGTCCCCGGTCGTCGCATGGTCGAGCAGGATCATGTGGCCGGATTGCTCCCCGCCCACGTTGTACCCCCCGCTGCGCATCCGCTCGAGCACGTGGCGGTCGCCCACGGCGGTGCGCTCCAGCCGCAGCCCCTGCCCGGCCAGATAGCGCTCGAGCCCGAGGTTAGACATGACCGTCGCCACGACCCCGCCGCCACGCAGTTCCCCGCGCCCGGCCAGCTGCGTGCCGAGCAGCGCCATGATCTGGTCCCCGTCGACCACCGCGCCTTTCTCGTCGATCACGATCAGCCGGTCGGCGTCGCCATCCAGCGCGATGCCGATGTCCGCGCCGGCGGCCACCACCGTCTCGCGGACCAGGTCGAGGTGGGTCGAGCCGCACTTGTCGTTGATGTTCTTGCCGTTGGGCGTGATTCCGATCGCGTGGACGTCCGCCCCCAGTTCCCAGATCGCGCTCGGCGCCACCTGGTAGGCGGCCCCGTTCGCGCAATCGACCACGATCTTGAGGCCGTCGAGCCGCACGTTCTCGGGCAGCGAGCCCTTCACCGCGTGGATATAGCGCCCCCGCGCATCGTCGATCCGGCGTGCGCGGCCGATCTCGGGCGCGTCGGCCAGCGGGATCCGGTCGTCCAGCATCGCCTCGATCGCCAGCTCGTCCTCGTCGGAAAGCTTGAACCCGTCCGGCCCGAACAGCTTGATCCCGTTGTCCTCGTACGGATTGTGGCTGGCCGAGATCATCACCCCCACGTCGGCGCGCAGCTCCCGCGTCAGCAGCGCGATCGCCGGGGTCGGCATCGGCCCGGTCATCACCACGTCCATGCCCACACTGGTGAACCCGGCGACCATCGCGTTCTCGAGCATGTAGCCGGAAAGCCGGGTGTCCTTGCCGATCACCACTCGATGCCGGTGCTCACCGCGCAGGAACCGGGTCCCGGCCGCCTGCCCCACCTTCATCGCCATCGCCGCCGTCATCGCCCCGACATTGGTCCGCCCGCGGATGCCGTCGGTCCCGAAATACTGCTTGCCCATGCGTTGTGCCGTAAGTCCTCGTGAGTGCCGCCCCGGTGCATGCCGCAGCGGCTGGCGAATGTCACCTGCGGCGGGCCGAGTCACAGCCGGGACCGGTTGATTTATGCCCCGCAACGGACCGGGGCCCCACGCGTTGCGAGCGCGAGCGTCGCCCGCGCCGCTTGTCCCGCCGCCCCCGAATACCGGAGCCTGCATGTCCATTTCCCTGATGCCGCTGCCCTATGCCACCGACGCCCTCGCCCCCGCGATCTCTGCCGACACGCTCGAAACCCATCACAGCAAGCACCACAAGGCCTATGTCGACAAGACCAATGCCCTCACCGCCGATGGCCCGCTCGCCGGTGCCAGTCTCGAGGACATCGTCGCGCAGTCCCGGAGCGCCAACCAGGGCCTGTTCAACAACGCTGCCCAGGCGTGGAACCACGGCTTCTACTGGGCAAGCCTCGCTCCCGCTGCCGGCAAGCCCTCGGGCGAGCTCGCCGCCGCGATTGACCGTTCGTTCGGCTCGCTCGACAAGCTCACCGAAGAGCTCGCCACGCGCGGTGCCGGCCACTTCGCCTCGGGCTGGGTCTGGCTCGCCGCGCAGGACGGCGCGCTCACCGTCGCGGAAACCCACGATGCCGACACCTTGGCCGACCGCGGGCCGACCCCGCTGCTGGTCATCGACCTCTGGGAACACGCCTATTACCTCGATCGCAAGAACCTGCGGCCCGACTATCTCAAGGCCGTGCTCGCCAATCTGCTGAACTGGGATTTCGCCGCCGAAAACCTCGCCCGCACCGGCCGGTGGACCTACCCGGCGTAACCCGGCTCACGGCGGGAGTGGGCCGAACCTCTCACCCACTCCCGCCTGGCGATTCCTCACCCCGATCGCAGTCCCCGTCACCCTGAACTTGTTTCAGGGTCCACGGCGCACCGTTCGCGCCCAGGCTCGCGGTCAGCGGCCTGACTCGAGGTCGGCCCATGGATGCTGGAGCCGCAGGCGTGCCTGCACAAACCGGTTCGGCATGACGACCAGGGCAAACGTGCGTCGACGACACCTTCCCGCTCACGCTGCCGGTGAGGCGCCCTCCGGAGGCTGAACCGCCGTTTCCTCGCCCGCGGCCACTTCCGGCAGGTGCGGGAACAGCGGCTCGCCGAACACGAACCCGATCAGGTTCGGCTTGCCGAGGTGTTCGAAGGTCGCAGTCAGCGTGATCAGGATCGGCGACGAGAGCAGGGCGCCGAGCACGCCCCACACCCAGGTGAAATAGCTGAACGAGACGAGGATCAGGACCGGGTTCATGGTGAACCGCCGGCCGAGGATCGCGGGCGTCACCAAGTTCGATTCGATCGCATGGAGCCCGAGATAGGCCGCCGGTGCGATCAGTGCCCCGCCGATGCTGGGCACCGTCGCGAGGCCGACCAGCGCCAGCACCCCGATCATCGTCAGCGGGCCGATATAGGG
>Ga0068858_100001257_pt1 | contig 26230 bp, 21 predicted proteins | sample KBSSwiS12_FD_66589 | JGI IMG/M metagenome (GOLD analysis project Ga0068858, IMG submission 66589) | Switchgrass rhizosphere microbial communities from Kellogg Biological Station, Michigan, USA - KBS Switchgrass S1-2 | ecosystem: Host-associated > Plants > Roots > Rhizosphere > Soil ... | reverse complement strand
TCGGCGCGGTCACGACCCGTCCCAATGATCAACTCGGACCCGAGCGCCTGGTGGGGGGCGAGCTCGGGATCAATGTCGCGCCGGCGCGCAATGTGACCGCCCGCCTCACCTGGTTCGACAATCGGATCAGCGATCCCGTGTCGAACGTGACGCTGACCGCGACGACGGCCCAGAAGCAGAACCTTGGCAAGACGCGTGTGCGGGGTATTCAGACCGACGTGGAGTACCGCCTCGCGTCCTCCTGGAGGTTGGCTGGGGCGTACTTGTACGATCAGGCGAAGGTCACCGATGGCGGCGTCGCGACGGCACTCGAAGGCAAGTACCTGGCGCAGGTGCCCAAGCATCGGGGGTCGCTGCAGGTCGCGTATTCGAATCCGAGGTACGTGAACGTCGCGGTCGGCGTGCAGTTCGTCGGGGCGCAGTTCAACGACGATCTCAACGTCAATTTCATCCCGGTGGCGACGCTGACCGACGCCGGGTACGATGCGGCCACCGAAGTCGGTTTGCCTGGGTACACGTCCGTCGACGTCATGGCGTCGCGCGACTTCGGGCGCAACCTTCAAGTGTTCGTCGGCGCGCAGAATCTCTTCGATACGCAGTACTTCGTCCAGACGAATCCCTCCACGATCGGCACGCCGCGCCTCGTCAATGGCGGCGTCCGAATCAGGTGGACGGGACGGTAGGTCTGGTAGGTCTGGTGAGTCGGGTAGAGCAGGTGGGTCGGGCCGGTCGAATGGGTTGGCCCGGTCGGGTCGATTGAGCGCGAGCGACGGTTACTGACCGGCCAGCGCGTCCTGCGGACTTCTCCAGAAATCCATCGTCGACACGCGGTGGACGCAGCCGACCGTGCAGTAAGGGGCACAGGGCTTCGGCGTCGCGAACTCGCGGCGGATGTCCGCGACCGTGTACGACTCGAGCGGCACCGCGGGAAATCCGCGCTGCTGCGAGCAGTAGTGCACGAGGCCGTTCTCGCACACATAGAGATAGCGCGCCCCGGCCCGGCATCGCCATTCGTTCGGTTGCCCGTCAGCCAGGTTGGTCTGGAAGTTGGAGATTCCCGAATACAGGTTCTTGAGCACCTGCCACGGTCCGCTGATCTCCGCCGTGACCGCGTCGAACACTCTGCGCTCGACCGGGCCGAGCGGTTTCAGCCGTCCGGAGCCGTCGTGGATGATTCCGATCGAGGTGGAAAATCCGAGCTCGCGGGCGCGGGTATTGATCGTGCGCGCATCCTCCGGGTTCTTGATCCCGCCGCCGAGCACCGAGTTGATGTTGACATCGAACTCGGCGTGATCCTTCAGGTGCTGAAGCTTCTTGTCGAGGACTCGCAAACTCTTCTTCGAGACCTCGTCCGGTTCCACGTTGTCGATGCTGATCTGCAGGAAATCGAGCCCCGCCTGGTTCAGCTCCTCGATGCGCTTCGGCACGAGGAAATAGCCGTTGGTGATCAAGCCAGCCATCATGCCGCGCCCGCGGATGTGGCGGATCAGGTCGTCGAGGTCCGGGTGCAGCATCGGCTCGCCGCCGCTGAACGCGACGACCGAGGTGCCAAGCTCAGCGAGCTTGTCGATCCGGGTGCGTAGCGTGTCGGTTGCGATCGGCGGCGAGACCTTGTCGTACTCGTTGCAGTACCCGCAGTCGATGTTGCAGCGCCGGATCGGAATAATCTGGACGAGCAGCGGATGGGCCGTATCGGTCAGCCCGCGCGCGAGCTCGCGCAGCGAGCGTGCCTTCCGCCCAGCCGTCGTCAGAATGCCCATGAAATCAGTAAATTATAGCATCCGCGCGGGACACCAGCCCGTCGGGAGAGGTATCGTGAGGAAGAGATGATAGAGAAGCGGCGGTCCCCCATTCAAGGGTCGGGCGTCTTCGCGACCCAGCGTATCCCCAAGAACAAGCGCGTGATCGACTACGCGGGCGAGAAAATCTCGAACCAGCAGAGCCTCAAGCGGGAAGTCCGGTACATCCGGAAGGGTCACATCTGGTGCTTCAAATTGACGAACCGGACCGTGATTGACGCCGGTGTCGGCGGCAACGTCGCGCGGTTCATCAACCATTCCTGCCGGCCCAACTGTTACATCGACATCAAGGACGGGGTGATCTGGATCCGGGCCGCGCGAACGATCCGCAAAGGCGAGGAGCTGACTTACGACTACAACACCGACGGAGACGGGCTCATCAAGTGCCGGTGCCGTCCTGATTGTCAGCGTCTGCTCTGATGCACGTTTTCTACCTGCATGGCTTCGCTTCGTCGGCGCAATCCAGGAAGGCTACGTATCTGGCCGAACGGTTTCGCGCCCACGGCGTCACGCTCCGCTGCCCTGATTTCAACGAGCCGGACTTCGCGACGCTCACGACCACCCGAATGCTCGAGCAGGTGGCGGCTGAGATCGCGGCGGCAGGTCGCGGGCCGGTCACGCTCATCGGTTCCAGTCTTGGAGGCGTCGTGGCGATTCACACGGCGGCGCGGCTGCTCGATCGGGTCGACCGTCTCATCCTGCTCGCGCCCGCGGTGATGTTCCCGAAGGATGCAGACAAAGTGCTCGGGGCCGGCCGGGTGGCAGAGTGGCGGCGGACGGGAACGCTTGACGTGCTCCACCACGCCAACGGTGCGACGCGTCGGCTGAATTACGCGTTTTATGAGGACAGTCTGCAGTACGACGCGATGGCGGCGCTCGTTCCTCAGCCGGCACTCATTTTTCAAGGTGTGCGCGACGACGCTGTCGACCCACGAATTGTCCAGCAATACGCCGCCCTGCGACCACACATGCTTCTGACCCTGCTGGACGACGACCATCAGCTCATTGCCAGCCTGCCGAGAATCTGGAGCGACATGACGGTGTTCCTGGGGCTGACGTGAGAATGCGCGTCGCCGTGCTGATTGCGGCGCTCCTGTTGACCGCTGCGGTGAAGCCTTTCCGGGCGGCGAGTCCGCAGGGGGCGCCGGCTCCGCCCGAGCTGCCACTTCGCATCGGCATCGCCCGCCCTGGCGGAGGCCACACGGTCACGACAATCCCGCTCGAAGCGTACGTCGCCCGCGTGCTCGCGGGCGAAGCCGCGCGCGACAGCCCGCCGGCCGCCCTGGAGGCGCTGGCCATTGCCGTCCGGACGTTCACGCTGGCGAATCGTGGTCGTCATGGCGCTGACGGGTTCGACCTGTGCGACGAAACGCATTGTCAGGTCATGCGCGCCGCGACGACAGCCACCGAGCGCGCCGCGAACGCGACGGCGGGGCGCGCCTTGCTGCGCGGCGGCACGCCCGCCTCGATCTATTACTCGGCGTCGTGCGGAGGACGAACCGAGATTCCCTCTGCAGTCTGGCCAGGCGCCGACGATCCGCCCTATCTGCCGTCCCAGCCCGACGATGCCTGCGACGGCGCACCGGCGTGGTCGACGGAGCTGAGCGCTGCCGATCTGTTGCGCGCCCTCCGCGCCGGCGGCTTTCGCGGCGAACGGTTGAGCGATCTGCGGATCGCCTTGCACACCGGATCCGGTCGCGTGGCGAGTCTCCGCGTCGAGGGACTGCAGCCCGAGCTGATTTCAGGGCAGGACCTCCGCGTCGTCGTGGGCCGGACGCTGGGCTGGCAATTCATCAAGAGCACGGCGTTCGAGCTCAAACGCGTCGCCGACCGTTATCGCTTCACTGGCCGTGGATCGGGTCACGGTGTCGGGTTGTGTGTCATCGGCTCGACACGCCTCGCGGTCGCAGGCCGGAGCGCCGACGAAATCCTTCACCGGTATTACCCGGGGTTGGTCATCGCTGCGCCAGGTCCCGTCCTGGCCAGAGCACCGGCGATCGAGACGTCTCGCTCGACGCGGGCGACACCAGCAGGCGTCGCGGTGTTGGAAGCGCCGCGCGCCCCAGCGACGCCACGCGCATCGCCGCCGGTTGCCGCGCCGGCACTGCTCGTGCCCGAAGTGCTCGTGTCTCTGCCGGACGGCGACGAAGGCGAGCGCGCGTTCATCACGGACCTGACGGCGCGAGCGAGGACCGAGCTCGCACGTACGCTCGAAGTGACGGCTCCCCGCGTGACGTTGCGCTTCCACCCGACGATCGCCAGTTACGAACGGGCAACCAGCGAACCCTGGTTCACCTCCGGCGCCATCCTCAACGGAGAGGTGCATCTGCCTCCGCCGACCGTCCTGCGTGATCGTGGAGTGCTGGATCGGACGATCCGCCACCAGCTTGTCCATCTGATGACCGATGCGCCGCTCTCTGGACGGCCGCTGTGGGTCCGCGAAGGCGCCGCGATCTATTTTGCGGGCGAGCCTCCCGTGCCAGGCGGAAAGGACGCGCGACCGGTCCCGCCTCGCACGTCGTGTCCGGCGGACGCAGAGCTGGTAAGGCCCGTTTCAATCGGCGCGCTGACCAACGCCTACGCCCGCGCGCAGACGTGCTTTTCGCGCCAGATACTACAGCGTCGGTCCTGGCGCGATGTGAAGTGACCTGATCGGCGCGCAGCTCTACTTGCGAGAGATGCCGCACTCCTTGATCTTGTTGAGCAGTGTCTTGTAGCTGACACCGAGCTGTTCGGCGGCGCGGCGACGGTTCCAATGGACTCGATGCAGCGTGTCTTCGATGAGAAGCCGTTCGGCCTTGGTCGCGGCCGCTTTTGCGACGTCGACAAGCCTCGATCCGGCAGGTGCCGCCGCGACAGGCTCCGCCAGATCGGTTCCAGCATCGTCGTCGGCGGAATCGAGGGCTGGCGACGCCTCGATCGCTGGCCCGGTTCCTGCGCCGGCGCCGACTCCCGCTAAAGCCGCAGCCGGATGAGGGGCCCTGGTGAGCTCACGGACAACGATCTGCTCGTCCTGAAGAATCACCATCCGCTTGATGGTGTTTTCGAGCTCGCGGATGTTTCCGGGCCACTGGTAGGTTTGAAACAGCTCGTGAAGCTGCGGCGTGAGCTGCCGCGGCGGCCGGTTGTACCTCCGCGCGTAGCGTTCGATGAAGAATTCGGTCAGGTGGGGGATCTCGTTGCGCCGTTCACGGAGCGGCGGCACCGTCACCTCGATGACCTTGAGGCGGTAGTAGAGGTCTTCGCGAAACGCGCCGCTGGTCATCATCGCTTCCAGATCCCGGTTGGTGGCGGCGACGACGCGGACGTCGACGACGATCGACTTGTTGCTTCCGAGCTTGGTGAACTGCGCGTCCTGTACGACGTGGAGGAGCTTCGCCTGCAAGGCCGCATTCACCTCTCCGATTTCGTCGAGGAAGATCGTGCCGGTGTCGGCCTGCTCGAACTTGCCGATGCGCGTCGTCGCCGCGCCTGTGAACGCGCCTTTCTCGTGGCCGAACAGCTCGCTTTCGAGCAGTTCGGCGGGCAGCGCCGCGCAGTTCACTTTGACGAACGGCCGATCCCTGCGAGACGAGCCCTGGTGGATCGCGCGCGCGACCAGTTCCTTGCCGACCCCGCTCTCGCCGCGAATCAGCACCGTGACGTCGCTGTCGGAGACCTGCTCGATGACCGTCGCGATCGCGCGCATCTCCGGGCTGTCGCCCCAGAAGAGGAAGGCGTGATCCTGATCGTCGCGCAGTTGCCGGCGCAACTCCGTGATCTCAGAGACGAGCCGCGTCTTCTCGATGGCGTTCTTGATGGCCTGATCCAGCGCAATTTCGCCGAGCCCCTCCGGATCATCGGGTTTGATGAGGAAGTCGGCGGCGCCGAGACGCACCGCCTCCACGATCGTCGACGCGTGTTCGCGTCCGGAGAGCATGATCGCCTGCAGGTCGGCCTTGGCCGCCTTCAGCGCGCGCAACGTTTCGATCCCGTTCATGCCCGGCATCATGACGTCGAGCAGGACGATGTCGGGCGCGTCGCCGGCTTTCACGGCGGCGAGCATCTCGTCGCCGCGCGAGTACGACCTGGTGTCGTAACCTCGCGCCGACAGAAATGTCCGCAGATAGTTGGCAAACGCCGAATCGTCGTCCACGACAGCGACGCAAGGTCTGCTCGTCAACGTGTTTCCCCCAGCGGTAATGAGACGATCGCCGCGCCGCGTCCGTGCTCCTGGTCCGGCGACCAGACCCGGCCGCCGTGCCGCTCGATCACGCGTCGTGCGAACGGCAGCGTCAGCCCGAGACCGCCGCGCATTTCATCAAACGGCAGCGGCGGTGCGCTGTAGGAGGCCTGGAGATTCGGCTCGGCGGCGATGATCACGACCGCTCGAGTTGCCCCGCCCTCGGCGACCAGCCGGCGCTCCCCGACCACTGTGGTGCTGGCGGGCATCTCGCGAAGAATTGCCTTGAAGAACGCCGAAAACGCACTTCGCATCGGCGTCTCGTCGCCTCGTATCGTCGCCCCATCCTCCGGCCCGAGGATCCTGAGCCGAACGTCGCGATCCTCTCCCTCGTGCACATCGCCGGCGATGTCGGCGACGAGCGGAAAGAGATCGAATGTTCTGGAGCTGACCTCAGGTTGCTGTTCGTCGAACTTGCGGATTTCGTTGAGCTCGGTGATGAGCGCGGTCAGGCGCTGACACGATCGCTCCGCCTCATCCACCATCTTACGCTGACGCCCGCTGAGCGGCTGGTCGGCGTCCCGTTGAAGCATGCGAAGATAGCCGGCGACGACGCCCGCAGGCGTACGGAATTCATGCACAGCGAGCGAGATGAGCCGTAGATAGGACGAATCTTCAGGCATTGGCACGGGTCGCCGGACGAACTGAGACTACCACAGCGCTAGAAGGCGCCTCGCCTGACATGTTGTGGAGCGCCCCGACGTGAGAGCCGCGTGGATGAGTAACCACGTGGAGCGCGGCGGCATCCAAGCGAAGGCACGCTCGCCTATGTGATAATGAAGCGATATTTACGCTTTCAGACAGCAGGGACCTTTATGCTGATCAAACGCCCGGCGGACATTCCGAGCTCCGAAATCACCGACAAGAAGGTCTACCTCAACCGCCGCGATTTCATCCGCGGCGCGGCCGGCACAGCGATCGCCGCTGGTGGGATCGTCGGGGCCGCACGATGGCTGAACGCGCAGCAGCCGGCGGTGCACGGCAAGAAGCTCGTGACCACGAAGAGTCCGCTCAGCACCTCCGAGACGCCCAACACCTGGGAGCACATCACCACCTACAACAACTACTACGAGTTCGGGACCGACAAGGGCGAGCCGGCCATCTACGCCCGCGCGTTCAAGGCGCCCGAGCCGTGGACGGTCACCATCGAAGGGGAGTGCGCGAAAAAAGGCCCGATGAATCTCGAGGACGTCCTCAAGGGAGTGACGCTCGAGGATCGGATTTATCGTCATCGGTGTGTCGAAGCGTGGTCGATGGTCATTCCCTGGGTCGGCTTCTCCCTCGGCGATTTCATCAAGAAGCTGGAGCCGACGTCGAAAGCCAAGTTTGTCGAGTTCACGACGCTGTACGATCCGCGACGGATGCCCGGACAGATACAGCCGGTCCTGAACTGGCCGTACGTCGAGGGGCTGCGGCTGGACGAGGCGATGCATCCGCTCTCGATTCTGGTCGTGGGGTTGTACGGCGAAGTGTTGCCGAATCAGAATGGCGCCCCGCTGCGGCTCGTCGTCCCCTGGAAGTACGGCTTCAAGGGCGGCAAGGCGATCACGAAGATTCGCCTGTTGGAAAAGCAGCCGGTCAACACGTGGCAGCGAACGGCGCCGAACGAGTACGGCTTCTATGCCAACGTGAACCCGACCGTCGATCACCCGCGCTGGAGTCAGGCCAAGGAGCGGCGGCTGCCGAGTCTCTTCCAGAACTACAAGACCGAGATGTTCAATGGCTACGGTGCACAGGTCGCCAGCTTGTACACCGGAATGGATCTGAGGAAGAACTTCTAGCCGCCGAGACGTGAACCCGAATCAGATCGTCCGCTGGGGGCTCAAGCCGGCGGTATTTCTCGCCTCGCTCGTGCCGTTTGTCTGGCTCGTCTGGTCTGTCTATACAGGTAACGTCGGCGCCGACCCGCTCCAGGAAATCACGAACGAGACGGGCATCTGGGCGCTGCGTTTTCTCTGCATCACCCTCCTCGTCACACCGCTGAGGCGCCTCTCGGGCTGGAACCCGCTGATTCGGTTCCGCCGCATGCTCGGGCTGTTCGCTTTCTTCTACGGCACGATGCACCTGCTTGTGTTCGTGGTGTTCGATCGGCTGGCGGGCATGGGCTTTCCGAGTCCGTTCGCGCTTCGGACCTATCGAGAGCTCGCCGTGTCGATCGGCGGAGAGATTCTCAAGCGCCCCTACATCACCGTCGGATTCACCGCCTGGGTGTGCATGCTCCTGCTGGCCTCAACGTCGACGACGGGGATGATTCGACGGATGGGCGCGAGGCGCTGGCAGGCACTCCATCGGCTCGTCTACGTCGCCGCTGTCGCCGGCGTCGTGCACTATTGGTGGTCCGTGAAAGCCGACGTCAGTCGTCCACAGACCTACGCGCTGATTGTCGCCGCCTTGCTGGGGGTGAGAGTCTGGTGGCTGCTCCGGAAGCGAGTGGTGGCGCCCGCTCGTACCGCCAGCGCCTGATCGTGATCCGCCTCGCGACCTCTCGAGAACGCGAAACCTGATTAACCGGTCGAGCTACTCTCGGCTCGAGGCCACGTCGTGCGCGTTCACTGACATCGTCGGGCCATGATCCGATCGCGACAGGAGGGCGATCGCAACCGTCGCGCGCGTCATTGCTGCTCGGTCCACGTGGACACCTGCGACAGGTCCACGTTGCCGCCGCTCAGGATGATCCCGACGCGTTTGCCGGCCACCGGCACGCGGCCTTCGAGTGCCGCGGCAGCGGCGAGGGCACCGGTGGGCTCGACCACCAGCTTCAGTCGTTCCCACAAGTAGAACATCGTACGGAGCAGGGACGCATCGTCAACGGTGGTCATGTCGTTGACGTACTGCAGCATCAAGGGAAAGGTGATCGCCCCCATCGAGGGCGTTCGTGCTCCGTCGGCCACCGTCTGCGGATTGTGCACGGTCTGCAGCTGCTTCGACCGGAACGATCGCGTGGCATCATCACCCTCTGCCGGCTCGATGCCGATGACGCGGCACGACGGGGAGCAGGCGTGCGCCGCGAGCGCTGAGCCGCCGAGCAATCCGCCTCCGCCGCATGGGACGAGCAGCAAGTCGAGGCCGCGGACCTCCTGCACCAGCTCGAGCGCCGCCGTCCCGGCTCCAGCGACGATGTGCGGGTGGTCGTAGGGCGGAATGAGCGTGAGGCCGCGATCGCTCGCGAGGCGTCTGCCGATGGTTTCGCGGTCGTCGTGATCGCGATCGTAGACGACGATCTCGCCGCCGTAGTTCTCGGTCGCGCGACGCTTGACGGCCGGCGCATCGCTCGGCATGACGATGACGCACGGGATGTCGAGCATCTGCCCCGCCAGGGCAATCGCCTGCGCATGGTTGCCCGACGAGAACGCGACGACTCCGCGGCGCCGTTCGTCAGGCGAGAGTCGTGACAACGCGTTGTAGGCGCCGCGGAACTTGAAGGCGCCGGCACGCTGCAGGTTCTCGCACTTGAAGAAGATCTCCCCGCCGGTGCGAGCGTTCACGCTGCGCGAGGTGGCCACCGGGGTGTGGTGGGCGGCGCCGACGATCTGGTGCGCCGCGCTTTTGATGTCCGCGAACGTCGGCAGCTTCATCGGGAGGCGACCGCGAATGCGGTCAGGCGCTATGCTAGCACTTTCACAGGAGGCGGTTGAATGATGAGGGTCGCGCTGACATTGGTGGTGTTCGCCGTACTGCTGCCGGTGCGCGGCCATGGCCAGGCGAGCCCGGTGCGCTTCGCGAGCGCGCAGATGCTGGAGAACGACCGCGTCCGCGTGCAGCGCGTCACGGTGCCTGTCGGCTATCGCGATCCGGTGTCGGTACTTCAGAACGACATTGTGGTCGTGCAGGTGTCACCGGGAGAGATGGAGGTCGCGATCGGCCAGAATCGGACCAGCGGACATGTCGACGCCGGGAAGACCTGGTACGTGCCGAAGGCGATGCCGCATCAGTTTTCGAATGTCGGCAACGCGCCGTACGAGACAATCATCGTGTTCCTGAAGTGACGAGGTGGAACGTCGAGTCGCGACGTGGACTGTGGTAAGATGAGGGTTCCTTCCGTGACGCGGGGTGGAGCAGTCCGGTAGCTCGTTGGGCTCATAACCCAAAGGTCGCGGGTTCAAATCCCGCCCCCGCAAAGACCCTTCCTCTAAGTCTTTCTCGATCGACAACTTACAGGACCACTTCTTCGGAGCCCGCTTTGAACCCGCGCGGTGAGGTACGGACGCGTGTGGAACGGCTACGGCATCGCCCAGCGGCTGAGGAGTGTCTCCGAAGATGCTCGGCAGGGCGCTACGAGTGGCGGTAAAACGGAGACTCACGGACGGTCGCGATGCCTCGTTGTGACCATGCACAACGGTTGTTCCACTACATCGACGCACACCGGCTTCATGGCCGCGAGCCAGCACAGCAAGGTGGTCTTTCATCGGTCCGCGTGAGTGGGATCGCGTCGGCGAACTGCGGACGGCTTCTGTCGAGGCATCACGTTCGACACGGCCGACGTGTGGAATAATCCACGCGCCCATGGCCCGACGTGAAGAACCGAGCCCTCAATCGCGTTCCGTCTCCGAGATACCGCCGTGGTTGTGATTGGCAGGAAACTCGGGCCGTACGACGTCCTAGCCAAGCTGGGCGAAGGCGGCATGGGCGAGGTCTATCGCGCTCGCGATCCTCGCCTGAACCGGGACATCGCGATCAAGATCCTGCCGATGGGCGGCAGCCTGGATGTCGAGCGTCGCGAGCGCTTCCAGCGTGAAGCGCAGGCCATCGCCGCCCTCAACCATCCTGGCATCGTCACGATCTACTCGGTCGAGGACGATGAGGGCGCGGCGTTTCTCACCATGGAACTGGTGGAGGGGCAGCCGCTGTCGGAACTGCTGGCGAGAGGCGCTCTGCCGCTGCGGCAAATCCTGAAAGTCGGCATCGACGTCGCGGACGCGGTCGCGGCCGCCCACCAGAAGGGCATCACGCATCGCGACTTGAAGCCCGCCAACATCATGCTTGGTGATGGCGAGCACGCGGGTCGGGTCAAGGTGCTCGACTTCGGCCTCGCGAAACTCGAGGAAGCGGCGAGTCGCGCGAGCGGTCAGACGGAGCTGCCCACGGCGCTCCTCACCGGCGAAGGACGGATCCTCGGAACCGTCGCCTACATGTCGCCCGAGCAGGCCGAAGGGAAACCGATCGACGCGCGATCCGACCTCTTTTCGCTCGGGGTGGTCCTCTACGAGATGGCGACGGGACGCCGGCCGTTCACCGGCGAGACGTCCGTGTCGATCGTGTCCTCGATCGTGAAAGACACGCCGGCGTCGATCACCCAGCTGAATCCGGCGTTGCCGCGCGAGCTCGGACGCATCATCCGCCGCACCCTGGCGAAGGACCCGGAGGCGCGTTACCAGACCGCCAAGGACCTCCGAAACGATTTGAAGGAGTTGCGTGCGTCGCTGGAGTCGGGAGAGCTCGTGGCCGAGGCCGGCGTGGGCACATCCGCTGCCCGGGGCCGCAGCCCACGGCTGTGGCAGGCGATCGCCGTCGTCGCCGCACTGGCCGCAACCGCCGCCACTGCGCTCCTCCTGCGTCGAGGCGCGCCGCCGCCGGCCACCGCGCCGCCCGCTGCGGTTCAGATGACGCGTCTGACGAGTGGCGTCGCCGCCAGCCGGCCTGCGCTCTCGCCCGACGGCAAGTTCGTGGTGTACGTCCAAAGATCCGCTGACGGAGAGGAGAGCGTATGGGTGCGTCAGATTGCGACGAGCAGCAACGTGCAAATCGTCGCGCCCGAACCGGGCACCAACATCTACGGCCTGACGGTCACGCCCGACGGCGCGTTCGTCGATGTCTTGCGATGGCGACAGCCTGAGCAGGCCGCGCTCTGGCGTGTGCCGTTGCTCGGCGGCCCGGCAAAGAAGATCGTAGACGCCGTCGAGAGCGCGCCCGGCTGGTCGCCGGACGGCAAGCAGATGGCGTTCGTCACCCGGGTGCCATCGGGAACCGAGCGGTCGGTCGTCGTGGCCGATCAGGACGGCGGCCACGCCCGGATTGTCACGACTCGCAAGCTCCCGCTCCGATATCCGACGGTCGCGATCGGGAATCGGCCGGACATCCATCCGGTGTGGTTGCCCGACGGCCGGACAGTCATTGTGGCCGCCACCGACGAGCGGGACAGCAAGAAGCGTTTCGTGAACGTGGACATTGAAACCGGCGCGGAAACACCATTGGCTGCGCACGCGGGGGCGATGCTCGCTGAGGCCGGATTAAGCCTCGCGCTCGATAGGGATGGCACGTCGGTGCTGGCGAACGTGCCAGCCGAATCGGGCGGGCCAGCCCAGGTCGCCCGACTCCGGCTCGCGGACGGCGCGATCAGCTGGCTGACAGCTGATCTCGACGAGTACACGAGCGTCAGCGTCGCCAGCGACAGCCTCGTAACGACGCGCACCGAAGTGCGAAAGCGGTTCTGGATCGCCGATCCCGAAGGGCGCGAGCTCCACGCTGTGGGATCGGAACTCGTGTCGGACGCGCGGCCGAGCATCGTCGCCTGGACGGGGCCGAATCGCATTCTGTACGCCGCATCGCTTCCGGGCGGGCGAGGCGTGTGGACCACCGACGTCACCTCGGGTTCGTCCCAACTGCTGGTGCCGGGCGCGTTTCGGGTCGTCGCGACGGCCGACGGCCGCACGATCCTGTACAACCCCGGCCAGAGGGAAGTATGGCGCGCCGACAGCGATGGGAGGCACGCGTTACGGCTTCCCGACGTCACGGGCGGCGTTCTTGCGGTCGCGCCCGACGGATCAGCGCTCTTCTACATTTCCGGTCAGTCGGGTGTGCAGACGGCATGGAAAAAGGACCTTCGCAGCGATGCGCCGCCCAGCCAATTCGCTGACACGCGAGTGGTCGACCGTGGCATCGCGGTGTCGCCCGACAGTCGATGGGTCGCACTTCGAGGCGAGGAGGTGGCCGTTGTCCCGATTGGCGGCGGCGCGCCCGTGCGGCGTCTGCCGGCGCTTCCCGGCTTCGCATGGACGCCGGACGGTCACGCCCTGGCGTACCCCGACGCGACCGGCACCAACATCTGGGTTCAGCCGATTGACGGCGGTCCTGCGCATGCGCTGACGCACTTTACCGACCAGACAATCTTCGGGTTCGGGTGGTCGCCCGATGGCAAGCGGCTCGCGCTGTGGCGTGGCGTGAGCAGCAGCGACATCGTGCTGTTGAAAGGAATCGAGGGTCGGAAGTATTAGCGGAGCCCGAACACCTTGAGTGTCACGACGATCAGACCGCGGTCCGCGTGAACTCCAAATACAGTTGGCTGCGGGCCCCCGCAAAACCCTTCAATAAAAGCTGAATCGCTGCAACAATTGCGGCGCTGCTATCTTGCGTACACGATTTGAACCCGCAAGCGCTTCGCTTCAGGGTCGCAGCGGTTTTCCGGGTCGGGTCGGTCGTCATCGACGCGTGCCCGCGATGTGTCCCGACGCACAACGACGAACTCCCTAGAAAAACGACGCTCTCAAGAGTTTCGAAGAGCGCCGCGATTTGAGCGCATTTTGCAACCATCGCGATGGCATCTCTTGAAATCTCACGAGGTGCCCTCCGAGGTAGGCCTGAACCGTGCTATCGGACCGGGAGGACGCGTTTCAGCTCGTCGAGCCAGTGGTCGACGACGACGAGCGACGCGCCGGCCGGTCGATCAGCGCTCGGCTCGTCCTTGATCATGAGAAAGCGACCATCGGACGCGACATCGTACGGGCGGCCGTACGCATCGGCGTCGCTGAGATATTTCGGTTCGAGCAGTGTCTTCGGCCTTCCGGCGACGATGGTCGATCCGTCAGCCTCGATGCTCACTGCGGTCAGCCGCTTCTCAGCGTCGAAGTAATAGAGTTCGCGCGCATTGCGGGCCCAGGCCGGTCGCGTCCCGCCGCTGTTCGAGATTTGCCACCGACCCTTGTTCACGTCAGGCAGGGGCCGCACATATACCTGGTATTCGCCGGACTCATCGGACTGGTACGCGAGCCAGCGGCCGTCGGGTGAGACCTCGGGGAAGAATTCGCGGGCCGGTGTCTGGAGGAGCAGTTCTGTGCGCCGCTGCCCGTTCAGGCTCAGGACGCCAACGTCCGTCCCGGTGTTCGGGCCGGTGCCTTGCGCGAGGAAGAGGCGCGTTCCGTCTGGTGAAATGGAATAGGGGAACTGTGCAATCGGCGTCGGGAACAGCGCCTCGGCGGCATCGCTGCCGTCTGCTCTCTGCCAGTACAGATTCGGCGCGCCGCCGCGCTCAGACCGGAAGATGATCCGTCTGCCATCGGCGGTCCATACGGGTTGTCGCTTGGACCCGGGATCGCCGTTCAAACGCGTTAGCGTCTCCCGACGCGTATCCCAGATCCAGATAGCGTGCTCCGTCACGCCGATGTCAAGCGCGATCCGCATTCCGTCCGGCGACAGCCGCGCAGCCGCAAACGCACGGCGCGGCGCCTGTGCACTCAGCGTTTGCTCGTGCCCGTCCCGGTCGACCCATACGAGCGACCGCTGCGGCTCCTTCAGCGCGGGAGCGTCGCTCGGGACGTAGACGAGCGTCCCCGCGAGCGAAGCTCTCCAATCCAGCAGCGGATCGAGCCAACGCTTGCCTCACCCTCACTGAGCACGTAAAATGGTGCAGCACGTTAATCACGTGCCAGGCGTTAATCTCTTGCCAGGAAGTCTGAACCGGTGAAAACGAATGTTACGTTGAAAATTGACGCCGACCTGCTTCGCGAAGCGCGCGTGGTGGCGGCCGAAGAGGGGCGATCGATCAGCGCCCTTCTGACGGACCGCCTCGAAGCGATCGTGCGGGAACGCAAGGCCTTCGACAAGGCCCGCCGCCGTGCGCTGGCCAGGCTGCGCGAAGGCCTGGACCTGCAGTGGACGCCACCCAAGTCGCGCGACGAGCTCCATGAGCGATAGGTATTTCGTCGACACGAACATCTTGATGTACGCGCACGACGCGTCGGCGGGCTCGAAGCACGAGCGCGCTAAGGCGCTCGTCGAGGAGCTGTGGCGGGATCGAACTGGTGTTGTGAGTACGCAGGTGCTCCAAGAACTGTCGGTCAATTTGCGGAAGAAGGTGCGCCGGCCACTCGACGGCAAGGCCACTCGCGACATCGTCGCGGATTACCTGACGTGGCAAGTCATCGTGAACAGCGGCGAGTCGATCCTCGAAGCGATCGATCTCGAATCCCGGTATCAGATCTCGTTCTGGGATGCACTCGTCGTACAAGCGGCACAAGCGTCAGGCGCAGAGACTCTGTATTCGGAAGATCTTTCCGATGGTCAGACGTACGGCTCCGTAAGGGCAATCAATCCGCTGCGAGCCCGTGCCTAGCCGCGGTCGTGGCGCCCGAATGTCAACAGGGCGAGTCTTCACGGCGGCGCACAGAGGCCATGAATACCAGGACTTGCTCGTCGCCTGTCGTCTCGTCGACACGCTGCTCGGCAGCGTGGTGCGAGTGCACGTAGCGAAAAACTGACAGCCGACGACAGATTTGGTGAGCGCACACAAGTCAAACACACGGAGAACGCTGAGCGTCCGTTCCGCGTGGCGCATCGCCGACGTGTCGCAGTGATCACCGGTCCCGGCTCCTCATGATCCACCGCACATTCAAACACTACCGGATCACCGCCGCCCTCGGCGCCGGCGGCATGGGCGAAGTGTATCTGGCCGAGGACACGACGCTCGATCGGAACGTGGCGCTGAAGATCCTGCCGGCCGACGTCGCGTCGAATCGCGACCGGATGGAGCGCTTCGTCCGTGAGGCCAAGGCCGCCGCGGCGCTGAATCACCCCAACATCGCCCACATCTACGAGATTGGGGAGAGCGACGGCACGCCCTTCATCGCGATGGAGTACGTCGACGGCGTGACGCTGCGCGAAAAGATCCATCAGGCCCGGGAACCGCTCCCGGCCCTGCTCGGCTACCTCGTCCAGGTGGCAGAAGGGCTCGCCAAGGCCCATCACGCCGGCATCGTGCACCGCGATCTCAAGCCGGACAACGTGATGATCACGCGCGACGGCTACGCCAAGATCCTCGATTTCGGCCTGGCGAAGCTGGTCGAATCGCCCGCGCCGTTCGGTTTCGACCAGACCGGATTAGACAGGACGATCGAAACCGTGCCGCAGTCGATGCCGGGCATGGTGCTCGGGACGATCGGGTACATGTCGCCCGAGCAGGCCAGCGGACGCGTGCACGAGATCGATCACCGATCGGACATCTTCTCGCTCGGGTGTCTGCTGTTCGAGGCGGTGACCGGACAGAAGGCGTTCGAGGGCAAGGACGCGCTCGACTCACTGCACAAGATCGTCTACGCGCCGACGCCGCAGGTGAAAGACGTCAGCCCGGCTGCGCCCGAGGCGTTGCAACGTGTGATCGGCCGGTGCCTGGCGAAGGATCCGAGCAAGCGCTATCAGTCCATCAAGGACGTGGCGATCGAGATCGACGAGCTCCGGCAGGCGCTGAAGGGCCTCCCCGGCCCCATGGCTCCGGCGCAACCATCGGCCGGGAAGACACCGTCCGGAGCCAGTCGCTCGGACGAAGGGTTCTGGGTCGCGGTGCTGCCGTTCAAGCACCGTGGCGCGCACGCCGACCTCGAAGCCCTCGCCGACGGGCTCGCCGAGGACATCGTCATGGGCCTGTTGCGATTCTCGCACCTTCGAGTCGTGTCGCGGAGTTCCACGCAGCGATTCGGCGGCGAAGCCGCGGACATTCGCGCGGTCGGCCGAGAGCTCGGCGCCCGCTACGTGATGGAGGGGAGCCTGCGCCAGGCGGGCTCGACGCTGCGCGTCGCCGTGCAGTTCGTGGACGCGACGACCGGCGCGCATCTCTGGGCCGAGACCTACGACCGCGCCTTCAGCCCCGACGCGATGTTCGCGCTGCAAGACGAGCTCGTGCCCCGCATCGTGTCGACCGTTGCCGACTGGTACGGCGTCCTGACCCACAGTATGAGCGAGGCGGTGCGTCTGAAGCCCCTCGATCAACTGACGCCGTATGAGGCGCTGCTGCGCAGCTTCGGCTACTACGAGCGCGTCGTTCCGGACGAGCACGCCGCCGCGGAGTCTGCTCTCGAGCGGGCCGTCCAGCAGGCGCCAGCCCATGCCGAGATCTGGGCGATGCTCTCGATGCTCTATGGGGAAGAATACCGGTTCGGGTTCAACGCGATGCCCGATCCGCTCGGGCGTGCACTCCACGCCGCCCGGCGGGCGGTCGCGGCCGCACCGTCCAGCCACTACGCGCATCTCGCGCTGGCCCAGGCGCTCTTCTTCCGCAAGGAATTCGATGCGTTCCGGAACGCGGCCGAGCGAGCCGTCGCGCTGAACCCGATGGACGGGTCCACGATGGAATACATGGGCCACCTGCTGGCGTTTGCCGGCGACTGGGAGCGAGGCTGCGAGCTGGCGGAGAAGGCGCGGCATCTCAACCCGCATCACCCGGCGTGGTATTGGGCTCTTCCTTTGCTCGACGCCTATCGCAGGGGCGACTACGTGACGGCGCGCACGTTCGTCCTCAAGGCCGGCATGCCCGGGCAGTTCTTCTCACAGGCACTGTTCGCGGCCGTGTACGGCCAGCTTGGAGAGCGCGAGGCGGCGGAAGGCTGCGTGCGAGACGTGCTGGCGCTCAAGCCGGACTTCCCGCAGATCGCCCGCGGCGAGTTCGCGAAGTGGTACCCGCCGGAGCTGGTCGAACGGTTGCTCGAGGGACTGCGCAAGGCGGGACTGAGGGTTGCGGGTGCGACGGACTCCTCACCTTCGATCGCCGTCCTGCCGTTCGGCAATCTCAGCCCGGATCCGGACAACGAGTTCTTCGCCGACGGCCTGACGGAGGAAGTGATCGCCGACCTGTCAGGGATTCGCGCGTTGCGAGTGATCTCCCGGACGTCGGCGATGCATTTCAAAGGAAGGAACAAGGATCTGCTGGCCATCGCGCGAGAGTTGCACGTCCGCTACGTGCTCGAGGGAAGCGTCCGCCGGGCTGGAACGAGCCTTCGCGTTACCGTTCAATTGATCGACGCCGAGAACGATTCGCACCTGTGGGCCGAGAAATACTCGGGCAGCGTCGAGGACGTGTTCGCGATCCAGGAGGAGATCTCGCGCAAGATTGTGAACGCACTGCAGATCCGACTGACCGACGCCGAGGCGCGGGTCATCGCCGAGCGGCCGATTGACAACGCCGCGGCTTACGACTGCTACATGCGGGCGCGCTACGAAGTGTATCGTTTCACGGTCGAGGGGCTCGACCGCGCACAGAAGCTCGTGGACGACGCGCTCTCGCTCATCGGCGAGAACCCGCTGCTGGTCGCCACCAAAGGGATGGTCTCCTGGTACTACGTCAACTTTTCGATCCGGCCCGAGGAACGGTACCTGAACGAAGCTGCCACATGCGCCGCCCGGGCGCTCGAGCAGGATCCTCAGAACTACGTCGGCATCTGCCTGCGGGGGCTGGTGGCGGCGAAGCGCGGCGACATGGTGAGCGCGATACGCGATCTGCAGGCGGCGCGCGAGCGCAAGCCAGGCGACGCCATGGTCTTGAGCGAGTTGGTGCGTCACCACACCAGCGCGGGCCAGGAACACAGTGAATCGGCTCGGACTGTGCTCGAGGAGTCGCTGCGCCTGGATCCGCTGCATCCCCTCAACTGGGCGCAAGCGGCCTGGCGGCATTTCAGCGCGGGACGTCGCGACGAAGCCGTGGAGGCCGCGCGACGAGTACTCCAGCTCACGGATCGGGGCAATCCCGCCAGAGTCTATGCCGCCTACTATCTGGCGCTCGCCGATCTGCGCGAGGACGCGATCTCGGTCTTCGAGGCGGAGGGGTCGGCGCTGTCGGGGACTCCGTATGGCTCCGTGAGTCTCTTTCTGAGCCGAGCCTTGCAAGGAGACGCCGAAGGCGCGGTTGCACAGGTCACGCTGCAGTTGGAGCAAGCCGCGAGGTGGACGGAATACCTCGCGCTGTTCCTCGCGGATGGTTACGCGCTGATCGGATACCACGACGCCGCACTGCAGTGGCTCCGAACCGCGGTCGCTCAGGGCTTCATCAATTGGCGGTACCTCGCGACCAGCGACGCCTTCTTGACCAGCATCCGTTCAGATCCGCGATTCACGGAATTGATGCGCGAAGTGAGAGCTCGCTGGGAGGCGTCGTCACAACACCTCACGCGACTATTGCCAGCCTGATGCGTCGCGCTCTGGTCATCGCGAATCACGCGCTCGAGTAACGCGCTCTTGCCATACTCGCCCCCACGATGACGAGACCTGGCGAAGCCAGGATCACGTCCGCGCCAGCCGGACCTTCGCGTCGTGTCAGGCGCTCGGGCCGCTAACATTGCTTCAACGCGGAGCCACGCGAGTGCACGCCCGCGCTTTCGTCGCTTCGTTGCCCGAGAGCATCGCGAAGCGCGAGCTGAGCATTGTCCGCGAGCGGCTCGGACTGGAACGACAGCGCTGTCGGATCGAAACGGTAGACGGGTCGGTTGGGCCCGGGAACGTTCTGATCATCATGATCGGGACAGACTCGATGACCGAGGTTGTGACGGGGTTTGGCGTCAAAGGTGTCAGTGCCGAAAAAGTGGCGTCGGATGCGTGCGATGAGGCAGAACGCTACCTTCGGTCCGATGTTCCTGTTGGCACCCATTTGACCGATCAGCTGCTCGTGCCAATGGCTCTGGCCGGTGGCGGAACCTTTCGGACGTTGTCACCGACCGCGCACACGCACGCCAACGCCGGCGTCGTCCGGCGGTTTCTGGACGTGCCGATTGCGGTCGAGGCCGAAGCCGATGACGTGTGCCGAATCACGGTTGGACCCGATAGAAAGAAGGACGGATGAATACGCGCGAACTCGTCGCAATCGGATTTCCCGCGGGACCGTGCGCGCAACATGCCAAACAGGTGCTGCAGCAGGCACGGGCCGCGAAGCAGAACATGCATACGGTCGTCGAGGACCTGAAGCGGCTGGCGCTCTCGCCGGTGAGCTTCGTCGATCACGAACTCTACGGTGAGCTCGCTCGGCGACTGCTGGACCTGGTTGCCGCCCAGGGCCGTTTCCAGCCTCGAGAGAGCGATGCGCCATATCGAATCTGGGGCGACAATCTCGAGCCCGAAGCGCTGACACAGATGCGGAACGCCTGCAAGTTGTCAGTTGCCGTTTCTGGCGCACTCATGCCGGACGCCCATGTTGGATATGGCCTGCCGATCGGCGGAGTCCTGGCCACAAAGGATGCCGTCATTCCTTACGCCGTCGGAGTGGACATCGCCTGTCGGATGAAGATGTCAGTTCTCGATCTGCCGCTGTCAACGCTCGCCGATGACAAGGAGCGGCTGATCCGCGCACTCGAGCGTGAAACGAGCTTCGGCGTCGGCGCGACATTTCGTTCGCCGCGGCAGCACGACGTCATGGACGAGGATTGGACGGTGACGGCCGTGACGGCCAGGATGAAGGACCGCGCGTGGTCGCAACTGGGAACCAGCGGAAGCGGGAACCACTTCGTCGAGTTCGGAGAGTTGATCGTGACCGACGGCAGTGTCGGGATTCAACCGGGGCGGTATCTGGCGCTACTCAGCCACTCGGGTAGTCGCGGCACTGGAGCGCAGGTTGCGGACCACTACAGCAGGCTGGCGCGCGACCTCCATCCAGAGTTGCCTCAGGAATTGTCGCACCTGGCGTGGCTCGATCTTTCAAGTGAGCCTGGCCAGAAGTACTGGGCGGCGATGGAGTTGATGGGTCGATATGCGGCGGCCAACCACGCCGTGATCCACCGGCAGGTCGCCCGCGCGCTCGATGTGAATGTCATGCTGGACATCGAGAACCACCACAACTTCGCCTGGCGTGAGCGCCACGTGCTGCCCGACGGCTCAGAGGACGAGCTCATCGTCCATCGCAAAGGCGCGACGCCCGCTGGTGCGGGCGTGCTGGGAGTTATTCCGGGATCGATGGGCACACCCGGTTACGTCGTCCGCGGCAAGGGTGTGGCCGCGTCTCTGAATTCGGCTTCACACGGCGCCGGGCGGCGGATGAGCCGGAACAGGGCCAAGCAACTGTTTTCGTGGGACGCAGCGCAGGAGTTTCTCCGTCAGCGCAACGTCACACTGCTTTCAGCGGGCCTTGATGAAGTTCCGATGGCCTATAAGGACATTGACGCGGTGATGGCCGCGCAAAGCGACCTGGTCGAACCGTTGGCGCGGTTCGAGCCCAGGCTGGTGAAGATGGCTCCGAGCGGAGAACCGCCCGAAGATTAGGAGATCCTCAAAAACTTCAGGGCTGGAGTGACGCGCGCTTGGTATACTCGCCCCCACTATGACGAGACCACACACGACCGTTCGCTTCTGGACGCTGATCGGCATTGTGTGCATCGGCCTGGTTACGATCGGCGCCCAGGCCCCGCAGCGCGGCGCCTCGACCTCCCGCCCCTACGTCGTCGCGAAGAACGCGTTCGGCCAGCCGGATCTCGAGGGCGTCTGGACCAACGACAGCATCACGCCATTGCAGCGGCCGGCGGCGTGGGCCGGCAGGACGTTTCTTACCGACGCCGAGGTCGCGCAGCTCCAGAAAACAAGCCGCAAGCTCGAAGAGGGCGGCGACGCCTTGTTCGGCGACGAGCTCGTCATCGACGCCCTCGACGGCAAGGAGCGCTCCGCCTCGCACGATACCGAGACCGGCAACTACAACGGCTTCTGGCTCCCCAAACGTGACGTCGACAACCGTACTTCGCTCATCATCGACCCGGTGGATGGTCGCATTCCGCCCGAGACGCCGGCGGCGCAGGCCCGGCGCGCGGCGCTGGCCGAGCAGCGCCGGCTCCATCCGGCCGACGGCCCCGAGAGCCGCGGCCTGAGCGAGCGGTGCCTCACCTTCGGCGTTCCTCGCTTCCAGGCGGCCTACAGCAGTGTTTATCAGATCGTGCAGTCGCCGAGCCACGTCGTCTTCCGGATGGAGACCATCCACGAAGCGCGCATCATCCCGATCGACGGCCGCTCGCACGTGTCGGACGCGATCCGGCAGTGGATGGGCGACTCGCGCGGTCACTGGGAAGGCGACACGCTCGTCGTCGACACGAAAGGCTTCTCGCCCAAGACCGCCTTCATGGGCGTGTCGAGCGATCTGCACCTGGTCGAGCGCTTCACGCGCCTCTCGGCCAACACGCTGCAGTACGACGCCACCATGAGCGATCCTGCGACGTGGACGCGCCCGTGGACGGCGCGGATCCTCTTCAAACGGACCGACGAGCCGCTGCTCGAGTATGCCTGTCACGAAGGGAACGTCGGGCTGTTCGGGATTCTCTCCGGCGCCAGGAAACAGGAAGCCGACGCCGCTCGGCGGTAGCGAAGACCGCATTTTGATTCGCGACTGAGTCCGGCCTTGGGCCGCGGCCGGCATCGTTCCCACATTCCGACTGTCCGTAGCACAGGCTACAGCGCCGTGAGCGGCCCAGCCCCTGACCGTGTGCCACGCGGGTCCTGCAGCCCATTTCCATTTGTACGTAGTGTCCGCCTTCCGCCTTCGCCAAGGCTTCGGCGGACCGCCGCAGCTTTAGCGGAGGCTGGTCAGGCGGGCCTGCTCACGTCCGGCCAGGCCGGACACGACGTACAAGTGCTCTAACAACTCCTGACAATAATGAGCACGCGCGTCATGCCAGCGGTGGCCTTGCGCGCGATCAGGCACCGTTGGGATAGGCTTTCACGTCGATGTCGCCGGGTGACGCCGACGAAACGCACACACTCAGAAGCGATGCCTGAAGGTCCTCCGGAGAACTACTGGAGCGTCGACGCTGACATGCTGATACAGCGTCTGGGCTCGACGCATGACGGCCTGTCGGCTGCAGACGCCGCGGCACGCCTTCGCGAGTACGGTCCGAATCAGGTGCGCGAGCACCGGCGCCTGACGCGTACGCGGGTGCTGCTCAATCAGATCCGAAACCCGCTGCTGCTGGTACTGGTCTTCGCCGCGATGGCATCGGCGATGACGGGCGAATGGGTGGATGCCCTCATCGTCGTGGTGATCGTGCTCGCGACGGTGAGCATCGGATACGCCCGTGAGTACCAGGCGGAAACGGCGGCCGAGGCCCTGCAGGCACGTGTGCGCGCACGTGCCCGCGTTTTTCGCGACGGGCAGGCCGTCAATATGCCAACGGAAGAAGTCGTGCCCGGGGATGTGGTGTTGCTGTCGGCGGGCAGCCTGGTTCCGGCGGACGGCGTCGTCCTCGAGGCGACCGACTTCTTTGTCAGCGAAGCTGTCCTGACCGGCGAAAGCTTTCCGGTCGAAAAACGACGGGGGACCGTCGCACCCGCAGCGGGTTTGCGCGACCGGGTCAATTGCGTCTTTCTCGGAACCAACGTGCGAAGCGGAACCGCGCGCTGTCTGATCGTGGCCACTGGATTGAAGACCCAGTTTGGCGCCATCGCTCACCGCTTGACGTTACGTCCGCCAGAGACCGAATTCGACCGGGGCCTCCGCCGCTTCGGTCACCTGTTGACGAGCGCGATGCTCATCATGGTCTTTCTCGTGTTCATCGTCCATGTCGTGAACGGCCGGCCACCGATCGAAACCTTGTTGTTCGCGGTCGCCCTGGCGGTCGGGTTGAGTCCCGAGTTGCTGCCGGCCATCTTGAGCGTCAACCTCGCGCGCGGGGCGCAGATGATGGCGCGCCACGGCGTGCTGGTGCGGCACCTCACGGCCATTGAAAACCTCGGCAGCATGGACGTCCTCTGCACGGACAAGACCGGTACGCTGACGGAAGGCCTCGTGGTGCTGGACGGTGCGTACGATGCCCTCGGATCGCCATCGGTCGACGTGCACAAGCAGGGCGCGTGGAACGCGGCGCTCGAAACGGGCCTTGCGAGCCCGCTCGACGATGCGATCCTCAAGGCCGGAGCGCCGGATCTCTCGACTGTTCGAAAGCTGGCCGAAATCCCATTCGACTTCGTCCGCAAGCGTGTCAGTGTGGTCGTCGACGCCGAAGGCAAAACGTCACTCATCACAAAGGGGGCGTTTCACCACGTGCTCGAGATCTGCACGCGATTTGCCGGCGGCGTGTCGCTTGATGCGGCGGGGAAGTCAGGCCTCGAAGAGCGCTACCAGGCCTGGAGTGAACAGGGGATCCGGGTTCTGGCCGTCGCGTCACGAACAGTAGACCCCCAACCTCCGTACACCAGGGAATTGGAGCGCGATCTCACCTTCGTGGGTTTCCTCACCTTCTTCGACCGGCCGAAGGCGGACGTGGCCGACGCCATTCGGAGCCTGGCCACGCTCGGCGTCTCCATCAAGATCATCACCGGGGACTGCAAGCCGGTCACCCAACACGTCGCAGCCCTGGTCGGCTTGCGGGCCGACCGCGTGCTCACCGGAAGTGACCTTCAACGTCTGTCCGACGAAGCGCTGTGGCACGCGGCCGAATCCACGGATCTCTTTGTGGAAGTGGATCCGAATCAGAAGGAACGGATCATCCTGGCGGTAAAGAAGATGGGGCACGTGGTCGGCTTTCTTGGCGACGGCGTGAACGATGCGCCCGCCATGCATGCCGCCGACACGAGCCTTTCCGTTGAGCAGGCAGTCGATGTGGCCCGGGCGGCGGCCGACTTCGTCCTGCTCGAGCGGAGCCTGGATGTTATCCGCCGCGGGATCGAGGAAGGCCGTAAGACCTTCGCGAACACGCTCAAGTACGTGCTGACGACGATGAGCGCCAACCTGGGCAACATGATCAGCATGGCGGGCGCGTCGCTGTTCCTCCCGTTCCTTCCGCTCCTGGCCGGCCAGATCCTCTTGAACAACCTGCTGTCCGACGTGCCTGCGATCGGCATCGCCGACGACGCCGTGGACGCGGAGTTGATCGAGCGGCCGCAGCGCTGGAACATGCGCTTCATTGGACGCTTCATGGTCGAGTTCGGAACCGTGAGCTCGGTGTTCGACTTCCTCACGTTCGGGGTGCTCCTGCTGGTCTTCCGAGCGGCACCGGAGCTCTTCAGAACTGGTTGGTTCGTCGAGTCGCTGCTCACCGAGCTCGTGATCGCGCTGGTCGTGCGGACGCGGCGCCCCTTCTATCGCAGTCGGCCAGGCCGCGTGCTGCTGTGGTCAACCGTGGCACTCGTGGCGTTGACCTTTGCGATACCGTATCTGCCCTTCGTCGGCGTGTTCGGGTTCGTTCCGTTGCCGGGCATGGTGCTCGTCACGATTTCAGCGATCACGGCGCTGTATGTCGCCGCCACAGAAATGACCAAGAGCCGGTTCTATCGAGGCGTCGCGTGAGACGGATGACCGCCGCGCTGCTCTCGAGCCTCGACCGAGGAGCCAAGGCTCACGAAACAAGTGGTGCTGAACGAACAGGCGACTGCTGCCAGAAGCACTACCGCTCCCGCAAGCAGGCCGTAATCCAGCACGACGCCGAGTCTGAACACACCGATGGCGCCATAGATCAAGCCTGCGACGCCCAGTGTAGTGGCCCAGGCCCTCGAGTGGAGGCAGTCGGCGATCAGCGTGACGCCGATCACTGCCGACAGCGTCGGACACGGAATGAGACCCAGCGGCGACGCATACATGTACGTCGTCCATCGGTCCACTGCCAGGAAGTGGGGATATACCCAGGCGAACGCGACCAGCAGCGCCCCAGGCACGAAGAGGAGTGACGAGGCGATGCGGACGGGAGCCTTGGAAAGGCGACCGGCACCGGCGAGAAGCAGTAGCGCGAGAGCCGCGAACACGGTTCCGTTGAACGGGTTCCCCGATGACCAGGCCAGGGCGCTCACCGACAGAAACGGCGCGGCGAGCAAGCATCCGGCGACGCGATTCGACGGGCGCCAGCCGATGAGCAGTCCTGCGAGCAGCGATCCAAAGAGCACGTGCCAGCCGATCGCCAGTCCTCGCCACTGATTGGCGATCGCGGTCACCCCACCGAGAATTGCTTCGGACGATGGCATTGCGGCCCTCCGACTGTTGGACGCGGAACAACGCCGCCAATCGGATCAGAAGCACTCGGAATGCCAGCTCTGTTGCGCAACCGCTGGAGATCGCCAGGCAAGACCCGAACGATCGGGGCACAATCTGCCCCTTGAGAGCCGTTCAGGTGCCGCCATTTCGCGGGGCGCCGCCGGAAAGTCGTCACCCTGGTCCTCGCCGCCGTCCTTGCGGCCACGACTACGGGCCATTCGGACGGGGTCCACGTCGAGCAGCACAGCAGCCGTGCAGGCGTCATCCGTCGCCTCCGGATACAACACGTCGCGTTCCCAAATGGGA
>Ga0068858_100001256_pt1 | contig 26243 bp, 25 predicted proteins | sample KBSSwiS12_FD_66589 | JGI IMG/M metagenome (GOLD analysis project Ga0068858, IMG submission 66589) | Switchgrass rhizosphere microbial communities from Kellogg Biological Station, Michigan, USA - KBS Switchgrass S1-2 | ecosystem: Host-associated > Plants > Roots > Rhizosphere > Soil ... | reverse complement strand
CCACCTGTACCGGTCGCGCCACCCTGACCACCAATAACTGTTAATAGACCACCGGCCCCAGATGTATTGCCTTTGCCTGAAGATACAGTTAGTGCGTTGCCATTTGTAGCCGACGTGACCTGATCCTGCACACTAATCGTCCGGCCTGTTGGTGTGGAGTCCTGGAGGAATGTAAGCGAAGACAAGCCACCGACTGAAGCAAAAGATGCATCACCAGAGCCAGTTACAGACCACTGAGCATCGTTCAGGACAAGGTCGGATCCGGAGCTGGCCCCCAATGTGATCGTGCCACCACTTGAATTACCGATGGTGGTACTGGCTGAGCCAGAGTTGTTGATGAGGGTTGTACCGACAACGGTCGTAACGGCAAGTGTCGTGGTACCTGTCAAAGTTTTATCGCCACCGATAGTTTGAGTAGTGGCCGTAAGGGAACCGGCGTGCGTATTGTCGGCAGCAGCTACCGTCAGAGTAATCGTATCTGGATTTGGAACAGTGCTGAGTGTGAAGATGGTTCCAGCGACCGTAGTTGTAGCAGCAGTGTCGATAAAGTTAGCATCTGTGGCAGCGCTGCCGTTGACACTCACATTGTCGCCGCCGCCAGCACTACAAGAGGCAAACGTAAGCTGACCGATAGTTGTTCCGTCATTCTGCAGACACTGGCTTAACGCTGGGGCTGCAGTTGGTAGAGTTAAAGCGTAGCTACCTCCGGTGGCACCGCCTTGGATAGTCACGGTATTGGCGTTATTTGAAGTATTAAAGACCAGCTTGCCAGTCACGCCACTGGACGATGTGTCGCCTAAAATTAAGCTGCCACCTGTAGTACTTACAGTGAGGACAGTCTTACTATTTTGATCTTTTACCATCAAAGCCGCTGTAGAGTTTGATGTGGGCTGAAAAGTGTTGATTCCGGTGAAAGTTTGGTTTGCTGTTAGCTGTGCAAAAGCAGCGCTTGCTAAGCCACCTAGTTTATCTGAGTTGATAGCATAAGGAACCGAAGCCATCTGTACGCGTGGTGACATGTAGCCCGCGGCATCGGCGTTGAACCTGATAGCTAAGTAAAGGGAAGGATTGGCATTGAAATCAGGCAGTGCAGTTGCGGAACCTAAATTAGTCTGAAAAACACCGTTTGTAACCGTTACACTTTTGGTAAGTTCGTGCCACTTGTCGTGGACGCCATCACTCGGTGTGCCCAAAGTAACATCATCGTACATAACAAAGTCAAAATTATAACTTCCGTTACTGACATTGGTGCCGTCAGCATTCACGACTTTACCCTGGAAATTGATGATAGATGGGTTGGTTGCAAAGGCGGGGTGGTTGCCTAACAAAATTTGAGAGCCCAAAAGCAACACAAAGCCCAGTAAAATGTACTGTACTTTTTTGTTCATTTGTATCTGTTTTAGTAGTCTCAAATTTGACCCTCAATGGTTATGTTTTTATTATACGCTTACCATTAGCGATATACCAGGGGAATAACAGGGAAAAGTTTTAGTAGCCTAAGTGACCCTGAAATTCAGAATAATTTCATATCAAAATTCTTAAGCTTAAGCTATGATACAAGTAAGTAATCAGCTAAGGTGAGGTTAGATGCTACCCCTACAGTTCTTTGGTCAGAACATACATTTCGCGATCAATTTGTTCGCAGCACTGGTGTTTTTTGCTGTTTTTTGGCTTTACTTTGACGCCTGGACTAGTAAAAAGCATTTTAAAGAATTTGTTGATTGGCTAGGCTTTTTGCTTGTGGCGCTATCTTTTTTGGTTAATGCAACCATTATTGAGCAGTCGGTCTTAGGGCACTCATTACTTGGAAACGTATCCGCGGCAGTGTCGGTTATTCTACGAATAGTTGGTTACGCAACGATTATTGTCGGCCAAATTATTGATCCGCTGCAGGCCAAGCCCAAAACTCATGGCCTGGAAGAGTCCGTTTATACGACTGACGACGGTCTGGCCAATGTGCCACCAAGCAATTCTGCTGAAAAGCCAGCCAAAAGCGCATCAGCAATCTTTCTTTCAACATTAGTAAATCCACTGAGGTTTTTATTGCCTCTGGGCAGCCTAGGCGTAGCCGGGCTTTATTGGCGCCGTGCAACCAAAGGTCTTGAGCATCACCTTAGGCCGATAGCATATGCTTTCTTAGGATTATTTATTTTTGATCTGCTATCTCTAAGCCGCTTACTACAGGGTAGCGACAATCCACTAATTGCCCGCTTGGTAGCATCGTTCGGCCCGCTTTGGACCCTGCAGCAGGTAGTATTGCTAGTGAGCGTTTTGGTTTTGGGCAGGTGGGTTTGGCAATATCTTACACGGCGTTTCATGTCACAGTTGTTTATGATCTTCACCTCTTTAACATTGGCAGTATTCTTGCTTACTACCGTGAGCTTTACATATCTGCTCGTAAACAATGTGCAAAACTCATCCTTAGACAACTTGCAGGTAGCGGCAAGCGTTCTTGGTTACGCTATTGATAGTAAAAAGTCTGAAACCCTGGCAATTACCGAAGCTGTGGCCAGTAATACAGATATAAGTGCCGCAATTGTCGCCAAAGACCACAACAAGCTTGCCAGCCTTACAAGTACTTTCTTGCACGATAAAAAACAATCCTCGTTAATCATTACCAACAATAGTGGCCAGGTATTGATGAGAGCCGAAGACCCAAGTAGTTGGGGTGACTCACTTTCGTCTGACACGCTAATAAGGCGGGCGTTAATTGGTGAACCTAGTTCTAGTGTCAGCAGTAAAGATGATGTTCTGGCACCGTTAATCTACATAAAATCAGCATCACCAATCCGCGACAGCAATAAAAATATCGTTGGTTCCGCGGTTGTTTCCTTGGTTGCGGGTAATGGTTTTGTGGATGGCATAAAGCAGGCCACAGGACTTGATAGCGCGGTGTACGCCGGTAATGTACGCTCGGCTACGACATTCGTTGCTCCCGATGGCACCTCGCGCTGGGTTGGCGTAAAAGAAAACAGTAAAACCGTTAACTCCTTGGTTCTTAAAAAAGGGCAGACTTACAGGGGCACTCTGGATGTTCTAAACCGCCAGTTCTTAACTGTATATGTACCAATCAAGGATATCGATAACGCCATAGTTGGCATGCTGTTTATAGGCCAGCCCCAGGTGTCGGTTCTACAAGCCGCCGGACATTCGGTTGAGTTAACCTTCCTTGTAACTGCCATATTGCTTATAGCAGCGATTATGCCAGCCTACTACATCTCTAAGTACCTGGCCCGTCAACTTAGCTAAAACTGAGCTAGTCGTGCCAACTAAGTGAAGTGAATAAACCCTGTAATTCACTATCGAGCAAGTCGGTTTCCCGGCCTGCCATAAGACCTACGGTTAGCAAATACTTGCCATGTGGCAACAACACGGTTTGTTGGTAGGTTGGGCTCGTTCGTTTGGCGGTGTATGCTAGCCCCTCGCTATAAGTCGTCTGTTTAAGAGTGTATAGCTCTGGGTGAGCCTCAAAAAGTTTGTAGGCACTGTCTTCTTTAACTCCACCCGCTGGGAGAGTAGTGACTATAATACTTATCTGGCTTGCTTCCAAAACGCTGGATTTTTGATGAGCAACTAAAATCCAAGCGTCCAATGATGCCGACGCATTTTGTTTTTGGACTTCGTAACGATCCGGATACTGGGTTTTTATGTAAGGACTATCTAGTGTCTTATAACTTGCTGGCTTAAGGCTTGGGTCACTCGTTTTTGTTACGGCTACATTCCCAACTGCTGGTTGGCTGATGTAATAAACGGCATATACCGCCGCGCCCGCAATAATGGCAAGTATACTTAGAACAATAAGACGTTTTTTTGAAAACCATCTACGCATATGAAATCATTTTGATCTACATAGTGTACTCTGTGCAAATCTTAATGGTTTTAGAGCTTATCTATTTGGGGTTGGTACTGTTACGCCCGCGGCGCCGAGGTTTGCTTCAATACTAATACTCAGTTCATTTGCTTTAGCTTCATCTGAGTTAAGTTGATCTGTATCAGCTCTTAGAATTGAGTATGCATCCAAATTATTAGGCCCACAGAAAGCCCCAATAAATCCATCAACCCTTTCCTGTAACCTTTCTTGATCAAGGGCATCAAACGCCGCACTAAATACCCCAATGGCTAATAATGGCATCACTGCTTCTTGGCACTTTACAGGTAGTGCAGAGAAATCATTATCTAGCTTTAGTTGGTCCGAAACAACTACTTCAAGTACGGCATTGCGTTCAGTCGTTAATTTTCCGATTTCACTTTTGTACCAATTATCTACGAATACTTTAGTATTTGCTTTGCCTTCAACCGGGTTGCCACAGCTAGTTGTGGCCACGCCGCCAAGTATCGGCAACAAACCAAAGCCAACCTTTCTACAAATCTCTTTGGTAAAACACATACAACTGCTCCTTTAATTGGATGAACTGTATAACTTTGTGGCTAAATTAGCAACTATTTGTTGAGCATTGTATTCAGTGTTAACGCGAGGCTGTTAGTTACTGGCATAACGCTGAGTCGTGATTCGCGCACTAACTTAAAATCCGCGAATAATGGTTCGGCTTTGATCTGCGATAGCGTCACAGGATTATCATATTTTTTTATAAATCTCATAGTTACCGCCCAGCTGCGTCTAGGATCGGCCTTATTCTCATATGGTTCCGAGGTAACTTCTGCCAGGCCAACAATGGCTTTGGTGCTTAAAGATTCGTAAATAAATACTTGGTCACCGGGGCGCATTTGTCTAATAAAAAGCAGAGCAGCGTTATTGTGTACACCGTCCCATAAGGTTTCTCCTTCTTTGGCGAAATCATCAATACTATAGGTGTCAGGATCAGTTTTGGCCAGGAACCAGTTCATAAAGATATTGTAACCTAAGGCACTGTATAATAAATCTAATGGCAGCAATTATTCACGCGATTATTCTGGGTATTATTGAGGGCTTCACTGAGTTTTTGCCAATTTCCAGCACCGGCCACCTTATTGTTGCCGAACATGCTATTGGGTTTAAGGACATGGCTGAACTTTTCACGGTGGTCATTCAAATTGGGTCCGTTTCAGCCGTTATTTGGTATTACCGGCTTGATCTCATTGACCGTATTTCAGGGCTTTTAAAACGTGAAAAAGAAGCTAACAAATTTTGGATTAACCTGATCATAGCTACTATTCCAGCCGGACTAATCGGTGTGGCGCTAGACAAAACTTTGCAAAAATATGCGGTTCCACGGACTGTGGCGGTGTCGTTAATTTTAGGTGGTATCGTGTTGTGGCTTGTAGAAACTTATCATCATCAAAACCGTGGCGAGCGCTCTCGTGCACGTTTGCAGGCCGAAGAACGGGCGCCAAAAGCCCAGCTCGATACTATTACGTCAAAGCAAGCTTTAGGTGTTGGCGTAGCCCAAGTAGTCTCGTTAGTGCCAGGTGTTTCGCGTTCAGGCGCCACGATAGTTGGCGGTTTGTTATCTGGTCTTGATCGCGTCACGGCCACAGCTTTTTCGTTTTATCTGAGCATTCCCGTTATGGTGCTGGCTACTGGTTATAAAGTAGCTAAAAACCATCATCAAATTTCACAGCTGCCTGGCGGCAAAACCGCGTTGATTGTCGGCATAGTAACAGCATTTATTACCGGCCTCATAGCCGTTTCATGGCTGCTGCAATATGTTTCTAAACACGATTTTAAAAACTTTGCTTACTACCGAATTGTTTTTGGTTTTTTCATTTTGCTACTCCTGGCAGGTGGATTTCTACACTAGAGAAGAGACACCACAGGTTGTGGATAAACGCAGCTAATACTACTACAGCTAGCGTAAGCATTTGGTGCTAAACTTGTAGTACTTAACAACCAAAAGCTGGAATCCGGTGTAAATCCGGAACTGTGCCGCAACGGTGATCCCATAAAAGGGAAGTCCGATCTAGCTGTAAAAAGTCTTCCGAAGCAGAAGCAAAAATGTTATTTTTTGTCGCCTGCTCAAGAAGACACCCGAGCAGGTTTTTTAATGGGTGAAGTTCTACAATTTCCAACCAAAGTACAACAAGCGGAAGTCGAATACTTGGACTATTTGCCAATTGCTGTTGGTGCCGGGCTAATAGCGAAAACAAAAACTTTTGAACTTACGCTTTGCCCACCTATTTCTGGCAGTGAGCCTGAGGTTTGCCCTGAAGTTTCAAACGATCCCCTGGAATATGCCCCCGAGTTTGTAGTAATTAACCCCGATTCTACACCTTGGTTACGCGGCCCACGTCTTCAGGCTTTAGAAGAAGGCAAGGTATTGCACGCTTCGCGACACAAGGACTTAATAGACGGCAATTTTGACAGCATGGTCCTGGATGTAGACGCACTGGGAACGGCCGAAAAAATAGCAAAACTCAAAAAAATACACGGGCCGCAAAGCGAACAATACATAGACGGCAGACGCGGCCTGGTTATGGACTGCAGCAAAAAATGGGCAGAGGCTTTTCGCATTAATAAATGGGAATATTTTGGCAAAACCATCCAACATTACGATGCTGGAACGGACAAAATGTATGCCAATGGCTTGCCTGTAGACGACATGATAGACAACGGAATTAGCCCTGTGGCAGTTCCAGAAGAGCTTCTCCTACGCTTTAACGATAAAGTTAGCTTTGCTACTAGCAAGGAGATTCTTAGAACCCCAAGCTCAGAACCGGTGGCCACAATACGCATTACTCCGTGTCCTGAATGGGCTCACGTATCCCTTAAATATAACCCAAAAAGCGCCCATGGCGGTAATGCGCCTCAAATAGACAAATTTATGCTACATTTTGATGTTTTTGACACTAAAAACAGTGATATGTATCACGAACAGCTTGGTGTATCGGGTAAATATATTACTCCAGAAGTAATGCAGGAAGAGTTGACGGATATTGGTGCTATTAAGCAAGGGCCACCGATGACCCGTTCCGAGATCCACGCGGTTATAGCAGTGCTTCAAGGCGAAAATCTCCCAGATATTACTGTATTCATGAGCCGGCTTGATAAAAGGGCTAGTGGAAAGTCAGGCAAAAATATTTTTCTCGGCGAGGTTGTGCCAGAAGATCATCCTAGGGACTACCAGATTATATTTACGGAAGCAGAGATGCGTAGGCAGCAGCAGTTTGGCCTAGCGGAAGAGCTGGCTTGCTATGTTGAGGGCCTGGAAGCCCGCGGGGTTGACCATGCTATTGCAACACAAATGGTCGAAAAGTTCATTCAGGATACGCTTCTGGGGATCGTAGAAAAAAATCCCGATCAGGCCGAAATAATTTTCGACAAACCAACCGCTGAAAGATTCCATAAAGCCCAGGAATTAAAAGCTCAAGGCCGAACGGCAGAAGCGGCGGAAATGATTGAATACGCCAGGAAAAATGCCCCCGCTGCAGGTTCTTGCGGAGCTGGTAGCTGCGGGTTAGAAGCGGGCACAAATGTGCCCAAACATGTACTAGATAAGTTACAAGCGGAATCTGGTGACACTATTCTAAAAGATACCGAACGATCTTGTAGCCACTGTGGCAATAAGACAGTTGTTTACGCCTTCAACTCTACCAAGGTCAATAAATACTGCACAAGCTGTGATGCTTTTGAATCAAAACAAACAGGCCCTGCTCTATGAGCTTACTAACAGAGGAAATTTATGAACACCAACACGCAAACTGCGATGGCTTGTGTGGTATCGATCCTAACCGGATTAGTAATGAAGAACCAAGCCTAATGCCTTGCGTGACTTGCCCATTTTGCAAGCAAATTGTAACAGCCGAATTAACACCCAAAACTATCCACTGTCCAGCCTGCCTAATTACAGTTGGGAGATAGCATGGGCGTGCTGGAAGCTACTCGTCCTGAAATGCTGCCCCGAGTTGTTGACACTCAGTACCCGGATTTTGAATTGATCTACGGAATTGAAGCAGAGCTTCGCACAATAGCCGCAAATGACCCAAACGGGAGTGCAACTTTTTTGCCAAGAGAAACACCAACGGGAGCTGGACTTGATGCTTGCAAAGAATTTGCCAGCAGGTATGGCATTCATAAATCAAACGAGCGGGAATATGAACTTAGTTTTATACGCTTTTCCGAAGGCGTACAGCAACCACTCTATGGCCCGCACATTGACATGGCATCTGATACAGGACTTGGAGAGTATGACCCTTCTGTTGAAGTCTGGAAGTATGTTGAGAACCTTGGTCGCACATCTCATAGTTTGAGGTATGCAGCTTCGGCAATTGACCTAAGCAGCTTTACCATTCATTCTGGTCTTATGACAGCTGAAGGATATGACGGTCCGTTTAAGAGCAAACACCTGGCAACCCGCACGAGGCAGAAGATTAAAGCGCTCGAATTTTGTGCCAGCCACGTATTACACCAAGGTTTTGACACGCATGAAGGTGGGCATCTTATAGCGGTCCGTACTTGCATTGTGGGCGCTTCATGAAAAGGATTGGTATATTCGCAGGGACTTTTGACCCAGTTCATAAGGGCCACATTAGTTTTGCCCTGCAAGCGATTGAAGCGGCTGGGATTGAAGAAGTAGTGTTCGTGCCCGAGCCACGGCCGCGCCATAAACAAAGCGTTACACATCAGAGTCACCGCATAGCCATGATTAATTTGGCTATTAAAGCCTATCCAAAGCTCAAGATTTTAGAATTACCGGATAAGCAGTTTACAGTCGCTACTAGTTTGCCTAGGCTTATTCAAAAATACCCCGATGCGCAGCTCTTAATGTTAATTGGTACCGATGTTTTGAGCCATATTTCAGTTTGGCCCCACGCCAAAACACTTTTAAAGAAAGTTGGTTTAGTGGTGGCCGTGCGGGGTGAGAAGGATGAGCGCCACGCTTTGCAACTACTTGCTTCATTACCAGTTGAACCACCCGAAAGCCATGTGCTTGTTAGTAATTTCAAGCATATCTCCTCGCGCGATATCCGTGATGCGCTAAAGGCCGGCGATAAGCCGGAAGGCATGCTCAGCACGGGCACTGCCTACGCCAAGAAACACTGGATATACTCATCTATCCCTAACAATCCCTCGTCCCATCCGCACAGAAAAAGCGCATAGCCATTTTTTCTGCTGTCAAAGTATTCTACGGATACTCCTCCATCAGAGAAAAATGCCTCTGCATCTTTTTCTGTACTGATGGAACTGAGGTATTTTAGGGCCAGACGAGTTTACGATTCGCTAGGTTCTGCGAATAAGTCGTAATGTGACTGTAAATACGCCAAATGTTTTTCGCGGTATTTTTTGAACTCAGTTTTATTAAAGCCGTTTTTCTTAATGAAGCTGCCAATTTTTTCCGAGCCTATATAGTGCGGCAAAATCACATATGCCACACCTTTGCCGTAGAGTTCAGCGGCCTCTTCACTTGTATCGGCCGTGGCAATAAACACGGCGCGCTGGTTATTTTTTTCCAACCACTCGGCAATCAATGTATTGGTAGCCATATCGGTAATTGTTGATATAACCAGCCGTGAGTGCTGCAGGTTAAGCTCTTCCAGCATTTCCGGGTCGGTCACGTCGCCGTACATATATTCGGCGCCTTGGGTTTCTAAGGAATCAATAATGCCCGGGTCATAATCAACCACCACATAGCGTTTTTTTAGCTGTTTAAAGACTTTCAGAAATTCCTGGCCACCTTTTTGGTAACCAATCAAAACAAGTTCATAGTGACGACGGTGTTCGGGTGCTTCTTTAGCCTTACGCCTCTCAAACATTTCCAAGTATTTTTCAAAGAAAATATAAAGATTGTCAGAGTAAAGGATTAAGTAGGTTGAAATGGCGATTGTGAGCAAGCCGACAATTGTAACGAGCGACAAAACTTCCTGGCTGATGTGCCCCAGCTTATTGGCCAGCAAAAGCAAAATTAAGGAAAATTCGCTAACCTGGGTGCCCAGCATCCCGGTTTTAAAGCTGGTCTTTTTGGTGTAGCCGCTTAGCCCCATTATGGTCATTACTATTAATGGGTTACCGACTAAAACTAACAAAGACAAAATACCGGCGCGCGGCAGGATATGCCAGACATTATGAAGCTGCAGGTGAGAACCTAGGCCTATAAAGAAAAGGACAATGAAAAAATCGCGCAAAATCTTAAGCCTGGATGAGATCTCCTGGGCGTAAGGAAGCGAGGCCATGCTAACACCTGCTATTAAGGCGCCAATCTCCAAACTAAATCCGGCCGCCTGAAACAGAGCCGCAATGCCAAGCGCCCAGCCAATCGCGAACAAAAATAAAAATTCCTGGCTCTTAGCAATAATGCTACCCATGCGGTTTATGAAAACCACACGAATGAACCAAATAGCCAGTATCAAGCCAATACACTTAATAGCCAAAGTCGCGAAGTCGTTAAGTGTGACTCCTCCATTGCCAGAGGCCGAAACAGCGACCAGCAAAATAGTGGCGATTAAATCCTCTACCAGCAAAAAACCAATTGAGATTTTGCCATATAGCCTGGACTGTTCTTTTTTATCGTTCAACAGCTTCAAAATAATGATGGTACTGGAAAATGACAGTGCAACGCCTATGAATATTGAGGGCAGGGCACTGTAGCCAAACAACCGTGATACTGCGTAGCCAAACAATGTGGTTAGCGTAACCTTGCCAAGAGCAATGGTGCCGGCGATTTTACCAACCTCCTTGATAATTCGTGGGTTCAAGCCAAGACCCACAATTAAAAGCAGCAGGGCGATGCCGAAATCCGAAAACACCTGGATAGTTTCTGGTGATTTTATAAGGTGTAAAAGCGAAGGCCCAACCAAGAGGCCAGTTAAAATGTGACCGATAATTAGCGGCTGGCGGATAAGGCGCATGAACAAGCTAACGGCTACCGCTACGGCAATCACCAAGCTTAATTCGGAAAAAATGCTGTGCATTAAATTTTTTTGGATCCCCTCTTAGAAGTATTCTAGTAGGGATAAGCGGAATACGCAAAGGGTGCTGTCTGATATATAATGCTTAATTAGCATGAAAGAAGCATTTAGAAAAGCAGCCTCACACGTCTCGAATGCCGCTGGCAATCCCTCTACCTTCTTAGTAGCTCTCTTAATAGTTGTTGTTTGGGCACTTACAGGGAAGCTTTTTCATTATTCGAATACCTGGCAGCTGGTTATTAACACTGGTACAACAATTATTACGTTTTTGATGGTATTTTTGATCCAAAACACCCAAAACCGTGACGGCAAAGCTATGCAGCTAAAACTTGACGAGCTTATTCGTTCCGGCCAGGCCAGGGACAGTTTTATCGATATAGAAGATCTAACAGATGAAGAGCTAACCTTAGTAAGTGAGGAATTTCAGCGGTTGCATGCCGAAACAGATATCATTGCTTTTCGTAAACTACACGCCAAACTCCAAGAGGCACACAAGCATAGAGGGTCAAAAAAATCCTCTTGACCGCAGCATAAGCAGAATGTATAGTTATTCCCATATCTGAAGCGTGAAAGCGAGACTCACGCGTGAGGAAAACAAAAATTAAAAAATAAATCAGGTTAAAACTTTAGATATATTGATGTGTCTAGTGGTTTTTACTTCGGCGGAGAAATATAATGCCAATTAAAGTCCGGATCGTGTCTAGCAAGCCAAGCCAGGTAGTAGTACGTATTAAACGTGCCCCTTGGCAACAGTTCATAAACTATTAGATACTATTATTTAGTAGGGTTTTTCTTGAGTATTTCGGCGTCTATGACTTTGTAGAATGCATCAGCACTATTTGGGTTAGTAGTCAGCTTTTTGCCATCTAGAATAAAGGTTGGTGTACCTGTAATACTAAATTTCTGGCCAGCCTCCAGGTCGGCATTGATAATGCTGTTTACCGCAGAGCTTTTGTAATCGGTAGTAAATTTAGCAATATCGGCAACGCCTACTTGCTGGGCATATTGTTTATAAAAGCTAAGTGGGTCGCCGGCACTCTCCCAAGACTTTTGGTTTTCATACAAGGCATCATGCATTTCCCAGAATTTGCCCTGGATGTTAGCGGCTTCGGCGGCACGAGCTCCGGCTCGGGCATTTTGGTGGAGAGTTTCAAGCGGATAATTACGGAACTGGAAGAAAATCTCGTCTTGGTATTTCTCCTGTAGGGTTTTAACAATAGGGTAATAAGAGCCGCAGGCTGGGCACTGATAGTCTCCATACTCAATTAAAGTGACGTTCTTGGAGCCTTTGCCTTCAATGTGGTTACTAACCAAAGAGTTGTCACCGCTGGACGTTGTTGCCTTTGGTTTAGGCTTGGTGAGCCATAAGAAACCCCCAACTACAACAATAACAGCGACAATAATACCAATTACTTTCTTGTTCATTCGGAAACTCTCCCTTAAGTGAGTTTATAATATAGGAATTACCCTTTTGAAGCTAGAAATCTGAGACTATTTGTTGGGGTGGGCTCGATGCTACAATGTAGCCATGAGCGCAATATTCTTCCTCCTGCTCCTTATAGTCAGCATTTTGTTGAGCGCCATGGTGGCTGGTTACGGCACACTATCTACCTCGCATCTCCGTCATTGGGCCAAGCAGAAAGATGAAGCCGCTAACAAGCTCTATCCCTTAAAAGCACGCGGTTCAAGCACGCTTTTAACACTCGAACTAATGCGTGCGCTTTCTTTAAGTGCCGTGGTGATACTTGTTACAAGAAGCTTTGGGTCCTGGCAGTCCTGGGCGATAATTTCTTTGCTATTATTTGTAGCCTTTATAGTTTTAACGCAGCTTTATTTGAAACCCTTCGGTATCCGTTTACTGGTGTGGTTTAGTGCTCCTCTTTTAGGGCTTACGCATGCCCTTAAGCCAATTATGCTGCCGCTCGGGCGGGTTTTTGACCGCTTTTTAAATGAAGAGCCAGTTACTTTAACGCGTGCTGATTTACGGCGTACGCTGGAAGCCGTTTCACCTGAAGACACCGATCTGGCACCAGAGGAGCTGCGTATACTTGAGTCGGTTCTGACATTTTCTAAAAAGACCGTCCACAGTGTAATGATTCCAAAAAACAAAGTAGTCAGCGTACCGGTCCACGAGGCTTTAACGCCAATTATTCTGGATGATTTATATAAAACCGGCCATGCCCATTTTCCGGTTATGAGCGAAGATAAAAAGACAGTTGTCGGTCTGCTTAACATGCACGATTTAATGGATATCAACCGTCACGCGGCGGTAGCCGATGCCATGCAGCAAAAAGTATATTTTGTTGAAGAAGATCGTAGCTTAGAGCATGTTTTAGAGGTGTTTTATAAGACTAAACAAACGGTTTTTATAGTGCACAATTCGGCCAGCGACATGGTCGGAATTATTACTATGGAAGATGTTTTGCAACAGGTTTTAGGCAAACCGGGCGCCAAAGAAACTACAAAAGCTGAAACCGAAGAAGTAGAAGAAGCAAAACCTACTGGCAGCGAACAGGCTGCCGTGGTAGAATGACCCCTGTAATGTTTTGGCAAATAAATCCCGATATAAATCTAGGGGCTGGCGCGTAAAGCCGGTTTGATTTATTGCTGCCAAAAGCCCTTTCTCACAGAACCACCAATAACTAAGTAATCAGGAATAAATTATATGGAACGGACATTAAGTAAAGAGGTGGTTAAGTTCATTGGCAAGCCTGTTATGATCGAGGGCTGGCTGCATAAAAAGCGTTTATTGGGTGGTTTAAGTTTTATATTAGTACGCGACCGCCAAGGCGTAACCCAAGTGGTGGTAGACGACAAAGACGAAGTCGAAAAATTGCGTGGTTTGCAAATTGGCACAGTATTAAGAGTTAACGGAAACGTAGTTAAGGAAGATCGTGCCCCAGGTGGCGCTGAGATCCATGATGCCAAGCTGGAGGTTGTGGTAGCGGTCAAGGATGAAACACCTATTGAAATTGACAAGCCCTTAGACCACAAGTCAGAGAACCTCGACACGCTTCTAGACAACCGCGTTATCGGCCTGCGCAATCTTCGTGAAAGGGCCATTTTTAAGATCCAAGACCGTGTGCTTGAAGGTGCCCGACGTTATTTTTATGAAAACGATTTTACAGAGATGAAAACTCCTAAACTGCTAGCTAAACCTACTGAAGGTGGTGCTGAAGTGTTTACGATGGACTATTTCGGCAAAACGGCCAGCTTGGCCCAAAGTGCCCAGTTCTACAAGCAAATTATGGTGGGTGTGTTTGAACGCGTCTTTGAAATGGGCGGCACCTACCGTGCTGAGCCAAGCTCTACCACCCGCCACATGACCGAATACATCACCATCGATTGTGAAATGGGCTTTGTAACTTTCGACGAACTCCGTGAATTTGCCCATGGCTTACTCAAATCAGTCATCGATTTTGTATGGAAAGAGTGCCCGGAAGAGCTAAAAATGTGGAATGCGGAAAAGCCGTTGATGTCCGACAAAGCAGTTTCAATCCCAATGGCCAAAGTCCACGAACTCTACGAAGCTGCTACTAAAGATGTAATTAAAGACAAGAAAGACTTAACCCCAGCAGAGGAAAAGTGGATCTGTGAATACGCTAAAAAGAACCTTGGTACCGAAGCTGTGTTTGTAACCGAATGGCCATCTAGCGCCATGAAGTTTTACCACAAACGAACCGAAGGGCATCCGGAACTGGCTGAGCGCAGTGACTTTTTGTTCCGCGGCGTTGAAATCATGACCTGCCCAATGCGCGAAAACCGCTACGAAGTTTTACTAGAACAGATGAAAGAGCAGGGAATTGACAGCTCGGAAGAAGGTTACCAGGCTTATCTGACCGCATTCAAATATGGTTTGCCGCCGCACGGTGGCTTTGGCTGGGGTATGGAACGAACAACCCAGAAATTGATTGGCCTCAACAACGTTAAAGAGGCCACCCTCTTCCCACGCGACATTAACCGCCTTGCCCCATAAGCGAAATGAGATACACGATCCCCGGCCAGGAAGAGCTTACGATCGAGACAATAATTCTTGACCTGAATGGCACGTTATCTGTTGCTGGGGAAGTTGTCGATGGTGTAGCCGAGAAACTAAACAAGCTGAAAGAGCTTGGTTTCAAAATAGTATTTTTCACTGGCAATACACGTAATGACGCGGACCAGATAGCAGGGAAGTTAGGAATTGAATGGAAGCTGGCCAAAAACTCAGAAGAAAAAAGAGATTTGGCACTTGGTATGAATCCTGACATCTGCGTATCGATTGGTAATGGTTTGATTGATATTGAGCTTATGAAAGTGGTGAAGCTTTCAATTGTAACTCTTCAGGCCGAAGGGGTACATGTACAGACGTTCTTAAATTCAGACATTGTCGTTCCCTCAATTTTAGATGCCTTAGATTTATTTATTGATGACCAGAGACTCATCGCAACACTTAGAAAATAAATCATTAAGCCCCTGCCCCAATAATACTTTACATGTTAAGCATGAGGGTGTAAGTTAGTATTATGTCTGCTTTTGAAATTAAAGATGTTTACAAATACTATGGCGATGTCCATGCCCTGGATGGTGTTTCGTTAAAAGCCGAAGAAGGAAAAATTTTTGGGCTCCTAGGGCCAAATGGTGCCGGCAAGACCACAATTGTACGTATGCTTTCTACGCTTTTGAGCCCCGACAAAGGCAGCGCGACTGTTTTGGGGGTTGATGTCACTAAGGAGGCTGACAAAGTACGCCGCAGCATTGGCCTGGCGGGGCAGTTCGCGGCCGTGGATGAAATTTTGACGGGACGTGAGAACATTGAAATGGTAGGACACTTGTATCACCTACATCGTAAAGAAGTAAAACTGCGTGCCCAGGATTTGCTGGAACGTTTAAACCTGGCTGATGCTGCTGACCGTCCGGTTAAAACTTACTCTGGCGGTATGCGCCGCCGCTTAGACCTAGGTGCCAGTTTGGTAGTCAGGCCAAAGGTGCTGTTTTTAGATGAACCTACCACGGGCCTGGACCCGCGAACCCGGCTTGATCTGTGGCAAATTATCCGTGACCTAGTTAAAGAAGGTGCGAGTATTCTGCTTACTACCCAGTATCTAGAAGAGGCCGATGAATTAGCCGATAGCATTACGGTTATTGATCATGGCAAAATTATTGCCGAAGGAACTTCCGACGAACTAAAGCGGCAATTTGGGGGTGATGTAATTGAGTTCCAATTAAGCAATGCTTCCGACCAGGACAAGGCAATGCGGGCAGTGGCCGCGATTGGCAGCAAGCTACCGAGCTTTGACGACTCAACATTATCCATTAGCATTCCGGTTAGAGATGGTTCAAAAGTGTTGGCTGAAGTTGTGCGAGCGCTCGACGCGGCTCATATTGAGCCAGCCTTATTAAGCTTGCACAGGCCTTCTTTGGATGATGTTTTCTTGAGCCTGACCGGCAAAAAAACCGAAGCAACCGAGCCAGCAAAGCCGCATGGCAAGAGAGGGCGTAAATAATGGACCGCATCAAACACGAAATTACCGACACCTTGGTTATAACCAAACGCAATCTGCTTCGTTATGTGCGTTTGCCTAGGCTGTTATTTTTCAGCTCTATCCAACCAATAATGTTTTTGACGCTGTTCAATTTTGTTTTTGGTGGTGCTATTGGCAGCAACCATGTGCCCGGCGGCAAGTACATTAACTTCTTATTGCCCGGCATTTTGACACAAGTTATGTTGTTTGGTGCCGTGCAAACTGGCATAGGCCTGGCTGATGATATGGGCAAAGGTATAATCGACCGGTTTCGCAGTTTGCCAATGAGCCGGGCCGCCGTTATGGGTGGCCGAACGGTGGCCGACGCTGTCCGCAATGTAATCGTTGCAATTATTATGATTTCAGTCGGTACGCTCTATGGTTTTAGGTTTTTGCACGGTTTTTGGAATGCGATTTTAATGGTGCTTATTATGGTTATATTCGGTTTTGCCTTTAGCTGGGTATCGGCTTACGTAGGTTTAAGCTCGGGCGACCCTGAAACTGCCCAGCTGGCTAGTTTTATGTTCATTTTCCCTTTCACTTTTGCTAGCGCTGCCTTTTTGCCAACAGCTACCATGCCTCACTGGTTAAGGGTATTCGCTGACAATCAGCCGATTACTTTAGTTGCTAATACAGCCCGGCACTTTTCGATTGGAATGCCGGTAGCGCCACATACTATGCAGCATCTGGCCTTTTATATAGTAGGCATCTTGCTTGTATTTATTCCTTTAGCTGTTGGTAAATACCGTTCAAAAGCCTAGTTCGGCTTGTTGTCCAGCGAGTGCCAAATGTACCAAGAGGCAACAGTTTCGTAAGGGTGCCACGAGTATTTCACGGCTATTTCACGTACTTGCTCAGGAGTAGGCAGTGCCTCGAAGCCATACAGCTTCATAATGCCATTTTTTATCCCTAGATCACCCACTGGCAAAACGTCTAAACGACCCATGCAAAACATCATAAACATGTGTGCCGTCCATTCGCCAATACCTTTTACCGCCGTTAGCTCTTTAATAACTTCCTCATTAGACAAAGAATCGATCTCGTCAAACTTAAGCCGTCCTTCCAATACATGAAGAGCTAGATCCTGCACATAACGCGCTTTAGCGCCGCTTAGCCCGGCCGAGCGAAGCTCTTCTACCGACTTACTCAAAATCTCCTCTGGCTCTGGCAGTTTATTACCACCAAACAGCGCGTAAAAACGGGTCCTAATACTATGTGCGGCCTTAACACTCAACTGCTGGCCAATAATGCTATCGACTAGTTCTTGGTAATAATTTTTGTGTGGCGTTATATCGCTAGGCCCTGCGCTGGCTATAATTGCCGCTAAAAATGAGTCTTGCTTAACAAGATGGTTAACTGCCTTTTGCAGGGTTTCTTTGTTCGCAGTCTGATACATAGTATTGGTATTTTACATCCAAGTACTGCGGATAAGGCAATCTGTAGTAAAATAGTTAGGCATATGAGTTCAAATAGTGATTTAATCCCGAATCAGAATGATATTTCTACTACCAATCCGCAATCGGCTGGCGGAAGCCTTCTGCCAAACCAAACCAGCTCTTTTCAGCAGAGTGCGGGTACCGATAGCCTTAGCCAAAACCATCAAATAAGCGTCGTTCAAACTGGTCAGGCAGTCAAAGAGACTGCTCCAAATAATACAACCACGCTGATGTGGGTATTTGTTGTTGTGGCCTCGATTGTACTGATTATGATTACAAGTTCAGTCTTCAAATGGGTTATGAAACGTCCTGATTCTGAAAAACCCAAAGAAGAATCGAAGGTCAAACAAGCCGAAACCAAAGCGTTAAACCGTAAAAGTAAAAAGAAATTGCCGCGTTCCAAGCGCCACAAATAATATCTGGTTTTAAATTTTAAAAATGTGTACTTTAGCCTGATATACTTATGCTTAGAAAATAATACGGAATCTATATTCGAATGGTGGCGAAAAAAGTTGAAAAATTGAGTCCAGATGATGCACCTAGTGGCGTGGATATGGAGAGGATTAAGGATTTAATGGGTCCTTTGCCGGACGAAAGCCCCGTTCCGGTTAATAAAAAGCCAGCTGATAAAAAGGCAAAAGCCACAATTCCAACTGCTCCAGTTGTCAAAAAACCTAGCACCGGCGTAGCTGAGGCTGCCGAAGAAGCCAATGAGTCGCTTAAAGCCATGGCTGAAAACCTTGATAAAGGAGTAATAACGGCAGCAGCCGTGCCGGAGCCAAGTTTGCTGGCGGATGGAGGCAATGATGTAGCATCCACTGCCTGGCTAGATTCAATAACCGAACCCGAAGCTGGAGCCGCGCCTGTAGATGGTGAAGGAATCGCTGGTGACGACCCAAAAATAGCGGACGCGGTTGATGATATCGTGGCGCACGAGAGTGACGAAGTGCTAAAGGCTGAGGATGAAGAGCGCAACGGTGAAGCAGAGCCCCCAAAGCAAAAACGTAGTTTTAAAGAGTGGATTCGTAAGGTTTGGGCAATCCCAGCTGCCCGTTGGGGGATTATTATCGGAGTAATCTTGCTTTTGATCGCTACGGCGGTTGTCCCGGCCAGCCGCTATTTTATTCTTAACACGGTTGGAGTACGGGCTTCACTAGGCACTACGGTTGTAGACAGCAGTACACTTTTGCCGCTTAAAAACGTTACTGTGAGCGTTAATGGAGTTAGTGCTCAAACTGATAATAAAGGCGTTGCCAAACTGGAACATCTGAAACTTGGCAGTGCAACTATGCAAGTCTCGAAACGTGCTTTTACAACCATCACCCAAAACCTACCAATTGGTTGGGGCAGCAATCCAGAAGGCCAGCAACGCTTAAGTGCCTCGGGCACCCAATATACTTTTGTGGTTGTTGATTTCCTAAGTGGCAAGCCGATCCCTAAGGCTGAGGCTACTAGTGGTGAAGGTAATGCCATCTCTGACAAAAATGGTAAAATCGTACTCTCGCTTGATACCAGCGGTAAGGCCGACCAAGATGAAATAGGCATCCAAATTACGGCCTCGGACTACCGTGATGAAACCGTTAAAATTACCGCCAGTAACAAAGAAACCAACTCTGTCAAAATGGTGCCAAGCCGCAAGGATGTCTTTATTTCAAACCGTTCAGGCAAGTACGATATTTTTACGATTGACGTAGACGGCAAGAATGAAAAGAAAATAGTTAGCGGTACTGGTATTGAGCGCGCTGACCAGGACTTAGCAGTGCAGCAAAATGGCGACCTGGCAGCTTATGTTGCCACCCGCGAAAATGCCCGCAATAGCGATGGCTACCTGCTTAGCACCCTTTATTTAATAGATACAAAGTCTGGCAACCTAACCAAAATTGACCAATCAGAACAGATTCAGCTAGTTGGCTGGGGTAGTGATGGTCACCTGGTGTATGTCAAGATCGCGGCTGGTGCCAGCGGGGCTAATCCTAAGCGTTACCGCCTAATAACCGTAAATTCTAAAAATACTAACGAGACCAAAGAAATTGCTAGCGCCAATGCTTTTAACGATGTTGTGATGGCCGGTGACAAAGTCTTGTATGCGCCGTCTAACGCTCTTAATGACAATCCAAATCCTGGTCTGTTTATAGTGAGTGCCGACGGCACGGGTTCGGTAACAATTACTTCGAAAGAAACGCTGAATATCTTCCGTACCGACCACAACACAGTAACAGTAAACGCGTCTGGGACTTTTTATACCTACAAGATAGGCTCCGCTCCAAATACCATGGCGGTAACGGCTAACCAGAGCAGCATAAACAGGCTCTACATCGACAGTTTTACGGGCAACAAGAGTTTATGGGTAGACAACCGGGACGGCAAAGGCCTGCTTTTAAGCTACGACAAAACCACCCAGAAAGACTCTACGCTGGCCAGCCAGATAGGGCTTAAACTGCCGGTCTTTTGGCTAAATGATAATGACGCGGTGTTCAGGGTGAATGATGGCAAGCAAACTGCCGACTATGTGATAAATGTCAACGGCGGCGAAGCAAAAAGGATCCAGGACGTAAGCGACGTAGCGGGCATTGGTAGGTGGTACTACTACTGATATGAAAGCGTGGAATAAGAAATTACCGAAGCTAAAAAAAGGCGCTTGGTTTGTGCCGGTCCGGGGCAGCTATTTGCCTATGACACCCCAAGCCTGGCTGCTGCACTTACTATTATCCAGTAGTTCTATCGCTGTTATAGCTGAAGCATTTAAAGATAAACGTAGTGCGACGACGGTTGTCATATCCTTAATACTTGAACTTATTGGACTCGGCGCGGTTTTTACCTATATTGCTTCCAAAAAAGCCTGAGTAAAAGCCAGGGTCCTTTGGCTAATTGTTTACTTTTGGACTAAACCGCTTATGTTGTATAATTCTGATATGAAGAAAAAACTTGTCTATTTTGTCACGTCATTAAGTTTGGTTTTTGCACTGGGTGCGCCCTTGGCTGCACAAGCTGAAGGCCAAACCGTAACTAGCAACAGCACTACCACTACAACAGATAGCTCTAGTACGGATGATTCAGCTGGCCGTCCATCGCGTCTGGAAGCTGAAAAAAAGAATCTTAAAGAGGCTTTAACGGAAGCAATTAAAACCCGCATTGCCGGACGCTGTGTTGCTGCCCAGGCAATCGTAAAAGGCAAGCTCAAGAATAACGGGGTAATTTCTACTACCCGTACAAGCCTGTACGACGATGTTGTAACCAATCTCCAAGCATTGGTAACGGCTGCAAAAGCCAAGAATGTTGATGTTACGGAACTCCAAACAGAAATTACGACTCTTCAAGCCAAAATTGCTAGCTTTAAAGCCGTAAACACAACCTATCAGCAAGCCCTTGCTGATCTATCAGCTCTAGATTGCAAAACTGACCCAACAGCTTTTAAAGCAGCTTTGGAAGCCGCCCGAGCTGATCAGCTAGCCGTATTTAATAGCGCTAAAGACATTAGAACCTACCTCAATGATACCGTGAAAGTCACCTTGAAAGCATTAAAAACTAAGTTAGATAGTTAAAGGGCCTGGAACAATATGGACGACGACATTAAAGTAATCAAACCAACCGAATCTACTGAATCTACCGCTCCAGCCGAAGCGTCTAACGCCACACCAACATCTCCGGAAGTGCCTGAAACACCTGCCGAACAACCCGCTGCTGAAGTGCCAGCTGCTGAACCGGTTGCTGAAACCACCGCACCGGAACCTGTAGTGCCTGCAGCATCTGAACCTGTGAGTTCGCCTGATCCTGCACCAGCACCGGCTAGCGATGCCGCTCCTGTTGATCCGCCAGCTGAGGCCGCATCCGACAGCCCAAGCGAACCAGCTGCCGTAGAAAGTGCTGCTCCAGTTGCTTCCGCCGCCATCAAGCCAAAGAAAGGCCCAATGACCGCCGTAATGATTATCATTATATTGGTTGTTCTTGCCCTTGGCGTAGCCGCCTACTTTGCTTTTGTTAAAAAAGATACGGTTAAACCTGTAACCCCAACTACTTCTCAAACAACTACCCCAACTACGACTCCCAAGGTTACAACCGACACAACCAGCCAATCAATCGACACTTCACTTAACAAAATCGACGACACCAAAGACTACAACTCGACCGACCTAAGCGACACCACACTCGGCCTGTAAAAACGCATCATTCAAAAGTCCAGAACACTTACATAAGCAAGGTATAATGTATGGGTATGAAGATTACGAAATTTGTCCATGCTTGTATTCTTGTTGAAACTCCTGAAATGGCAGTGCTTTTTGACCCAGGCATTTATAGTTTTGAATCCCCAGCATTAGATATTCAGGCATTACCGACCATTAAATATGTTGTTATCACTCACGAACACGCCGATCATTTCCATTTGCCGTTTTTAGAAGCTGTCCTAAAAAATTCACCCGGTCCTACGGTTATTACAACAAAAAGTCTGGCATCACAGCTTGAAGGCAAAATAAGTGCCAAAATTAGCACCGAGCCATTGGGCAATTTTGAATTTTTTGCCAGCCCGCATGAATCAATACCTACCGGCCCAGCCCCGGAAAATATAGGCGTTCATTTTGATGGCGTCTTTACTCACCCTGGCGACTGCCAGACTTTCCACGAAACAAAAGCGGTACTGGCTATGCCTATGACTGCTCCGTGGGGCTCTATCTCTGCTGCTGTCAGTAAAATTATTGAGCTTAAACCAAAGGTTGTTATACCAATTCACGACTGGCATTGGCGTCCTGAAGCCCTAAGCGGAATGTATGAGCGCTTAAGAGAATTATTACAAAACGAAGGCATTGACTTTAAAATTCCTGCCGACGGCGAGCCGATTGAAGTTTAAGCAGCATGGAAAATAGCCCAATTAACCAGTCTGAAGAGGATAAAGCTGCCGCAAAGGCCGAGCTGGATGATGACGACGATGATGAGATTGAAGAGAAAGCCGAAAAAAAGTCAGCTCCGCGGCACGCGCCAGGCATAACTTTCGAGGCAATAAAACCTGAATCAAAAGAAAAAGGCGAAAAACCGCGGGTTAGCATTACCGATCGTCTTCTAGAACGGATTGGCGCTAAGCCTGAAGAAGATACCGAAACAACTGATGAAGCAGAGGAAAAAAAGACAAAAGTTGTTTCTGAGACTGAAGAGGAAGCGGCTTTACCCGTCACGAACGATACTCTGGAGGCGGCAAGCTGGGATACGGAAGACGCATCGGACAGTCCGGAAGAGCCAGCCGTGCGGCCAACCAGCGGTGAAGTGGCTCCTGATCCTAGTGAGGAACACGAAGAATTCGCCGAAATCCCACCAGCCCCAGAGCGAGAAGGTGATGAACCAGAGGTTGAGATTGGTCCTATTGAACCAGAATTATTAGAGGAGGGCTTGGGTAGCGAGGGCCCTCCCGACCCACCGGAGGACGAACCCTTAGCGGGAGACGCCGAGGATGAGCCTGATCCTGCTCCTGTTACACCAAGCCGCCGCGGTGGATCGTCCGGGGGTGGAGGCTGGGGTGGTAGTGCGCCAACTGGCACATGGTATGACGCGGCCGCGGCCGATAGGGCTCGCCAAAAAGAGCTCGAAGATGCCGAATACCATGGGCGCCGCGAAGGAACCCGTAAAGGGGTGCTTACTGGCCTGCTGTTTGGCTGGCTAATTGGCCGGCACGGCAAGAAAAAACAAGCCAAAGCCCATGTTAAGGAGTTAAAATCCAAGGATAAAGAAATCCAAACGCTTAAAACCGAGCAATCAGCGGCTACAGAGCGCCTAAACGCCCTCAAGCGTACTCAAGAGCAATTAAGCTCAGATACACAGCATAATACCGCTGAGCCTACTGTAAGCCCTGAAAATACCCCTAAACGCCCTGTTGAGTCCCTTGAACCTGCCGTAATCTCGACAAAGTCAGTCGAAAAGCAGCTTGTAAGCAAAGCAGTGGAGGTTTTACCTCTTAAAACGGTTGGTTCTTACGAACAAAGCCCCGTAAAGTCATTCTCGGCCGAGAAAGCTCCAAAGTCCACCGAAATCGCCGTAGTTTCAGCTGCCCTAACCGCTCTTGAGCGCAGTACCTCGGCCGTAAAATCAAAAGAAATGGCTGAGCGTAATTTAGAAAAAGCGCCTGAAGATCAAGAAATAACAGAGAAAGAGTTCCAAGTGGCGGATGGCAGGCGGGTTGAAACCAGCGCTTGGCACCGGATAGAAATTGACGAGAAAACTGGCAAACCAGTCGAAAATCCAGAAGTAGCTTACGGTGAAGAGTTTAGACGCGAGCAGCGCGAAGTGCTTAAGCAAGGCGTTACTTCAGCTGACGACACTAAGGAAGTTAACCCAAATGAAGGCCTGAAAACTGAGGAAACTTTCGAGCCAGCCCAGTCGCACTACAAAAAGAACAAGGAAAAGTCGGCAAGTACGGCTTACGCTTCAGTAGGTTCAGCCGCTCAAATCGGTGGGCTAGCCGCCGCTTCTTTTGTTAAAGATGACCAAACTTACGCCGATGCTAAGGCCAGTGAATCAGGGCTTGCGGGTATGCCGCTTGGCCCAGTTCCAGAGCACCACCTTAAAAATGCTGGTTTGCTGCGGTTTGCCAGCAACCCCGTGGTTTGGGTAATCGCGGCGCTGATTGTTGTAGTTTTATTCGTGCTTGGCATTTTGCGTTAGCATGCAGCTACAATGGTATTAAACGGAGGTGAAAAATGGACTTTAATCAGTATCAGAAAAAAGCGATTATTACGGATCTTTTTGGCGGCAAACCTGCGCCAATTGATTCGCATGCCTTTCTGGCCCAGCTCTTAGGCCTAATGGGCGAAACAGGCGAAATCGCTGATAAATTTAAGAAAATTTACCGTGACAATAACGGCGTATTTACAGATGAAAACAGGCAGGAAATGACCAAAGAATTGGGTGACGTTTTATGGTATATCAGCGTGGTCAGTACTTACCTTGGGATCTCACTGCAAGATGTGGCGGAAAAAAATATTGAAAAACTAAAAAGCCGTATGGAGCGTAATGTCCTGAGGGGTAGTGGTGATAACAGATGAAAGATAAATTTAACACTTCTCACCCGTATACAGCAGTATTCATAGTTTTTAGAAAGAACAGCAAAGCAGCTTTTTTGCTACGCGGTGATTTGCCGTGGATGGCTGACCACTATGGCTTGCCATCTGGAAAAGTGGAAATTGCCGAACCGTTCAGCCTGGCTGCCGTTCGTGAGGCTAAAGAAGAGGTTGGTGTTGATATAGACCCCAAAGACCTTAAATATTTACTAACTATGCAGCGTAATTCCGGTAAACAAGACGATGGCACAATTTTGGAGTGGGTAGATATGTATTTTGAAGCCACCAAATGGAAGGGTGAGCTTTATAACGCCGAGCCTCACATGCACCGCAAACTTGATTGGCTTGATCTTAAAAACTTGCCGGAAAATGTCATATTACCTGTTAAGGCCGCGCTGGAAATAATAGAAGCCGGCCAAGCCTACAGCGAATTCGGCTGGCCTACTTAAAGGGCTCTGGAATGCTTTTATAACCTTTTAAGGCCTTTTGGAATTCAACTTCAAAACTGGGTACAAAATCTTCTGGCCGGATCTTTGCTTCTTTCAGCAGGTCTTCGCTGTCGAAGGCTGCTACAGCTTCAACTTCGTCTTTACCTTTTGGGGTCTTGTCTGAAATACCTATGAAAAGGTAGCTCATCCGGCTGCGGGTGATCTGATCGTCTTCGCCGGGAAAGCTTTGAAGGAATTTTTCAACGAAAGTCAGATTGCAGGCTATCCCCATTTCTTCTAACAGCTCACGTTCAGCAGCGGTTCTTGCGTCTTCATTGTGCGCTAAAGCGCCGCAAGCGCTAGGATCCCAGAGCCCAGGGTAGTGTCTTTTGCTCAAAGACCGTTTTTGGATCCAGACTTTTTTGTCACCGGTAAAAACAAACACCAGAACATTTGGGTAAATATAGTTTTTCGTGTCGGCTTCATCACGGCTGCAAAAGCCTATTACTTCTCCCTGCTCATTGTAGTAATCGACCAGTTCGTCCACTACTTGAACTCTTTTCGCAGCCATTCATCCAAGGAGTTACCACCGCCACCGCTCATGGCGACAACAAAGTCACCGTTTTCAAGGTGTTTTTCAATATTGGTTTTAAGATCAGCATTAAGTTCGGCTGGCTCTGCTATTTGCTGAAGGTCGGGGCTTAGGGACTTAATCAGCTCGGATGGCGGTAAAATGGCCAGATTTGGATCTTCGCGAGCTAAGTAGCTTGGCACCCAGTAGATTTTGCTGGCACCGTCAAAAACTTTGGTGTGCTGGTCACGGGTAAAGTACATACGGCGGTTAGTAAGAGGTTCATAAATAATGACCACTTTTTTGCCATTGGCCATTTCGGTCGCTGTGCCCATGGCGCCGGCCAACTTTTCAGGAGTATGAGCATAGTCGCTATAAAGATTTGGCACAATTTCTTCCATGCGTCGGCTTAAACCTGGGAACCG
>Ga0068858_100001254_pt1 | contig 26256 bp, 38 predicted proteins | sample KBSSwiS12_FD_66589 | JGI IMG/M metagenome (GOLD analysis project Ga0068858, IMG submission 66589) | Switchgrass rhizosphere microbial communities from Kellogg Biological Station, Michigan, USA - KBS Switchgrass S1-2 | ecosystem: Host-associated > Plants > Roots > Rhizosphere > Soil ... | reverse complement strand
TGTCGCGGCAGGCGTTGACCTTTCAGACTGACGAGAGCGGCAAGTTCACCACCGGAGCCGTTCCCGCCGAGATGGCGTCCGCGGTCGACGCGGCGCGAGAGGCACTCGTCGAGATGGTGGCCGAGGTCGACGAGAAGCTGATGGAGAAGTTCTTCGAGGCCGGCACGCTGACCGACGACGAGCTCGTGTCCGGCCTCCGGGACGCCACCCTTGCCGGAAAGCTGTTCCCGCTCGTGTGTACGTCCTCGTTGCTGAACATCGGCATCCAGCCGCTGCTCGATGCGATCGTGTCCTACCTGCCGTCACCCGCCGACCGGCCCTTCAAGGGCGTCGGCAAGGACGGGGCGGAGCTGGCCCGCGCCGCCAACGAAAAAGATCCCGCGGCGGCGTACGTCTGGAAGACGATCGCCGACCCGTTTGCCGGCCGCATCACGATGTTCCGCGTCGCCTCCGGCGCGTTGAAGTCCGATTCCACCATCCTGAACAAGACCAAGGACGCGCCCGAGCGGCTCGGCAGCCTGATGCTGATGCAGGGCAAGAACCAGACGGCCGTGCCGGAAATCAAGGCGGGTGATCTCGGCGCGGTCGCCAAGCTGAAGGATACGCTGACCAGCGATACCCTTGGCGACAAGTCGGACCCGATCACCTTTCCGGCGATGACCTTTCCCGAGCCGGTCCTCTCCTACGCGATCGAGCCGAAGAGCCGCGGCGACGAAGACAAGATCAGCACCTCGATGCACCGGCTGGAGGAAGAGGACCCGTCGATCAAGTACAGCCGCGATACGCAGACCAAGGAACTGCTCCTGTCGGGCCAGGGGCAGCTCCACATCGAGGTCACGGTCGCGAAATTGAAGCGGCGGTTCGGCGTCGACGTGAACCTGAAGCCGCCGCGGATCCCGTATCGCGAGACCATCAAGGCCTCGACCGAAGCGCACGGCCGCCACAAGAAGCAGACCGGCGGCCACGGCCAGTTCGGCGACTGCAAGATCAAGGTCGAGCCGCTGCCGCGTGGCGCCGATTTCGAGTTCGTCGACGACATCTTCGGCGGCTCGATCCCGCGGCAGTTCGTGCCCGCCGTGGAAAAAGGGATTCAGGACGCGCGAACGCGCGGCTACCTGGCGGGCTACCCGATGGTCGATTTCCGGGTGACGGTCTTCGACGGCTCGTACCACGACGTGGACTCGAACGAGCTGTCGTTCAAGCTGGCCGGCTCGCTCGCGTTCAAGGATGCGATGACGCGCGCGCGGCCGACGATCCTCGAGCCGATCATGAACGTCGAGGTCTACGCGCCGTCAGACTTTGCCGGCGATCTGATGGGGGATCTGAACGGACGCCGCGGCCGGATCGGCGGGATGGATACACGCGGCGCGATGACGATCATCAAGGCGCAGGTGCCGATGTCCGAGATGCTCACCTACGAGCAACACCTCACGTCAGCCACAGGAGGTCGCGGCTCGTATCACATGGAGTACTCGCACTACGACGAAGTGCCGGCGCACCAGCAGACCAAAATCATCGCGGCGGCGAAGGCGGAGCGCACCGGCGTCGAAGTCGAGGAAGTGTAGAGTCGAATCGTTTCTAACTTTCTTCCTCTTCGCCCTTTTTCTTTCCTTTGCGTTTCGCCGGCTTTTCGTCCGTCGAGGGCTGCTCTTTCCTGCCGCCGCGCAACCGCGCGGCCGCCGCGCGGAGACGCTCGCCCACACCCAGGGGCTTCGCGGCAGCGGCATCGCCCTTCCCTTCGGCATCAGTCTTCGCCTTGGGGTTGAACTCGCTGCCGACGAGCTCGACCTGCGCCACTTCAGCGGCGTCGCCGCGCCGGAATCCGAGGCGCAGCAGCCGCGTGTAGCCGCCCGCACGCGACGCGAATCTCGGCGCCAGCGTGTCGAACAGCTTGCCGACGACCTCGCGGTCCTGCAGGTCGTGCATCACCAGGCGACGGGCATTGAGCGCCCTCGTGACCGGCGTGCCGGTGGCGCCGGTCCCCTGATCGGCAATGCCGCGCTTGGCGATGGTGATCAGGCGCTCGACGAACGGCCGCAGCTCTTTGGCTTTCGGAACCGTCGTCGTGAGGTGCTCGTGACGAAGCAGGGCGGTGGCCTGGTTCCGCAGCATCGAGATGCGGTGCTCGGTGACGCGGCCCAGCTTCCGGTGTGCGACTCGGTGTCTCATGGTGTGATCTCGATGGGGTCAGGGCTTAGGGATTGGGGATTAGTAGTGGACCGCATCGCTTCCGCTGGCGACTTAATCCCTAACCCCCAACCCCTAATCCCTGCTCCGTTACTCCTGCGAAGCCGACGAGCCCTGATCGACGCGCATGCCGAGGCTCAGACCCATCGTGTGCAGGATTTCCTTGATTTCGTTCAGGCTCTTGCGCCCGAAGTTCTTCGTCTTGAGCATTTCGGCTTCGGTCTTCTGCACCAGTTCGCGAATCGTGCGGATGTTCGCATTCTTGAGGCAGTTGTACGACCGGACCGAGAGCTCGAGCTCTTCGACGCTCTTGTCGAGGTTCTCGTTGCTCAGGCCCACTCTCGGCTGATCGCTCGAGGCTTCCAGTTGCGTTTCCGTGCTCTCTTCGAGACTGATGAAGATATTCAGGTGATCGCGAATCAGCTTGGCCGCCAGTGACACCCCGTCGCGGGCGTTCACCGATCCGTTCGTCCAGACGTCGATCGTCAGCTTCTCGTAGTCGGTCGTCTGTCCGAGGCGCGCCGCCTCGACCAGGTAATTCACCTTCTTGATCGGCGAGTGCACCGAGTCGATCGGAATCCAGCCGATCCCCAGGTCCTCGTCGAAGTTCTTGTCGGCCGCGACGTAGCCGCGGCTGCGCTTCATGCGGATCTCCATGTGGAGCTTGCCGCCCTCGGCCACAGTGGCGATGTGGGCGTCGGGCTCGAGAATCTCGACGTCGGCATCCGCCTGGATGTCCCGCGCGCGCACCTCGCCCACCTTGTCGACCCGAAGCGTCAACGTCTTCGCGTGATCGACGTGCATCTTCAGCGGAATCTGCTTCAGGTTGAGGATGATGTCGGTGGCATCCTCGACGATGCCGGGTATCGGGGAAAACTCATGGAGGACGCCGTCGATCTTGACCGCCGTAATCGCCGCGCCCTCAATGGAGGAGAGCAGGACGCGGCGCAGGGCGTTCCCCACCGTGGTGCCGAACCCCCGTTCGAACGGCTGGGCGTAGAAGCGCCCGAACCGATCGGTCAACGTTTCGCGTTCGAACTCGAGCCGCTTGGGCCGCTGAAAACCTTTCCACAACATCTTGAACGTCCTTTCGCCAACGGGCCCGCAGACGGGCCTCCAGACCTGCAAGTGTGGTCACCGGCCTCCCGCCGCAGGTCTGTTCAAGGCTGCGGGCCGATGACTGGCTGTCACAATTCACTACTTCGAGTACAACTCCACTATCAGTTGTTCCTGCACCGGCAGGTTGATCTGCTCGCGCGTCGGCATCGACACAATCCGTCCGCTGCTCGAGCTCGAGTCGAACGAGAGCCATCCGGGAATGCCGCGGCCCTTCACTTCTTCCATCGCGTGTTCGATCGTCACGTTCTTCTGGCTGCGGCCGATGACCGTCACCACGTCGCCCTGCCGGACCGAGTACGACGGGATGTCCACCTTCTTGCCGTTGACCTGAAAGTGACCGTGGCGCACGAGCTGCCGCGCCTGCGGCCTCGACGTCGCCAGGCCGAGGCGGTAAACAACGTTGTCCAGCCGCCGCTCGAGCAGCTGGAGCAACGTTTCGCCGGTGATTCCGCGGGTCCGCTCCGCGGTCTCGAAGTAGCCGCGGAACTGGTCCTCGAGCACGCCGTAGATGCGCTTCACCTTCTGCTTCTCGCGTAACTGCAGGCCGTACCCGGCCAGCTTCGCCTTCCGCGTTTTCCCATGTTGTCCGGGCGGGAAGTTGCGCTTCTCAATCGCGCACTTCTCCGTGTAGCACCGCTCCCCTTTCAGGAAGAGCTTCATGCCTTCGCGGCGGCACAGGCGGCAAACGGGTCCAATGTAACGAGCCATTCAGAACCTTTCACATTTTGTCATCTGGTCATCAGGTCATTTGATCATTTGGAATTGGCACATTGAACAAATCCAATGACTGGATGACCAGATGACTAGATGACCAGATTAAACGCGTCTCCGTTTCGGCGGACGGCAACCGTTGTGGGGAATCGGCGTCACATCCCGAATCGACTTCACTTCGATACCCACCGTCTGCAGCGCGCGAATCGCCGACTCGCGGCCCGATCCGGGGCCCTTCACGCGCACGTCGAGCGAACGCATCCCGACGGCTTTGGCGGCGTTGCCGGCGTTCAGAGCCGCCTGGGTCGCCGCGAACGGCGTCCCTTTGCGCGAGCCCTTGAACCCGATGCCTCCGGCGCTGGACCAGGCGACCACGTTGCCCTCGGTGTCGGTGATCGTCACGGTTGTGTTGTTGAACGACGCGTGGATATGCGCCAGCCCGTGATGGACAATGCGCTTTTCGCCGCGCTTCTTGAACGTCTTCTTCCGCTTCCCTGCCGCGCCCTCTTTCTTCTCCGGGGTGGCGCCTTCAGGTGTCGCTTCACTCTTTGCCATTCGTTCTTCCTCAGTCGCCAGTCGTCAGTCGCCGGTCGTCAGTCGATTCGAGGCAGCCGCATGACGGGCGGCTGTCGGCCGGAGACTGGCGCTAGATTGTCTTCTTCTTCGCGATCGCGCCCTTGCGCGGACCCTTGCGTGTGCGGGCGTTGGTCTTGGTCCGCTGCCCGCGCACCGGCAGGCCGCGGCGATGACGCAGGCCGCGATAACAGCCGATCTCCATCAGCCGCTTGATGTTCATCGTGATCTCCTTGCGGAGATCGCCCTCGACACCGCCCCGTTCCTCGATCACCCGGCTGATCTTGCGGACATCGTCTTCCGACAGATCCTTGACGCGGACGTCCGGGCTCACGCCCGCCTCCTGCAGGATCGTGTTCGATCGAACGCGTCCGATGCCGTAGATGTAGGTCAGTCCGACCTCGACGCGCTTGGTCCGCGGAAGATCCACTCCAGCGATTCTCGCCATTACCCTTGCCTCTGTTTGTGCTTCTGATTCGCGCAGATAACCCGCACGACCCCGCGACGGCGCACGATCTTGCACTTGTCGCAGATTTTCTTGACCGACGCTCTGACCTTCATGTTCTTATCCTCGAACTTGCAGGCTTGCAGGACGGCAGGATTTCAGAAACGATCGACGTCCCTTCAATCCTTCCTTTGTGCAATTCTGCCATTCTGCATTCCTGCAATCTCACAACATCTTCTCGACAATCCGTCCCCGCGTGACGTCGACCCTGGACAATTCCACCCGCACCCGATCACCGACCAGCACGCGGATGAAATTCAACGCCGTCCGATCGGCGATATGCGCCAGGATCTGCGGCCCCTCGTCGAGCCGCACGCGATACAGGCCGCTCGGCAACTGCTCCGTGACGGCTCCGGTCAGCGCCTCACGGTCGCCGGCACCGCTCTCGCCGTCAGAATCCACGGCTCTCCTGCCATCACCGCCACGGTATGCTCGAAATGCGCCGACAGACTGCCGTCCCGCGTGACCGCCGTCCACCCGTCGCCGAGCACCTTCACGGCCGGCTTTCCGGCATTCACCATCGGCTCGATCGCGATGACCATCCCCTCGGTCAGCCGCGGTCCCCGCCCCGGTTCGCCGTAGTTTGGCACCTGCGGCTCCTCGTGCATCTTCTGCCCGATGCCGTGGCCGACGAACTCGCGCACCACCGAAAACCCGTACGACTCGACGTGACGCTGAACGACGTGGCCGATATCCGACACCCGCCCGCCAGGCCGCACCCGTTCGATCGCCTTATGGAGCGACTCTTCCGTCACCCTCAGCAGCGTCGCCGCCTCCTCCGACACCGGACCCACCGGCAGCGTAATCGCGCTGTCGCCGAAGTAGCCGTCGAGCGAGACGCCCACATCGATTGAGACGATGTCGCCTTCCTGCAACAGACGGCGGCCCGATGGAATCCCGTGAATCACCTCGTCGTTGATGGACGCGCAAATCGACGCCGGATATCCGTGATACCCCTTGAACGCCGGCGTCCCACCCGCCGCCACCATCATCTTCTCGGCCAGCGCGTCGAGGTCCGCGGTGCTGACGCCGGGCGCGACCCGCGCCGACAGCTCGGTCAACACCTCCCCCACCAGGCGGCCCGCCTCGCGCATGCGCTCCAGCTCCGCTTTCGATCGGCAGACGATCACCGCGCCACGCCTCCACCCGTCGAAATCGTCCCGGCCGCCGCCCCGTCGATCGCCGCCGCGAGCGCCGTGGCCACTTGATCGGGCGGCAGCGCGCCGTTCACCGACCTGAACGTCGGCCGTTTCCGGTAGTACTCCACGAGCGGCTCGGTTTGCCGGTGATACACCTTCAGCCGCTCGAGCACCACCGCCGCGTCGTCGTCGGCGCGTTGCACGAGGCGCCCACCACACCGGGCGCACCGGTGCGGATCGATCGGAGGCCGACTCGCCGCGACCGCAGCCACTCTGGCGGCGACGCCCGCCGGCACCGCCAAGATATCCGCCACAGGATTCGCCGCGTTCGCGAAGCTCCCCGCATTGGCGCCGCAGTCCGCACAAATCATTCGCGCGCCAAGCCTCCGCGCAATCTCCTCTTTGGGGACGACGATGTCGACGACGATCAGCGGCCCACGGCCATCCACAATCGAGTCCAGCGACACGGCCTGCCCGACCGTCCGGGGAAATCCGTCGAGCACGAAGCCGCTCGCTGCGTCGGGGCGTTCGAGGCGTTCGCGCACGATTCCGGTCATCACTTCGTCGCTCACCAGCTCGCCACGCTCCATGGTCGTCTTCACTCGACGACCAATCTCCGTGTCGTCGTGCACCGCTTCCCGCAGCATGTCGCCGGTCGACACCTTCGGGACCCCACGGACCCTGGCGAGTCGCTCAGCCTGCGTGCCTTTTCCAGCGCCCGGCGGCCCGAGGACGATGAGGTTGAGGGCCACGCTAGTCCTGGTCCTGGTCCACGAGCCCGGGCCTTACGCTCGACGTCCACGAATACGCGTCTTCTTCATGAACCCGTCGTAGTGTCGCATGATCAACTGCGACTCCACCTGCTGGACCGTATCCATCGCCACGCCGACGACGATCAGAATCGTGGTGCCGCCGAAGTAGTACGGCAGGTTCATGCCCTCGGTCACGAACCTCGGCAGGATCGCGTCGAGCCGCTCGCCGATGAGCGGAATCGGCGCCACTTTGAAGCCGCTCAACAGGAACTGCGGCAGGATCGCGATCATCGCCAGATACAGCGCGCCGGCGAGCGTGATGCGCGTCAGGATGGTGTCGATGTACTCGGCGGTGCGCTTGCCTGGCCGGATTCCCGGCACGAACCCCCCGTACTTCCGCATATTCTCCGCGACGTCGTCGGGGTTGAAAATGATGGCGGTGTAGAAGTACGCGAAGAAGATGATGCCGGAAACATACAGCAGGTTGTACAGCGGCATCCCGACATTGAGCTGCGTCGTCAGCGTATCGGCCCAGCCACCGTTCTTGAACATCTGCGCAATCGTGGCCGGAAACGCCAGAATGGACGACGCGAAAATGATCGGGATGACGCCGCCCGTGTTCACCTTCAACGGGATATGGGTGCTCGAGCCGCCGTACATCCGTCGTCCGACCACGCGCTTGGCGTACTGCACGGTGACACGCCGGTGCCCGCGCTCGACGAAGATGATCGCGGCGATGACGAAGATCATCACGAGGACCACGAACAGCACGGAAATCAGCCCGAGCTGGCCGGTCGTCATCTGCTGATACGTCTGGATCACGCCGCGGGGCAGGCCGACGATGATTCCCGCGAAGATGAGAAGCGACATGCCATTGCCGATGCCGCGCTCGGTGATCTGCTCGCCGAGCCACATGACGAAGCAGGTGCCGGTCGTCAGCGTCAGCACCGTCATCAGGCGGAACGCAAGGCCGGGATTGTTCACGAGCGGCAGGCCGCCCGCGATGCGTGTCGAGCGCTCGAGATACAGCGCGATGCCGAGCGACTGGACGACCGCCAGGACGATCGTCCCGTAGCGCGTGTACTGGGTGATCTTGCGCCGCCCGAGCTCGCCTTCCTTCGACAGCCGCTCGAGATACGGCCAGACGACGGTCAGCAATTGCAGGATGATCGACGCGCTGATGTAGGGCATGACGCCGAGCGCGAAGATGGTGATCTTCGACAGGTTCCCGCCCGTGAACATGTCGTACAAGCCAAACATCGTGTTCTGCGTCTGGCGGGCCAGCTCGTCAATCGCGGCCCGGTTCACGCCGGGGACCGTGATGTGGTAACCGAGGCGGTACACGCTCAGCAGTCCGAACGTGAACAGCACGCGGTTGCGCAGCTCCGTGACCTGGAAGATGTTCTTCAGGCTTTCCATGGCTTCAATCCTGATATCTGGTAATCGGGTAATCGGATAATTTGGTAACTATCCGATCACCAGATTACCCGATTACCCGAGCTGTAGTGCCTCCGCCGTACCGCCGGCCGCAACGATCTTTTCAGCCGCCTTGCCGCTGAATTTGTGCGCGCGGATCGTCAGCGCCTTGTCGACCTCACCGCGCGCCAGTACCTTGACCAACCGCTTGCCGCCGCTCACCAGACCGTGCTCGTGCAGGAGCTCGGGCGTAATGACGGTGCCCACGTCGAATCTGGTGGCGAGCGTGTCGAGGTTCACCACTTCGTATTCGACGCGGAACGGGTTGTGAAAGCCGCGCTTGGGCACGCGGCGATGCAGCGGCATCTGGCCGCCTTCGAAGCCGCGCTTGAACTTGAAACCGGCGCGCGATTTCGCGCCCTTGTGGCCCCGCCCTGCGGTCTTGCCGTTGCCCGACCCCTGGCCGCGGCCGATCCGCTTCTTGGCGTGCTTGGCGCCCTTGGGCGGTTTCAGATTACTGAGATCCATATACCTGATTCCTATATTGGCTCATCTCGTCATCTGGTCATTTGGTCATTTGATGGGTCAATCCAACAATCCAATGACCAGATGACCAAGTGACCAGATGAAAGATTTACCCGGTCACGTCGACCAGATGTCGCACCTTGTGGATCATGCCACGTATGTCCGCCGTGTCCTTGAGCTCGACCGTGTGACGGATGCGACGGAGCCCGAGACCCGTCACGACGGCAAGCTGATTCCTGTTGAACCCGATCGGGCTCCTGAGCAGCGTCACCTTTACGGTGCCGCCCGTGGCGTCGGTTCGCTGATTGGCCATGACTCGTTACGCGCTCGCTTTCGCGAGCCCCTCCAGTGTCTTGCCGCGCAGCCGGGCGATCATCGACGGATCCTTGAGCGAGTCGAGGCCGGCGACCGTCGCGCGCACGACATTATGCGGGTTCGCCGACCCGAGCGACTTCGTGAGGATGTTGGTGATCCCCGCCGCTTCGACCACCGCGCGCACCGCGCCGCCGGCGATGATGCCCGTCCCGTCCGGCGCCGGCTTCAGCAGCACACTGCCCGCGCCGAAGTTTCCGAGGATCCGGTGCGGAATCGTCGTGCCCTGCAGCGGCACACGAATCAGGTTCTTCTTCGCGGCTTCGATGCCCTTCTTGATCGCGGACGGCACTTCCTTGGCCTTCCCGACGCCGAAGCCGACGACGCCGTGGCCGTCGCCGACCACGACGAGCGCGCTGAAGCTGAGGTTCTTCCCGCCCTTGACCACTTTGGTGACACGATTGATCGAAACGACCGTGTCCTTGATATCGAGCTGCGACGCGTCGATCCGTTCTCTTGTTTTCATCGAGACCTCTTGAGAACCCGAACACCGACCCAAGTGTTCGGGGCTCGCAAGTGAACTACAGCGGGCCGAGGCCCTTGGTGGGCCGGAGGCCCGCTAGAACTCCAACCCTGCTTTCCGCGCCGCGTCCGCAATCGCGCGAATCCGGCCGTGATAGAGGAACCCGCCGCGGTCGAAGACGACACGCTTGATGCCCTTCTCGATCGAGCGCTCGGCGATCGCGGTGCCGATCGCTTCGGCGCCCTTCTGATTGCCGCCGCGCGCATCTTTCGCGAACGCCCCCTTCAAGGAGGGCTCGGCGCTCGAGGCGGAGGCCAGCGTTTTGCCGCTCAGGTCGTCGATGACCTGCGCGTAAATATGCGCCACGCTCCGGAACACGCTCAGGCGCGGCCGTTCAGGCGTGCCGGCGATCCGCTTGCGCTGCCGCAGGTGGATGCGTTCGCGTCGATCCGCCTTCGTATGAATCTTCATGTCTAATCCCTAATCCCCAATCCCCAATCCCTGATCCCTGCCCTACTTGGCGCCCGTCTTGCCGGCCTTCTTCTTGAGGACCTCGCCCGTATAGCGAACGCCTTTCTGCTTGTACGGATCCGGCTTGCGGAGCCGCCGGATGTTCGCGGCCACCTGTCCAACCAGCTGACGGTCGACGCCAGTCACGGTAATGTGCGTCTGTTTGTCGATCACGACGGCGATGCCGGTCGGAATGTCGTACACCACGGGATGCGAGTACCCGAGCGCGAAGACGATCTGCTTGCCCTTCACCTCGGCCCGGTAGCCGACGCCGACGATGTCGAGCTCGCGTTTGAAGCCGTCGGTGACGCCCGCCACGGCGTTCGCCACGAGACTGCGCGCCAGACCGTGAAACTTCCCGAGCGCGGGGTCCTCGGTCGAGCGCTTCGCGTGCAGGTGACCATCCGCGAGCTCGAAGTTGATCCCCGGAGGGAACCCCTGCGTCAGCGTGCCTTTCGGCCCCTGGACCTGGACGGCGCCGTCGAGCACCTTGACGGTGACGCCCTGGGGGATCGTGATTGGTTTCTTGCCGATTCGAGACATATCTGAATTCCCGGTAGGGCCGGTTCGCGAACTGCCCCTACGATTGCGTGACGATTCGGTTTACCACACGTTACAGAGGACTTCTCCGCCGACGCCCGCTTTGACGGCTTCACGGCCCGTCATCACCCCACGCGACGTCGTCAGGATGCTGGTGCCGAGACCGGCCAGCACTTCGGGGACGTCGTCGCGACCGAAATACACACGGCGGCCGGGACGGCTGATCCGCTCGATGCCCGTGATCAGGCGCTCGCCGTGCGGGCCGTACTTCAGAAACACGCGCAGGGTCTTGACCGGCGCGATCGGCTTGCCGCCGTTGGCGTCGTCCAGGAGCTTGAAACCCTGGATATAGCCTTCGTCCAGCAGGATGCGCGCGATGTCGGCCTTGAGGCGCGAGGCGGGCATGTCGACGCGCGTGTGTTTGGCGCCCACGGCATTTCGGAGCCGGGTGAGCATGTCAGCGATCGGATCTGTCATATGTCTGAGCCTTCGTCGTGCAAGGTGCAACGTTCCTGAAATTACCAGCTGCTCTTCGTCACGCCCGTAACATCCCCTTCAAGGGCCAGCTTGCGGAAGCACAGGCGGCAGAGCGCGAACTTGCGCATGTACGCCCGGGGGCGTCCGCACAGACGGCAACGGTTGCGCAACCGGATCTTGAACTTTGGCGTTTTCTGTTCTTTCGCGATCTTTGCGGTAGTGGCCATACTGGTCCTTCGTCCTTCGTCCTTCGTCCCTGGTCCTTCGTTCCTGGCGCCGGGCCTCAGTTCTGACGGAACGGCATGCCGATGAACTGCAGCAGCTTCCGCGCTTCTTCATCGGTCTTCGCCGTCGTAACGACTGAGACGTTCATGCCGCGCGCCTTGTCGACCTTCATGTAGTCGATTTCCGGGAACAGCAACTGATCCTTCAGCCCGAGCGTGTAGTTGCCGCGTCCGTCGAACCCGCGCGGCGAGACGCCCTTGAAATCGCGGACGCGCGGCAGCGCGATCGACATGAGACGGTCGAGGAACTCCCACATCCGCTCCCCGCGCAGCGTCACCATCGTCGCGATCGGCATGCCCTTGCGGACTTTGAACGCCGCGATCGACTTCTTGGCGCGGCGTGTCACCGGCTTCTGGCCCGTGATGCGCGCGAGCTCGTCGGCGCCGACGTCCACAAGCTTCGCGTTCGACGTCGCCTCGCCGAGGCCCATGTTCACGACGACCTTGTGGATCCGCGGCACCGCCATGACGTTCTTGTAGCCGAACTCCTTGGTGAGCGCCGGCACCACTTCCTTCTGGTACTTCTCTTTCAAGCGGGTCATTTGTCGACCACTCCCTCGCACTTGCGGCACAGGCGCACCTTGCGGCCGTCGCCGAGGATCCGGCGCCCGACGCGGGTCTGCGCACCGCATTCCGGGCAGACGAGCTGGACGTTCGAGGCATGCAGCGACGCCTCGCGCTCGACGATCCCGCCCTTGATGTTCTTGGCAGGGTTCGGTCGCGTGTGCCGCTTGATCAGGTTCACGCCCTCGACGACCAGCCGGTTCTTGTCCGGCAGGACCTTCAGGACCCGCCCGCGCTTGCCGCGGTCCTTCCCCGTGATGACGAGCACGGTATCGTTTTTCCGAATCGGTGTGGCCAGCTGTGACATAAGACACTCAAACCGCCGAGCACGCGGAACACGCCGAGATAATTCGATCGGCGAGCTCTGCGAGTTCTGCGGCTAATTTAGAGAACCTCCGGCGCGAGCGAAATGATCTTCATGAAGCGCCGCTCGCGCAGCTCCCGCGCGACCGGGCCGAACACGCGCGTCCCGATCGGTTCGTTGTTGTCGTTCACGAGGACCGCCGCGTTGCGATCGAAGCGGATGTAGGTGCCGTCGCGGCGGCGCTGCTCCTTCACGGTCCGCACGATCACGGCCTTGACGACCTGTCCCTTCTTGACGGTGCCTTCGGGCGTCGCCTCTTTCACCGACGCCGTCACGATGTCGCCGAGGCGGGCGTAGCGGCCCGTCGAGCCGCCGAGCGGATTGATGACGGCGATCTTCCGGGCGCCGGAATTGTCGGCGACGTCGAGGATCGAGCGCATTTGGATCATGATGCTTCTCCAGGGCGGGTCGGGCGGGGCCGTCCGGCAGGCAACATCGCGGCCTGCCTGAGCGACCCGACCAACCGGCCCCCGTTAGACCTCGGCGGCCTGCCGCACAACGCGCTTCAGCGCCCACCGCTTGCGACGGCTGAGCGGACGCGTTTCCACGATCTCGACCGTGTCACCGATCTTCGCGCTGTTGTCCTCGTCGTGAACCATGAACGTCGACGTCTTGCGCTCGGTCTTGCCGTAGAGCCCGTGCCGCACCTGCCATCCCACGGCGACGACGATGCTCTTCTGCATCTTGTTGCTGATGACGACGCCGGTTTTCTCTGACTTCGTGCTCATAACCCCTCGATCGAGGCCGGGTGGGTCGGGTTCGTCGGGTGGGTCGGGTACTCGACCTGCCTGGCCAACCTGACGGACCCGACTTACCTGGCTGTCTTCTGTCGCAGCACCGTCTTCACCCGGGCGAGATCACGACGCACGCCGCGGATCTTGCCTGGCGCTTCGAGCTGCCCCATCGACTTCTGGATGCGCAGCCGGAACAACTGATCGGTCAGGTCGCGCTCCCGGGTGCCGAGCTCTCCGGCACCGAGGTCGCGAAGTTCCGCGGCTTTCATAGCATCTTCTCCTGCGCAAAGCGGGTCGCGAACTTGGTGAGAATCGGCAGTTTCGCGGCCGCGAGCTTCAGCGCCTCGCGCGCTTCGGTTTCACTCACGCCTTCCATCTCGAACAGCACCCGGCCGGGACGGACGACGGCGACCCACTGATCGGGCGCGCCCTTCCCCTTGCCCATGCGCGTTTCCTGCGGCTTCTTGGTGATCGGCTTGTCGGGGAACACCCGCACCCAGATCTTGCCGCCGCGTTTGATGAACCGTGTCATCGCGACGCGCGCCGCCTCGATCTGCCGATCGGTCAGCCAGCACGGTTCGAGGGCCTTCAGGCCGAAGTCGCCAAACGACACGTCGGAGCCGCGCCAGGCCTTGCCGGCCATGCGCCCGCGCTGCTGTTTACGGAATTTGACTTTCTTCGGCATCAACATTGCGAAATCCTCGAACGATCAACGCAGAGTGCGCTGAGCTCGCAGAGATTGGTTTGGCTCTGCGCGCTCCGCGGTCTCTGCGTTTACCGTTGTCTACCCGCGTCCCTGCGGCCGCCGCGGTCCTCGTTCTCTGTACTCTTCCTCGCGGCCGCGGAGCGGCACCAGGCGCTCACCCTTGTAGAGCCACACCTTGACGCCGATCTGACCGTAGGTCGTATTGGCTTCCGCGAAGCCGTAGTCGATGTCCGCGCGCAGTGTCTGCAGCGGCAACTGACCGTGCAGATACCACTCCGACCGCGCGATTTCGGCGCCGTTCAGCCGCCCCGAGACGCGGACCTTGATGCCCCGTGCGCCGAACCGCAGCGCCGATTCGACCGCCTTGCGCATCGCACGGCGGAACGCCACGCGCTTTTCAAGCTGCAGCGCCACCGATTCGGAAATCAGCTGCGCGTCGAGCTCGGGCTTCTGGATCTCCTGGATGTTGATGAAGACCTCGCGGCTCGTGCGCTTCTGGATCTCCTGCTTCAGCTTGTCGACTTCCGTCCCCTTGCGGCCGATGATGATCCCCGGCCGCGAAGTGTAGATGTCGATCTTCAGCTTGTTCGCGGCACGCTCGGTCTCGATCTTCGAGACGCCGGCGTGCGCGAACCGCTTCTTGAGGTTCGAGCGCAGCGCCAGGTCCTCGTGGAGCAGCTTTGCGTAGTCGCGGTCCGAGTACCACCGCGACCGCCACGTCTTGTTGAACCCGAGCCGGAACCCGTACGGGTGTACCTTCTGGCCCACGACTACTCCTTCTCTTTCGCCGCGCGCGCGCGTTTGGGCGCGGACGGCTTCTGCGACGCGACAGCGCGGGCGCGCCTCGGTCTCTTCTCTCCGCCGACGGCCCCGACCGGCACGACTTTTTCGGGCCGCTCCGACACGCGGACGGTCAGGTGCGCCGTCCGTTTCAGCACGCGAAATGCGCGTCCCATCGGCGCCGGCCGCACGCGCTTCTGCGATGGTCCCTGGTTCGCATAGCACGCCGACACATACAGCCGGTCGACGTCGCCGCTGAACCCGCTTTTCTGCTGGGCGTTCGCGATGGCCGACCGCAGGACCTTCGCGATGTCGCCGGCGACGCCCTTCGGCGTGAACTTGAGCGTCGCGAGCGCGCGGTTGACGTCCTTGCCGCGAATGAGGCCGAGCACGAGTCCGGCCTTCTGCGCCGACGTGCGCACGTAGCGGGCCGTGGCATGCGCCTGAATCATGACGCGCCTCCTGCGGCCGGCTTCGCGCCGCCTGTCCCGCCGGTGCCACCGCTGCCGCCCGGCGGTGCCGCCGCCGCGGTCGCCGCGGCACGCTCGGCAACCTTCGTCGTGTGGCCCTTGAACGTGCGGGTGGGTGCAAACTCGCCGAGCTTGTGGCCGACCATGTTCTCGGTCAGGTACACCGGAATGAACTTCTTGCCGTTGTGCACGGCGAGCGTATGACCGACCATCTCGGGCACGACCGTCGATCGCCGCGACCACGTCTTGACGACCTTCTTGTCGGCCCCACGGTTCATCACCTCGATCTTCTCGAGCAACGAGGTGTCGACGAACGGTCCTTTCTTCAGAGATCTACTCATCGTCTTCCTTGGTCCTTGGTCCCCTGCTCTTCGCTCGGGGACCGCTTATTTCTGCCGTCGCTGCACGATGAATTTGTCGGTCGACTTGCTGTTCCGGGTCTTGTATCCCTTGGTCGGCAGGCCCCACGGCGACACCGGGTGCCGGCCGCCGGACGTCTTGCCTTCGCCGCCGCCGAGCGGATGGTCGACCGGGTTCATCGCGACGCCGCGCACGTGCGGCCGCTTGCCCAGCCACCGGCTTCGGCCCGCTTTCCCGATCGACACGTTCTCGTGCTCGATGTTGCCCACCTGGCCGATCGTCGCGAAGCACTCGATGAAGATTCGGCGTATCTCGCCCGACGGCATCTTCACCGACGCGTATTCGCCTTCCTTGGCGACCAGCTGCACCGACGAGCCGGCGCTGCGCGCAATCTGTCCGCCCTTGCCCGGCTTCAGCTCCACGTTGTGAATCTGCGTGCCGAGCGGAATGTTCTTCAGCGGCAGGGCATTGCCAGGCAGGATGTCCACGGTCTGCCCGGCGACGATCGTGTCGCCGACCTTCAGGCCCGCCGGCTGCAGAATGTAGCGCTTCTCGCCGTCCGCATACGTCAGCAGCGCGATTCGCGATGAGCGGTTCGGGTCGTACTCGATCGTCGCCACCTTCGCCGGAATGTCGCGTTTGTCGCGTTTGAAGTCGATGATGCGGTACACCCGCTTGTGGCCGCCGCCGCGCCACCACGAGGTGAGGTGACCCTGATTGTTGCGGCCGCCCGTGCTTTTCAGCGGCTCGGTCAGCGGTTTGTACGGCTCGGTTGCGGTGATCTCGTCGAACACCTGCACCGTCTGAAACCGCTGCCCGGGCGAGGTCGGGTTGTATTTTCGTATCGGCATGATTTACGCGCCTTCCAGGAATTCCGGAATCTTCTGGCCTTCGCGCAGCTTGACGAACGCCTTTTTCCAGTCCGAGCGCCGGCCGGCGAACCTGCCCTGCCGCTTCACCTTCCCGTGCGCGATGCTCGTCCGGATGCTCGCCACTTTCGCCCCCAGCAACTGCTCGACAGCGTGCTTGATCTGCACCTTGTTGGCGCCGGGCGCGACGTGAAAGACGATCGTCCGGCCGTCCTCGCGCAGAATCGAAGTCTTCTCGGTGACGAGCGGCCTTCTGATGACATCGGTCAATTTCATGTGCGTTCGCTTTCTGGGGCCTATCCCAGCGCCTCCTGCAGCTTCTCGAGCGCGCCGCGCGTGGCGACCACCCGGGTCGCGTTCATCACGTCGCGCGCGGTCACGCGACGGCTCTCGACAAACGACACACCCGGCATGTTGCGCACCGACCGCCCCAGCTTTTCGTCCACGGCCAGGTCGATCAGCACCGCTTTTCCGGTCACGCCGAGCCGTGCCAGCATCTCCACGGCCGCCTTGGTCTTGATCTCGCCGGCCGTCAACGCATCGACCACGACGAGCGCGCCGTCCTTCATCTTCTGCGCGAGAGCGGCGCGCAGCGCGCCGAGCTCGACCTTCTTCGGCAGCTGGTATTCGTAACCGCGCGGCTGCGGCCCGAACACCGTGCCTCCGTGCCGCCACAGAGGCGATCGGCTCGAGCCCGCCTGCGCGCGTCCGGTGCCCTTCTGCTTCCAGGGCTTTTTGCCGCCGCCCCTGACGAGCGCGCGGTTCTTGGTCGCGTGCGTGCCGCGCCGCGTCGCCGCATTCGCGCGCACCACCGATTCCCAAATCAGCTCGCTGTTCACGCGCGCGCCGAACACCTCGTCGCTGAGATCGAGGGCGCCGATTTTTTCGTTCTGAGCGTTCACGACATCGAGTTGCATGACTTGAAGTCCTCGGGACCTACTTCTTCGCCTTCTTGACCTTCTCGACCTGCGCCACTTTGATCTTCTTCGCCGTCAGCGCCTTGCGAACGATGACGTAGCCGTCCGGCGCCCCGGGGATGCCGCCCTGCACGATCAGCAGATGATTGTCGGCGTCGACCCGCAGCACTTTCAGGTTGTGAATCGTCACCCGGCCGCCGCCCATCCGGCCGGCCGCCCGCATCCCCTTGATCACGCGCGAAGGGAACGACGAGGCGCCGATCGAGCCGGGCGCACGATGGAACATCGAGCCGTGTGTCGCCGCCCCGCCCGCGAAATGATGGCGTTTGACGACCCCCTGGAACCCTTTGCCGCGTCCGGTCCCGATCACGTCCACCCGCTCGCCGCTGGCGAAGATCGAGACGAGCACCTGGTCGCCGGCCTTGAGCGCCTCGCTGCCCGGCTGGAGCCTGATCTCACGACGGACCCGGGTCGGCGGCACGTTGGCTTTCTTGTAGTGCCCGCCGAGCGCCTTCGTGACTTTCGCCGGTTTGTCCTCGACCAGTCCGAGCTGCACGGATTCGTAGCCGTCGGTGGGCGCCGTCTTCGCCTGCACGACGACGCACGGACCGGCCTTGATGACCGTCGCCGGGTGGACGGTGCCGTCACCGTCGAAGATCTGGGTCATGCCGACTTTCTTACCGATGATTCCTGTGACCATCTGACACTCCAGGGATTCGGGCCCTAATCCCTACTTGTGTTCCTTGCCGAACGCCTTGATCTCCACATCCACCCCGGCCGGCAGGTCGAGCTTCATCAGGGCATCCACCGTCTGCGGCGTCGGCTCGAAGATGTCGATCAGCCGCTTGTGGGTGCGAATCTCGAACTGCTCGCGCGACTTCTTGTCGACGTGCGGCGAACGCAGGACGGTCCACTTGTTCTTCGCCGTCGGCAGCGGAATCGGCCCCGCCAGTCGCGCGCCGGTGCGCTTCGCCGTCTCGACGATTTCGCTCGTCGACTGATCGAGCACGCGGTAGTCGTAGGCCTTGAGGCGGATGCGAATCTTGTCACTGAAGGTCGTTGCCATGTATGCGTCCTGTCATTTCCCCTGGTTCCGCGCGACCACTTCCTCACTCACGCTCGGCGGCGCCTGCTCGTAGCGGTCGAAATGCATCGAGTAGGTCGCGCGTCCCTGCGTGCGCGACCGCAGATCGGTCGCGTAGCCGAACATCTCCGACAGCGGCACCTTCGCCTGGATGATCTGCGTGCCGCCGCGGTCTTCCTGCGACTGGATCTGGCCACGCCGGCTGGACAGGTTGCCCATGACGTCGCCCATGTGTTCCTTCGGCACGACGACCTCGACGCGCATCACCGGCTCGAGCAGCACCGGCCTGGCTCGCTTGGCTGCGTCCTGGAACGCCATTGAGCCGGCGATCTTGAACGCCATCTCCGACGAGTCGACGTCGTGGTACGAGCCGTCGTACAACTCGATCCGCACGTCGTCGATCGGATAGCCCGCGAGAACGCCCCGGGTGAGCGCTTCCTTGATGCCCTCGTCGATCGGCTTGATGAATTCCTTGGGGATCGAGCCGCCGACGACCTCGTTCTCGAAGACGTAGCCCGTGCCCGGCTCGCCCGGGAACAGATGAATCTTCGCGTGGCCGTACTGCCCGCGGCCGCCGGTCTGTTTGACGTACCGGCCGTCGCCGTCCGCCGCGCGCGTCAGCGTTTCCTTGTAGGCCACCTGCGGCTTGCCGACGGTCGCCTCGACGTTGAACTCGCGCTTCAGCCGGTCGACGATGATCTCGAGGTGAAGCTCGCCCATGCCCGCGATGATCACCTGCCCCGTTTGCGGATCGGTCTGCACGCGGAAGGTCGGATCCTCGGCCATCAGCTTCTGCAGCCCCAGCCCGAGCTTCTCCTGATCGACCTTGGTTTTCGGCTCGATCGCGAGCGAGATGACCGGCTTGGGGAAGTCCATCGACTCGAGCACGATCGGGTGTTTCTCGTCGCACAGGGTGTCGCCCGTCGACACGCTCTTGAGCCCGACCGCGGCGGCGATGTCGCCGGCGTAGACCTCCTTGATATCCTCACGCTTGTTGGCGTGCATCTTCAGGAGGCGCCCGATGCGCTCGGTGCGCTGCTTGGTGGCGTTGTAGACGCTCCCGCCGGCGGTCAGGACGCCCGAGTACACGCGAAAGAAGGTCAGCTGGCCGACGAACGGGTCGGTCATGATCTTGAACGCGAGTGCGGCGAACGGGGCGTTGTCCGCCGCGGGACGCTCGATCAGCACCGCGCCGGGATTCTCCGGGTCGACCTTCTTGTCCGGATCGATGCCGGTGATCGAGGGCACGTCCTCAGGCGAGGGAAGGAAATCGACGACGGCGTCGAGCATGGGCTGCACACCCTTGTTCTTGAACGCCGAGCCGCAGATGACCGGGACGAAGGCCGATTCGCCGGCGGTGTGCACTGAGCTGAGCACGCGCTTGCGGATTGCGGCCTTGACCTCGGCTTCCGTGGGCTCTTCGCCGCGGAGGTACTTCTCGAGGATGCGGTCGTCGGCCTCGCTGACCTTCTCGATCAGCTGTTCGCGGAAATGCTTCACGTCGTCCATCATGTCGGCGGGGATCTCGCCGACCACGTAATCCGCGCCCATGGTTTCGTCTTTGTAGGTGATCGACTTCATCTGGATGAGGTCGACCACGCCGACGAACTTGTCTTCGGCGCCGATCGGCAGCTGGATCGCGACCGGGTTGCCCTCGAGCTTCGAGATGATCTGGTCGAAGGTCCGCCTGAAGTCGGCGCCGATGCGGTCCATCTTGTTGACGAAGCAGATGCGGGGCACACGGTACTTGTCCGCCTGCCGCCAGACCGTTTCCGACTGAGGCTCGACGCCGGCGACCGAGTCGAACACCGCGACGGCGCCGTCCAGCACCCGCAGCGAACGCTCCACTTCGGCGGTGAAATCGACGTGGCCCGGCGTGTCGATGATGTTGATGCGGTGATCGCGCCAGAAGCAGGTCGTCGCGGCGGACGTGATCGTGATGCCGCGCTCCTGTTCCTGCTCCATCCAGTCCATGACGGCGGTGCCTTCGTGCACCTCGCCGATTTTGTACGTAATTCCGGTGTAGAACAGGATCCGTTCCGTCGTGGTGGTTTTCCCGGCATCAATGTGCGCCATGATGCCGATATTCCGCGTCTTCGCAAGGGGTGACTGCCTGGGCATCAATGAAACTCTGGCGTCTGGTACTTGAATAATCTGGTCATCGAGTAATTGAATGGAACTCATTGAGCAATCCAATGACCCGGTTACGCGATCACCCGATCACCAAATGCTTCTACCATCGATAATGGGCGAAGGCCTTGTTGGCTTCGGCCATCCGGTGCGTGTCTTCGCGCTTCTTGACGGCCCCCCCGCGCAGGTTCGCGGCGTCGAGCAGCTCGCTCGCCAGCTTCTCCTGCATCGTCTTGCCGTCGCCGCGCGCCGTGGCGTAGCCGACAATCCAGCGGATGCTCAGCGACAGCCGGCGGTTCGGGTTCACTTCGACCGGCACCTGGTAGTTGGAGCCGCCCACTCGCCGTGATTTCACTTCCAGGCTCGGCTTCACGTTGTCGATGGCCTTCTTGAAGACCTTCAACGGATCGTCGCCGCTCTTCTCTTTGATGATGTCGAAGCTCTTGTAGAGGATGCGTTCAGCGGTGCTCCGCTTCCCGCCGCTCATCACGCAGTTGATGAACTTGGTGACCAGCGTGCTCTGATAGAGCGGATCGGCCGCGATATCGCGCTTCGGAATTTCTCGTCGTCTCGGCATGACTAGTCCCTAATCCCCAATCCCTAATCCCTAGGCCTTTTTCGGCCGCTTGGCCCCGTACTTCGAACGCCCCTGCATGCGCCCCTGGACGCCGACGGCGTCGAGCGTGCCGCGCACCACGTGATACCGCACGCCCGGCAGATCCTTGACGCGGCCGCCGCGAATCAGCACGAGCGAATGCTCCTGCAGGTTGTGGCCGACGCCAGGAATGTAGGTCGTCACCTCGATGCCGTTGGTGAGCCGCACGCGCGCGACCTTGCGAAGGGCCGAATTCGGCTTCTTGGGCGTCTGCGTGAAGACGCGCACGCAGACGCCTCGCTTCTGCGGGCTGTTCTGCAATGCGGGACTCTTGGTCTTGGTGATGATCTTCTTGCGTCCGGCACGCACGAGCTGGCTGATAGTCGGCATCTCTTCGCTTCTCGTCAGTCTGAAATGCGAAGTTCGAGCGCGAAGTCACACTTCAGGACTTCAGACCTCAACTCCACACTTCAAACGCGTTCGCGCCGCCGAAGGTGGCGGTTGGCGTTTGTCGTTCCAGGCCTAAAAGCCAAAACGGCTTGGTGCCTGAAAACCTTCTGACCCTATGCTCGTAAATAAGTCGCGACGGACTACCTTGCCCAAGCGACGAACTTGCCCAAGCAGGTGCTCGGGGCTCTTTCTGCGGATCCGATGCTAGATAGGGTGTCCTAGCCCGGACAGAACCTTACGAATATAGCACGGTGCCTCATGGGTCGCAACCGCCTGGGTCGCGGGCTCTCAACACAGATGATTACCTGCGCTCGCCGGCGGTTCCTTGCTATAGTGCTCGACCGGCAGGCCGGCGTGCGGCCGGCGGTTTTCTTTCCATTTGAGGTGCACATGACGCGTTCCAGGTACGGCATCGCGGCGCTCGGAGTCGTCGCTGTCATCGGTGTCACGATGTCCGGTTCGATGGTGGCCGCGCAAGCCCCGGCAGGCGGACAAGCCCCGGCGGGCGGCGGGCAGCGGGCGGCCGGTCCTCCCCCGGCACCACCCAAGAACTTGCAGGTGCTCCCCAAGGACATGCCGGCCGCGCAGGTCCTGCCGATCATGCGGAACTTCGCTGCCGCGCTGGGAGTGCAGTGCGGGTACTGCCACAACTGGGAAGGCCCTGGCAACGCCGCCAACGACATGGCGTCGGACGCAAAGGCGCCGAAGCTGGTTGCTCGCGTCATGATGCAGATGGTCGGCGACATCAATCAGAAGCTGGCCGCCAACATCAAGAAACCCGCCGACCAACTGACACAAGTCGGTTGTATGACCTGCCATCGCGGCGAAGCCATCCCGAAGCTCCCCCCGCCGGCCGCAGCACCCGCACGCGGCGCGGGTCCCGCCACTGGCGCCCCGGGTGGCGCGGCAGGCGGCGCCGCTCCCCCGGCTGGCCGCCAATAAGGAGCCCGAGGGACCAGCCAGCCACGACAGCACGAGAGCACGAAATTGCGGGTTTGTTTCGTGTTTTCGTGCCGTCGTGGCCAACGTCGCCGGAAGAGAACGAAACCGCTCAAGTCGTGAAGATCAGGCTGCAGCAGGTGACGGCGCCTTCCGCTTTCGCCAGCTCGGTGATGTCCACGTCCGTCACCTGCAGGCCGCGCGTCTGGAGTCGCGCGCGGGTCCGCGGAAACCCTGTCGGGTAAATCAGCGCCTCGCCGACGCGCACCGCGTTCGCACCGTTCGGCTCGGCAGGGTGCACCTCGAGCAGGCGGAACGGTCGAAAGTGGTCCGCGGGCACCCACTCGGGGTTGATCAGCAGCGTGTCGTCCGCGATGGCTGTCACCGCGGATTTCAAGTGCAGACAACCGCGGACCGGCACCATGTGCACGGCATACCCGAATGGCGCCAGATGCCGGCCCATCTGGGCAATGCCCGCCGCGTTCGTGCGTGGCGATGCGCCAACGAACACCCGCCTGCCGGCCGTCAACACGTCACCGCCGTCGACCGTCCCCGGCGGCTCGATGTGTACCAGCGAACGATAGCCGGCCAGCGCCTCGGCGACCGCGGCGGTTTCCCCGCGCCGGGATTCGGCGCCCGGCCGCGCGATAATCGCCAGCTCGCCGAAGACGATCGCGATGTCCTCGATGAACACCGAGTCGGGCATCCCGTGATCGGCGGCGAGGCGGACCAGGGCACAGCCCGCGTTCTTCAACAACTGCTCGTACGTCTCGTGCTGACGGCGCGCCGCTGCCAGGTCGATCGGCACGCGCGCCAGATGCGTCAGTTCGCACCGCTCGAACTCCGGACTGACCTCTCGCGTGATCGCGATGCGCATCTGGTGTCCCGAAAACCCTGCCGGCACTACAGCCTGTGAAAGCGTTTCTCAAACGCCGTCGACGAGAATCGTGTCGCTGATCGCCGCGCTCTGACGGATCGCTTTCGGCTCCTGGTACTCCGCCGAGGACCACCACGCGCTGGCGCGCTCGTAGCTCGGGAACTCGAGAATCACGACGCGCCTGGGCGTGACCGTTCCCTCGAGCGCCTCGGCTTTTCCGCCGCGCACGAGATACTTCCCGCCGTACTGCTCCACCGTCGCGCCCGCGGCTTTCGCGTACTCCGGGTAGCGCGCCGGATCGGTGACGTCGATGTTCAAGACGATATATGCGGCCATTGTCTCCTCGCCAGAATGTGTCTGTCTTTTATCACGAAGCCGCGACGGTCGCGACGCGTCTGGATTCCTTCGATCACCGTGTTTTTCGTGACGAAGAGCCGCGTCACAGCACGCGCATGACGTCCGAGAGCGTGATGATGAAGGTCTTGTCGCTCTTGAAGTCGCGCACCAGCACCGCCGGGCTCTGCGGCGTGATCATCGTCGCCAGCAGGTCGACGGCCGTCGAGATGTCGACGAAGGGAAACGCCGGCTGCATGATCGACTCGATCGGCTGTCCCTTGATCTTCGGATCGCGCACCAGCTCGGCGTACAAGTGCGTCTCGTTGAGCGAGCCGATCAGGCGCTGGTCGTGCGTGATCGAGATCTGCGAGAAGTCGTTCTCGCTCATCACGCGCAGGGCGTGCTCGACCGGTTCGTTGCATTCCACCGAGAAGAGTTCGCCCGACAATCCGGCCGCGACGAGATCGCGCGCGATCATTCCGGTCTTTTCGAGATACCCCTTCTCGCGCATCCAGTCGTCGTTGAACATCTTTCCCAGATACCTGGAGCCGTGATCGTGAAAAATCACCACGACGAGGTCGTCTTTCGTGAAGTGATCCTTGAGCTGCAGCACGCCGGCCATCGCCGAGCCCGCGGAATTGCCCGCGAAGATGCCTTCCTCGCGCGCAATCCGCCGCGTCATCGCCGCCGCATCTTTGTCGGTGACCTTCTCGAAGTGATCGATGATGTCGAAGGCGACGTTCTTCGGCAGGAAGTCCTCGCCGATCCCTTCGGTCACGTAGGGGTAGATCTCGTGTTTGTCGAAAATCCCTGTTTCCTTGTACTTCTTGAACACTGACCCGTAGGTGTCGATCCCCCAGACTTTGATCCGGGGATTCTGCTCCTTCAGATACCGCCCGGCGCCGCTGATCGTGCCGCCGGTCCCGACGCCGACGACCAGATGCGTCACGCGACCGCCGGTCTGTTCCCAGATTTCAGGGCCGGTCGTTTCGTAGTGCGCGGCAGTGTTCGACAGGTTGTCGTACTGGTTCGCTTTCCACGAGCCCGGGATCTCCTGCGCCAGCCGGGTCGACACCGAGTAGTACGACCGTTCGTCCGCGGGGTCGACGTTGGTCGGGCAGATGACGACCTCGGCGCCGAACGCCTTCAGCGCGTCGATCTTCTCTTTCGACTGCTTGTCGGTGGTGGTGAAGACGCAGCGGTAGCCGCGCACCGCGGCGACGATGGCCAGACCCATCCCGGTATTGCCCGACGTGCCCTCGACGATGGTGCCGCCCGGCTTCAGCAGGCCCGCGCGCTCGGCATCGTCGATCATCTTGACGGCGATGCGGTCCTTGATCGAGTTGCCGGGGTTGAACGTCTCGACCTTCACCAGGACGTCCGCCTTCACGACGCCCCGCGTAATCCGGTTGATCCGTACCATCGGCGTCAGCCCGACGGTGTCCAGAATGTTGTCGCTGATCCTCATCACAGGGTCAGTGTAACCGCCTCCGGCTCGCGCGGTCCGCTGGAGCGGCCCGCGACGCGGGTCCCTGGCCGAAACTTTTCACCACGCCACGCCGGCTGTGGTTACACTGTAGCGATGCGACGCCGGCTTTTCCTGGTTGGTGCTTTCGTCACGATGACTGCCGGCGGGCTCTGGCTGAGCCCGCGCGCCCATGTCGCCGCGCAGTCGCTGCCCGCCAGCATCAGCGATCGGGACTTCTGGCAGATGGTCGTCGGCTTTTCCGAGCCGGGGGGCTACTTCCGTTCCGACAACCTGATTTCGAACGAAATGGCGTTCCAGCACGTCATCCCGGAACTCCAGAAGACGGCGAATCCTGGCGCCTACGTCGGCGTCGGCCCGGATCAGAATTTCACCTACATCACGGCCCTCAGGCCGAAGATGGCCTTCATCGTCGACATCCGGCGTCAGAACATGCTGCTCCAGTTGATGTACAAGGCGCTCGTGGAGCTGTCGACCGACCGGGTGGACTTTCTCTCGCGTCTGTTCTCGAGGCCGCGCCCCGCGGGCGCCGGACCGGCCTCGTCGCTCCAGGCACTGTTCGACGCCTTCGAAACCGTCAACGGCGACGAGATGCTCGTCCAGAAGAATCTGAAGGCGGTGTTCGATCACCTCGAGCACACCCACGGATTCCCGCTGACCGAGGAAGACGAGAACGCCATCAAGTTCGTGTACACCTCGTTTTATCTGGGCGGGCCGGATATCCGGTACTCGTTTCCCCGCAGCGATTTCGGCGGTCCACAGTGGTTCCCCACCTATGCGGAGCTGATGGTGCAGACCGACCTGAGCGGCGAGAACCACAGTTACATCGCGACGGAGAAGAACTTCACCACGCTTCAGGAGTACGAAAAGAACAACCTGATCGTGCCGCTGGTGGGCGACTTCGCCGGCGACCACGCGCTGCGCGCCGTCGGCCGGTATCTGAAGGATCACGATGCGACCGTGACGACGTTCTACACGTCGAACGTCGAGCAGTATCTCTTTCAGGGCGACGGGTGGAAGAA
>Ga0068858_100001249_pt1 | contig 26288 bp, 24 predicted proteins | sample KBSSwiS12_FD_66589 | JGI IMG/M metagenome (GOLD analysis project Ga0068858, IMG submission 66589) | Switchgrass rhizosphere microbial communities from Kellogg Biological Station, Michigan, USA - KBS Switchgrass S1-2 | ecosystem: Host-associated > Plants > Roots > Rhizosphere > Soil ... | reverse complement strand
AGCTGAGAGAAAGTCCTTGGCGATGCTCTGCATGTAGCGCGGCCAGAACACCTTTTCGAAGCTCCAGCGCGTGCCAATTTCGCTCAGCCTGTCGGCTGACCATTCCGGATCGATCTCGAGGCATTTTGTCCAGTGCTCGCGCGCAAGTTGGAGATCTCCCAGTTCGGCGTAGACCGCGACGTACTTTTGCCGATTTTCTACGATACCCGGATTCGGGTGAAGCTTGAGAACCTCGAGCGCCTCCCCCGGTACATCCCTCTGCGGTGGAAGTCGTAGAAAAGTGTAGAGTTGAAGCAAGCCCCAGCACAAAGGTCAGAACGAACGCCAACGCGCACTTTTGCCAATTCGAACGGCCATGGTCTCCTCCTCAACAATTATCAGGTCGCGCTAAGGTTAGACAGCCCCGACACCGCGACCGGTTTGCGGCGAGACACAACCCTGTTGCGCAAATGCCATAATCGAGGTTGCGGAGGCAGCATCGCAATTGAAGCTGCGGCAAACATTGATCCGACGCACAGAAAAAGCGTGATTCGTATCACGCTTTCGAGGACGGTTCGGGTTCGTGCCGGCTTGCTTCGGGACTCTCGGCCTGTCTAACTATTGATAATGCGGTCGAGTGGCTGGTGTGGAGGAATTTCGACAGTACATATTTGGCCCGAACCGACACGTCCAAACACGCAGGTCGTCATGTGCGTGCAGCGACACCATTGCAATTTTCCGCGGTCTTTTTCACAAGAAAGTCGTCTCTCAATCCATAAAGCAAAAGCCGCTCGCGACCGTCGAGTCGACGACCTTTCTTTACGAAGATAGCTGAAAAAAACCTCGAAGGCAGGCGGCCTGGCGGATTTGGTTGCTTAATCTTGCCTGCCTCGCTCGCGTCAGGGCAGCTTATAGTCGAACCGCTGAGTGCAGTGGAAGGCGCCTTGAGTGGGCGTGCCCCAGCATTTCCATGGTCCGCTACCAGTGATGCCCTTGTATTTTCCGGTCCCGCCAGCAATGTGATTGGTGCCCTGTTCCGCATTTCCATCCCAGTCCGTCAATATGCGGTCGCCATCGGCATCACCAAAAGCGCAATACCCCTTGTTCATCGAACCATTCTCTGAGCCCAGGAAGGTGAAAACACAAACGGCGGGGCCGTTATGCAACGGGCCTGAACCTTTGTCGTTGAAATTCACTCCGACCACGCTCCCATGCCCTACGGAGCGCTTGTCTGAAACTTCGAACACCTCTGGGGTAAGTTTCCAGCCCGTGTGAATATTGATGCTCCCTGACTTGGGCAGATCCTGGGCCGCACACGGCGGCACAACGACAAGCGCCGTTGAAAAAACCGCCAGGAAAAGCATTGTGTTAGTCCTTTTCATACATCCTCCCGTCATATCATATGAGTATCGGTCCCCTGAACTAATGCTTCGGATGCGCCTGCTCCAGCGCTAACCAGTAGCCCCACTTGTCATTGCAAACCAGTCCTGTGCCAGGACGCAGCGGAGTCCGAACACATGGTCAATTGAGCGCTCTTCTCAATTACAGATAGGTTACAAATTGGAATGTTGGCAGCTATGACTAAACCCTCTACAGGTATAACAACGGGACGGTAGAGGTCTCAAAATAAATCGATTACCTGCCGCAGTCCAACATTCCTTAGGGGAGTTCAAAATGAAAAGCAGATTTAAAAAGGGATATCTAGTTGTCGCGGGTGTGTTTCTCGTCGCCCCGGCGTATGCCGCCGACAACTGCACCGGCTATGACATGATCGTAACTACCAGCGCAGATACGCGGGATCTCGGGAACGGGATGACCCTAACTACTTTTCAAGGGGAAAGTATGTTGAGTAAGTATCCCCCGGCAAAGCCGGGGGCTTTAAGTTGTGAGCCGCTCAAAGCGGCTAGGCGGGGTCGCTAACGCGGCCCCAATTCTCTCTTGGGCCACCTTGACGGTGGCTGCTCAGCGCCACAGGTTCATCTGGTCCAGTCGCTTGTCTTCATGCTCCTGGTTCCGGATGTATTCCCGGATCAACGCTTCGTCCCGGCCCACCGTCGAAACAAAGTAGCCTCTCGCCCAAAAGTGCTGCCCGACAAAATTCCTCTTGCGCTCCCCGTACACTCGAGCCAGGTGGATCGCACTCTTTCCCTTGATATACCCAACCACCTGCGACACCGCATACTTCGGCGGTATCGCAATCATCATGTGCACATGATCGGACATCAAATGCCCTTCCTCGATCCGGCTCTCCTTCTGCGCAGCCAGTCTGCGTAACACTTCCCCAGCGGCTGCCTCAATTGCTCGTACAGCGTTTTTCTGCGCCACTTCGGAATGAATACCACATGGTATTTGCACTCCCACTTCGTGTGGCTTAGGCTTCCTGTCTCGTCCATCGTGAAATTCCCTTTCGTGTGCTTGGCGGCTCACGTTCGGGAGTTTCCTCGATGGACTCCACTATCTGTCAAACTTCTACTGCCTCCCCGGCATAGCCGGGGGGTCTCCTTACTGACTAGAGTCGCTGGCGTTCAGGATCTTCCGGCGGCAATCAGATTCACGATCCGGACGAAATCCGCGACGCCCAGCGTCTCCCCCCGGGCGACAGGATCGATTTGCAGGCGTTCGAAATCCGACACCGCCATTTTTCCCTTCAGGGTGTTGCGCAATGTCTTGCGGCGTTGACCGAACGCAAGCATCACCACGTCGGCGAACAAGGCCTCGTCACTGGCGACGTGGGGCAATGTCCCGTACGGAATCATCCGCACGACCGACGACCAGACTTTGGGGGCAGGGCGGAACGCCGATGGCGGGACATCGAACAATGATTCGATGCTCCAGCGATATTGCAGCATGACCGACAACCGGCCGTAGGCAGCAGTGCCCGGGTTCGCCCACATCCTGTCGACTACTTCGCGCTGAAGCATGAAGTGCGCGTCTTGAACGGCGCTGGCATGGTCGGTCAAATGAAACAGAATGGCAGTGGATATGTTGTAGGGCAGGTTTCCGACCACGCGCAGGTCGCGCCCGGCCGCCGCGAAATCGAATTTGAGCGCATCGCCCTCATGAATGGACAATCTGTTCGCCGGATGGCGTTCGCGCAAATCTTCCACGATATCGCGGTCGATTTCGATTACGTGGAGATGCTCGAGGCGCTGCAGCAGGGGCAAGGTCAATGCACCGAGACCCGGTCCGATCTCGATGAACCGGTCACTGGGTCGCGGGCGGATGGCCGCCATCATCTGTTCGACGACCCCCTGGTCCTCGAGGAAATGCTGCCCAAACCGCTTGCGAGGAGCACGCATTTTGGTCAACCCGCAATCGCTTCGGCGGCAAACACCATGCGCTGCATGTTACGCGGGCACATGCGCGCGCTGCGAACCGGTCTCGTAGACGACACGATGTGGCGATTAGTTCGGCGGATGCGCGCTAACGTGCCCGCGCTAAGTGACAGACGCGGGCGTTATCGCTCTTCCAGCCGCAATTCGACGTAGGCGCGGTCACGTTGTTGGCGTACCCATTCCTGGTAGGCTTCATCCGCCTTGCGCGCACGGATCGACTGCCGTGCAAGCACGCGCTGGCGTTCCTTCGACATATCTTCGCTGCGCCGCTCCAGTACCTGGATAAGGTGCCAACCGAATGGCGACTGCACGGGATCACTGACTTGTCCCGGTTCAAGCGCATTCATCGCGCGCTCGAATTCAGGCACGGTGTCTCCGGGGGACAGCCATCCCAGATCACCCCCGCGCGAAGCACTCGCATCCTCGGACTGCAGACGCGCCAGTTCGGCGAAACTGGTCTCGTTCTCGATGCGTTCCTTGAGATTCGTCAGGCGCTGTTTCGCTTCGGCTTCGGATACCACTTCGTTGAGCCTGATCAGGATATGCCGCGCATGCGTCTGCTGAATGATCACGGGCGATTCGTTGCCGCGCTTGTCCGTGAGCTTGATGATATGAAATCCATTGGCGCTGCGCAGCACCGGGCTGACTTCCCCGACTTTCAGACTTTTGACGGAATCGACGAATATCTGCGGCAGACGCGACGTCGAGCGCCATCCCAGTGGACCGCCATCAAGTGCGTTCTGGGCATCCGACACGCCTGCGGATACCTGCCGGAAATCCGCACCTCCTTTGATCTGATCAAGCGCTTTCTCCGCGATGATTCGCTTGGACTGGATCTGCTCGGGGCTGGCCTGCTCGGGCACCAGAATCAGAATGTGGGAAAGGTTGTACTCGTCGTCCTTGCCCCCCTGGCTCACCTGGTTTTTCAGATAGTTGTCTATTTCGGCATCGGTAATGAGAATCTTGCTGTCTACCTCGCGCTCCTTCAAGCGGGCAATCAGAATCTCGTTGCGTAATTCTTCCCTAAAGCGATTGAAGTCGATGCCCTCCGCTTCCAGCATCTTGCGGAATGCCTCGGCCGATAGCTTGTTTTCCTGCGCGATGCGCTCGATCGAGCGTTGCAACTGGGTATCGTCGACTCGCAATCCCGTTTCCTTGGCGCTTTGCGCCAGCACCCTGGCAGTGACCAGCCGATCGAGCAGTTGACGCTCCAGGACGTCATGGGCCGGAAGAGGTGTGCCTTGTCGCTTGAGTTGCTGCGATGCGACTTTCACCTGTTCGTCAAGATCAAGCCGGGTGACGACCTCGCTATTGACCACCGCCACGACCCGGTCCAGCGCGATATTCTCATTTTTCTTTCTATCGTCCTGCGCCGCAACGGCCGGAAGCGCGACGCATACGATCAGTGCGAGGGGAAGAAGGGGATGAATTCGCATATTCCAAACGATTCCAGAAGTATGTATCCGCGCGAGGCCAGCACTACAGCATCCCTGGCGATGCGCATCAAAAAGAGGGAAAGGGATTGAAGTCCCCGGTCCGTCGCTCGTTCGTTTTGTCATAGCCGGTGATATTCTGCCTGAGCAGTTCCAGCGGGCTCGATCCAATCCTCGAGAGCCCCGTCAGCTCCAACTGGAAGAACATCGCGTTGACGTATTCCTGGGTCGCGCTGACAAACCGGTGCAGGACGACCCGCGCCGCCCAACAACCTGCATTGTACTCGACGCCTAACAACCCCTCGAGGAGTTGGCTGTCCAGCAAAGTGTAGTTGTAGCGCGCCAATCCGGTCCAGCGGCCGCCGAGGGGCCATTGAGCGGACACATCGATCTGCTTCAAAGATTCGCGGGTGAAGCGGTAGCCGAAGTTCGCTACTTTGCCGAACTCAGGTTGATAACGCAGCGCCACATTGCTGCGCTCCACCTGATTACTGCGGGTGCTGTATTGCAACCCCAGGTCCGTAAACCACTGTTTGGTGATCTGGCCCGTTGCTGCCGCGAGCGTATCGGTATTTTGGGCATTGGGCTGGCCAGGAGTAAGCGAGACTTCCTGTGGCCTGAAATAGTAGCGCTGACCCAGCGTAAATCGAAGCTGTTCGTCGCCTGTATTCGGATCGATCAGGCGGCTGGTAACTGCCGCCGTCAATTGGTTGGCGTCGTTGATGCGGTCGCCGCCAGTAAATTGATTCTCGGTGAAAATCTGTGCGAGGTTGAAATCGGCCAGTGCCGTGTCGAAATTCGGCAACTGGTCTTGCTGGCGGAATGGAATGTAAACATAGTAGAGTCGCGGCTCCAGGGTCTGCAAGAAAGCTCGTCCCCAAAGTTTGGTCTCCCGCTCGAATGTCAGCGCGCTATCCAGGCTGTAAATCGGCAGGTTCCTGGACTCACCGGGCAGATTGGCCTCGTCGAACGCATAATTCGTGGAATGGAAACCCACCTTGGGCGTTATATAGAAAAAGGAAGTCTGAAATGGCGCGCTCACCCACGGGTAAACAATTTCCCGTGTTGCGTTGAGCAAAGTCGGATGGGAAAATTCGACGTACTCGCCCTGCAATCCGAAATCGAGATAAGCGTCGGTCTGTCGATTCATGTTCAATGTGATTTGCGGCACCCGTGCATAGGGTGGAACCACGGGTGCCAAAGGGTCCTGCAACGTCTGGTAGTGCTGGACGCGGGTATTGACGTTCCACCAGCCTCCGTCGTAAAACAGGTCTCCCTCCCGGTTCAGGTAGGTTTGCGATGTAGCCGCGATCTGATCGCTCAGGTCCGTGAAGTAAGCGTCGTCTGAGACACCTTGCAGGTCAAACGAGCCGGAAAAGCCGTTGCCGAACCCCTGCTGGTGCTGCCACAAATAGGCATAGCGCGACTCGCCCTTTATCCGGTCGTCCGGCAGGTATTCGGCACGCACCTCGCCCCTCATTGCAGGCTCCAGGTAGCGCGCATCCGTGCCCAAAAGCAAACCGCGCTTGGTCATCACGCGCGGCGCGATCGTCGCGTCGTAATTCGGCGCTATGTTCCAGTAGAACGGCTGGGTGTATTCCAGTCCGCTTCGCCCGGTCGTGCCGATGGTAGGCGCAAGCAGCCCGCTCTTGCGGCGACCGCTTAGCGAGAAGTCAAGGTAGGGTGAATATAGAATCGGGACACCTTTGAACACGACCGTGGCGTTGTGGGCGATTCCCAGATCACGCATGCGGTCGAGGTTCAACCGGTCTATGCGCATGAACCAGTCGTCGTCGCCCACGTCGCAATTGGTATAGGTCGCCTTGTCGATCGTATAGTGGTCGGAATCCTCGGCAACCAGCTTTCTCGCCACTCCACGCGCGTGGAATCGGGACATACTGTATTCAGGGTCGTCCACATATCCGCTATCGCTGTTCAAGTCGTAATACAGCCGACTGCCCGTAATGACATCGCCCTCCTTTTCAAAACGAACATGGCCGGTTGCAGTGATCTGCTCATCCGGGTACGTCAGGTGCAATTTGTCGCCGAACACTGCAGCACCGCGCTTGCGAAGCCGCACACTGCCCGTGGCCTCCAACTCCTGGCCCTCATGACCCTCGATGTTGTCGGCATCGAGGAATAGGGAGGAAGGTTCGCCGCGCCCGAGTGAATAAGGAATGAGTTCCGGCTGCATCTGAAGTTTCAGACCGGATTCTTCGGCGCGTGCGGTTGGCCCGACATGCAAGATCAACGACAGGACTGCAATGACGAAACGGGAGCGATGCATGCGGGCCGTTGATCGAGACGAGATGCTAAAATCTCATAAATCATCCTTCAAGGCAACGAAGCAGCTTGGATCGTTACGCGCACATTCAGAACTGGCTCAAACGCCAGTTGCACGGACGGCCCTTCTCTCTCGCGCCGGCTTCGGCGGATGCCAGCTTCCGGCGCTACTTCCGAGTCACCCTGCCGGATGCCACGCTGATCCTGATGGACGCGCCGCCCGAACAGGAAGACTGCCGCCCCTTCGTTCACGTGGCTGGGCTCATGGCCGCCGCCGGCCTGAATGTTCCCGCCTTGCTCGCGCAGGATCTGGAACAGGGTTTTCTGTTGATGACGGACCTGGGATCGACGACTTACCTCGCCGCGCTCAATGACGACAATGCTGACAGATTGTTTCGCGATGCAACCGATGCGCTGATCCGCTGGCAACTCGCCAGCCGCGAAGACACGCTGCCGCCTTACGATGAGGCCCTGTTGCGACGCGAACTGGACTTGTTCCCCGAGTGGTATATCGGACGCCATCTCGGCATTGAACTCGGGGCTCAGCAACGGCAGTCACTGGAAACGGTGTTTGGGCTCATTGTTGCCAATAATCTGGCCCAGCCCAGGACCTACGTTCATCGGGATTACATGCCGCGCAACCTGATGGTGACCGTGCCCAATCCGGGCGTGCTCGATTTTCAGGATGCCGTATACGGACCGATCACATACGATGTTGCTTCGCTTTTCAAGGACGCTTTCATAAGCTGGGACGAACAGCGCGTGATCGATTGGACCATCCGTTATTGGGAACGGGCGCGTTCCGCGCAACTGCCGGTGGCCGGCGATTTCGGCGAGTTCTACCGCGATCTCGAATGGATGGGATTGCAGCGGCACCTGAAGGTGCTTGGCATCTTTGCGCGTATTTGCCACCGCGACGGCAAGCCTGCCTATGTAAAGGACACGCCGCGCTTCCTGGCCTATGTGCGCGCGGTGTCCGAGCGCTACGGGTCCTTGTCCCCTTTGCTGCGTTTGCTCGACCAGATCGCCGACCGCGCACCGGTGGGCGGCACCGCCTAGGCAGGGTGCTGCAAACTTCTGCTCCCGTTGCGATGATACTTGCCGCCGGCCGCGGCGAGCGCATGCGGCCGCTCACCGATCGCGTGCCCAAATCCATGCTTGAAGTCGGCGGCAAGCCGCTCATCTTCCGGCATCTCGAAAAACTTGCGAAAGCAGGTTTCCGCACTGTCGTCATCAATCATGCACATCTGGGTGAACAGATCGAATCCGCCGTCGGTGACGGTAGTCGATGGAATCTGACAATCAGATATTCACCTGAAGCGCAGCCACTCGAGACAGCAGGTGGCATCCGCAATGCGCTGCCGCTGCTGCACGAACATGTTTTCGCCGTCGTCAACGCCGACGTCTATAGCGACTTCGACTACGCGCGTCTGGACAAGGTAGTCCGGAAGATGAAACCTTCGGTGCTTGCGCATCTCGTGATGGTCGGCAATCCTGCGCATCACCCGGCAGGCGATTTTTCCCTGGAGGGCAATCTGGTGCGAGGCGGCACCACGGGCCTGCTTACCTTCAGCGGCATTGGAGCATATCGGGCAGCGCTGTTCGACCCGATCCAACCTGGGAGCAGGCACGCGCTGGCTCCTTTGCTCCGAAGCCAGATGGCCCTTGGCAAAATCAGCGGCGAATTGCATCGCGGCGAATGGGACGACATTGGCACACCGTCGCGCCTTTCCGAACTCGACACGCGGCTGCGGCTTGAGCAAGGCAGTAACGGGCGGGGCTAGAGCGGCAGTCGCCGGGCCGTATAATTCGAATACTACTCACACAATTTCCGCTCCATGATCGATCCAGCTCTCTATGCCCGTCGCCGCATTAAATTGGCCGAGAAGATGCAAGACGGCATTTCGATTGTACGCACTGCACCGGAACGACAGCGCAATCGTGATTCCTCTTTTCCTTATCGCTTCGACAGCTACTTCCACTACCTCACCGGTTTTCCGGAACCAGAGGCTGTGTTGGTGCTTGTCGCCGGTCCTCATCCAAAAAGCGTGCTGTTCTGTCGCGAAAAGGATATCGAGCGCGAGATCTGGGATGGCTTTCGCTTTGGCCCGCAACAGGCTCGCGAAACTTTCGGCTTCGACGAAACTCACGCGATCGCAAGCCTCGACGAGTTGTTGCCACAACAACTCGCCAATCAGCCCGCCATTTTCTGCGATGTCGGGGCTGATCCGGCCTGGGACAGCCAGGTCATCGGGTGGATCAACAAGGTACGTGCTCAAGTCAGATCGGGCGTGAGCGCGCCGAGCGAGATTCGCGACATCCGTCGTTTTCTCGATGATATGCGGCTCATCAAGGACGAGCATGAAATCTCCACGATGAGACAAGCGGCCGACATCTCTTCGCAAGCGCACCGCCGCGCGATGCGCACGGCGCGGCCGGGATTGCGCGAGTACGAACTCGAAGCCGAATTGATCCACGAATTTCGACGGCGGGGCGCACAAGCCCCCGCCTACACGCCCATCGTGGCTGGCGGCGCGAACGCCTGCGTGCTTCACTACGTGCAAAACGATTCCGTGCTTGGAGACGGCGATCTCGTGCTGATCGACGCGGGCTGCGAACTCGATGGCTATGCGTCGGACATTACCCGGACTTTTCCGGTCAGCGGACACTTCTCCGGACCTCAGCGCGACATCTACCAGCTCGTGCTGTCTGCACAAACGGCGGCAATCGCTCAGGTGAAGCCTGGCAACGAATGGGAGGCCCCGCACAATGCGGCGGTCAAGGTTCTGGCGCAGGGCATGGTGGATCTCGGGCTGTGCAAGGGCAGTGCGGACAGTGTCATCGAGTCCGGAGACTACCGGCGCTTCTACATGCACCGTACCGGGCATTGGCTGGGGATGGATGTCCACGATGCCGGCGACTACAAGCGAAAAGGCGCCTGGCTGAAACTTGAGACAGGCATGATGCTGACGGTCGAGCCTGGTTGCTACGTGCGACCGGCCGAAGGCGTGCCGGAACAATTCTGGAACATCGGCGTACGCATCGAGGATGATGCGCTGGTAACCGCCACCGGTTGCGAAATCATCACGGCCGCGGCTCCCAAAAGCATTGACGATATCGAATCGTTGATGCGCCGCTGAACGCCGCTCTCATGCACTCGCCCCGAGTCGCCACACCCGCCGGATACCTCATTTGAGCGTGCGCGCTTGCGACATCGTGATCGTCGGCGGCGGACCGATCGGCGCCGCGGTCGCGATTGCGCTGCAAAGCAGCGGCCTCGATCTGCTGGTGCTGGAAGCCCGGCCCGCAGGCTTGAGCCATGATGCGCGTACGTTGGCGATGTCCTATGGCAGCCGCCTGATACTCGAAAGGCTGGGTATTTGGCCGCGAATCGAACCCGTCACGCCCATTGAGTCCATTCACGTCTCGCAGCGCGGCGGTTTCGGCCGCACGCTGCTGAGTGCGGCCGATGCAGACTTGCCCGCCCTTGGCTATGTCGTGCGCTATTCCGCCTTGCAGCAGGCTTTTGCCAAAGTACTCGCGGCGGGGCGAGCCACCTTGGTAGCGGGCGCCGAAGTCACCGGCATGGCACCTGCGGCGGACGACGTGACCATTGATTTTCGCCTCGACAAAAATGCGCATTCTGTCGCGGCGCGATTGGTGATCATCGCGGACGGCGGCGCCAGTGCGGGGCTGCGCGTGGACACGACAGTCAAGATGCGGGATTACGGGCAGGAGGCCGTTATCGGCATCGTCGAGACCTCGCGACCGCATGTGAGGAGGGCTTACGAGCGTTTCACACCCGATGGCCCGATCGCATTGCTGCCGTTCGAAAACCGTTATGCGCTGGTGTGGACAGCAACGCCGGACATGGCAAACAAGCTGACGACTCTCCCGTCAGACGATTTTCTGCAAAAATTGCAGCAGCATTTCGGTGATCGTGCCGGACGCTTTACTTCCATCGCGGCGCGAGGCCGCTTTCCTTTGACGTTGCGCTATGCTCCCGATCCAGTGTCCCCGCGAGCCGTCATGCTGGGGAATGCTGCCCAGGCGTTGCACCCGATTGCCGGGCAAGGCTTCAATCTGGGGTTGCGCGACGCGTGGGAATTGGCTGAAACCTTACTGCTGCACGGACAGCCCGACCCAGGCTGTGATGCATGCATCTCGAAATATCGAGCCCGTCGCCGGCCGGACCGTCTTGGGGGCATCGCGCTAACTCATTCCCTGGTCAAGATTTTCTCCAACGATTTCGTGCCGCTGCGAGCCGCGCGCGGCGCCGCGTTATCGTTGCTCGAATTCATCCCGCCGGCCAAACGCGCATTCATGCAGCGCATGATTTTCGGCGCATCGCGATAACTGCGTAACGCGTTCTCCACCGCGCATCCTTTGCGCTAGAATGGCGGTCCACTTTTTTCGTCCCGCGCCGGAATGCAGATCGGTCCGCATATCCTCAGGAACAACCTGATCGTCGCACCGATGGCCGGGGTGACTGATCGGCCGTTTCGCCAATTGTGCAAGGCAATGGGCGCAGGCCTGGCGATTTCGGAGATGATTTCATCCAATTCGCAACTGTGGAATACGGCAAAATCGAGACGACGCGCGGATCATGTGGGCGAAGTTGACCCCATTTCCGTGCAGATTGCAGGCTCTGATCCAACGGCAATGGCAGATGCTGCACGCCACAATGCAGAGCTCGGCGCGCAGATCATCGACATAAACATGGGCTGCCCCGCAAAAAAGGTTTGCAACGTTGCGGCCGGATCGGCGCTGCTGCAGAACGAGCCGCTGGTTGGCCGTATTCTGGACGCCGTTGTCGCGGCGGTCGACATTCCGGTGACCCTGAAAATTCGCACCGGCTGGAATCCGCAGAACCGAAACGCCGTTCGGGTGGCGCAGATTGCGCAGTCCGCGGGAATCAAAGCTCTGTCGATCCACGGCCGCACGCGCGCCTGCGCCTTCATCGGCGACGTGGAATATGACACCATTGCCGAGGTCAAATCGCGTGTCGCCATTCCCGTTATCGCCAACGGCGACATCGATTCACCTGAAAAAGCGCGCGAGGTGCTGCGGCGCACTGGTGCCGATGCGTTGATGATTGGCCGCGCAGCGCAGGGACGACCATGGATCTTTCGTGAAATCCACCACTATCTGGCGACCGGCTGCTCGCTTCCCGCGCCATCGATCATCGAGATCCGCGAAGTGCTGATGCAGCATTTGCAGGATCTTTACGCGCTTTATGGAACGCAGGGTGGCGTGCGCGTCGCCCGCAAGCACATCGGCTGGTATGTGAGGGGGCTCCCCGGTGCTGCGGAATTCCGCCATACGATGAACACCCTGGAGACCACGCAACAGCAACTTGCCGCGGTGGAAACCTACCTTGCCGGCCTTGCAACTCATGGAGATCGCCTGACTTATATCGAGGAACTCGCGGCATGATCAACGACAACGAAATTGCCCGCTGCGTGCGCAAGGCGATGGATGGTTATTTCCGGGATCTGGAGGGCGAGCGTCCCTGTGCCATCTACGATATGGTGATGAATTCAGTGGAGAAGCCTCTGTTGGAAATCGTATTGCACCGTGTATCAGGAAACCAGACCCAGGCGGCGCAATTGCTGGGCGTGAACCGCAATACGTTGCGCAAGAAGATGAAGTATTACGGCATCAAGTAAACATCAGATGTCCGGACGTCATCCCGCCCGCTACCGACGGGCGGTTTATTTTTGAACCGCTGAGATGAGCAAGCGAATCGCCCTGATCAGTCTGTCCGACAAAACCGGCGCCGCGGAATTTGCGCGTGCCCTGAACGGTTTCGGCATGGACATCCTGTCGACGGGCGGAACCGCCAAACTGCTGCGCGAGGCGAACGTGCCGGTCGTAGAAATAGCGGACTACACCGGCTTCCCGGAAATGCTCGACGGCCGGGTGAAAACCCTGCACCCCAAGGTGCACGCGGGCATTCTTGCGCGCCGCGACTTGTCCGAGCATATGCAGACCCTGGCTGGCGCCGACATTCCGATGATCGACCTGGTGGTTGTCAATCTTTACCCGTTTGCACAGACCATCGCGCGGCCCGGATGCACTCTGGAGGAGGCCATAGAGAATATCGACATCGGCGGGCCGACCATGGTGCGTGCGGCCGCGAAAAACTGGCAGCATGTCGCGGTGGTCACGGATCCTTCCGACTATTCCAGTTTGCTTGCGGAAATGACGTCGGCGAATGGCGCGATCAGCGTCGAGACCCGCTACCGGTTGGCCAGGAAAGCCTTTTCGCATACGGCTGCTTACGACGGTGCGATAAGCAATTATTTGACCGCTACCGATATTAACGGCGCCGGCGTTGAGTTTCCGGAACAGATCAACATGAGTTTTGCAAGAATCCAGGAACTGCGCTACGGAGAAAATCCGCACCAGCAGGCGGCCTTCTATCGCGACTTGAAGCCGGTACCCGGAGCGCTCAGCAATTTTCGGCAATTGCAGGGGAAGGAGTTGTCGTATAACAACATCGCCGACGCCGATGCCGCTTGGGAATGCGTCAAGACCTTCGCCGAGCCGGCTTGCGTGATCGTCAAGCACGCCAATCCTTGCGGGGCCGCGATCGCAGCCAATACCAGCGCCGCGTATCGCCAGGCATTCGCAACCGACCCGACATCCGCATTTGGCGGCATCATTGCGTTCAATCAAGAAATCGATCTGGAAACGGCAGAAGCAGTCTCCCAGCAATTCGTCGAGGTTCTGATTGCACCGGGGGTTGCCGCTGATGCAGCCGCAGCACTGGCGAAGAAGACCAATGTGAGAGTTCTTCAGGTGCCCCTCGCGCATGATGCGAATCCCTATGACAGCAAACGCATCGGCGGCGGGCTGCTGGTGCAGACCCCGGACTCAATGAACGTCCGGGTTTCCGACCTGCGCATCGCGACGAAGAAACAACCAGCGCAAGAGCAACTCGCCGACCTTATGTTCGCTTGGCGGGTGGCGAAATTCGTCAAATCGAATGCGATCGTATTCTGCGGCAAGGGCGCGACGCTGGGTGTGGGCGCCGGACAGATGAGCCGCGTCGACAGCGCTCGCATCGCGACAATCAAGGCCGAGAACGCCGGATTGTCGCTCAAGGGTGCAGTGGTCGCTTCCGATGCTTTCTTCCCGTTCCGTGACGGAGTCGATGTGGTGGCCAACGCGGGAGCAACGGCGATCATTCAGCCGGGCGGCAGTGTGCGTGATGACGAAGTGATCGCCGCCGCCGACGAGCAAGGCCTCGTCATGGTCCTGACAGGGATCCGCCATTTCCGCCACTGAAATGATATTGTTGGAGCCCTTGCTCCACATCTCGCCCGTAACGTATTTATGAATCTCCTCGTGATCGGCAGTGGCGGCCGCGAGCACGCCATGGCCTGGCGGCTGGCGCAGTCGCCGCGCATCGGCCGGGTCTACGTAGCACCGGGAAATGCGGGGACCGCTCACGAAGACGGGTTGTTCAATGTTTCGCTTACAGCGATTCCGGATCTGGTCGACTTCGCCCTGAAAGAGGCCATTGCGCTGACCGTGGTCGGCCCGGAGGCACCCCTGTCCGCAGGCATCGTCGATGCATTTCGCGCCAAGGGACTCAAGATATTTGGGCCCACCCGTGCGGCGGCGCAACTGGAGGCGTCAAAAGATTTCGCCAAGGCATTCATGGTCAGGCACGGCATTCCAACCGCCGCGTACTCGTCTTTCACCGATGAGAAAGCGGCGCATGACTATGTCGCGCAGCACGGCGCGCCGATTGTAATCAAGGCCGACGGGCTGGCGGCCGGCAAGGGCGTAGTGGTTGCGATGACTCTCGAGCAAGCGCACGCGGCCATCGACATGATGCTGGTCGACAACAAAATGGGGGCGGCGGGCGCGCGTGTCGTCATCGAGGAATTCCTGGAAGGTGAGGAGGCAAGCTTCATCGTCATGGTCGATGGTAAGCATGTGTTGCCGCTTGCATCGAGCCAGGACCATAAGCGCCTTCTGGACGCAGACAAAGGCCCGAATACCGGAGGCATGGGAGCCTATTCGCCTGCGTCCGTGCTGACACCGGGCATTCACGCGCGCGTGATGCGTGAAGTCATTCAGCCGGTGATCCAGGGCATGGAAAGGGAGGGCAACCCTTACACTGGATTTCTCTATGCCGGTCTCATGATCAAGTCCGACGGCAGCACCAGGACGCTGGAATTCAATTGCCGCATGGGCGATCCGGAAACCCAGCCGATCATGATGCGGCTCAAAAGCGATCTGTTCACGATGATCGAGCACGCCGTGGACGGCACGCTGCACACGATCGATGCCGAATGGGACCGCCGTGTCGCCCTGGGCGCCGTCATGGCGGCCGCGGGTTATCCGGACGATCCGCGTACGGGCGACGAGATCACGGGCCTGCAACGCGATGGTGAGGATTTCCACGTCTTTCATGCCGGAACCTCGCTGCGGGACGGCAAAGTGCTTACCAATGGCGGGCGGGTGTTGTGCGTAACGGCGCTCGGCGACACTGTGCGCGTGGCGCAACGGCGGGTTTACGAAATCGCCGAGGGCATCCATTTCGCCGGAAGCCAGATGCGTCGCGATATCGGTTTTCGCGCCATCGGCGCAAAGAAAAGCACGCTATAGCGCAATGGACGGCACGTTGGTCAAGCAATACCTGACCGGGCTGCAGAATCGCATCGTCGGACGGCTCTCAACGCTGGACGGCAACGGGTTCCGCCGCGATGCATGGACCCGTCCGGAAGGCGGGGGCGGAGTGAGTTGCCTGATCGAGGAAGGCAAGTTGTTTGAACGCGGCGGCGTCAATTTTTCCCACGTGACCGGCAACGCGCTGCCGGCGTCAGCCACTGCCACGCGACCGGAGCTGTCCGGACGATCGTTCCAGGCCATGGGCGTATCCCTGGTACTGCATCCCCGCAACCCCTACGTGCCCACGGTGCACATGAATGTCCGCTTCCTGATGGCCGAACAAGACGGCGCGCGACCCGTCGCCTGGTTCGGCGGTGGCATGGATCTCACGCCCTATTACGGATTCGAGGAAGACGCCCGGCACTTTCACACGATTTGCCGCCAGGCACTGGCGCCGTTCGGCGCGCAAATCCATGCAAAGTTCAAGAAATGGTGCGACGAGTATTTTTATCTCAAGCATCGGGGCGAACCGCGCGGCGTCGGGGGCATATTCTTCGATGACCTGTCGGAACCCGATTTCAATACCTGCTTCGCACTTGCCCGCAGCGTGGGCGACCATCTGCTCGACGCCTACGTTCCAATTGTCGAGCGGCGCAAGGATCTGCCCTTCGGCGAGCCGGAGCGCGACTTCCAGGCGTATCGCCGCGGCCGTTATGTGGAATTCAACCTTGTCTACGACCGCGGCACGCTATTCGGTTTGCAGTCCGGCGGACGCACCGAATCGATCCTCATGTCGCTGCCGCCCGTGGTGAAATGGCGTTACGACTGGAAGCCCCGAGCAGGAACACCAGAAGCCAAGCTGTATACGGATTTCCTGATCGCGCGCGACTGGGTCTGATGCGCTGGCAGGCTGGCGCTCTGTGGGAGGTGCCTGTGACTCATCAGCCGGGGCGGTCGCTTTCTGCGCCGCTGCCAGCCGTCAACCGCTACAGCCGACTCATCTGCGCAGCACGCACTTGTCGTACAAATCGTGCAGCCGGTTGTGGGGATCGTAGCGCGACTTCAACGCCCGGTACGCTTGCGCCCCGTAGATGGCGTCGAATTCCGGTTTCGAATAATAGCTGTCCGAGTAGAGCGACTTGATGCCGCCGAGCTGAGCGACCCTGCGTTCTACCAGGCGGTTGAAGTGGCCGGGAAGCTGGGCCTTGTTTGATTTCACGACATCCCAGAAGCCAAAGTTCACGTAAGTTGTGGCGCGATGCAGCGGATAAAGCGGAAACGTCTGCGGATCCGGGCAGCGAATCGGGCAAATCCATACCGGCAGGATACCGATCTCGCGTTGAAAGAAGTCCAGGAATTCCGCGGCGCGCGCTATCGGGATGTCAACGTCCTGGATGACGGTCTCGCGCTGCACGCGCAACAGCGCATCGAGCCGCTGGGTGAGTTTCCAGCGGCTATTCCAGCGCATGAGCTTGGTATAGGTACGCGAATTCAGGCGAGATTTGCCAGCCACGCGCCGAACAAGCGGATTCTGCACCCCGAAATTCTTGGAGCACCAGAACCAATCGGTATCCCATCGCCACAAATAATCGTGCGCAGTAAGATAGTCCGTCGCCTTTTCCCGGATGGAACGGTAATAAATGTTCTCGAACGTGTAATCGCTGACGAAGGGCGCCTGGTCGACAAAGGTTCCCGCCGTCACATACAGTTCCTGCGGACCAAAGACCACACCGTCCACAAAGTCGGCGGCGGAATCGCAAAGAACCTGCAGATTCTGGAAGTAGCTCGATGGATCGTCAAAACGCGAGTGCTCGATGCGCACGAATTTCTTGACTGGCATCGTCTTGGCGCGCACCCGCAGAGCGTAGCCAAGGGTCCCATAGGAGTTTGGGAAGCCGAAAAACAGGTCGCGATGTTCGTTGGCGGGAGAACACAAGTAAACGTTGCCGTCGCCCGCGAGAATATCCATTTCCAGCACGCCATGGTGCACCAGTCCATGACGGAACGACGTTGCCTCGATGCCGACGCCGGCCACCGCGCCCCCGAGCGTGATTGTTTTCAGTTGCGGCACCACCGTGGGCATCACCCCGCAGGCCAGGGTTGCCAGGACCAGGTTTTCGTAAGGTGTCATGCCCTCCGCATCGACCCAGGCGGCGGCCGGATCGACTTGCAAGATGTGATTGAAATCGTGCACGTCCAATCGGGGCCTGCCGCCGCGATCGCGATCGCGGAACAGATTGGAGCTTTTTTTCTTGAGCGCCACCCGCCCGGTCGCCGCGTGCATCTGTTGCGCCAGCCGTTCGCGGCGCTCTACGTAGGTATCCGGCCCGCGGGCTTTGGCAGTCAAGGCTCGCGCGGCTCGTAGAGAAAGCTGCGGCTCATCGGATAGTTCTTCCTGGTGATGTTGGATTTGCTGAACACGATCTGGAAGAGATGCGTCCTGCCCGCCGCTGAACGGAACATTTCCGCGCAGGAGATCAGGTACGTGCGCCAAACGCGGCGGAACTTCTCATTGAAACGCTTTGGATCCGATGCGCGAATGCTCTCCCAGCTGCGGTCAAAACGTTCCGCCCAGGCATCCAAGGTCGGCGCATAGTGGCGCCGGAGATTCTCGATGTCCACGACTTCGAGGCCACAACGTTCCATTTCGTCTATCGTCTGCGACAGACTCGGAATCCAGCCGCCGGGAAACACATGCTTGCGGATGTAGAACTCGGTATCGCGCACGCCAACGTGGCCGATGAAATGCAGCATGCCGAGGCCGCCGGGTTTCAGGAAGTCGGCGTGCGCCTTGACGACTTGCGCAAGCTGGTCGCGCCCGGCGTGCTCGAGCACGCCGATGGAGACCACTTTGTCGTACTGCCTGTCGACTTCTCGGAAATCGGCAAGTTTTACGTCCACTTTGCCTTCGAGTCCACGCCGCCGGATCTCTTCCTCGACGGCTGTGACTTGTTCAGGCGTGGTATTGATACCATGCGGAATTGCACCATAGTGCTCAATCGCGTGAAACATGAATCCGCCGAAGCCGCAACCGATGTCGATGACGGTCTCCCCGCGGCCGAGCCTGATCTTGCGACAGACGTGGTCGACCTTGTTGAGCTGGGCTTGCTCCACGCTTTGCGTGCCCTCCTTCCAGTAACCGCAGGTGTACATCATTAGCGGCGTGTCGAGCCAGTAACGATAGAACCGGGTGCCGATAGCGTAGTGAAATCGCGCATTCTCGCGCGCTTGTGCAATGCTGCTATTGGCAAAGCGCCACTCATGCCATCGGTTGCGCAAACGAACCCCTAGATTCGGTTGGCGATCATATCCGCTTTCGAACGCAATTTTGAATGCAGCGCCAAGATCTCCGTCGACATCGATATCGCCGTCGAAATAGGACTCCAGCAATCCGATGTGGCCAAATAACAGAATGCGCAGCCCCGCGCGGGCGCGCCGCAGGATAATGGTGAAGACCGGTTGTCCCGTATGGTTCTGAAATTGGCTGCCGTCCGCAAATTGCAGGCGAAAACAGGTATCAACTCCGCTTCCCAGCGCCGACATCCTGTTTCGCACCAATCCCGTGAACATGTCCGACCTCGATTAGAGATAAACGAAAGCAAGTCTGGCCTGCGCCTTCACTCGCCTAGGTAGGCTTTTCTGACGAGCGGATTGTCCAGCAATGCGCCAGAGCCGTCGGCAAGCGTAATGAGGCCGCTTTCCATGACGTAGCCGCGATGGCTCGCTTCCAGCGCCAGCTTTGCGTTTTGTTCGACCAGCAAAACCGTCACGCCTTCCCGCGACACCATGCGTACTGTATCGAAAATCTTCTCGACCATCAGCGGGGCGAGTCCCATGCTGGGCTCATCGAGCAACAACAGGCTGGGTCGGCTCATCAGTGCCCGCCCGATCGCGAGTATCTGCTGCTCGCCTCCTGACAGGGTACCACCAGTCTGATTGCGCCTTTCCGCGAGCCGCGGAAACATGGCATAAATGCGCTCCAGGTCCGCACGGATTGCCGCTTTGTCCTTGCGCACATAGGCGCCCATTTGCAAGTTTTCACGCACCGTCAGCCGACCGAATACGCCGCGGCCTTCCGGGACCAGCGCAAGTCCGCGTTCGACCAGTTCATGAGCCGAGAAGTTGCTGACGTTTTCGCCTCGCAACTGCACCGTGCCGCCGTGGTGCAACAGCCCGCAGATCGCCTTCAACGTCGTAGTCTTGCCCGCACCGTTAGCGCCAATCAGCGCAACCATCTCGCCCGCATCAACGCTAAAGTCGATTCCCTTTACCGCATTTATGCCGCCATATGCGACGTTCAATGCCTTGACATCGAGCAACGCGCTCATGGCAGCGCTCCGCCCAGATAGGCGCGGATCACTTCGGTATCGCTGCGCACCACCGCCGGCTCGCCTTCCGCGATTTTCCTGCCGTAGTCGAGAACAGCAACGCGGTTGCACAGACCCATGACCAGCTTCACATCATGTTCGATCAGCAAAATGGTCACGCCATCGGTTCGAATTCTTTCCAGAAGCCGGCGCAATTCGGCCGTTTCCGTCGCATTCATGCCCGCGGCCGGTTCATCCAGCGCCAGAAGTTTCGGTTCCGTGGCCAGCGCGCGCGCGATTTCCAGCCGGCGCTGATCGCCATACGACAGATTCCGGGAAAGCATGCCGCCGTGCTGGCTCAGGCCGACGTAGGCCAGCAGTTCTCTCGAGCGCAGGCGGATCGCTTCTTCCTCCGCCCTGGTACTCCGCGTGCGCAGAATGGCGCCGATCGCGCCCGCGCGGGTACGCACATGCCGGCCGACCATGACGTTTTCCATGGCAGTCATGTTGCCAAACAGCCGAATATTCTGGAAAGTTCGCGCGATGCCGAATTCGGCGACGCGGTAGGGCTTGAGGCCAACCAGGTTCGAGCCGGCGAATTCGAACTCGCCGAGATCGGGCGCATACAGGCCGGTCAGGACGTTGAACAGCGTCGTCTTCCCGGCGCCGTTCGGACCGATCAAGCCGTAAATTTCGCCGCGGTTTACGGTCAGTGAAACGTCGGATAGCGCGGTCAGTCCGCCGAAACGCTTTTCGATATTGCGAACTTCGAGCAGTCGCTCCGCTTGCATCAGGTTTGATCCGACTCTGAAAGTTCGCGCTTGCGTCGCGTCGAGGGCCACAGACCGGCGGGGCGGTAAAGCATCATCAGTACCAGTGCGAGCCCGAACAAGAGCATGCGGATGACCTCGGGTTCGATCAGCATCCGGCCAAATACTGCTTTCTGTGCAGGTTCCACCGTGTAGCGCAGGATCTCGGGCACGAACGAAAGCAGAATCGCGCCGAGCACGACCCCCCACACGTTGCCCATGCCGCCGAGAACAACCATGGAAAGCACCATGATCGACTCGACGAATACAAAGCTCTCGGGGCTGATGAACCCTTGCGTGGCCGCGAAGATCCCACCGGCAACGCCGCCGAAGCTCGCACCCATCGCGAATGCCAGCAGTTTTACGTTGCGGGTGTTGATTCCCATTGCCTGCGCGGCGACCTCGTCTTCGCGGATTGCAACCCAGGCACGGCCGAGGCGGGAATTCTGCAGGCGCAGATTGATGACGATGGCAAGCACCAGCACGACCAGCAGCAAGTAGTAGTATTTGACAGGCCCGCTGAAAGCGAGCCCCGCCAGAGTGTCGGTCCGGCTGAAATCCACACCGGCGATCCTGAACGGATCGATCAGCGTGACGCCCTGCGGACCGTTGGTGATGTTGACCGGCTGGGAAAGATTGTTCAGGAATACGCGCACGATTTCGCCAAATCCCAGCGTGACGATGGCCAGATAGTCGCCGCGCAATTTGAGTGTTGGTGCGCCGAGCAGCACGCCGAACAGGCAGGCCACCGCAGCGCCAATCGGCAGGATCGCCCAGAAGGGCAGATGCAGACCGAAGTGCGGGGATGCGAGCAAGGCATAGCAATACGCACCTACCGCATAGAAGGCGATGTAGCCGAGATCGAGCAGCCCTGCAAAACCGACGACGATGTTCAACCCGAGGGAAAGCAGCGCAAACAGGATGGCAAGATTCGTAATGCGTACCCAGGCAGTCCCAACCGATGCCAGCGCGAACGGCAAAATGCCCAGGGCCGCGACGATGAGCGCAAGGCCCAGCCATGCCGCGACCGGATGCGATCTCAATTGCTCAAAACGATCGCCGGCAGTCGCCACGGTCAGGCCCGTTCCGAAACCCGCTCGCCCAACAGGCCCGATGGGCGAAACACCAGCACGGCGATCAGAACCAGAAAGGCGAAGACGTCCTGGTAGTTGCTGCCGAAGAGTACGAAATGCCCCTCTTGCGCGCAGCGCGCCGCGAGCGCGTCGGAAATGCCCGCTATGTGGCATAGATCCATGATCTCGCCAATGTAACCAGCGCCCAGCGCCTCGACTACACCAAGCAGCACGCCGCCCAGCATTGCGCCCGCAAGATTGCCGATGCCGCCGAGCACCGCGGCGGAAAACGCTTTCAAGCCCAGCAACGAGCCCATCGTGTAGTGGGCGATTCCGTAGTACGTCCCGACCATGACGCCGGCGACCGCGCCGAGACCGGCGCCAATCACGAAGGTGGCTGAGATCACGCGATTGACGTCGATGCCCATCAAACCTGCGACCTGCGGATTCTCCGACGTGGCACGCATGGCTATGCCCAGGCGCGTGCGGAACACCAGTAGCGACAGGCCCGCCATCATCAACACGGAGCCCAGGATGATGACGATCTGCACGGCGCTGATATGTGCGCCGGCCAGTTCGAACACCGGATTGTCGATGATCTGTGGGAACCCCAGCGGATTGCGGCTCCAGATGATCATCGCGACCTGCTGCAGGATGATTGAAATCCCGATAGCCGTAATCAGCGGGGCTAGGCGCGGAGCGCCGCGCAACGGCCGGTAGGCGACGCGCTCCATGGTAAAACCGACTGCCATGCAAATCGGCACGGCGCAAAGCACGCCCGCGAAAACGATGACCAGCGGCGGCAGCGCGGACCCCGCGAGGGCGGAAATGACCGACAAGGCGACCATCGCGCCTACCATGACGACTTCGCCATGAGCGAAATTGATCAGCTGTACGATGCCGTACACCATCGTGTAGCCCAGCGCGACAATGGCATATACGCTGCCCAGCGTCACGCCGTTGACAAGCTGCTGAAGAAAGGTTTCCAAGATCGTCAGACGCTCACTTGGACACCGGCGTCGAGCGAGCCGGCCATGGGGCGCGAAAGAAAACAGCACCCGCAGGTGCCGTTTTCATTTTTGGCCATCAGCGCCCTTTACTTCGCGCCGGTGCCTTTGACGAAGTCCTCGAACTTGACGGACTTGCCGCCCTTAATGATGGCCACCGGTGTGATGGTGCCATTCTTCATGGTAAAGATCGTCATTTCCGCATCTTTGCGATCACCCTTCGCGTCGAACTCGATATGGCCGCTCGCACCATCGAACTTGATCGCCGCGAGTGCCGGCAAATACTTTGCCGGGTCGACAGAATTGGCCGTCTGCATCGCGGAGATCAGTAAATTGGTTGCGTCATAGGTGAAAGGCGCATAGATCAGCGGATCGGAGTTGAACTTCTTCTTGAACGCGTCCAGGAACGCCTTGCTCGCCGCCTGCACAGGTATGCCGGCCTGGGAGCAGACCAGCCCTTCCGAGGCCGTGCCGGCGAGCTCTTTCATCTTTTCGGTGCAAGCGCCGTCGCCGAACGCGAACACCGCCTTCAGGCCCAGCTCGCGCCCCTGTTTCAGCAGCGGACCAGCGCCGGAATCCATCCCGCCGTAGAAAATTGCGTCCGGGCCTTTGCCTTTCAGTTTGGTCAGGATCGCCTTCCAGTCGCGCGTTTCCTGCGTGCCTTTTTCGCGCGGCAGTACGTTGACGCCGGAGGCCTTCAGAGTTTTCTCCACTTCGTTGGCCAGACCTTCGCCATAAGCCGTGGCATCGTCGATGACGGCGACGGATTTTGGTTTGTGTTCGGAGACCAGATAGCTCGCGATCGCCGGTCCCTGCTGATCGTCGCGACCGACGGTGCGAAATGCGACCTTGAAACCTTGCTCGGTCAGTTTGGGATTGGTGGCCGAGCCGCTGATCATCGGAATGCCGGCCTGGTTGTATACCGCCGAGGCCGGAATGGTGACGCCGGAGTTCAGATGACCAACCACCCCTGCAACTTTCGCGTCGGCAAATTTCTGCGCGATGATCGGCCCTTTGTTTTCCTTGCCTTCGTCATCCTCGGTGAGCATCTCGAACGTGACTTTGTCGCCGCCTATGGTCAAGCCCTTGGCATTGGCCTCCTCGATCGCGAGGCGCACTCCGTTCTCGTTGTCCTTGCCCAGATGCGCGATACCGCCCGTCAGCGGCGCAGCATGTCCGATCTTTACGACATGCTGGGACGACGCTGATTTGTTGGCTCCCGCAGACTGCTCTTCCTTCTTGCCGCAAGCGCCGAGTCCGAACGCAGCTGCCGCGATAATCCCTGCTGCGACCCAATTGAACTCTTGTCTCCTGTCGAGAGTTTTCATGTATCTGGTCCCCTTTATTGTTGGCCGTATCACACCGGTGCGACCGGATTATCCGCCAGCGTTTTGAGCATTGTCAATTTGCGCCGATAATTCATCAAGTTGTATCGCGCAATTCGCTCAGTCACAAAACAAAAGGCCGGCAACGCGCCGGCCCTCTGCACTACCGCTAGGAATACGCGCCTACAGGGACAAAATCCATTCTACGAGGAGCTTCGCCTCGTCTTCCTTGACGGGATTGGGCGGCATGGGAATCGTACCCCAGACCCCGCCACCACCGTTGATCACTTTTTTGATCAAATTGGCTTGCGCGTCCTTGTTGCCCTTGTACTTCTTGGACACCTCAGTGTAGGCAGGGCCGACCAGTTTCTTGTCGGTTGCATGACAGGCCAGGCAATTCTTGGACTGAGCCAGTGCCTTTGCCTTTTCCGCATCGGCCGCATGTACGCCAGAGGCCAGCACCATGCCCGTCACCGCTGCGGTAATCAGGAGTTTCTTCATTTGCGAAAGCCTTTCATCACGAGTAGGTTTGGACTGTCACGGTTTTTACTGGCACGCATTTTATCGGCTTTTGGTGCTGTTTGAAAACCTCAGACAACCGGTGCTGCGTCGAGGTTCGCAACCAATGTCTCAACATCCCCGATTGGTGGCATGCAAGTAACGCCCCGGCAGAGGTATGCGTTGACAGTGTTGCCGGCGGGTTTGTCAAACACGCCCGTCAAATCGGACTGCGTCGACTCGATCGCGAAGGTCATCGTGTCGGGCAGATATCGGCGCGCGAGCGCCTTATGCCACGCGTGAAGCGCATCGCGTGGCCCGCGCAGTACCACCATTTTGGTCGGTTCAAGTATTTCATCGAGGGCGGTGCAAAGGGTGGAATGGGCCTCGGCCTGGCGCACCATCGCCGGATAAAAAATACGCACGGTGTTTTCGGCTGCACCCAGATAGCGTGTGTCCCCGTACAAATTGCCCAGCCTCCATAGCGCCAGAGCGGCGATGCCGTTGCCGGACGGCGTAGCATTGTCGGCGCCGGGTTTTGGCCGCAGGATCAGCGCCTCGTGGTCGTTGCTGGTAAAGAAGAATCCGCCGCCGCGGTCCTCGAAATGATCCAGCAGCGCGTTGGCGAGTGTCGTTGCAAATCGCAGGTCCGCATCCGTGTAGGCGGCCTGCAAGGATTCCAGCAGGGCGGCCAGGAGAAAGGCATAGTCGTCGAGATAGGCGTTTAGGTGGGCTCGATTATCCTTGTAAGTCGCAAGCAGGCGGCCTTGCCGCCACATGTTCGAAGCCAGAAATTGCACCGCCCTGCGTGCCGATGCCAGCCACTCGTCCCGCTCGAACACCCGCGCGGCGTGAATCAAGCCCTCGATCATCAGCGCATTCCAGCTGACGAGGATTTTCTCATCCCGCCCCGGGCGCGTACGCTTCTCGCGCGCAGCTAACAGCTTGGTCCGCGCGCTTTGCAGCAAGGAACTGCATTCGCGCAGATTTCGGCCGGTCTGGGCAGAAATGGCTTCCAGTGTTTGTGCCACGTAGGGATTCCAGGCGCGTCCTTCGAAGTTCGGCGCTCGATCGAGTCCATAGTAAGGCAGCGCAATCGCATATTCGTCGTCATTGAGCAGGGCGGCGAATTCTTCTCGCGACCAGACATAGAACTTGCCCTCTTCGTGCTCGGAGTCGGCATCGAGTGACGAGTAGAAGCCACCCTGCGGCGACTGCATCTCGCGCATGACCCAGCCCGCGGTCTCCTCGCAAACCCGCTGGAAAAGGGGATCGCCTGTGATGGCCCAAGCGTCGGCGTACAGGCGCAACAAGGGACCGTTGTCATAGAGCATTTTTTCGAAATGCGGAATCAACCAGTACGCGTCCACGCTGTAGCGGCAAAATCCGCCGCCCAGTTGGTCATAAATTCCGCCTTGTGCCATTTTTCTGAGCGTCAGAATTACAAGGTCACGCAACTGATCATCGGCAGTCGAGCGGGCAATGCGCAGGCAAAATGCGAGTTCGCAAGGATGCGGAAACTTCGGCGCTCTGCCTATACCGCCATGGATTTCATCGAACCCCGATCTGAGCTGCCTCGCGGCGGCGAGGACCGGTTCGGACATCAATGCA
>Ga0068858_100001247_pt1 | contig 26301 bp, 30 predicted proteins | sample KBSSwiS12_FD_66589 | JGI IMG/M metagenome (GOLD analysis project Ga0068858, IMG submission 66589) | Switchgrass rhizosphere microbial communities from Kellogg Biological Station, Michigan, USA - KBS Switchgrass S1-2 | ecosystem: Host-associated > Plants > Roots > Rhizosphere > Soil ... | reverse complement strand
GGGCCCGAACGGGGCGGAGTAGCTCAGCCGGTTAGAGCAGCGGAATCATAATCCGCGTGTCGGGGGTTCGAGTCCCTCCTCCGCTACCATCGGACTCCAAAGTCTTGCTCTATCGCGAGCGCTGCGAACGGGCAGAGTGCGATAGGGTATGATCGGCCGGCCGGTAGTGCCGGGTTCTGGAGATGCTCCCACCCGCGCTTGCTTGAACCAGTGTCCTTCGAGACCAGCCTTTAGCGGTGGTCTTGTCGATCGCGGGCGTCAGCGACGACGCTACGCAAGACTAACCGAGCGGCGGCACGGCGGGGCCCGACGGTGCCGTTCCGGTCTCCTTATCCATGGCGACTTTCCACCGATGTTGTCGGAACAGCGCTCCCAGCAACGCTAGATCTGCCAGCGCGGCAGGATTGAATCCGGCCAGCAATGCGATGGTTCGATCGTATAACGGCATCCCGTAGACGATCACCATAATTGCCTTGGTCAGGGGGGCGAAACCTCGCCGCATGCCGTCATTTGCAAGCCAGGCGAGTGGAACGATCAGTATCACCAGGTCATACGAGTAGATGAAGGGAGTCGCGAGTACTGCGCCGGTTGCCAGCACCGCCATCGCGAATCCGGTATCGGCGCTGCGCCACGCGCGGGCAACGCATAGTGCTGCCGTCACGGACGCCGCGACCTGCGCGAAGATTGCAGCCCAGAGTGGCGCTCCGGGCGCCCGCAACATGCCGTAGGCACTCACCATTTTCGGCAGCAGCAACGGATCGGCGAGAAGGCCCCCGGCGTCACCGCCGACCGCGATGTACTGCGACCACAAGGACCCGGGCAATAACAGCCATGATGCACCAATCCCAAGCGAGGCCGACAGAACGCCCCCGGCGATGGCGCGCCACTGCTTCCCGCAGAGCAGGGCAATCGGGAAAAGCAGGGCGAGGTGAGGCTTGATCACGAATGCGCCCAACGCCGCACCCGCCACGAACGGCATCCGCGCCATCGTCAGCGCCGCGGCCATGAACACGGCCGCAGTTACGGCCCCGTTCTGTCCGTGTGCGGCGTTAATGAGGAGCGGCGGGAAGGCCAGGACGGGCCACACTGACGGAGAGATGCGACGCGCCAGCGCTGCGTAGACCGCAATGCCAAGTGCCACCCAGGCGACCAAGGCAACGTCATACGGCAATATCCCGAAGGGAAGCACGGCCAGCAAGAAGGTTGGAGGATAAAAAAATGCGTACTTGCTGGCCCCCTCGACAGCATAAAGCGCCTTTGCGTCGTAGGGATTGCGCCCTTCAAGCACCAATCGCGCGGCGTTCCAGAAGCTTTCGAAATCCGTACCAGTCGACTGGCGGGGGAAGGGTATTCTGTCTGTCGCCACCAGAAGGAGGAATATCAGCCCGAATCCGTAGAGGATCACGATGAACCGCGAGTACTCGATCGCGCGACGCCGGGTGAGCCAATCCATCATTGCCCGGCATTTTAGCTTTGCGTGGTAGATTGGCACAAGATGTTAAAAACAGTGCATTTTTCTTCGGTGCGTGGATAGGAACGGGGCGATCTGACTTGCGGGCTCATGGTCCGGATCCTGACGGCAGAGCGCTCGGAAGTTCGGACAGATCAATTCCTTGGCGCGATCGACATCCGACCCCGGCTTCACGTCAGCAAGCAAATTCGGCTAGGGCAGATCTGGTTACCCGCGCCAGTGGCACAGCCGAGATGCCCGCTCAGCCCATGGCCTCCTCGATGCGGTCGCGCAGGGGGACGCCGCCGTCGGTGAAGTCCAGCTTGCGCATGGTGCAGACGGACTGGGCCGAGCGCACGGGCTGGAAGGTGTAGCAGCCACCCGTGGTCTGGACGACCTTGTCGGCCGTCGGGGTGAGGGTGTAATCGAAGATGCGCCCGCCCCAAATGAACGCCGAGCGGCGCAGGACCCGGGCGGCTTCGCGCTGGTCCGGGGGCAGGTCGGCCGACCAGGTGGAGAGCTTGCGTAGCGATTCTCCGTGGCCGATGCCCGGCGAGACGATCTGCCCGTCGACGATCTCCCAGGCCAGCTCGAGCCGGCCGTTGCGATAGAGCTCGGCAGTGCGGGTGGGTGACTGGCGATCGCTGACGAACGAGGAATAGAGCGTGGGCTGCGTGTCCAGCGCGTGCGCCGCGGCCAGCAGCGCGATGTCGTACTGGTGCGTGCAGTGGAGCAGCGGGCTGTCAACTTCGGCCAGCGAATCCAGCCGCTGCCCGGTCATGCGCTCGGCCAGGAATTCGCCCGCCGTCGGGCAGGTGGTCCATGGCGCGCGGACCGACAGGGTGCGCAGTTCGAGCACCCGCTCGCCATCGTGCCGGATCTCGACACGGAAGTTATGGAAATCGTCCTCGACATCGGCCTGGACCACCCCAGGGCGGGGAACGATCAGCTGGTTGCGGCGGCAGCCGGGCTCGCCGCGGCGAATTTCGAAGGGGGCGATCGAGGCCGTGCGTGCGGCGGGGTCGGGTCCGTTCATGGGGGTCGACTATACGGGGCCGGGCGGCGTCAGCAAGGCAGGCTCGCGGGTGCTGGCACCTATGGAATCGCTCGCGACAGGACAATTGACGGTTTGTCAGCATTGCGCGTGGACATCGCCGGCGGGTGAGCTAAGATGCGGCCTGCCCTGCGCCATTGCAGTATCTGCGCGAGAGCCATTCCAGGCGGCACGGCCACTGACCAGGCGTTGCCGCGCGCACCAGACAAGAACAGTTTAGATCGGGAGATTTGGTATGAAAATGGACGACATGATCATTGTCAGCGTCGACGATCACATCGTCGAACCGGCCGACATGTGGGACAACGTCATCAGCGCCCAGCACAAGCATCTCAAGCCGGTGATGCAGCGTGACCCCGAGGATGGCTCGGACTTCTGGCTGTTCGACGGCAAGCGGGCCTCGCAGGGCGGGCTGAACGCGGTCGTCGGGCGCCCGCGCGAGGAATACGGCATGGAGCCGGTCGCGCTCGACCAGATGCGCAAGGGCGTCTACGAGATCGATGCGCGGATCGACGACATGAACGTCAACGGCATCCTCGCCTCGCTCAACTTCCCCAGCATCCTGACCTTCGACGGCAGCCTGCTGCTGAAGCTGGACAACAAGGAACACGCCCGGATCCTGTCCCAGGCCTACAACGACTGGCACATCGACGAGTGGTGCGGGAAGTATCCGGGGCGCAACATCCCGATGGCGATCCTGCCGTACTGGGACATGGCCGCGACTTCGGCCGAAATCGCGCGCGTCGCCAAGAAGGGCTGCCACGCCGTCACCTTCTCGGACAATCCCACCGTCAAGGGCCTGCCGAGCATCCATGACGACTACTGGAAGCCGATGTGGAAGGCCTGCGCCGACCATGACATCGCGATCAACATCCACATCGGCACCGGCGCGTCGGCGCCGCACGCCTCGACCAACTCGCCGATCGATGCCTGGATCGTGACGATGCCGATCTCGATCGTCAACTCGGCGGCGGACTGGCTGCACCTCAAGGCGGTGCAGGACTATGACCTGCGCGTGGCGCTGTCCGAAGGCGGCATCGGCTGGATCCCGTACTTCCTCGAGCGTGCGGACTTCACCCACGAGCATCACAGCGCGTGGACCCACGCCCGGCGGACGTTCGGCTCGCTCAAGCCGAGCGAGGTGTTCCGCAAGCACTTCATGACCTGCTTCATCGAGGACAAGTTCGGGCTGCAGAACATCGACGCCATCGGCGAGGACAACATCACCTACGAGTGCGATTACCCGCACTCGGACACGATGTGGCCGCGGGTTCCGGAAACCCTGTACGAGACGCTGCGGCACCTGACCGACACGCAGATCGAGAAGATCACCCACCAGAACGCGCTGAACTTCTACAAGTACGACGCGATCGGCCTGATGGGCGGGCGCGAGAACTGCACCGTGGCGGCGCTGCGGGCCAAGGCGGCCCACGTCGACACCAGCGAGACCGCGCAGGCCGGCGCGGCGCCGGCGGCCAAGGGCGCCGAGCCCAAGCAGGTCACCTCGGGCGACATCCTCGACATGTTCGCACGGGTGAACGCCAAGAGCGAGCTCTCCGTCGACGCCTGACGGCCGGCAGTTGAGGTGAACGAGAGGGGCCGCGTCCGCGAGGGCGCGGCCCTCTTGCTGTGCGGCGCGTTCGCTGTGCGGCCAGCCTAGTGGATAGTCAGGCGCCGGTGATCATCATCAGGCGCAGGGCATAGAGCATGCCCAGAGCGCCCGACCCGGCCGCGGCCATGCTCGCCAGGTAGATCTGACGGCGGCTGGAGAAGACGGCGGAGACGACGCCCGCGCCGATCAGGGCAACGGACGCCGCCCACCAAATCATGATCTCGTTGGAACTCATCGCACGCTCTTTCGGGCAGGAGTGATCGATCCGGGATCCGCCCCTGACAGTGGGGCAGACCGGGGCGGCGCCGGACCACGGAGCCATGATTCCTTACGTAGAAGCTCTTGATTTCCAATGAGTTAAGTGCAACTCCTAGGTTCGTCCGGCGAAGATCGGATGGGTCGAAAATCGCTGCATCGTTACTCGCCAGCTGGCCTGCTGCCGGCGACGGGGAGCGCTGTGTCACGTCTCGGCCCGACACCTGGGGAGGCGTGATGGAAAGCCTGGAGACGCTTACGGAGGCGGTGCAGCACCTGCTCGACAAGTCGGCGGCGCAGGAGTCGCTGCTGTTCCTGCTGGCGCACTATGTCGTGGAGACCGGCGCCGTCACCGCTCCCGCTCTGGCGGAACATCTCCGCCGCTACGACGTGCCGAGCGACACGCCGGAAATCCTGGTCATGCGCAATTTCTATGCCGACGTGATCGGCGGTGCGAGCCGGGCGGCGTGACGGGCCGTGGCCCGCAGCAGCAGCCCGGAAGTCCTGAAGCTCCGCCCGCGCGGACACGGGGGCCGGGGCTCGGCGCGCGGCTCGTCGAGCGGTTCGAGCCGCGGACGCGCGTGGCCATTCCCGTGCGATTGTTCGTCGGCCGCCAAACCGGGGAGGGGCAGATCGTCAACATCTCGTCGCGCGGGCTGCAGCTCGAGACGGGCCTGTCACTCCGGACCGGCGCTGTCGTAGAGGTGCGCCGCGGCGCCCAGGCGATTGTCGGGGAAGTCCGCTGGGTCCGCGGGTCGTTCGCGGGCGTGAGGCTGCGGCAGCGGATTCTCGTACAGGCCTATCTGCGCGGCGAGGGCGATTTCACGCTCGTCCCGCCGCAAGCCGGTGCGAGACGGCAGGCAAGCGCGGTCGGCATCGGGGGAGCGGTCGACTGGCTGTGTGCGCACTTCCAGTGGGTGGCCCTGCTCTGCGCGGTGGTCGCCGGCGTTGCAGCCATTTCGGGACTGCTCGACCGCGCGCTGGCGCCGCTTGGACAGCTTCACCTCGCTTGAGCGAACGCCGGCTGCACCGCCGACACTCGGCCATTGGCGGAACCGGCGATCAGTCGCTACAACTCCCCGGGCGATCAGCCGCCAGCAGAGCGGAGACGAGTGGCTGCGGAGAATTCCCCGGTTCCTCGATCGCGTGGGAAAGGAATGCAGCGCAATGGAGTTCGCCGGCAAGGTCGCGATCGTCACAGGGGGGGCACAGGGGATAGGCGAGGCCTATGTGCGACTGCTGGCCGAGAAGGGCGCAGCTGTCGTCATCGCCGATGTCAAGATGGAGCGGGCGGAGCCGCTGGCGGCGGAACTGTCGGCCGCGGGCCACCGGGTGGTCGCCTGCCTGACCGACGTCGCCAGTCCGGACTCGTGCCGCGCGTGCGCCGCCCGGACGGCGGAGGCGTTTGGCGGGGTCGATCTGCTGGTCAACAATGCCGGCCTGCTCAGCGCCTATCGCTGGCCGCCCATCGACCAGCTTTCCCCAGAGCAATATGCCTCGGTCTTCGCGGTCAACACCCACGGCGTGTTCAACATGACCCATGCCGTGCTGCCGCTGATGGCGGGGCGCGAACCCTGCGCCATCGTCAACACCTCGTCGGTGGCCTCGTGGATGGCAGACGGCGCCTATGCCCTGTCCAAACTGGCGGTCAACGGCCTGACGGTCGCGCTGGCCCGCGCGTTGGCGGATCGGGCTATCCGGGTCAACGCAGTCGCGCCCGGGCCGGTCGACACGGCCGGTCTCGCCGATCTCGGGCTGGACGTGGAAGGACTGCGCCAGTGGGCGCGTGACAACAACAAGCCGACCGACGGGGTTGCCGACCCGATCGATATCGCGCGACTCGGAGTGTTTCTGCTCTCGGACGCGGCCAAGGGGATCAGCGGCCAGATCGTGGCGGTCGATGGGGCGACGATCGTCCGCCAGTAGGGAACAGGGAACTGACATGGCTCAAACCACACTGCACCCGCTCTCCACCAAGCTGGCCCCGCTGCCCGACCACGTGCCCGCGGATCTCGTCTATGATTTCGACTTCATCGGCGACCGCCTGTTCGCGAAGGATGCGCCCGCGGGGCTCGCGCGGCTCGCGGCCGAGGCGCCGCCGGTGTTCTACACCCGCGCCAACGGCGGCCACTGGGTCATCGCCGCGCCGAAGTTGATGGAGGAGGTCTCGCGCAGCGATCACCTGTTCGACAGCGCGCGTTCCGACATTCCCAATTCGGTCCACCCGCAGCGCCTGATCCCGACCAATCTCGACCGGCCGGCCAACCTGCCGTTCCGCATGCTGCTCCTGCGGCGGCTCGGGCCCAAGGCGGTCAAGGACCTGGAAGAGCGCGTGCGCGTCGAGGCTCGTCAGCGCATCGCCGGATTGCGTGCGTCCGGAAAGTGCGAGCTGGTGGCCGACTTCGCGGCGCCGCTGCCGGCGACGGTGTTCATGGAGCAGGCCGGAATGCCGCTCGAGCGGCGCGCCGAGTTCCAGGGACTGATCCACGCAACGCTGCAGGAAACCGACCGCGAGAAGCGTGATGCGGTGACCGCCCGGATCATTGGCATCGTGACCGGCATGCTCGAGGCGCGGCTGGACAATCCCCCGGACGACATCTTTGGCGACATCGTCAAGGCTCGGGTCGATGGGCGCGCCCTGACGATGGGCGAGATGCAGTCGATGGGTTACCTGCTGTTCCTGGCCGGGCTCGACACCGTGGTCAGCGGGATCGTTTACTGCCTGTGGCAGCTCGGGCAGCGGCCCGACCTGCAGGAACGGCTCGCCGCCGCCCCGTCGCTGATCCCCCGGTTCGTCGAGGAAGTGCTGCGCCTCTACGGCATCGCTCCGAACTACCGGCACGTGAAGAACGACACCCGCTTTGCCGGGGTGGAGTTCCGCAAGGGCGACATGCTGATCTGCATGCTGCCGATCTCGGGGCTCGATCCCGCGATCAATCCGGATCCGCTGGCCTTCGACCTCGACCGCGAGAAGCCGAGCCATCTGGCCTTCTCCACCGGGCCGCACAGCTGCCTTGGCCAGGTTCTCGCGCGCATGGAAATGAAGGTCGCGGTGGAGGAATGGCTGCGCCAGATCCCGCGCTTCGAGGTCGCCGAGGACAGCCTTGCGCCCAATGGGCACGGCGGCGCGGTGATCGGGTTCGAAGCGGTGACGCTGGGCTGGTAGGACAGGCGGCGGGCGTCTGGCTTTAGTCGAGAAACTGACGCTGCGTCCATCATCGCGCCAGCCCCGCCGGGCACTGCTGGAGACGGACTGGCCGCGATTCCGGGAGGTCGGCCGTGGAGGTCGATCGATGGTCGAGATATCCCCACCGCTTCAAACTAATATCGAAACACGGGATTGTGCAGCGGCCGAAGCTGATGCAAAGAACCGCGCATACGAATGCGCCAGATGGTGCAAGGGAGATTCGCCTGAACACGCGCCGGTCTGGTTCGGAAGGGCCGCTGCCGGATGAACATGCCACCAGAACCGCCCAGTGACCCTGGCAGATTGAACCTAGGGGGCGCAGTTGGCGCTGGCGCTGCAAGCAGCGCTCGCCCTGCTCGCCGCAATGCCCGCAACGTGAGAGACGAGACGGAATGAACGGACAGAGTGCAGGAGTGCAAGGCCACTTCCACCAGGTGGTCGATTGCCAGTGGGCCTGTCCCGCCCATACCCCCGTCCCCGAATACCTGCGGCTGATCGCGGCGGGGCGTTATGCCGATTCCTACGAGATCAACTGGTGGTCGAACGTGTTTCCGGGCATCCTCGGCCGGGTCTGCGACCGCCCGTGCGAGCCGGCCTGCCGTCGCGGCCGGGTCGACGAGGAGCCGGTCGCGATCTGCCGGATGAAGCGCGTCGCCGCCGATCTCAAGGGCGACATTTCCGAGCGCCTGCCGAAGGCTCCGGCCGCGAAGAACGGCAAGCGGGTCGCCTGCGTCGGCGCAGGACCGGCCTCGCTCGCGGTCGCGCGCGATCTCGCGCTCGAGGGCTATGACATCACCGTGTTCGACAACGGCAAGCAGTCGGGCGGGATGATGCGCAGCCAGATTCCCAAGTTCCGCCTGCCCGACAGCGTGATCGACGAGGAATGCGGCTACGTCGAGGATCTCGGCGTCAACGTCGTGCTCGATCGCTATGTCGGCAGCCTTGCCGCGCTCAAGGCCGAGGGGTGGGACGCGATCTTCGTCGGCACAGGCGCGCCGCGCGGGCGCGAGGCCGACCTGCCGGGGCGCCAGGAAGCGGCCGACCACATCCACATCGGAATCGACTGGCTGTCCAATATCGCCTTCGGCCACATCGACACCGTCGCCCCGCGGGTGATCGTACTCGGCGGCGGCAATACCGCCATGGACTGCTGCCGCTCGTCGCTGCGGCTCGGCGCCGAGAAGGTCCACGTCATCGTCCGCTCGGGCTTCGAGGAGATGAAGGCGAGCCCGTGGGAGAAGGACGAGGCGCTGCACGAGGGCGTCGAGATCCGCAACTGCATGGTCCCGGTCTCCTTCGAGCATGACGCCGGCACGCTGACCGGAGTGACCTTCGAGCACGTCGAGGTGCGCTACGACGAGAACGGTAAGCGCCGCCTCGCGCCGACCGGCCAGCTCGAGACAGTGCCGTGCGACCAGGTGCTGGTCGCGATCGGCCAGGAGAACTCGTTCCCGTGGATCGAGCGCGACCTCGGGCTCGAGTTCGACGAGTGGAACATGCCGGTGCTCAACGAGCAGACCTTGCAATCGACCGTGCCGAACGTGTTCTTCGGCGGCGACGCGGCGCTGGGCCCCAAGAACATCATCGAGGCCGTGGCTCAGGGCCACCGCGCTGCAGTCTCGATCGACCTGTTCCTCAAGGGGCAGGACGTCGTGGCTGACCGGCCGGGCGAGATGGTGACCCTTGCCAGCCAGAAGATGGGCATCCACGAGTGGGCCTACGACAACGACATCTCCGAGGAAGACCGCCAGAAGATGGCGACGCTGAACCTCGAGGCTGCGCTGAAGGACATCAAGCTCGAGCTCGAGCTCGGGTTCGACGTGGGCAAGGCCTGCAACGAGGCGGCGCGCTGCCTCAATTGCGACATGGCGACGGTGTTCACCCCGCCCGCCTGCATCGAGTGCGACAGCTGCGTCGACATCTGCCCGACCGAATGCATCACCTTCACCGCGGATGGTGACGAGGCCGATCTGCGCACCCGGCTGACCGCCCCCGCGCCGAACCTCGAACAGCCGCTCTACGTCGAGGGCGGGCTCAAGACCGGCCGCGTGATGGTCAAGGACGAGAACCTGTGCCTGCACTGCGGGCTCTGCTCGGAGCGGTGCCCGACCAACGCCTGGGACATGCAGAAGGTCGACTGGCTGGTCCCCCAGGCGGGTGACGCGCTGCCGGCCCCCGCTCTGGTTGTGGAGGCCTGACAGACATGGCTACGATCGCGACTGCGGCCATTCAGGCCACCAACGACTTCGTCATCAAGTTCGCCAACGTAAACGGCTCGGGCTCGGCCTCGGCCAACGAGATGTTCGCCCGCGCGATCATCCGGATGGGCGTGCCGGTGTCCCCGCGCAACATCTTCCCCTCGAACATCCAGGGCATGCCGACCTGGTACGAGGTCCGCGTGTCGGAAGCGGGCTGGCTCGGCCGGCGCGGCGGCTGCGACCTCATGGTCGCGCTCAACGCGCAGACCTGGGACGAGGACGTCGCCGACATCGAGCCGGGCGGCTACCTGTTCTACGACAGCACCAAGCACGTGCCCGCCGAGCGGCTGCGGCCGGACATCAACGTGATCGGCATCCCGCTCACCGCGATCTGCGCCCGCGAGTTCGCCGATCCCAACCAGCGCCGCCTGTTCAAGAACATCATGTACGTCGGCGCGCTGGCCGGGCTGCTCGACATGGAACTGGAAGTCGTCGAGGCGCTGATCGCGCAGCAATATCGCGGCAAGGATCTGCTGATCCAGGGTAACCGCGAAGCCGCCCGCATCGGCTACGACTATGCGCGCGAGCACTTCCCCGCGATCGGCCTGCGCCTTGCGCGGACTGACGCGGTGGGCGAGCGGATCTTCATCGACGGCAATTCCGCGGCCGGGCTCGGCGCGGTCTATGGCGGGGCGACCGTCTGCGCGTGGTATCCTATCACGCCCTCGACGTCGGTGGTCGAGGCGTTCACCTCCTACTGTCGCAAGTACCGCACCGACGGCGACAGCGGCGCGGCGAACTATGCGATCGTCCAGGCCGAGGACGAGCTCGCCTCGATCGGCATGGTGATCGGCGCCGGGTGGAACGGCGCGCGCGCCTTCACCGCCACCTCGGGGCCGGGCATTTCGCTGATGCAGGAGTTCATCGGCCTGTCCTATTTCGCCGAGGTGCCTTCGGTGATCGTCGACGTGCAGCGCGGCGGCCCCTCCACCGGCATGCCGACCAAGACCCAGCAGTCGGACCTGCTCGCCTGCGCCTATGCCTCTCACGGCGATACCCGCCACGTGCTGCTGTTCCCCGAGGACCCGCACGAGTGCTTCACCATGACCGCGCAGGCCTTCGACCTCGCGGAGCGGTTGCAGACCCCGGTGTTCCTGATGACCGATCTCGATATCGGCATGAACGAGCGGCTCGCCGCGCCGTTCGCCTGGGACGATGCGCGGGCCTATGATCGCGGCAAGGTGCTGAGCGCGGCAGACCTCGACTCGGGCAAGCTGTTCGGCCGCTACGAGGACGTGGACGGCGACGGCATTCCGTGGCGCACGCTCCCCGGCACCCACCCCGACAAGGGCGCATTCTTCACCCGCGGCACCAGCCGCAACGCGCAGGCGCGCTACTCGGAGATCGGCAGCGACTACGTGTACAACATGGAGCGGCTGCGCCTGAAGTTCGAGACCGCCAAGGGCCTCGTCCCCGCGCCGCAGATCATCCCGGCCCGCAGCGCCACCCGGCTGGGCGTGATCTACTATGGTTCGACCAGCCCGGCCATGGCCGAGGCGCTGGCGCTACTCGCGGCCGAAGGCGTGCACCTCAATGCACTGCGGGTGCGCGGCTTCCCGTTCAACGCGGAAGTCGAAGCCTTCGTCGATGCGCACGACTTCGTGTTCGTGGTCGAGCAGAACGAGAGCGCCCAGCTGCGCACGCTGCTCGTCAACGAGTGCGAGTTCGATCCGAAGAAGCTGGTCAAGGTGCTGCACTACGACGGCTCGCCGATCACCGCACGGTTCATCTCCGGCGCGATCGCCGAAGCGCTAAACACGCCCCGCCTGCGCCCGCTGGCTCCGACGAAGGCCTGATCTCATGACCTATATCGCCAAGCCCCGCCTGCTCGCCGACGTCCAGCCGCGCAACGCCATCGGCTTCACCCGGCGCGACTACGAAGGCCGCGTTTCGACCCTGTGCGCCGGCTGCGGGCACGATTCGATCAGCGCCGCGATCGTCCAGGCCGTCTATGAACTCGATCTCGAGCCGCATCGCCTCGCCAAGCTCTCTGGGATCGGCTGCTCGTCGAAGACGCCGGACTACTTTATCGGCGCGAGCCACGGGTTCAACTCGGTCCACGGCCGCATGCCCTCGGTCGCGACCGGCGCGAACCTTGCCAACCGCGATCTGACCTACCTCGGCGTCTCGGGCGACGGCGACAGCGCCTCGATCGGCATCGGCCAGTTCGCCCACGCCATGCGCCGCGGGTTGAACCTCACCTACATCGTCGAGAACAACGGCGTGTACGGGCTGACCAAGGGCCAGTTCTCGGCCACGGCCGACAAGGGCTCGAAGAGCAAGAAGGGCGTACTCAACGCCGATAGCCCGATCGATCTCGTCGCGCTCGCGCTGCAGCTGGGGGCGACTTACGTCGGCCGCAGCTTCTCGGGCGACAAGGACCAGCTCGTGCCCCTGATCAAGGGCGCGCTGCGCCACAAGGGGCCGGCGTTCATCGACGTGCTCAGCCCCTGCGTGACCTTCAACAATCACGCCGGCTCGACCAAGTCATACGACTATGTGCGCGAGCACAACGAGGCGGTGAACAAGGTCGAGGTCGTGCTCCCGCGCGATGCGATCGAGACCAGTTACGCGCCGGGCTCACTACGCCGGGTGGTCCAGCACGACGGCTCGATGCTGCTGCTGCGCAAGCTGGGAGAGGACTACGATCCGACCGACCGCATCCTCGCCATGAACCACCTCCACGAGCGCGCTGCGCTGGGCGAGATCGTCACCGGGCTGCTCTACGTCGACGAAAGCGCGGAAGACCTCCATCGTCACCTCAACACGGTGGAAACGCCGCTCAACCTGCTTACCGAGGCCGAACTGTGCCCGGGATCGGCCGCGCTCGAGGCGCTCAACGCCTCGCTGCGCTAGGCCGGACCGGGGCCGGACTCGAAGCGGGCCTCGGGGCTGGGCTCAGGGCTGGCGTTCCGGAGGGCGCAGGTTCATCGGCTAGATGTCGGGATTGCCGCGCTTCACCGCGTCGCGCGGTCCGGCGGTGACCGGGTAGCCCATGCCGTCCGGGATCATCAGGTGAACCACCCCCTCACGCTCCTCTGCCCACGGAGTGATCGTCGATACCGGGTGCGCGGCGGCATGCGCGGCCGTGGCGGCGAAGTCGTCATATTGCGCCAGCCGTTCCAGGTTGCGCAGCGTGGGAAAGATCACTTCGGTCGTGCCGGCCTGCGCGGCGGCCAGCGTATCGCGCGCGCTTGACCAGTAGAGGCGGCTGTTCTCGGTCCCGTCGACCGCCAGCTCGACCGCGCCGGTGCCAAGGTCGGCGAGGTAGAAGCGGGTATCGAAAGCCCGCTCGAAGTTCGGGCACCAGCGCGCGAACGGCACCAGGCGCTCGAGCTCGAGCGACCAGCCAAACTGATCCAACACGGCCGAAAGCGCACCGTCGGCAATCAGCAGCTCGCGCGCGGCGGTCGCTTCGGTGGCGCTGACGGCACGGTTTACACCTACGGCCAGCCCGGTCTCCTCGAGCGTTTCGCGGATCGCGGCAATGCGGTGCGCGGTCTCGACTGCGTCCGTGCCAATGGGGGCCAGCAGGGCGGCGAGGGCATGATCGGCCGGATCGACCCGGCCGCCCGGAAACACCGCCGCACCGGGGGCGAAGCGCATGTGCGGCGCGCGTTCGAGCATCAGCAGTTCGGCAGGCCCGCCAGCGGCGGCGCGCCGGAAGATGATCAGGGTCGCGGCGGGGGTGGGGGGTGTGCGAGCGGTCATGGGGCCAGTCAAATGTGGGGGAGATGGCGCGGCCTGTCCATAGCCGAGGATTGTCGGAGAGGTTTACACCCCGGCCGACCAGTGGCCTGCGGCTGCTCACGGAAGCCGCCGATTTCCGGGTGCTTGCGGCATTTGGCACGGGTCGTGCAATACTTGGCATACCCCAAGCAGTCTCGAATAGAGGCGGGGCCCGCATCCTGGTCTCCGCGGCCCCGCCTCCCCGAGCAAACAACCCCCCGCGCCGGCGCCGGTCCCACCCGGCTCGCGCAAAAAGGCCCGCGAACCACCCAAGGTTCGCGGGCCTTTTCGGTTTGGCGGAAGAGGGCGCTCAGGCGGCGGGCTTCACCGCCGAATCGGTCATCAGCTGTTGGAGTTCGCCGGCCTCGAACATTTCCATCATGATGTCGCTGCCGCCGACGAACTCGCCCTTCACGTAGAGCTGGGGGATCGTCGGCCAGTCCGAGAACGCCTTGATGCCCTGGCGGATCTCCATGTCCTGCAGCACGTCGACGCTGGCATATTCGACCCCGAGGTGATCGAGGATAGCGATGGCACGGCTGGAGAAGCCGCACTGCGGGAAGAGCGGAGTGCCCTTCATGAACAGCACCACGTCGTTGCCGCCGACGATCTCGGCGATGCGCGCACCAGCTGGGTTCTCTGAAGTATCGGACATAAGGTTCGGCAACCCTGATTGAGGAAAGTGTTGCGGCTCAGTTGGGAACCGCGGTCGTCAGTTGCAAGGCATGCAGTTCGCCGCCCATGCGTCCGCCGAGCGCCTTGTAGACCAGCTGGTGCTGGGCGACGCGGCTCTTGCCGGCAAACTGCGCCGAAACGACGTGGGCCGCATAGTGGTCGCCGTCGCCGGCAAGGTCGGTGATGGTGACCTCGGCATCGGGCAGGGCCGCCTTGATCATGGCGGAGATGTCGTCGGCGGCCATGCCCATGGCGAAACCTCAGGCCCCGCCGAGGAGCGCGCGGCGCGCTTCGACCAGCTTGGCGTCGAGCGCGGCGCGCACGTCGGCGTCGCTCGCATCGACCCCGGCGCCGATCAGGTCGCCCAGCACCTTGCGGATCACGTCCTCGTCGCCGGCTTCCTCGAAGTCCGCCTGGACCACGGACTTGGCGTAAGCCTCCGTCTCGGCGGAGGAGAGACCCATCTTCTCGGCGGCCCATTCGCCGAACAGGCGGTTGCGGCGGGCGATGACGCGGAAGTGGCTGTCCTCGTCGCGGGCAAACTTGGCCTCTTCGGCGCGTTCGCGGTCATTGAAGGTGGTCATGGTGTCGATCCCTGTTGCGGTTCCGGCGGACATCCTGTGCCGCGCGGACCGGGTTGGCATTGATGTCTGTCAGGCCGGCACGCCGCTGGCAAGGAACGGCCGCTCGGCGCGGGCCTGCGCCTCGAACGAACCGATGGCGTCCTGCCGGGCCAGCGTCAGGCCGACCTCGTCGAGCCCATTGAGCAGGCAGTGCTTGCGGAACGGGTCGATCTCGAAGGTGAAGCGGTCCTGGAACGGCGTGGTCACGGTCTGGTGCTCGAGGTCGATCGAGATCGGGTGATCGACCGCAACTTCCATCAGCCGGTCGATCGCCTCCTGCGGCAGCACGACGGTGAGGATCCCGTTCTTGAACGCGTTGCCCGAGAAGATGTCCGAGAACGAGGGCGCGATTACCGCCTTGATCCCCATGTCGAGCAGGGCCCAGGCGGCATGCTCGCGGCTCGAGCCGCAGCCGAAGTTGTCTCCGGCGACGAGGATCGGCGCGCCGGCATAGGCCGGGTTGTCGAACAGGTTGGCCGGGTCCTTGCGCAGCGCCTCGAACGCGCCCCTGCCGAGCCCCTCGCGGCTGATCGTCTTCAGCCAGTGCGCGGGGATGATGATATCGGTATCGACGTTCTTGAGGCCGAACGGATAGGCCTTGCCCTCGATCTCGCGGACGGATTCCATCAGTCGGTCTCCGGGGCGTCTTCGGGCCGGGCCGGGGCGGCGTTGGCCTGGCGGCTGTCCTTGCGGCGCGAGGCGTAGAGCAGGGCGGCGGCGAGCGCGGCAGACCCGATCGCCGCGCCGGCGATGGCGGCCTTGCCGGCCCAACCTGACTTTTCGGATTCCTTGGTCATCACGTCCCTATGTGACGGCGCGCGGCCGGGTTCAAGCCGGTGCGGGGCTATTTTCGTCCTGCGGAGCCGTTGCAGCGTCGGTGCCGGGCGCTTGCGCTGGCGTTCCGCAGGCCATGCAGTAGCGGAAGAAGGCCATCTTGCGGGTGTGGCAGGCAGGGCAGTGGTCGAACAGGGTCATCCCGCAATGGACGCAGAAGTTGGTTTCCGATCCCTCCATCGTGGCGATCGGCCGGTCGCATCCGGGGCACTGCTTCGCCGCCATCTTGCGGAAGGCCTCGTCATGGCTGACCCGCGCGCGCCGCTCGGCCTCGGCCTGGGCTTCCGATTTCTGCCGGCTTTCGAGGTACTTGCGCATGTTCTTGATGAGGAACACGCCGGCCCCGAAGGTGAGCGCGATGCCGACCCCATAGCGGACGTAGCCGCCATAGCTCGGCAGGTAGGGCACCAGTTCGACGAAGAACACGAACACCGCGGCCAGCACGAACCCGCGGGCGAGCGGCCAGTAGTCGCTCTTGCGCTTCTTGACGACCAGCCAGGCGGCGAGCCCCAGCATCGGCAGGGTAATCGCGAGGCGCAGCAGGAACACCCGCAACTCCTGCCAGAACCGCGCCCGCTCGCGCGCCGGCAGGGCGTCGGCGGCGGCGCGGGTCTGGGCCAGTTCGAGCTGCGAGCGCTGCTGGTCGAGCGGCAGGCGCTCGTTGTCGATAGCATTGATCGCGGCCTGCAGCGCCCGCTCGTTGGCCTTTAGCGCCTCGAGCTGACGGGTGCGGGCGAGGACTTCGGGGTCCTGCGCAGAGCTGGTGGTGGCGGTGCGGGTCGCGATCCAGGCCTCGAAGGTCTCGGTCCCGGTCTGCGAGGCCTTGCGCGCCTGCTCGAGCTGGAGCTGGACGATCGCGCGCCGGTCGTCGATCGCGCCGATGCGGTCGCTCACCTGCGCCAGTTGGGCGCGCAGTCGCTGCTCGGCGGGGGTGGGGGCTTCAGCCGCATAGTCCGCCACGCTTTGCTCGACCTGCGGCAGGTCGCCGATGACGAGATTGCCGAGCCCGACGATGAACCCGGCGAAGACCAGCGAAACCAGCCAGAGCACTGCCGCGTAGGCTCTCTCCGGCGCGCGTACTGCCTTGAGCATGTCCTGGGTCCCTCCTGCGCGGTGCAGGCTAGCGCAGGAAGGCGGCGAGTACCAGCCAGCGCGCCTGCTTGGCGGCGAGCGGGAGCGCGGCGTGCGCCGGGCTGGAGGAGGGCAGGTCGATCAGCTCCAGCGGGCTGCCGGCCAGCGCGCGCCGGCCCACCGCGGCCGCCTTTGCGCCATTGAACCCGACGGCGCGCAGTTCGGGCAGGGTGGCCACAAGCTCGCGCAAGGGTGCCGCCTCGGCCTCGCGGATCGCGGCATCGAGGCTGCCTTCGCGGCGGGCCGAGGCGATCGTGTCCCACAGGCCTACCCTAGCGGCGAGGAGCGCGGCGAGACGGGCATCGTAGTCCAGCGCGGGCAAGTCGGCGCGCCCGATCACCGCGCCGGCGAGGTGCCAGAAGCGGTTTTGCGGATGCGCATAGTAGCGCCCGGCGGCAAGGCTCGCTTCCCCCGGCAGGCTGCCGAGGATCAGCACCCGGGTGTCTCGCGACACGACGGGCGCGAAGGCGGACTTTCGCGGGCCGGGGCCGGTCAGACCAGCTCGCGCACGTCGGTGAGATGGCCGGTCACCGCCGCCGCCGCCGCCATTGCCGGCGAGACGAGGTGGGTGCGGGCGCCGGGGCCCTGGCGGCCGACGAAGTTGCGGTTGCTGGTCGACGCGCAGCGTTCACCGGCGGGGACCTTGTCGGGGTTCATGCCGAGGCAGGCCGAGCAGCCGGGTTCGCGCCATTCGAGGCCGGCCTCGATGAACACCTTGTCGAGCCCCTCGGCCTCGGCCTGCGCCTTGACCAGGCCCGAGCCGGGGACGACGATCGCCCACTTGACGTTGGCCGCCTTCTTGCGGCCCCGAAGCACCGCCGCGGCGGCGCGCAGGTCCTCGATGCGGCTGTTGGTGCACGACCCGATGAACACGTTCTGGATCTCGACGTCAGTCATCCGCGTGCCGGGGGTCAGGCCCATGTAGTCGAGGGAGCCCTGCGCCGCGCGCTGCTTCGAGGGATCGGCGAAGCTCTCGGGCGCGGGGACCACGCCGTCGATGGGCACGACGTCCTCGGGGCTGGTGCCCCAGGTAACCGTGGGCTTCACGTCGGCAGCCTGGATGACGACCGACTTGTCGAACGTGGCGCCCGGATCGGTGGCGAGGCTCTTCCACCAGGCCACGGCCTTGTCCCAGTCCGCGCCCGTGGGCGCCATCGGGCGGCCCTTGAGCCAGGCGAAGGTCGTCTCGTCGGGCGCGATCAGGCCGGCGCGGGCGCCGCCTTCGATCGACATGTTGCAGACGGTGAGGCGGCCCTCGACGCTCATCTCCTTGAACACCTTGCCGCGGTATTCGATCACGTGGCCGGTGCCGCCGGCCGTGCCGATCACGCCGATGATGTGGAGGACGAGGTCCTTCGGCGTCACGCCGGGCAGCAGATCGCCCTCGACGCGCACTTCCATCGTCTTCGATTTCTTGAGCAGCAGGGTCTGCGTCGCGAGAACGTGCTCGACCTCGCTGGTGCCGATGCCGAAGGCCAGCGCCCCGAGACCGCCGTGGCACGAGGTGTGGCTGTCCCCGCAGACGATCGTCGCGCCGGGCAGCGAGAAGCCCTGCTCAGGGCCGACGACATGGACGATGCCCTGCTCGCGGTCGGTCGCGCCGATGTAGCGGATGCCGAATTCGGGGGCGTTATGCTCGAGCGCGGCGAGCTGCTGCGCGCTTTCGACGTCGGCGATCGGCAGGCGCTTGCCCGCCGCGTCGAGCCGCGCGGTGGTCGGCAGATTATGGTCGGGCACGGCCAGCGTCAGATCGGGGCGACGCACCTTGCGGCCAGCAACGCGCAAGCCCTCGAACGCCTGCGGGCTCGTCACTTCGTGGACGAGGTGGCGGTCGATGTAGATCAGGCTGGTGCCGTCGGGCTGGGTCTCGACCACGTGGGCGTCCCAGATCTTCTCGTAGAGGGTGCGGGGTGCGTTCGACATGGCTGCGAACTAGGCAGTGGGGCGCCCGATGACAAGCGTGAATGGGGTCTCGAGCGAATGGGGGTGATTGTCGATGCATGTCGGCTATCATGCGGCCGGGAGCAGTGCTGCCGGAGGAGAACCGTTCATGATTACCGTCACGCTCGAGATGCCGATCAAGCCGGGCAAGCTGGCCCAGTTCCAGTCGCTCATCGGCCCCGCGCTGAAGCAGACCGCCGCGCAGCCCGGGTTCATCGCGATCCGCATCCTGCGTCCGGTCGAGGGCGAGGACACGGCGATGTTCATCGAGGAATGGGAAACGGCGCAGGACTACAAGAACTATCTCGCCTGGCGGGCCGACGGCAACGACGTTCCCGGAATGGAAGAGTGCGTCGCGGGGGCGCCGGTGCTGAAGATGTGGGGCGAGGTGATCGCCTCCGAGTGAGCCCGGCGGGGGCGGTACGAAACGGGGCGCCCCGGATGGGGCGCCCCTCGTGTTTGCCGGGTCTGACCGACGGGATTTACCAGCGGCGGCCGTCGCGATCGTGGCGTTCGAACTGCAGGCGGCCGCGGATCTGCTGGATGCGGTTCTCGAGGGTCCGCATCTCGCGGTTATCGAGGCCGTTGCGGTTGAAGTACTGGAACTGCTCGCGCAGCTGGCGGACGTCCTGGCGCAGGCCGGCGGCCTCGCGGTCGGAAATGCGGCCGCGCCAGTCGTTGCGGCTCACGCGCTGCTCAAGGTCGCGGATCTGATCGCGGATGGCTTGGGCGCGGGCAGGGGTACGCTGGCCCCAATCGCCGCGGTGTTCGTAGCCCGGGCCACCATAAGGCTGGGCCGAGGCCGCGCCCGCGCTGCCGAGCACGCCGGCGGCGAGCAGGGCGGGGACGATGATCTTGCTGAGCTTGCGCATGACTTGGCTCCTGGTTGGTCTACTTCACTGACGCCGAAACGTTCGCCGTCTGTGAGTTCAGGTTTTACCCCTTCAAGATGAACGGCAGTGAAATAGGCACGGTCGGTTCGTGTCGTAAAATGTCGCGCTTGGTCGCGCGTTCCGGTATGGGAAGGCCATGTCGAGCACCGCTGCAGTCCTGATCGTCCTTGCCACCTTCTTCGCCATGGAAGGGGTGGCATGGTCGAGCCACAAGTACGTCATGCACGGCTTCGGCTGGGGCTGGCACCGCGACCACCATGAGCGTCACGAGCGGATGTTCGAGAAGAACGATCTCTACGCGCTGGTCGGCGCGGGGATGAGCATCGCCATGTTTGCGCTGGGCAGTCCGCTGGTGATGGGCGCGAACGCGTGGGCGCCCGGCACGGTGATTGGGCTCGGCATCCTGCTTTACGGCGTGGTCTACTCGCTGATTCACGACGGGCTGGTGCATCAGCGCTATTTCAACTGGGTGCCCCGGCGCGGCTATGCCCGGCGGCTGGTGCAGGCGCACCGGCTCCATCATGCCACGGCGACCAAGGAGGGCGGGGTCAGCTTCGGCTTCGTGTTCGCGCGCGACCCGGCGGTGCTCAAGCGCGAGCTCAAGGCTCAGGCCGAGCGCGGGGTGGCGGAGATCCGCGAAGCCGACCTGCGCGAGCCGGCTTGACCCCTGATCAGTCCGCGGGCTGCGCCGCCAGCGCCGCCCCGATCGTCGCCCGGGCGGTCATCGCGGCGGGGAAGCCGGCATAGGCCGAAGCCTGGAACACCAGTTCTTCCAGCTCCGTGGCGGTCACGCCATTGGCGAGGGCGATCCCGGCATGCCCGCGCAGTTCCTCGGTCTGGCGCAGGGCGATGAGCATCGCGCAGGTGACGAGGCTGCGGTCGCGCGCGGACAGGCCGGGCCGGGCCCAGACATTGGCGAACATGGCGACCGCGTGCGCTCCGATTTCCCCGGCAAAGCCGTCCATCTTCAGCGCGCCCGCGACGACCGGGGCCATCTGCGGCAGCTGTTTCTCGACGATGGCGAGATCGGCGGCGGGATCGATCACTTGGGCTCTCCTCGGTGTTGTGGGCTGGGGGTTATTCCGGCCTGGTCCAGATCCACGCGCCGCTCAACGTGCAGGCGATGACCGGGGCCATGACCCACGGCCATCCGGCGAAGGCCGCCGAGAGCGCAATGGTCGCCGCCATGGCGGTGAGCGCGGCGAGCTTGGCCTTGCGCGAGATCGCGCGCCGCTCGCGCCACTGGCGCAGCGGCGGGCCGTAGCGCGGGTGATCGAGCAGGCGTCGCTCCCACGCCGGGTTGGACCGGGCGAAGCAGAACGCGGCGAGCAGGAAAAACGGCACCGTCGGCAGCAGTGGCAGCGCGATCCCGAGAATGCCGAGCCCCACCGCAAGCAGCCCGCCGGCGAGCCAGAACGGGCGGGCGAGGCGATTCACGCCGCTCCCGCACCCTCGCCGCCTGCCGCCAGCCGCGCCGCCGTCTCGCGGATCAGCGCGATCATGTTGGGAACGCCCTGGGTGCGGTTGGAGGAGAGCTGGTTCCTGAGGTCGAACGGCTCGAGCGCGGCGGCGATGTCGGCCCCGGCGACTTCGGCGGCCGGACGGTCCTGAACCGCGGCGAGGACCAGCGCGACGATGCCCTTGGTGATCGCGGCGTTGCTGTCGGCCAGGAAGTGCAGGCGACCATCTTCGAGCTGGGTCGGGTAGACCCAGACCGACGCCGAGCAGCCGCGCACTTTGGTGGCGTCGGTCTTCAGCGCATCCGGCATGGGATCAAGCTCGCGGCCGAGTTCGATCAGCAGGCGATAGCGTTCGTCGCCATCGAGAAACTCGTATTCTTCGCGGATGTCGTCGAGCGGGCGCATGGGCGGGGCGTGTATCGGCAGCCGCGGACTGGGGCAAGCAGCGAAGGGCGAGGGCGGCGGCGAGCGGTGCTTAACGGGCTGGAAACGACCTTGGGCGTAGTTACGCATATCTGCTTAGGGGGAAACGGGTATGTTCAGGGCAGCGCAGTTCGTCGTGCGGCACAAGGTCGGCGTCGTGGCCGTGGCGGCGATCGCCTTTGTGGTGTTCGGCCGGAATGGCGACGAGGTGAAGAAGATCAACCCGTGGGACAGCGACGCCGCGCAGGCCCAGGCGGCCAGCGCCAACGTCAGCCTCGCCGACCAGGCGATCGGCGCGGCGGCGGGTGCGGCCAAGCGCTACACCGGGGTCGACGTGGGCAAGGTCCTGCCCGGCAACCTGCGCCAGCAGACGACTGAGAACTGGCAGTCGGCGGGCGACGCGGCGAAGCGCGCCAACGGGAACTAGGCTTCGATCCCTGGATGGGTGAAGGGCGCGCGGGCAGCATTAGTTTCGCTTGCTTTCCGCTCGCGCCGCGCTTATCTGCGCCTCCAATCCCGACATTGTGATGCAACGTCAGGGCTGGCGCCGAAAGGGGCCGGCACCAAGCGGCATTTCCGAGTTGGGCCACGGAGTTCAGATGGCCGATATCGCGCGTCTTGTTGAAGTGATCGAACCTGAGGTGAAGGCCCTCGGGTTCGAGCTCGTGCGCGTGATCGTGTTCAAGGGCGGCGAGATCGGGTCGATCAGCGGGGACGACGAGATGACCCTGCAGATCATGGCCGAGCGGCCCGAGACCGGCCAGCTCGTGCTCGACGATTGCGCCGCGCTCTCGCGCGCCATTTCCGACCGCGTCGATGCACTCGAGGAAGCGGGCGAGGTGCTGATCGACGATGCCTACCGGCTCGAGGTATCCTCGCCGGGGATCGACCGGCCGCTGACGCGAATCGGCGATTTCGCCAAGTGGGTCGGCCACGAGGCCAAGGTCAGCCTGACCGCGCCGGTGGACGGCAACCGCAAGAGCCTGCAAGGCGATCTTGCCGGTCTCGAAGGTGACACGATCCTGCTCGATGACCGCAAGTCGGGCCGGGTCGCGTTTCCGTTCGGCGATGTCCATTCGGCCAAGCTGGTGCTGACCGACCGGCTGATCGCCGCCGCCAAGCCCATCGACGCCACCGGCGCCGACGAGGAAGAGTTTGAAATCGAAGCCGGGGACGAAAGCCCCGCAGAGCAGGAAGACTGAACATGGCCAGTGCGATTTCCGCGAACCGCGCCGAGCTCCTGGCGATCGCCAATGCGGTCGCCACCGAGAAGATGATCGACAAGTCGATCGTCATCGAGGCGATGGAGGAGGCGATCCAGAAGTCCGCGCGTAACCGTTACGGCGCCGAGAACGACATCCGCGCCAAGCTCGATCCGCGCACCGGCGATCTGCGCCTGTGGCGCGTGGTCGAGGTGGTCGACGTGGTCGAGGACTACTTCAAGCAGGTCGATCTCAAGGCCGCGCAGAAGCTCGACGCCAACGCCAAGCTGGGCGACTTCATCGTCGATCCGCTGCCGCCGGTCGACCTTGGCCGCATCGACGCGCAGTCGGCCAAGCAGGTGATCTTCCAGAAGGTCCGCGATGCCGAGCGTGAGCGTCAGTATGGCGAATTCAAGGACCGCGCCGGCGAGGTCATCACCGGCGTGATCAAGTCGGTCGAGTTCGGCCACGTCATCGTCAACCTCGGCCGCGCCGAGGGCGTGATCCGCCGCGACCAGCAGATCCCGCGCGAAGCCGCCCGCGTGGGCGAGCGCGTGCGTGCGCTGATCCTCAAGGTCGAGCGCCAGAACCGCGGCCCGCAGATCTTCCTCAGCCGCGCCCATCCCGAGTTCATGAAGAAGCTGTTCGCGCAGGAAGTGCCCGAGATCTACGACGGCATCATCGAGATCAAGGCCGCCGCTCGCGATCCGGGCAGCCGGGCCAAGATCGGCGTGATCAGCCGCGATTCCAGCATCGACCCGGTCGGCGCCTGCGTCGGCATGAAGGGCAGCCGCGTGCAGGCGGTGGTGCAGGAACTCCAGGGCGAGAAGATCGACATCATCCCGTGGAGCGAGGATACCGCGACTTTCGTCGTCAACGCGCTCCAGCCGGCCACCGTCAGCCGCGTGGTGATCGACGAGGACGAGGGCCGGATCGAGGTCGTGGTCCCCGATGACCAGCTGAGCCTCGCGATCGGCCGCCGCGGCCAGAACGTGCGCCTCGCCAGCCAGCTGACCAACTCGGCGATCGACATCATGACCGATGCCGAAGCGAGCGAGAAGCGCCAGAAGGAATTCGCCGAGCGTTCGAAGATGTTCGAGGAAGAGCTCGACGTCGATGAGACGCTCTCGCAGCTGCTGGTCGCCGAAGGGTTCAGCGAGCTCGAGGAAGTGGCCTACATCGACCTCGCGGAACTGGCCGGGATCGAGGGCTTCGACGAGGAACTGGGCGAGGAGCTGCAGAGCCGCGCCGCCGAAGCGCTCGAGCGGCGTGAGGATGCCGCTCGCGAGCAGCGTCGCGCGCTCGGCGTCGAGGATGCGCTTGCCGAGATCCCGCACCTCACCGAGGGGATGCTGGTGACCCTCGGCAAGGCCGGGATCAAGACGCTCGACGACCTGGCCGACCTCGCCACCGACGAACTCATCGCCAAGAAGCGCACCGAGCAGCGCCGCCGCGACGGCGCCCGCCGCGAGCGGACCGACGACAAGGGCGGCGTGCTGGGCGAATATGGCCTGAGCGAAGAGCAGGGCAACGAGATCATCATGGCTGCCCGCGCCCACTGGTTCGAGGACGAAGAGCCGCAATCCGGGGAGGCCGCCGATGCGGATTCCTCGCAATGAGCGCGTAAGCTCCGACATCGCTGACGCCGGACCGGAAAGGAAGTGCATCCTTTCCGGTGAGGTGGCCCCGCGTGACGCGCTGATCCGGCTGGCGATTTCCCCGGCCCGAGACGACGGCACGTGCCTGGTGCTGCCCGACGTCTACGCCAAGGCCCCGGGCCGCGGCGCGTGGATCGGCGTTTCGCGCGAGACCCTTGAAAATGCGCTTGCCAAGGGCAAGCTAAAAGGAGCGCTGGCGCGCGCCTTCAAGGGCGCAGCGCTGACCCTTCCCGACGACCTGCCGGAAAAGATCGAGACCGCGCTGGTGCGTGCGTTCACCGACCGGCTCGGGCTCGAGATGCGCAGCGGCAAGCTGCTCGTCGGCTCGGACCGGATCGCCGAGAATGCCCGCGCCGGCAAGGTCGCCTGGCTCGCCCATGCGGCCGATGCGGGGGACGACGGTTCGCGCAAGCTCGACCAGGCGTGGCGGGTCGGGCGCGAGGAGGAAGGCTCCGGGCTTGGCGGCGTGCGCTTGCCACTGGACCGGGCGGCTTTGTCTGTGGCATTGGGCCGCGACAACGTCGTCCACCTGGCGCTGACCGATTCCGCGGCTGCCGAAAGGCTCGCCGCCGTGCTGAACCGCCTCACACTCTTCATGGGCGGCCTGACGCGAACGGCCACAAGTGACAAGCGCGATCGGGCGGCTCCTGCCGTCTCGACCGATCTGACGACGAATTGATTTTGAAGGACTGTTTGGAACCTATGAGCGAGACCGACAACAAACCGACCCTGGGACGCAAGCCGCTGGGGCTGAAGCGCTCGGTGGAGACGGGCGAGGTCAAGCAGACCTTCAGCCACGGCCGCACCAACAAGGTCGTGGTCGAGGTGAAGCAGCGCAAGCTGATCCGCAAGCCGGGCGAGGCCGCGCCGGCGCCCGAGGCCGCGCCCGTCGCGCCGCCGCCGCCCGTCGCCGCGCCGATCCAGCCCGCGCCGCCGCCGCCGCCGCCCGCGGCCAGCCGCGAGACCCGCCAGGAAATGCAGACCCGTCTGCTGCGCGAAGCCGAGGAACAGCGCCTGCGGCTCGCCGAGGACACGCGTCGCCGCGAGGAAGAGCAGCGTCTGCGCGCGCTTGAGGACGAGCGGCGCCGCGCCGAGGAAAACCGCAAGGGTGAAACCCCGTCCGTCCCGGCGCCCGCCGCCGAGGCCCCGGTCGCTCCGGTCGTTCCGGTCGAGCAGCCCGCTGCCGCCGAGCCTCAGCCGGCCGAGCCGGTCGCCGCCGCGCCGGAAGCCCCTGCCGCTGCCGCCGCTCAGCCCGCGATCGCGCCGCGCCGGTTCACCCCGGTGCCGTCCGCGCCCGCGCCCAAGCGGCCCGAGCCGGCTGCCGCCAAGAAGCCCGGCGCGCCGCAGCGCGACCGCAAGGGCGCCGACGAGCGTCGTGGCGGCAAGCTGACCGTCACTCGCGCGCTCAACGAGGACGAGGGCGCCCGCGCCCGCAGCCTCGCCGCGCTCAAGCGCGCCCGCGAGAAGGAGCGCCGCGCGCACTTCGGCGGCCAGCAGCAGCAGCGCGAGAAGCAGGTCCGCGATGTGATCGTGCCCGAGGCGATCACCGTTCAGGAGCTGGCCAACCGCATGGCCGAGAAGGGCGCCGACCTCGTCAAGGCGCTGTTCAAGCTGGGGATGATGGTCACCGTCAACCAGACGATCGACCAGGACACCGCGGAGCTGCTGGTCGAGGAATTCGGCCACAACATCCAGCGCGTGAGCGAGAGCGATGTCGACATCGACACCGCGGCCGACGTCGATTCGCCCGAGACGCTGCAGCCGCGTCCGCCGGTGGTCACGATCATGGGCCACGTCGACCACGGCAAGACCAGCCTGCTCGACGCGCTACGCGGCACCGACGTGGTGCGCGGCGAGGCCGGCGGCATCACGCAGCACATCGGCGCCTACCAGATCAAGACCAAGGGCGGTGACCT
>Ga0068858_100001245_pt1 | contig 26312 bp, 24 predicted proteins | sample KBSSwiS12_FD_66589 | JGI IMG/M metagenome (GOLD analysis project Ga0068858, IMG submission 66589) | Switchgrass rhizosphere microbial communities from Kellogg Biological Station, Michigan, USA - KBS Switchgrass S1-2 | ecosystem: Host-associated > Plants > Roots > Rhizosphere > Soil ... | reverse complement strand
GGGCGGACTTCGCGTCCTCGCCCTGGTTTTGCTCGGCGCCCTGACGCTTTTCATCGTCTCGGTTTCCGGCGCGAACGTGGTGCGCAACGCCGTCTTCGACCAGTACCAGCGATGGTTCCCCGCCGAGCGTACGAGCTCGCCGGTGTTCGTCGTCCTCGTCGACGAGAACGCGCTCAAGCGCTACGGCCAGTGGCCGTGGCCGCGCACGCGCGTGGCGGAGCTTTTCGAGAAGATCGCGGCCCTGCAGCCCGGGGCCATCGGCGTGGACATGGTCTTTCCGGAGCCCGACCGGTATTCGCCGGCAGGGATCGCCGCCGAGTTCCCGGTGCTGCCGAAGGACGTTCGCCGCACGCTCGAGGGCCTGCCTTCGAACGACCAGCGCTTCGCCGACGCCATTCGCGGCAAGCACGTGGTGCTGGGGATTTCCGGCGAGACTTCGCGGGATTCGCGCTTTCCCGATCCGCCTCGCACGGCGCCGGTGGTGGTGTCCGACGACGTGATCCAGCGCAACCTGCGCGAATTCCCCGGCCACATCCGCAGCATCGATCCCATCGACGCGGCCGCCGAGAGCCGCGGGGCGATGAACTCGGGCCCGGCCGACCAGGTCGTGCGCCAGGTCCCGCTGGTGCAGAACGTGCAGGGGCAGATCACCCCGTCGCTCGGCGTGGAATCGCTTCGCGTCGCCATGCGCGTGGGCCTGCGCCTCGACCGGCGCAACCAGCCGCAGGGCCTGCTCGGCGTGAATTTCGGCAGCATCGCCACCGACGCGCAGGAAGACGGCACGACGTGGCTGCGCTATGGGCACCACGACGACGAACGCTTCATTCCCGCGACCGCGGTGATGGACGGAAAGGTCGATCCGCCCGACCTGCTGAAGGGCCGGGTCGTGCTGGTGGGCCTGAGCGGGCTGGGCCTGCTCGACTTCAAGACGACGCCGCTCGGCGAGTTCGTGCCCGGCGTCGAGATCCATGCGCAGGTGATCGAGAACCTCGTGAACGGCGTGAGCCTCAAGCGCCCCAGCATCGCTGCGCGCATCGAGGCGGTGGCCCTCCTCGTGTGCGGCTTCATCCTGATCGCGTTCGTGCCGAGGTTGTCGGCGCTGCAGGGCATCAATCTCGCCGTGGGCCTCGTGATCATCCTGCTGGGCGGCGGCGTGATCGCCTTCCTGCACTTCCACCTGCTGCTCGACCCGGTGCTCCCGGCACTCGGCACGGCCATGGTGTTCGGCAGCGTCGTGGTGGGCACGCTCTCCGAAGCCGAGAAGCAGCGCCGCCAGCTGCGCGAGCAGGCCGCCCACATGGCGGGCGAGGTGAACGCCGCACGCCGCATCCAGATGGGCCTGCTCGTCGACACCGACGAGACGCTCGGCAGCGACAAGCGCTTCCGCGTGGCGACGCTGCTCGAGCCCGCGCGCACCGTGGGCGGGGACTTCTACGACTGCTTCATGGTGGACGAGACGCACCTCTTCATCGTCGTGGCCGACGTGGCCGGCAAGGGGCTGCCCGCGGCGCTCTTCATGGCGGCGGTGAAGTCGCACATCAAGAGCGCGGCGCTGCGCGGCGGGCCCCCGGGCGACGTGCTCACGAACGCGCAGGACGAGATCTCGCGCGAGAACCCGGAGCAGCTCTTCGTCACCGCGTTCGCCGCGGCGCTGGACGTGCAGACGGGCGAGGTCGAGTACGCCAACGCGGGGCACGAGCCGCCGTTCCTGCGCGCGCCGCACGGCGCGCCCGAGCGCATGGGCGCGCCCGGCGGGCCGCCGCTGTGCGTGGTGGAGAACTTCCGTTTCCCGACCGACCGCGCGACGCTCAAGCCCGGGGACTGGATGATGGTGATGACCGACGGCGCCACGGAGGCCCAGAACGTGAAGCGCGAGTTCTTCGGCATCGAGCGGCTGCGCACGTCGCTTTCGTGGATCCCGGATGGGGCCGCGCCCGGCGAGGTGGTGAAGCGGGTCCGCGACGACGTGGGTCGTTTCATGGCGGGCGCGGAGCTCGCCGACGACATCACATTGGTGGTGGTGCGCTGGGACGGCGGGAGCGCCGTCCCGTCAGCGAACGTTGATCTCGACGCGGCGGTTGCGCGCCTCTGAGACGTTGTCCTCGGTCGGCACGAGCAGCTCGCGCTTGCCGCGACCCGCGACCATGATCCGTTCCTCGGGAATTCCCAGGCCTACCAGCATCTCGCGCATGCGCTCGGCGCGCGCGCGCGACAGGGTGTCGTTGTACTCGAGGCCGCCACGCGTGTCCGTGTGGCCGATGACGGCGATGTCGGGCAGGGGCCGGTGCCTGAGGTCGGCGAAGACCCTGTCCAGCTCGACCTTCGATTCCGGCGTGAGCTCGTCCTTGCCCTCGAGGAAGTAGAGCGTGTAGGTCGCCGGACGGCCGGGCAGCGCGTCCATCACCGTGCCGAAGGTGGCCTGCACCTCCGTCTCGGTGAGGGTGACGTTCTCGACCTTGCCGTCCGCGCGGATGCGCTCGGCGCCGTACTTGGTGTCGATGAGCTTGGGCTCACCGCCGTTGGGGGTCACCACGATGCGGCCGATGTGGCCGTCGGCGGCCGGCACAACGGCAAAAAGCGCCGGGGTCACCGGCGCACAGGCACAACCGGCGGCGATGAACGCCGCCGCAACGACCCACAGGTGTCGAACCAAAATTCCCCTGAGCGGCTAGTTCTTCTTCGTATCGTCGACCTGCACGACGAACTCGGTCCCACGCACGCCCATGATAGCCGACGGCGTGCGAATCTTCATCGAGTCGGGCGACTGCTTCACCATCTTGCCCGACACCGCGGCGAGGCGACCCTGCTTCAGGTTGCCTTCGAACTCACCCGCGTGGGTCGTGGTGTCGAAGCTGTACTTGTCGATCGAGAAGACGCTGTTCGGGCCGACCGACACGAGGCTGTTGTCCGTGAAGGTGATGCCGGCCGAGCCGTCCGCGCCGGTGATGACGACGTCGGCCTGCTGCAGGCCGGTGCCGACCGTCGCGGGAATCTTGTTTGCGCCGCGCTGGATCTGCACGGAGCCCTTCGCCACCTTGACGAGACCGACATCGGCTGCCAGGGCGGTGCCGGCGAAACCGAGGGCTACCAACAGGATCAGGAACTTGCGCATGGAACCTCCTTGAAGCTCGTTTGAGCGCCCCTATAATGCCCCATCCTACAAAGGGCTGCCTGTGAACGCCGTCACAACCAGAATGGCGATGTTTCCGTCCCGGCTGGAGGCCTGGAAGAGCGCGAGGTCGTTCATCGAGGACTTCTGCAAGGGCGCCGAGGTCCCCCGGGAGGGCTGCCTCAAGACTAACCTCGTGATTGAAGAGCTTTTTCTCAACACGGTGAAGCACGGCCACCGGGGGGGCAGCGACGCCCCGGTCTGGATCACCCTCACGGCCGACGGGGGGAAGGTTTCCCTCGCCTACGAGGACAGCGCCCCGCCGTTCAACCCCTTCGCCCGGGCCACCCGGGAGATGCTGGAGGCGCTGGCGGAGACCCGCCGAGAGGGCGGCCTGGGGGTCATCCTCGCCCACGGCCTTTCCTCCTCGGCCGACTACGCTTACGTCTTCGGCCGCAACCGCATCCGCCTGAAGGTCGCCTAGTCCTCGAGCCCGAAGAAGCGTCGCACGCGCTCGAGGATGTCGTCGTGGTCGTCTTCCGACGCCGCGTGGGCGGCCGCCTCGGTCTTCGCGCGCAGCTCCGCCGCGCGGGCCGAGAGCACTCGCGACATCTCATTGGCGAGATCGGGGCGCGCCTTGATGATCTGCGCGAAGCCTTCCTTGTCCAGCCGATAGGCCTCGACGTCCGTGCTCGCGGTGACGGTGGCGCCGCGCGGCGTGCCGGTCATCATGCCCATCTCGCCGAAGACGCTGCCCGGCCCGAGCTTCCCGATGTGCGTGTGCAGCGTCCCCTGCTCGTGCCAGACGTCCGCCTCGCCGCGCACCAGCAGGTAAAGCCAGTGGGCGACGGCGCCTTGCCGCGTCATGACGTCGCCGGCCGCGAACGGCGCGCGCACGAGGTGGTCCACGAGCGACTCGCGCTCCTCGTTGGAGAGTGTCGCGAAGAGCTCGACGCGCTGGAGGCATTCGAGGCGGCGTCCGCGCTCGCGCGCACGCTCGGCGTTGCGATGCGCCTCGTCATCCTCGAGGTTGAGCTGCTCGGTGTAGTTGGCGCCGATGCGCATGTCGTTGCGGGCGAGCGCGGCGATGATGTGCTGGCGCACGAGGCTGTCCGTGGGATCGTCTCGCGCCGGATTCTCGAGCCAATAGCGGACCGCGTAGGCGCCGTAGCGGGGCGTGATCTCCAGCAGCACCGCATCGGGCGGGGGTTCGGCGTGCACCAGCGGAATCTCGGCGTTGCGCACCGCCTCCTCGAGCACGCGGCACACGTCGCCGGGAGGGGCCGCGAGGTCCACGTTCACGCGTACCCAGCGTCGCCACAACGGCATCGGGTCGCCACGCGCGCCGATCACGGTGAAGCGGTTCTTCACCAGCCAGCCGTTGGGCACGATGACGGTCTCGCGGTCGCGGGTCTGGACCGCGGTGTGGCGCCACCCGATCTCCACGATGCGGCCGGTCGCCTGCTCGACGCGGACCCAGTCGCCCACGCGCAGCGACCGGTCGAGCTGCAGGAACAGGCCGCCCAGCACGTTGCCCAGCGTGTCCTGCATCGCGAAGGCGAGGACCGCGGTGATGACGGCCGACGTGGTGACGAGGCTGCCGAGGTCCACGCCCGCCATTCGCAGCCAGACGAAACCCCATCCGACGTACAGCGCCGCCGTCGCCAGGTCCTCGGTCATCCGCAGCGCCGGCATGCGCAGGGCCACCAGCACCACGCGGAAGAAGAAGATCGTCGTGAGCCGGATGAGCACCAGGCCCACCAGGACGCTCGCCACGTCGGCCACGATCGCTGCGGGGCGCGAGCCCGCGAAGCTCGCGATGGAGCTGTCGGCGAGCTCGGCCAGCGCGCAGAGGCCGAGCAGGATGAGCGCGTTGCGCGTGCTCTGCCGGTCCTTCGGGCGAAGGGCGAGCAGCAGCACCCCGAGCAGGAGTGCCGCGGCCATCGCCGCCGCCATCTCCGCGCGCAGCAGGCTCGTGATGCTCACTTGCGTGCTACAGGGCCGACTCGATGCGCTCGCACAAGCGCTCCAGCGCCTCGATGCGCGCGAAGAGCTTGTCGTCGGAGGCGATCACGATCCACGGCGCGGGGTCGGTGGAGGTCCGCTCGATCATGTCGTTCACCGCGCGCTCGTACTGCGGCCACTTCTTGCGGTTGCGCCAGTCCTCGGGCGTGATCTTGAAGCGCTTGTACGAGATCTCCTCGCGCGCGCGGAAGCGGCGCAGCTGCTCCTGCGGCGTGATGGCCATCCAGAACTTGGCGACGATGGCGCCGGACTCGGTGAGCTGCTCCTCGAACGAGTTGATCTCGTTGTAGGCGCGCATCCAGTCGTTCTCGGAGCAGTACTTCTCGACGCGCTCGACCAGCACGCGCCCGTACCACGAGCGGTCGAAGATGGTGGCCTGCCCGTGGACCGGCAGGTTGCGCCAGAAGCGCCACAGGTACGGCTGCGCGCGCTCCTCGTCGGTGGGTGCCGCTATCGGCACCACGCGGTAGAAACGCGCATCCATCGCCTGGGTCATGCGGCGGATGGTGCTGCCCTTGCCCGCGGCATCCATGCCCTCGAACACCATCACCAGCGAGCGGTCGCGGATCTTCTTCGAGCGCGTGAGGCCGTTCAGCCGCGCCTGCAGCTTCACCAGCTTCTCGGCGTACTTCTCGCGCTTGAGCGCGCGCTTGTAGTCGAACGAGCCCAGCAGCGTGCGCCCGTCGATCGGCGGGGCGGGCGGCGGCGCGGGCGGCGTGAGGATCGGCGCGCCGCCCTTCAGGCGCGCCGACAGGGCGTGCTCCAGCAGGCGCCCGGCGGTGAGCGAGCGGTACTCGTGGTCGGAGCCCTCGATCACCTCCCACGGCGCCTCGCCGGTGCTCGTCTCGCGCAGCGCGTCCTCGCACACGTCGATGAACTCGTCGTAGTGCTTGAAGTTCTTCCACTCGGTGGGGCCCACCTTCCAGGCGGTTTCCTTCTTCGCGGAGAGCTCCTTGAGGCGCTTCTTCTGCGCCTTCTTGGAGAGGTGGAACCAGAGCTTGATGAGCACGGCGCCTTCGGCCACGAGCATCCGCTCGAACGCGCGGATGCGCTCCAGCCGCCGCTCGAACTCGAGGCGCTTCTGCAGGCCCAGCACGCGCTCGATCACGGGGTCCGTGTACCAGGAGCCGAAGAGGATCCCGATGTGGCCCTTCGGCGGCAACGCCTGCCAGAAGCGCCACATCTCGGGGTGCTGCTTCTCCTCGTCGGTGGCGAGCCCGAACGCGCGCGTGCGGATGTGGCGCGGGTCCATCCACTCATTGAGGAGGTTGACGGTCTCGCCCTTGCCGGCGCCGTCGACCCCGTTCACCACGATCACGACGGGGAACTTGCCGTTGGTGAGCAGCTTGTATTGCAGGTCCAGGAGCCGCTGGCGGATCTTGGGCTCCTCGCGCTTGAACTCGGCTTTCTTGAGCTTGTGGCCGATCTCTGCGGATTCGAACACGGTGTCCTCCCACGGACGCGCCCGGTCATGGCCGAGCGGGCTAACAGTCTAGCCGTGATCCCAGAATCGCGGGGCGTCGCCCAGCCCGGCGATGAGCTTCTCCAGCAGCGCGGGATCGCCGCGGGCGCGGGCCGCGAGCCAGCCGCGCGCGAAGGCGCAGAACTCCTCCGGCGCCTGCAGCCGCGGCAGCAGCATCGCCGCGGTCGAGGCGTCGTTCGCGGCGCCGAGCGCGTCCTGCAGCCCCTCCAGCGCCTTGCGGTACTCGCGCACGCGTTTGTGCTTGAACAGCGATTGCAGCGCATCGGTGCCGTAGCGCAGGCGCTTGGTATCGATGCGCACGCGGTGCCGCTCCGCGGGCGCGAGCGAGGGCAGGTCCGCGGCGTCGCGCAGGAGCCGCTTGTGGCGCTTGCGCAGCGTCGCCGCCGCGAAATCGTGGAGGCTCTCGAGCGAGATCGCGTCGGTGCCGGCGCCGGCGATCCAGCGCGCGAGCTCCAGCAGGGTGCGCGCATAGCCCTTCGTTGCCAGCGCCTCGCGCGCGGTCGCTCGCGCCGCGCGCCGCTCCCTGGCAATGGTCGCGGCGAGTTGCTTGGCGAGCACAGGGTCGCCATGCGCTGCGGCGAGCTGCGGGAAGGTCTCGGTGGCGAACACATCCCAGTCGCGTGCCAGGCCCAATGCCTGCGCGATCTCGCCCAAGGCGTCACGCCATGCGCGCGCCTGCGCCTCGCCGATCGGGCCCCGGAACATCCGCAGCGCCGAGCGCGCGCGCCGCAGCGCGATGCGCGCCTGGTGGACGAATTCCGGATCGGTGGAGCGCAGCACCCCTTCCTCGTTCGCCTGCAGCTGCGCGAGACCCGCGGCCACGACGTGGCGCGCGGCCACGGCGGGCGTGAGCCCATCCTCGAGGTCGATGGTGCCGGCCTTGGCGGGCTCGAGGCGCGCGCGGCGGAAGAGGCGATAGCCGCGCTCGGCCTTGGTGACGCTGCTCGGATGCAGCGCCGCGTCGTCCAGCAGGCGCAGCGCCAGCTCGAAGGCGGGATCCACGCCGCCCTCGAGGCACTCGATTTCCAGCTCCGAGACCTGGTCGCGACGGCCGTTGCTCTCGACCGTGCCCATGTCGAGCGCCACTTCCAGCCGCACGCCTGGAACCGGCTCGAGCAGCCAGGTGGTGCGCTCCATGTCGACGCGAAACGCGGGGACGAGGCGCCCGTGCAGGCCTTTCGCGTCCTTCAGCTCGGCGAGCGGCGTGTCGGCGAAGCGCGAGAGGTCGAGCACGGCGTCGCGGCGCGGGTACTCCCATTCCTTGCGCACGTGCAGCCCGCCGCTCGCCGCGTTGCCCGCCTTGAGCCCCGGGATCCAGCGGCGGCCCGCGCGGCGCAGGCGAAGCACCATCCCGGCCTTGACGATCTCCTCGCCGGGCGTGTCGAAGTAGATGCTCGCGAGCCGCTGGCGGCGCGGGCGCGCGGCGGCGAGCGCCGCGCTCCTCGCGAGCGCCGCGTGGTCCCCGGGCGCGAGCCTCAGCTTGAGCTCGGCCTCGGTCGCCACGCTAGAGCTCGGTGCGCGCGCGCCAGAGCTCCGGGAACAGCACGACGTCGAGGACCCGGCGCAGGTAGTTCACGCCCGAGGTGCCGCCGGTGCCGCGCTTGAGCCCGATGATCCGCTCGACGGTGGTCGCGTGGCGGAAGCGCCACTGGCGGAAGGCGTCCTCGAGGTCGACCAGCTTCTCGGCGAGCTCGTAGAGCTCCCAGTGGCGCTCGGTGTCGCGGTAGACCTCCACCCAGGCCCGGCAGACCGACTCGTCGAATTCCCGTAAGGACGTCCAGTCGCGCTCGACCCATTGGGGATCGATGGCGAATCCGCGGCGGGCCAGCAGCCGGATGGCCTCGTCGTAGAGCGAGGGCGCCCGGTACTGGGCATCGAGCGTCTTGAACATCTGGTCGCGGTGGCGGTGCGGCTCCATCAGCACCGCGCTCTTGTTGCCGAGGAGGAACTCGATCATGCGGTACTGGTGCGATTGGAAGCCCGAAGACGAGCCCAGGTCCTTTCGGAACGACGAGTACTCCGCGGGTGTCAGCGTGGACAGGACGTCCCACGACTGGTTGAGCTGCGCCATGATGCGGGCCACGCGGGCGAGCATCTTGAACGCCGGCTGCAGGTCGTCGCCGCGCACGTGCCCGCGCGCCGCCTCGAGCTCGTGGATCATGAGCTTCATCCACAGCTCGGAGGCCTGGTGCTGGATGATGAACAGCAGCTCGTTGTGGTCGCGCGAGCGCGGTTTCTGGGCGCCGAGCACCGCATCCAGGTGCAGGTAGTCGCCGTAGCTCATGGTGCCGGCGAAATCGAGGCGTGCCCCGTCGGCGGCCGGCGCGGCGCCTGAATGACTCTTGTTTTTCATGTGCTTGTCGTGAGGATTCGTTCAATTAGTCTAGCCCCCTTTGAAGTAAGATGATCCGCAAATGCACGCCACGCTCCCGCTGCTTGCCAGCACCGACTTCCCGCCGATAGCGCGCCGCAGGCTCGAGACCCTGCAGGTCAACGTGGGCTACGTGTGCAACCAGACGTGCCTGCACTGCCACGTGAATGCCGGGCCCACGCGCACGGAGTCGATGACGCGGCAGACCGCGGACCTCGTGCTGCAATACCTCGCCGCGAGCGGCGCCGCGGTGCTCGACATCACCGGCGGCGCTCCGGAGATCAATCCGCAGTTCCGCCACCTCGTGGCTTCGGCGCGCGCGGCGGGCGTGCGCGTGCTGGACCGCTGCAACCTCACGATCCTGTCGGAGCCCGGGCACGAGGACCTCGCGCAATTCCTCGCCGCCGAGCGCGTCGAGATCGTGGCCTCGCTGCCGTGCTACACGCCGGAGCTCGTCGACCGCCAGCGCGGCGCGGGCGTCTACGAGCGCTCGATCGCGGGCATCCAGGCGCTCAACGCACTCGGCTACGGGCGCGAAGGAAGCGGCCTCACGCTGGACCTCGTGTACAACCCGCAGGGTCCGTCGCTCCCGCCGCCGCAGGCGAAGCTCGAGGCGGACTACAAGCGGATCCTCGGCGACAAGTTCGGCATCGAGTTCAACCGCCTCTTCACGCTCGCCAACATGCCGATCCAGCGCTTCGGCTCGACCCTGGTGACCAAGGGCCAGTTCAACTCGTACATGGCGCTGCTGCGCGGGGCGCACCGCGACGAGAACCTCGGCGGCGTCATGTGCCGCTCGCTGGTCTCGGTCGACTGGCAGGGCTACCTCTACGACTGCGACTTCAACCAGATGCTGGGACTTCCGCTGGTCGTCGCGGGCCGCAAGCGGCCGCACCTCGCCGACGTGATGGATCGCGACCTCGACGGCAATCCCATCGTCGTGCGCGACCATTGCTATGGCTGCACCGCGGGGCAGGGCTCCAGCTGCGGCGGGGCCCTCGCGTGAGCAGCCTGCCGCGCGCGCACGTCGAGACGCGGCCCGGGCGCTCCTGCCCGATCTCCTACCGCTACTCGCCGCGCGAGATGGATCGCGACCCGCAGATCGTCGCGGGGACGCTCTACGTCGTGGGCGGACTCTACGGAAACGTCGAGGCGCTGGCGGCGATCGACGCCATGGCCGCCCGCGAGGATTCGCCGGTGACGATCGTCTTCAACGGCGATTTCCACTGGTTCGACGTGGACGACGCCGACTTCGCGCAGGTCACGCGTTCGGTCCTGGGGCACGCGGCGATCCGCGGGAACGTGGAGACCGAGATCGCCGGCGAGGATTCGGGCGCGGGTTGCGGCTGCGCCTACCCGGTCGACGTGAGCGACGCGGAGGTCTCGCGTTCGAACCTGATCCTCGATCGCCTGCGCGAGACGGCGTCACGGGCACCGGAGTTGCGCCGCCGCCTCGGCAAGCTGCCCATGCACCTCACCGCGCAGGTGGGCGACGCGCGCATCGGCATCGTCCACGGCGATGCGTCCTCGCTCGCGGGCTGGGGCTTCGCGCACGACCGCCTCGACGATCCGTCGCACCGGCGCTGGGTGGAATCGATGTTCCGCGAGGCGAACGTGCACGCCTTCGCGAGCACGCACACGTGCCTGCCGGCCTTCCGCCGCTTCGACGGCGGCGTGGTCGCCAACAACGGCGCGGCCGGCATGCCGAACTTCGTGGGCTCGCGCTGCGGGCTGCTCACGCGCATCGCTGCACGGCCGCATCCGATGCGGCTCTACGGCCTGGAGGTCGCGGGCGTGGCGATCGAGGCGCTGCGCATCGACTACGACCACGCGCGCTTCATCGATCGCTTCCTCGCGAGCTGGCCCGAGGGCTCGCCCGCGCACGAGTCATACCACCGCCGCATCGTGCACGGCACCCGTTTCCGGCTGGAGCAGGCGATCCCGGCGTAAGCCACTGCGGCGCGGCCCGACTCACGCCGCAGGAACCCAGGAGTCTCCAATGAGCAAGGGCAAGCTGGCTGTCTTCGCGCTATTCATCGCGCTGATCGTCGCGTTCTTCGCGTTCGACCTGAGGCAATACTTCTCAATCGAGTATTTCCAATCGCAGCGCGCCGCGTTGGAGGCTTACCGGGCGGCGAACCCGTTGCTGATGGCGGCCGCGTTCGTCGCGATCTACGCGATTTCCACGGGCCTGTCCTTGCCGGGCGCCACGATCCTCACGTTGTTCGGCGGCGCACTTTTCGGCCTCTTGTGGGGCACGCTGCTCGTGTCCGTTGCCTCGGTCACCGGGGCCACGCTCGCGTTCCTGAGTGCGCGCTATTTCCTGCGCGACTGGGTGCAGGAGAAGTTCGGAAAGTGGTTGAAACCCTTCAACGATGGGATCGCCAAGGAAGGGGCTTTCTACCTATTCGCGCTGCGACTTTTCCCGGGCGCGCCGTTCGTGGCGGTCAACCTCGTGATGGGCCTGACTCCGATCCGGCTTGCAACCTACGTGGTCGTAAGCTGGATCGGCATGATCCCGGGGACGATTGTGTACGTCTATGCGGGCACTCAATTGGGGCAGTTCAGGCTTTCGCTGGGCCTCGGCGTGGCCTTTGCGCTGTTGGCGGTATTTCCGCTGGTGGCCAAGAAATTCATCGATACCCTCAAGGCCCGCAAGGTGTACGCGAAGTGGCGCAAGCCCGCGAAGTTCGACCGCAACATGGTGGTGATCGGCGCGGGCTCGGCGGGTTTGGTGACGGCGTACATCGCCGCGGCGGTGAAGGCGAAGGTGACGCTCATCGAGCGCCACAAGATGGGTGGCGACTGCCTCAACACGGGTTGCGTGCCGTCGAAGGCGCTCATCAAGACCGCGAAGTTGCTGCACCAGATCCGCCACGCAAGCGACTACGGCGTGAAGAGCGCCTCCGCCGAGCTCGACTTCGCGCAGGCGATGGAGCGCGTGAAGAAGGTGGTGGCGACGGTCGAGCCCCACGATTCGGTCGAGCGCTACACCGGGCTCGGCGTCGAGTGCGTGAAGGGCAGCGCGCGCATCACCTCGCCGTGGAGCGTGGAGGTCGACCTGGCCGAGGGAGGCAAGCGTACCTTCACGGCGAGGAACATCGTGATCGCCACCGGCGCGCGGCCGTTCATTCCGCCGATCCCCGGGCTCCAGGAAGCGAACCCGCTGCACTCCGACAACGTCTGGGACCTGCGCGTGCAGCCGAAGCGCCTCGTGGTGCTGGGCGGTGGCCCGATCGGCAGCGAGCTCGCGCAGGCGTTCGCGCGGCTGGGCTCGAAGGTCACGCAGGTCGAGATGCTCCCCCGGATCATGGCGAAGGAAGACCCCGAGTTCTCCGAGATGGTCGCGCGGCGCTTCCGCGAGGAGGGCATCGACGTCCTGGTCGGGCACAAGGCGAAGGAGGTCCGCGTCGAGGGCGGCGAGAAGGTCGTCATCGTCGAGCACGAGGGCGCGGAGAAGCGCATCGCGTGCGACGAGATCCTCTGCGCCGTAGGGCGCGCGGCGAACACGCAGGGCTTCGGCCTGGAGGAGCTGGGCATCGGCCTCACGAAGCAGCGCACGGTCGACGTGAACGAATACCTGCAGGCCACCTATCCCAACATCTACGCGTGCGGCGACGCGATCGGTCCCTACCAGTTCACGCACACCGCCTCGCATACCGCGTGGTATTGCGCGGTGAACGGCCTCTTCGGTCGCTTCAAGAAGTTCAAGGTCGACTACTCGGTGATCCCGTGGGCGACCTTCACCGATCCCGAGGTGGCGCGCGTGGGACTCAACGAGACCGAGGCGAAGGAGAAGGGCATCGCCTACGACGTCTTCACCTATGGCATCGACGACCTCGATCGCGCCATCGCGGAGAGCGAGAACCACGGCCTCGTGAAGGTGCTCACCGCCAAGGGCTCGGACCGGATCATCGGCTGCACCATCGCCGGCGCCAACGCGGGCGAGATCATCGTGGAGTTCGTGGCCGCCATGCGCCACGGCTTCGGGCTCAACAAGATCCTCGGGACCATCCACATCTATCCCACGTGGGCGGAGTCGAACAAGTACGCGGCCGGCGTGTGGAAGCGCTCGACGGTGACGAAGGGCCAGATGGAGGTCGCGACGGCATTCAACGACTGGACGCGCGGCGAAGCCGGGCTGGGCTCGGTGATCGGGAAGCTCTTCTCGCTCGGCGACAAGCGTCCCTACTACGCGGTGGCCGAGGGCCACGGAGACGACTGATGAAACGGATCCTCATGGCCCTCGCGGCCCTCGCGGTGGCGCTTCCCGCGCTCGCCTTCGACCACGCGTACAAGGCGTGGGACGACCTGCTCAAGAAGCACGTGCGCTACGTCGAGAACGGCAATGCCTCGCGCGTTTCCTATTCCGGCATGGCCAAGGACCACGCGGCGCTCAAGGCGGTGCTCGCGGATTTCTCGAAGCTGCCGAAGGCGGAGTTCGACGGCTGGAGCAAGCCGCAGCAGCAGGCGTTCCTGATCAACGCCTACAACGCGTTCACGGTCGAGAAGATCCTCACCCGCTATCCCGACATCAAGTCGATCCGCGATTTCGGGACGGTGTTCGGCAATCCGTGGAAGGACAAGTTCTTCACCATGTTCGGCGAGCCCTTCTACCTCGACCGCATCGAGCACGAGATGCTGCGCAAGGACGGCGTCTACGACGATCCGCGCGTGCACGTGTCGGTAGTGTGCGCTTCCATCGGTTGCCCGATGCTGCGCAACGAGGCGTTCGTGCCGGAGAAGCTGGATGCGCAGATGGAAGACGGCATGAAGCGCTTCTTCTCCGACCGCACGCGCAACCGCTACAACCCCGAATCGAGAAAGCTCGAGATCTCCAAGATCTTCGACTGGTACGGCAAGGACTTCGAGAAGGGCCACAAGGGCTTCTCGTCGGTGAAGGGCGCGGCCGCGAAGTACGCCGACCTCCTCGCCGACAAGCCCGAGGACCGCGCCGTCGTGCGCGACCAGAAGGCCGACGTGTCGTTCCTCGACTACGACTGGTCGCTCAACGACGTTGGGGACAGACCCCGGTGACCGGGCGTTAGCGATTCGTTCAAAATTGGGGTCTGTCCCCGGTTTTGACTCTATGCCCACGTTTTCCATCATCGTCCCGGTCCTCGACGAGGCCGCGGGCATCGTGGCGTCGCTCGAGGCGCTCGCGGTCGTCCGCGACGCCGGCGCCTCGGTGATCGTCGTCGACGGCGGCAGCCGCGATGCGACGCGGGCGCTGGCGGCTCGCTTCGCCGATCGCGTGGTCGAGGCACCGCGCGGCCGCGCCTCGCAGATGAATGCCGGCGCGCGGGAGAGCGCGGCCGACATCCTCGTCTTCCTCCATGCCGACACGACACTGCCCGCCAATGCGCTCGACGCGATCGCGGCGGGGCTCGCGCGCACCGGCCGCGCCTGGGGACGGTTCGATGCGACGATCGCCGGCGCCGATCCGCTGCTGGCGGTGGTGTCGCTGCTGATGAACGCGCGCTCGCGGCTCACGGGAGTCGCCACCGGAGACCAGGCGATCTTCGTCCGCCGCGAGGCGTTCGAGGCCGTCGGCGGCTTCCCCGAGATCCCGCTGATGGAGGACGTCGCCATTTCCAAGTTGCTGCTGCGGCGCACGCGCCCGCTCGCCCTGGAGGATCGCGTGGTCACGTCGGGGCGCCGCTGGGAGCGGCACGGGACGCTGCGCACGATCTTCCTCATGTGGCGACTGCGGCTCGCCTACGCATTCGGCGCGGATCCGCGCCAGCTCGCCCGCCGCTATGACGACTGACGCGCCGGCCATCGCCGTGTTCGCCAAGGCGCCGGTCGCCGGCGAGGTCAAGACGCGCCTCATGGCGACGCTCGGGCCCGAGGGCGCAGCGCGGTTGCACCAGGCGCTCGTCGAGCGCGCGCTGGCGACGGCGCTCGCCGCGCGGCTGGGGCCCGTCGCCCTGTGGTGCGCACCCGAGACGTCACACCCGTTCTTCCTGTGGTGCGCCAAACGCTTCGGCGTGGAGCTGCGACGCCAGCAGGGTTGCGACCTGGGGGAGCGAATGCACCATGCGTTCGAGCAGGCGGCCGGGCCGCTCCTCCTCATCGGCAGCGATTGCCCGGCGCTCGGCCCGAGCGACCTGGTGGCCGCGGCCGAAACGCTGCGCCACGACGACGCCGTGTTCGTCCCCGCGGAAGACGGCGGCTACGTGCTGGTGGGACTTTCTCGAGCCGACGCGCGCGTTTTCGCGAACGTGCCCTGGAGCACGGCGCGCGTCATGGCGTGCACGCGGGAGCGATTGCGCGACGCCGGCCTGCGATGGCGCGAGCTGCCGGAGCTGTGGGACGTCGACCGTCCCGACGACTACGTGCGCCTGCAGGGCGCCGGTCTCGCGCTGGAAACGGCGCGGTGAGGGCGGCGCTCGCCCTCGCGGCGCTCGCCACGGCCGCCGCCGCCGCTTGGGCGCAGAGCGCCATCGCGCCGTTCTCGGGCCGGGCGACCGGAGGAACGCTGCCGGAAGGGTGGAGCGAGCGCCACGTGCAACGCGCGCCGTCGCCCGTCTATTCGCTCGTGGACGACGGCGGCACCACGGTCCTCCAATCCCTGAGCGAACACGCCGCCGGCGCTCTGGTCCACGAAGCCGCGGTCGACCTGCAGGGCACGCCCTGGCTCGCGTGGCGCTGGAAGGTCGACCGCGTCGTGGCGAAGGCGCACCTCGAGGAGCGCGACGGCGACGATTTCGCGGCGCGCGTGTACGTGTTCTTCGACATGCCGCTGGAGGCGATCCCGTTCGCCGCGCGCTGGAAGATCCGGCTCGCCCGCCTCATCTACGGCGACAGCGTCCCCGCGGCCGCGCTCTGCTACGTCTGGGACAACACCCATCCAGCGGGCACGACCGCGTGGAATGCGTACACCGACCGCGTGCGCATGATCGTGCTGCAGTCGGGCGAGGCGAAGGCCGGCCAATGGGTCGAGGAGCGCCGCGACGTGGCCGCCGATTTCCGCGCCGCGTTCGGCTCGCAGTACACCGGGGCGGTGCCGCCCGTGGCCGGCGTGGGCGTGGGCAACGACACCGACCAGACCGGGGAGCGCGTCGTCGCGCGCTTTGGCGACGTGCGCTTCGAGGCCGCGCGGTGAAGCGCCTGGTGCTGCTGGGCGGCGGGCATGCGCACATCGAGGTGTTGCGCGACCTCGCGCAGAATTCCCAGGGCGGCATGCAGGTGACGCTGGTCACCCCGTTCCCGCGCCTCGTCTACACCGGCATGCTGCCGGGCCACATCGCGGGCCTCTACGCCCTCGACGAATGCACCATCGACCTTGCTGCGCTGGCGAAGGCGGCGCGCGCGGAGCTGCGCCTCACCCGCGCCTCGCTCGTGAGCCCCGACGCGCGCCAGGTGGCGCTCGCCGACGGCACGGTCGCCGATTACGACGTGCTGTCGATCGACGCGGGCTCGCAGCCGCTGGTCGGCAAGGCGAAGGGCGTCGAGCAGCACGCGTACGTGGTGCGTCCCCTCGAGCGCCTGCTGCAGGGCTGGAACGAGATCTACGCGCGTGCGGTGCGCGGGCGCATCAACGCGATCACCGTCGTGGGTGGAGGTGCGGCGGGCATCGAGCTCGCGCTCGCGATGAACCACCGGCTGCATTCGACGCTCGAGCACCACCCGAAGGTGCGCCTCATCTCCGATGCCGCGGGCGTGGCGCTTCCGGCCGGTGCGCGCCGCCGGCTGCAGCGACGCCTGCGCCGCGAGCACATCGACTCGCACGTCGGCAGCGCCGTGGCGGAGGTGGGCCCCGGGTTCGTGCGCCTCGAAAGCGGCAACGAGTTCGTCACCGAGGCCACGTTCTGGGTCACGGGCGCGGGCGCGCCGGCGTGGATCGAAGAGAGCGGGCTCGGCACCGACGAGCGGGGGTTCCTGCGCGTGAACGATTTCCTGCAATCGACCTCGCATCCCGAGGTATTCGGCGCGGGCGATTGCGTCACGAATCCGGCGCAGCCGCGGCCGCGGGCCGGTGTGTTCGCCGTGCGCGCCGCGCCGATCCTCGCGGCGAACCTGCGCGCGGCAATGGGGGGCGGCGTGCTCAGGCGGTTCGCGCCGCCGCGCCGTTTCCTCGCGCTGATCGGCACCGGCGACCGGCATGCGGTCGGCCTGTGGAACGGCTTCGCGTGGCAGGGCCGCTGGGTGTGGCGCTGGAAGGAGCGGATGGACCGCGCCTTCGTCGCGAGGTATCGCGCCTAGGCCGCCTGTTGCGCGTGCGGCGCGTGCACCACGCGCGGCAGGATCTTCACCACCTTCACCATGCGGTTCTGCACCTGCAGGATCTCCACCGGGTGGTCGTCCACGGTGAGCGTCGTGCCCGCCTCGGGAATGTCCTCGAGGCTCTCCAGCAGGAGGCCGTTGATCGTCTTCGGCCCTTCGAGCGGGAACTCGAAGCCGGCCTTGCGGTTGAGCACCCGTAGCGAGCACGTCCCGTCCGCGATCACGCTGCCGTCGGGCTCCATGTGGAACTTGGCCGCCGAGCCGATCGCCTGGCTGGTGAACTCGCCCACGATCTCCTCGAGGATGTCCTTGAGCGTCACCAGGCCCAGGATCTCGCCGTACTCGTCGACCACCAGGCCCACGTGGCGCTGGTTCTCCTGGAAGTTGGTGAGCTGGTCGAGCAGCCGCGTTCCCTCGGGCACGAAGTAGGGCTCGCGCAGCACCGAGCGGATCATCTCGAGGTCCACCTCGTCGCGGCGCATCGCGTTCAGCACCTTGCGCACGTGCAGGATGCCGACCACGTTGTCGAGGCCGTTCTCGCACACGACGAGCCGCGTGTGATGCGCGGTGGCGAGCTTGGCGCGCAGGTCGTCGATCTCGTCGGAGAGGTCGAGCGACTCGATCTGCCCGCGCGGCGTCATCGTGTCGTCCACCGTCATGTCCTCGAGCTCGAACAGGTTGAGGAAGATCGACTGGTGCTTCTTGGGGATGAACTTGCCGCCCTCGAGCACGAGGGTGCGCAGCTCCGCCATGCTGAGCGGCTGCGCGTGGGTGTCGCCGGCCCGGCGGATGCGCAGCAACCTGAGCAACACGCGCACCAGGACGTTGATGATCCACATCAGCGGGCGCGTGGTGCGGATGAGCGGCGTGAGGAGGTAGGCGGCACCCAGCGCCACGCGCTCCGCGTACGACGCGCCGATCACCTTGGGGATGATCTCGGCGAATATCAGGATGAAGAAGCTCGCCGCGACCGTCGCCGCGAGCAGCACGAAGTCGCCGGTGCCGAGCAGGCGCTGCGCGATCTCGGCCACCAGGATCGTGGTCGCCGCGTTGATCACGGTGTTGCCCGCGAGGATGAAGGCGAGCAGCTCGTCGGTCCGGTCGAGCAGCGCCGAGGCGAGCCGCGCCCCGGTGTGGCCCTCGCGCACCAGGTGCTTCAGCCGGTACTTGTTGAGGGCCATCATGCAGGTCTCGGACATCGAGAAGAAGCCCGAGCACCCCAGGAGCGAGGCGAGCGCCCAGAAAAGCCAACTCAGCGGGACGTCGTCGGTCACTGGGTCAGGCGCGCTGCAGGATGATCTCGAGCACGACCTTGCTGCCGATGTAGGCGAGGAGCAGCGTCACGAACCCCGCCAACGTCCATCGCACGGCCTTGCGCCCGCGCCAGCCGCGGAAGTAGTGGCCGGCGAGCAACCCGCCGAAGATGAGCCACGAGGCGAAGCCGAAGATCGTCTTGTGGTTCGCCTTGAAGGGCTGCTGGAAGAGCTGCTCCGAGAAGAACACGCCCGAGACGAGCGTGAGCGTGAGGAGCGCGAACGCCGCCAGCAGGATCCTGAAGAGCAGCGCCTCCATCTCCAGCAACGGCGGGAGGCTTCCCAGGAAAGGCGGCAATACCCCTCGATGCAGCCAGCGCTCCTCGGCGAGCATCACCAGCGCGTGGACCGTTGCCACGATGAAGAGGCTGTAGGCGAGCATCGCGATGGCGAAGTGCAATGCGAACACCGTATCGCCGTGGTAGTTCACGATGTGGTGCGTCGGGATCCCGACCTGCAGCAACAGCGCCAGCACGCCCAGCGGCGCCATGAGCCCGAGAATGCCCGTGAGCCCGGCGTAGACGAGTCCGGCGAGCCAGTAGATGAGGAGGGTGAGCCACACCAGCATCGAGATCGCGTTCGCCACGCCGAGGTCGAGCCCGTCGGGCGTGATGATCCGCAGGTGAAGCAGGACGCCATGGAGCACCAGGCCCAGCGGCACGAGGAAGCTCTCGGGACGGACGTCGGCGCGCCGGGTGCCGGGCGGCATCGCCGGGGCGGACGCGAGGGCCGGCCGCCGGCTCGCCCGCCACGCCAGCGCGGACACCAGGATCCAGCAGGCGGCGGTGCTAAAATACAGAAGCGATTCAGGCATTTCGGTGCCGACTTCTCCTTCGCTTCTCCAGTTTACCGGTTCCCCATGCTCGACGCCCTCACGCAACGCCTCTCCTCCGTCGTCAAGACACTGCGCGGCCACGCCCGCATCACCGAGGACAACGTCCAGGACATGCTGCGCGAGGTTCGCCTGGCGCTGCTCGATGCCGACGCGGGCCTGCCGGTCGTCAAGGACTTCGTCGCGAAGGTGAAGGAGAAGGCGCTGGGCCAGGAGGTGGTCGGCAGCCTCACCCCCGGCCAGGCGATGGTGGGCGTGGTGCACCACGAGCTGGTCGAGCTCATGGGCGGGCAGAGCGCGGGGCTCGACTTCGCGACGCAGCCGCCGGCGGTGTTCCTGCTCGCGGGCCTGCAGGGCTCGGGCAAGACCACCAGCGCGGGCAAGCTCGCGCGCCTCATCCGCAACAACACGAAGAAGAAGGTGCTGCTGGTCTCGACCGACGTCTACCGCCCGGCGGCCATCGAGCAGCTGGCGACCCTCGGCAAGAACCTCGAGACCGAGGTGTTCGCGTCCCATCCATCGCAGAAACCCGTCGACATCGCGCGCGCGGCGCTCGACTACGCGAAGAAGCACTATTTCGACGTGCTCATCGTCGACACCGCCGGACGGCTCGCGATCGACGAGGCGATGATGGCCGAGGTGAAGGCGCTCCACGCCGCGGTGAATCCCATCGAGACGCTCTTCGTGGTCGACTCGATGCAGGGCCAGGACGCGGTCAACGTGGCGCGCGCCTTCAACGAAGCGCTGCCGCTCACCGGCGTGATCCTCACCAAGCTCGACGGCGACGCGCGCGGCGGTGCCGCGCTCTCGGTTCGCCACGTCACCGGCAAGCCGATCAAGTTCGTCGGCGTCTCGGAGAAGATGGACGGCCTCGAGGCCTTCCACCCCGAGCGCATGGCCTCGCGCATCCTCGGCATGGGCGACATCCTCTCGCTGGTCGAGGAGGCGCACGCCAAGGTCGACGCGCAGGAGGCGCAGAAGCTCGCCGAGAAGTTCAGGAAGGGCAAGGACTTCGACCTCGAGGACTTCAAGTCGCAGCTCGCGCAGATGAAGAAGATGGGCGGCATCGGCAACCTCGCCGACAAGCTGCCGGTGCAGCTCACGCAGATGGCGCAGCAGTCGCCGGAGCTGCAGGAGAAGGCGCTCAGGCGCACCGAGGGCATCATCAACTCGATGACGCCCGCCGAGCGGCGCAAGCCCGAGCTCATCAAGGCGTCGCGCAAGCGGCGCATCGCCGCGGGCGCGGGCGTCCAGGTGCAGGAGGTGAACCGCCTGCTCACGCAGTTCGAGCAGATGCAGAAGGTGATGAAGATGATGCGCGGCGGCAACCTGCAGAAGATGATGCGCAACATGAAGAACATGATGCCCCGCATGCGGTGAGCGCCCGCCGCTCCCGCGCACGCTCGACATGAACGTGCTGGTCCTGGGCGGCTATGGCTACTTCGGCGCCGGGATCTGCGCCGCCGTCTCGAAGATTCCCTCTTGTCGCGTCACGGTCGCCGGTCGCGACGGCGTGCGCGCCCGCGCCCTTGCCGGATCGCTCGGGGCGGATGCGGCGGCGCTCGACATCGACGCCGACGATTTTCCCGGCCGCCTGCTCGAAGCGCGGCCGGATCTCGTGATCTCCACCGTGGGCCCGTTCCAGGCGCGCGACTACCGCGTCCCGCGCGCGGCCCTCGCCGCGGGCGCCCACTACGCCGACATCGCCGATGCACGTGCATTCGTGTGCGAGATCGGCGCACTCGATGCCGAGGCGCGGGCGGCGGATCGCCTGGTCGTGTCGGGCGCGAGCTCCGTGCCGGCGCTTTCTTCTGCCGTCGTGGACCGCTACGCGGGAGAGTTCGGCGACCTGGGATCGATCGAGATCGCGATCAGCTCGTCGGCGCGCGTGCCCGGCCACGCGACGCTCGCCTCCGTGCTGGGCTGCTGCGGCCGACCGCTTGCGCGACGCGACGACGGCGCATCGAGGACGGTTTACGGCGGCGGCAATTTGCGCACGCACCGCTTCTCGTCGCCGCCGATGACGCGCTGGATCGGCGACGGCGACGTGCCCGACCTGGATCTGCTTCCCGCGCGGCATCCTTCGGTGCGCAGCGTGCGATTCGGCGCCGGCGTGGAGCTCGCGCCATTGCAATGGGGCGTGCGCGCGATGGCGTCGCTGGTGCGCGCGGGGTGGATTCGCGACGCATCGCGCTGGACGCCGGCGCTCGCGGCGGTCGCGCGGATGGTGCAACCGTTCGGCAGCGGACGAAGCGGCATGTTCGTGCGCCTCGAAGGCGCCGACCCCCACGGGCGCCCGCTTCGCCGGCACTGGGAGATCACGGCCGAAGGCGAGGACGGCCGATCCATTCCCTGCGCCGGCGCGATAGCATTGGCGCGCAAGCTGGCGACGGCCGGGATCGCCGCGCGCGGTGCGATGCCCTGCGTGGGGCTGGTCACCCTCGCCGAGTACCTCCACGAGCTCGAAGGAAGGAACGTGCATGCGCATGAATCCCGCTAGGCTCGTCGCGGTCGCCGCCGCCGTGTGGGTTGCGGCGGCATGGGCCCAGTCCTCGCCGCAGGAAAGCCTCGCCCGCGAGATCTACCGCGAGCTCATCGAGATCCGCACCGTGCATCCCGACGGCGACAACACGGCGGCCGCGCGCGCGATGCAGAAGCGGTTGCTCGACGCGGGCTTCGAGCCGGCGGATGCCCAGGTGATCGAGCTGGCGCCCCTCAAGGGCAATTTGATCGCGCGCCTGCGCGGAACCGGCGAGCTGAGGCCCATCCTGCTCCTCGCGCATATCGACGTGGTCGAAGCGAGGAAGGAGGATTGGTCCGACGGGCTCGATCCCTTCAAGCTCACCGAGCGCGACGGATTCTTCTATGGCCGCGGCACGATGGACGACAAGGCCATGGGGGCGATCTACATCGCCAACCTGATCCGGCTCAAGCGCGAGGGGCAGAAGCTCAAGCGCGACCTCGTCGTGGCGCTGACCTGCGACGAGGAGGGCGGCACCCACAACGGCGTGTACTTCCTGCTCAAGGACCATCGCCCGCTGGTCGACGCCGAGTTCGCGATCAACGAGGGCGCCGAGGGCCACCTCGTCGACGGGCGCCCGCGCGTCCTCGGCGTGCAGGTGGCCGAGAAGTCGTACCAGTCGTTCGAGCTCGAGGCGACCAATCGCGGCGGCCACAGCTCGTTGCCGCGTTCCGACAATGCCATCTACGACCTCGCCGGCGCGCTCGAGCGCATCTCGCGGGTGGAGTTCGCGCCGAGCCTCGGGGTCGTGCCGCGCATGCTCGCGAAGAATTCGGTGCCGTTCGAGCGCGGCGAGAAGGCCGCGGCGCTCCTCGCGATGGCCGAGCACAGGGAAACGCCCGAGCACCTGCGCGTGCTCTCGGGCGATCCCGAGTTCAACGCGCAGATCCGGACTACCTGTGTGGCCACGCGTCTGGAGGGCGGCCATGCGGACAATGCATTGCCCCAACGGGCGAAGGCAACGGTGAATTGCCGCTTGCTGCCCGACGAGAATCCGGAGCACGTGCTCCAGGAGCTCCAGAAAGCGGCCGGCGAGCGCGTGACCGTGAAGCCCAAGAATCCCGTGGTGCCGCGGCCGATGACCGATCCTCGCGGGGCGGTGATGAAGGCCATCGATCGCGTCGGCGGCTCGGTCTGGCCCACGATCGAGACCCTGCCGGTGATGAGCGCCGGAGCCACCGACGGCTCGCAATTCCGGGCCGCGGGCATCCCGGTTTACGGGGTCATGGGCCTTTTCCAGGTCCGGGGCGAGCAGCGCATTCACGGACGCGACGAACGCCTGCCGGTGAAGTCCTTCTACCAGGGGCTGGAGTTCCACTACCGGCTGCTCCGGGACCTGGGAGACCGGCCCGTCTCGTGATTGCCTAGATGACTGTTTTTACGCTATAATCTTTGGCTGGGTCGTATCCATTCAGTCGTTTCACTGTTACCGGTTTTCAACCGGAGAGAGAGCCAACGTGGTTGTCATCAGAATGGCGCGTGGCGGAGCCAAGAACCGCCCCTTCTACAACATCGTCGTCGCCGACTCGCGCATGCCGCGCGATGGCCGCTTCATCGAGCGCATCGGCTTCTACAACCCCAAGGCCGCCGAGCACGAGCCCAAGTTCCGACTGGCTCTGGATCGCGTCGCCCATTGGGTCGACCAGGGCGCGCAGCCTTCGGACGCCGTGAAGAAGCTGATCAAGCGTGGCAAGAACGAAGTCGCCGGCAAGCAGGAAGCGCCCGCCAAGAAGTAAGGGCCCCGCGGCGCCCTCGCGGTTCGGGGGCGACGAGGCCTCGCTCGTGGTGATGGGCCGCATCGTCGGCCCCTTCGGCGTCCAGGGCTGGCTCAAGGTCAATCCCTTCACCGAATCCCCCGAGGGCCTCGCCCGCTTCGAGCGCTGGGTGCTGCGCACGCGCGAAGGCTGGACGGAGGTTTCCGTCGAGGATTTCGCGGTGCACTCGAAGGGGCCGGTCGCGAAGCTCGCCGGCTGCGACGACCGCGACGCCGCGCAGAAGATGCGCGGTGCCGACGTGGCGATTCCCCGGGAGCAAATGGGGGATGCCGAGGAAGGACAGTTGTACCGGGTCGACCTGGTCGGCCTGGAAGTGGTGGATGCAACGGGTGCCGTGCTCGGGCGCGTCGAGGGATTCTTCGACACGGGCGAGACCGGCGTGATGGTGGTGTCGGGCGAGGAGAGGGAGCGCATGATCCCCTTCATTCCCGGCTACGTGGTGGCGGTGGACCGAAAGGCCGGCCGCATCACGGTGGACTGGAAGGCGGATTACGACGCGTGAACCGCTTCGACGTCATCACGATCTTCCCGGAGATGTTCGACGCGCTCGCCGACCACGGCATCACGCGGCGCGCGCTGGACGAGAAGGCGTTCGAGCTGAAGACGTGGGATCCCCGCGACTTCACCACGGACAACTACCGCAGGGTCGACGACCGGCCCTACGGGGGCGGGCCCGGGATGGTGATGCTTCCCGATCCGCTGCAGGCGAGCATCGACGCCGCGAGGAAGCGGCAGGTCGAAGCGGGCGTGGAAGCGCCCGTCGTCGTGCTGATGTCGCCCCAGGGCGAGCGGCTCGACGAAGGATTGGTGAAGGAGCTGGCTTCGCAACCCGGCCTCGTGATCATCGCGGGGCGCTACGAGGGGCTGGACGAGCGGCTGGTGAAGGAAAGCGTCGATCGCGAGGTCTCGATCGGCGACTACGTCACCTCGGGGGGAGAGCTCCCCGCGATGGTGCTGATCGATTGCATCGTGAGGAAGCTTCCGGGCGTCCTCAACGATTCGGAGAGCGCGGTGCAGGATTCATTCTCCGACGGATTGCTGGACTGGCCGCACTACACGCGGCCGGAGGAGTGGAAGGGATCGAAGGTTCCCGACGTGCTGTTGTCGGGCAACCACGCGGCGATCGCACGCTGGCGCCGAAAGCAGGCGCTGGGCAGGACGTGGGATCGGCGCAGGGAGTTGCTGGACGAATCGAAGCTGTCGCGTGAAGACCGGCAGCTGCTGGAAGAGTACCGAAGGGAGCAACAAGCGGCACAGCAGCAACAGTAGCTCCAAACAAACCTCGTGCAACCGCGATTGCCGGCTCTGCGCGAAAGCCCGGAAGGGCGGAAACCGAAAGGGAAACGAAGATGAACCTCATCGCAAAGCTGGAGCAGGAAGAGATCAAGCGCCTCGGGCGCAAGATCCCCAATTTCGCCCCGGGCGACACCGTCATCGTGAAGGTGCAGGTGGTCGAGGGCGACAAGAAGCGTGAGCAGGCCTACGAAGGCGTGGTCATCGCCAAGCGCAACCGCGGCCTCAACTCCTCGTTCATCGTCCGCAAGATCTCGAGCGGCGAGGGCGTCGAGCGTACCTTCCAGACGTACTCGCCCGCCGTCGCCTCCATCGAGGTGAAGCGCAAGGGCGAGGTGAGCCGCGCCAAGCTCTACTACCTGCGTGGCCTCACCGGCAAGAAGGCCCGCATCAAGGAGAAGCTCTCCTCGATTGAAGGCCGCGACGTGCTGCCGCCGATCGAAGAGGGCGAGGAAGCCGCTGCCGCCGAAGAGAAGAAGTAAGCGGATCGCTTCAGCGAAAAGGGCGCCTTTCGGCGCCCTTTTTTCATTGGTACCTGCGACTTACAGCACTTGCGAGTTGAACGTGTCGCATTCGGAGACCTTGCCCGTATCCATTCCCCGCTTGAACCACCGCACGCGCTGCGCCGAGGTGCCGTGCGTGAAGGACTCGGGTACCACGTAGCCCTGGCTCTGCTTCTGCAGGCGGTCGTCGCCGATCGCGGTCGCCGCCGCGAGCGCCTCTTCCATGTCACCCGGGTCGAGAAGGTGCGCGTTCGCGGCGTGATGGCCCCACACGCCGGCGAAGCAGTCGGCCTGCAGCTCCACCCGCACGGACATCTGGTTGTGCTGCGAGCGCGAGCTGCCCTGCTGCAACCGGTCCATGATCCCCAGCTGCTTCTGCACGTGGTGTCCGATCTCGTGCGCGATCACGTACGCCTGCGCGAAGTCGCCGGGCGCGCCGAAGCGCTTGCGCAGGTCGTCGTAGAACGCGAGGTCGATGTAGAGCTGCTCGTCGTTGGGGCAGTAGAAAGGCCCCATCGCCGCCTGGCCCACGCCGCATGCGGTGCGCGTCGAGCCGGTGTAGAGGATCAGCTTCGGGTCGCGGTACTGGCGGCCGTTCGCGCGGAAGAGCTGCGTCCACACGTCCTCGGTGCTGGCGAGGACCTTGGAGACGAACTGGCCCATCTGGTCCGTGGGCGCTCCTTCCTTGCCGCGCTGTTGCTGCGAAGGTGCCGCCTGCTGCAGCTGCTGGGAGGCGTCGATCACCGTCGTCGGATCGATTCCGAGGAAGTACGCGATGACCGCGATCACGAGGGTGCCGACGCCGATGCCCCCGCCGACCACCCCACCCATGCCACGGCGGTCCTCGACGTTGCCGCT
>Ga0068858_100001243_pt1 | contig 26335 bp, 27 predicted proteins | sample KBSSwiS12_FD_66589 | JGI IMG/M metagenome (GOLD analysis project Ga0068858, IMG submission 66589) | Switchgrass rhizosphere microbial communities from Kellogg Biological Station, Michigan, USA - KBS Switchgrass S1-2 | ecosystem: Host-associated > Plants > Roots > Rhizosphere > Soil ... | reverse complement strand
CATGAAGAACGCGACGAACAGCAGCACCTGCGTCTTGAGCGCCAGCGGCACGTTGTACCAGTCCAGGATCTCGAACGTGTCCGAGATGCTGTACAGGTAGATCAGCGCGACGAGCATCAGCAGCGAGCCGAGCAGCGTATAGAGGAAGAACTTGATCGCCGCATAGACTCGGTTCGGGCCGCCCCAGACGCCGATGATCAGGTACATCGGGATCAGCATCGCCTCGAAGAACACATAGAACAGCATGCCGTCGAGCGCGCAGAAGACGCCGTTGATGAGGCCCGACTGGATCAGGAACGCCGCCATGTACTGCGCGACCTTCGACTGGATCACCTCCCAGCCCGCCCACACGACCAGCACGGTCACGAAACTGTTCAGCAGCACGAACAGCACCGAGATGCCGTCGACACCGAGGTGATAGTTGATGTCGAACCGCGGGATCCATTCGCGTTGCTCGACGAACTGCATCGCGCCCGACGCGAGGTCGAAGCGGGTGAACAGCGGCACCGTCACCAGGAAGCCGGCGATGGCGCCGACGAGGGCGATCCAGCGTGCGGTGCCTGCGTCGCGGTCACCGTTGCGGCCGACGGCCAGCACGAACAGCCCGGCGACGATCGGGACCCAGATGGAAAGCGAAAGATAGGGAACCATCGTCAGCGCGCCAGCAGCACGACCCAGTAGGTGAGCAAGGCAAAGACGCCGACGATCATCGAGAAGGCGTAATCGTAGACATGGCCCGTCTGGATACCGCGCATCAGCGCCGACGCCCAGGCGACCACGCGTGCCGCGCCATTGACGAAGAACCCGTCGATGATGCGACGGTCGCCGACACCGGAGGCGACGTTGCCTACTTCGCGCGCGCCCCCGGCGAAGAACCAGTCGTTGAACTTGTCGAAGTAATACTTGTTGTCGAGCAGCGTGTAGAGGCCGCCGGCCGCCTTTTTCAGGCGCTCGGGGAGCGCCGGGTTGACGAGGTAGCAGTACGCCGCCGCCGCGATGCCGGCGAGCGCCAGCCAGAAGGGCGCGCTCGTGAGGCCGTGCAGCATGAACGGAACCACGCCATGCCATTCTTCCTTGAGCTCAGCAAGCACCGCGTGTGTTTCGCGCACGACGATCGCATTGCCGAAGTAGTCGCCGAACAGCATCGGCTCGATGTAGAGCCAGCCGGTGTAGACCGACGGAATGGCCAGCAGGATCAGCGGCACCGTCACCACCCACGGCGACTCGTGCGGCGGGCCGCCGGCGTGGCCGTGCGCGTCGGGCTCCTCCGCCGTCGCGTGGGCGCCGTCATGGCCGTCGTCGTGATGCCCGGTGGTGTCGAACCGCGGCGTGCCGTGGAACGCGAGGAACAGCATCCGGAACGAGTAGAACGCCGTGATGAAGACGCCCGCCATCACGGCGAAGTACGCATAGCCGTGGCCGGGGATCTTGGAGAGGTGCACGGCTTCGATGATCGCGTCCTTGGAAAAGAATCCCGCGAACGGCGGAATGCCCGCAAGCGCGAGCGAGCCGATGATGGCGGTGATCCAGGTGATGGGCATGTACTTGCGGAGCCCGCCCATCTTGCGCAGGTCCTGCTCGTGATGGAGCGCGATGATCACCGAGCCGGCGCCGAGGAACAGCAGCGCCTTGAAGAACGCGTGCGTCATCAGGTGGAAAATGGCCGCCGAGTAGGCCGATACGCCGAGCGCCACCGTCATGTAGCCGAGCTGAGAGAGCGTCGAGTAGGCGACGACGCGCTTGATGTCGTTCTGGACGATGCCGAGGAACGCCATGAAGAGCGCGGTCGTCGCGCCGATGATGGTGACAAACGACAGCGCCGTGTCCGAGAGCTCGAACAGGGGGCTCATCCGCGCGACCATGAAGATGCCGGCCGTGACCATCGTCGCCGCGTGGATCAGCGCGGAGATCGGCGTCGGGCCTTCCATCGAGTCCGGCAGCCACACGTGCAAGGGCACCTGGGCGCTCTTGCCCATCGCGCCGATGAAAAGGCAGATGCACGTGACCGACATCACCGACCACTGCGCGCCACCCCACAGGTTGATCGTCGCGCCGGCGAACTCGGGCGCCTTCGCAAACACCGGGGCATAGTCCAGCGTCCCGAAGTAGGCCAGCACAAGCCCGATCCCGAGCACGAAGCCGAAGTCGCCGACACGGTTGGCCAGGAACGCCTTCAGGTTCGCGTAGATCGCCGTCGGGCGCGTGTACCAGAAGCCGATCAGCAGGTACGAGACGAGCCCGACCGCCTCCCAGCCGAAGAAGAGCTGCAGGAAATTGTTGCTCATCACCAGCATCAGCATCGAGAAGGTGAAGAGCGAGATGTACGAGAAAAAGCGCGTGTAGCCGGGGTCGTCGGACATGTAGCCGATCGTGTACACGTGCACCATCAGCGAGACGAAGGTGACGACCAGCATCATCGTCGTCGTGAGCGGATCGATCAGGAACCCGATCGACAGCTTGAGGCTGCCGCTCGCGAGCCACGTATAGACGTCGCCGTTGAACGCATGGCCGGCCGCGACGTCCCGCGAAATCACGTACGAAGCCGCGAGGGCGACCGCGACGCCGAGAATGCAGAGCGTATGCGACGCCGCACGGCCGATCTTCGGCCCGAACAGCCCGACGACGATCGACGCCGCCAGCGGCGCCAGCGGCACGAGCAGATAGAGGGACTGCATGCTCATCGGCCCGTCATCCCTTCAGCGTACCGAGATCCTCGACGTCGATCGTGCCGGCGTTGCGGAACAGCAGCACGAGGATGGCGAGGCCGATAGCCGACTCGGCGGCAGCGACCGTGAGGATGAAGAATACGAATACCTGCCCGCTCATGTCGCCCAGGTAGCGCGAGAAGGCGATGAAGTTGAGGTTCACCGCGAGGAGCATCAACTCGATCGCCATCAACACCAGGATGACGTTGCGGCGATTGAGGAAAATCCCGGCGATGCTGATCGCGAACAGGATCGCGCCCAGCACGAGGTAGTGCGCCAGCGTTGGCGCGGTAAGCATCGACGACACGTTTCTCCCTTCGCCTTCCTGCGACAACGGGCCGACGGCGCCCGTTGTCCCCCGAAATCAGCTTTCCTTTTTCTCGACCGGCACGTGAACGAGGCGAACGCGATCCTTGCGGTGCACCTTCACCTGCTCGCTCGGATCCTGGTACTTCGTTTCCTTGCGCGTGCGGTGCGTGAGCGCGATCGCCGCGACGATCGCGACGAGCAGCACCACCGCAGCAATCTCGAATGGATAGACATAGTCGACGTAGAGCAGCCGGCCGAGCATCTTGGTGTTGTCGCCCGTCGGCGCCGGCGGCGCCGCGGCGCCGCCGCCGATGGCGCTCACCGTGATCACGAACGTCATCTCCAGCAGCACGAGAACGCCGACGGCGATGCCGAGCGGCACGTAACTCCTGAAGTGCTGCCGCAGGCGGTCGAAGTTCACGTCGAGCATCATCACGACGAACAGGAACAGCACCATCACCGCGCCGACGTAGACCAGCACCAGGGCGATCGCCAGGAACTCGGCCTGCAGCAGCAGCCAGATCGCCGCGGCCGTGAAGAACGCGAGCACCAGGTACAGCGCCGCGTGCACCGGATTGCGCGCCGTGATGACGCGCAGGCCCGCGAACACGAGGATGGCGGCGAAGAAGTAGAAGATGAAGGTGGCGAACGTCATGGCGGCGTCGGGGACGAGGTGGCGCGAGCCTGTGCCCGCGTGGCCGGTGTCATCGGTAGGGCGCGTCCTGCGCGCGGTCTGCGGCGATCTGCGCCTCGTACCGATCGCCGACGGCCAGCAGCATTTCCTTGTTGTAATAGAGATCGCCGCGGCGCTCGCCGTGGTATTCGAGGATGCGCGTCTCGACGATCGAGTCGACCGGGCAGCTCTCTTCGCAGAAGCCGCAAAAGATGCATTTGGTGAGGTCGATGTCGTAGCGCGTCGTCCGGCGCGTGCCGTCGGCGCGCTGCTCGGACTCGATCGTGATCGCAAGCGCCGGGCAGACGGCCTCGCACAGCTTGCAGGCGATGCAGCGCTCCTCACCGTTGGGATAACGGCGCAGCGCGTGCAAGCCGCGGAAGCGCGGACTCTGCGGCGTCTTCTCTTCCGGGAACTGCACGGTGATCTTGCGGGCGAACATGTGCCGCCCGGTCAGCATCAGGCCTTTCCAGAGCTCGAGCAGGAGCCAGGTGCCGAAGAGATCGCGAACTCGCTGCATCATTGCCAGCCTCCCGCCGGGCCGCCCCAAGGGAGGCATGCTCCCCCTTTGGGGGCAGCGAACGCAGTGAGCGTGGGGGTTGTCATTGCTGCTCAATGGAAAAGATAGGCGAAGCGGGTCTGCATCATCGCGCCGATGAAGGCAATCCAGACAAGCGTGACCGGGATGAACACTTTCCAGCCGAGCCGCATGATCTGGTCGTAGCGGTACCGCGGGAACGTCGCACGCACCCACAGGAACACGAACAGCACGGCCGACATCTTGAGCCCCAGCCAGACGATGCTGTCGCCGAACGGATGCACGCCGAGGATCTCGACGTAGTTCAGGATGGGCAGCGGCGACAGCCAGCCGCCGAGGAACATGACCGAGGCCAGCGCCGCGATCAGGATCATGTTCATGTACTCGGCGAGGAAGAAGAGCGCGAACGTGATGCCCGAGTATTCGACGTGGAAGCCCGCGACGATCTCGGACTCGCCCTCCGCCACGTCGAACGGATGGCGGTTCGTCTCGGCGATTCCCGCGACCAGATAGACGACGAACAGCGGCAGCAGCGGCCACGCGTACCAGTGCGACGCCCCGCCCGACTGGCCGCGCACGATGTCGCTGAGGTTCAGGCTGCTGGCCGCCATCAGCACGCCGACGAGCGCAAAGCCCATCGCGATCTCGTACGACACGATCTGCGCCGCCGAGCGCAGGCAGCCGAGGAACGCATATTTCGAATTGGACGCCCAGCCGGCGAGGATGATGCCGTACACGCCGATCGACGACATCGCGAGGATGTAGAGCAGTCCCGCGTTGATGTTGGCGAGCACCAGCGTGTCGGTGAACGGGACGACGGCCCACGCAGCGAGCGCAGGGCCGAGCGAGAGCATCGGCGCGAGATAGAAGAGCCGCTTGTCCGCGCCGGCGGGAATGATCACTTCCTTGAACAGCAGCTTGAACACGTCGGCGAACGGCTGCAGCAGCCCGAGCGGACCGACGCGGTTCGGTCCGATGCGGACCTGCATCCAGCCGATCACCTTGCGCTCGGCCAGCGTGAGGTACGCGACCGACAGGATGAGCGGCACCGCGATGACGATGATCTTCACCAGCGTCCAGATGCCTGGCCAGACGGGCTTGACCCAGCCCCAGACGGGATCCCAGTACGGCCCCCAGGCCCAGGCGAACGCAGCGAGGATGTTCTGCTCGATCACGCCTTCTCCACCTGCACGGGACCCGACAGGCCCTCCAGTCCGCACGTCGACGCATGCGCGGCCGCGATGCGCACCACACCGGGCGGAACGCCCGCGTCGACGACCGCCGCGAGCACGGCTTCACCCCGGCCCTGCGTCACTTTCACCTGCGCGCCCTCGGCGATGCCGAGCTTGTCGAGGAGCGACCGGTGCAGGCGCGCCTTGGGTGCACGGGCATCGGCAGTCAGCTGCAGCGATTCCGCGCGCCGGACGAGCGCGTCGGCGAAGTAGATCGGCACGTCCGCGGCGCGCTCGACCGGCGCGGCCGCCTGCGCGGGGCGCACGATCGTCGTCCGCGTGCCGTTGTGGAGGCGCGCCGCGACGTCGCCGGCATCTGCCAACACCGTCGCGCGGACGTCTTCGGACGTCTCGGCGTCGAATCCCGGCAGGTGGAGCAGCGTGCCCAGCACGCGCAGCACCTTCCAGAGCGGACGGGTTTCGCCCTGCGGCCGCACGACGCCGTGAAAGCTCTGGACGCGGCCCTCGCAATTGATGAACGTGCCGGACGTCTCCGTGAACGGCGCGACCGGCAGCAGCACGTCGGCATAGGCGGTGCCGTGCCGGAACGGGCTCATCACGACGACGAGTTCGGCCTTTTCGAGCGCGGCTCGGGCGGCAACCGGATTCGCACAATCGAACTCCGGCTCGACGAGGCAGAGGAGATAAGCCTTGCGCGGCTCGGCGAGCATCGCCTGCGCGTTCAGACCGTCCGCCTGCGGCAGCGCGCGCGCAAGATAGCCGCCGACGGAGTTGGCCGCTTCCGTCAGCACGCCGGCTGTCGCGCCGGTGATCTCCGCCAGCGCCTGCGCGAGCGCGGCGATCTGCGCTGCCTCCGGATGCTGGACGGCAAAGTTGCCGAGCCAGATGGCCCCCTTCTTGCCGTCGAGGAGGCTCGCGGCAATGGCCTCCGCCGCAGCGCCCGGCGCCAGGCCCGCGAGCGCGTCCGGCACGGGCTTGCCCGCGCGCGTCGCCGCCGCGACGACGATCTCCGCGAGTGTGCGGGGCATCAATGTCGGCGGCACGATCGACTTGTGCCGGACAGGCAGCAGCCAGTCGTCGTCGACGGCGTGCAGCGACGCCACCTGCGCGCCCTTCTTCGCCGCCTGGCGCAACCGCTGCGCGATGAGCGGATGATCCTTGCGCAGGAAGCTGCCGATCACCAGCACGCGATCGAGCGACGCGATATCGGCGATCGGCATGCCGAGCCACGGCACGCCGGTGCGGGCGCGATCATCGCGGAAGTCGGCCTGGCGCAGCCGGAAGTCGACGTTGTCGCTGCCGAGCCCGCGCACGATGCGCGCGGCCAGCGCCATTTCCTCGAGCGTGGCGTGCGGCGACACCAGCGCGCCGAGCGCGGCAGGACCGTGCTTGGCGACAAGATCGCCGATGCTGCGCGCGACGTGGTCGAGCGCCGTCGACCAGTCGACGGGCTTCCATTCGCCGCCGCGCTTCATCATCGGCTCCGTGAGGCGGTCGGCGCTGTTGAGCGCTTCGTACGAAAACCGATCCTTGTCGGAGATCCAGCACTCGTTCACCGCCTCGTTCTCGAGCGGCAGGACGCGCATCACGCGGTCGTTCTTCACCTGGACGACGAGGTTGCTGCCAAGGCCGTCATGCGGCGAGACGCTCTTCCGCCGCGACAACTCCCACGTGCGCGCGGCGTAGCGGAACGGCTTCGACGTGAGCGCGCCTACGGGGCAGAGGTCGATCGCGTTGCCGGAGAGCTCCGAGTCGACCGTCTTGCCGACGAACGTCACGATCTCCGCGTGCTCGCCGCGGCCGATCATGCCGAGCTCCATCACGCCGGCAATTTCCTGACCGAACCGTACGCAGCGCGTGCAATGGATGCAGCGCGTCATCTCCTCGGCCGAGATCAGCGGGCCGAGGCTCTTGTGGAACACGACACGCTTCGGCTCGTGGTAGCGGGACGCGGAGCCGCCGTAGCCGACGGCGAGGTCCTGCAACTGGCATTCGCCGCCCTGGTCGCAGATCGGGCAATCGAGCGGATGGTTGATGAGCAGGAACTCCATCACGCTCTGCTGCGCCTGCGTCGCCTGCGCGGAGTGCGTGAACGCCTTCATCCCTTCGGTCACCGGCGTCGCGCATGCGGGCAACGGCTTGGGCGCCTTCTCGACCTGCACGAGGCACATGCGGCAGTTCGCCGCGATCGACAGCTTCTTGTGATAGCAGAAATGCGGGACGTAGATGCCGAGCTTGGTCGCGGCATCCATCACCGTGCTGCCGGGCGGCACCTGCGTCGGCTTGCCGTCGATTTCGATGTTCAGCATGGACGGCGGCCTCCCGCCGGGCCGCCCCAAGGGAGGCTTGCTCCCCCTTTGGGGGCAGCGAACGTAGTGAGCGTGGGGGTCGTCATCTAAACGTAGTCCGGCACGAGGCACTTGCCGTGATCGATGTGATGCGCGAACTCCGCGCGGAAGTGCTTGAGGAAGCTTCGCACCGGCAGCGCGGCGGCGTCGCCGAGCGCGCAGATCGTGCGTCCCTGGATGTTCTCGGCGACGGAATTCAGCACGTCGAGGTCTTCCATCTTTCCCCGCGCGTGCTCGATGCGGTCGACCATCCGCCACAGCCAGCCAGTGCCTTCGCGACAAGGCGTGCACTGGCCGCACGACTCCTCGTAGTAGAAGTAGGACAGGCGCAGCAGGCTTCTCACCATGCAGCGCGTATCGTCCATCACGATGACCGCGCCGGAACCCAGCATCGAGCCTGCCTTGGCGATGGCGTCGTAATCCATCGTGAGGCTCATCATGATGTCGGCGGGCAGCACCGGCGCCGACGACCCGCCCGGTATCACCGCCTTGAGCTTGCGGCCGCCGCGCATGCCGCCGGCCATCTCGAGCAACGTGGCGAACGGCGTGCCGAGGCGCACTTCATAGTTGCCGGGTCGGGCGACGTCGCCCGACACCGAGAACAGCTTCGTGCCGCCGTTGTTCGGGAGGCCGAGATTCAGGAACCATTCGCCGCCGTTGCGGATGATCCACGGCACCGCGGCGAACGTCTCGGTGTTGTTGATCGTCGTCGGCTTGCCGTAGAGGCCGAAGCTCGCGGGGAACGGCGGCTTGAAGCGCGGCTGCCCCTTCTTGCCTTCGAGCGACTCGAGCAGCGCCGTTTCCTCGCCGCAGATGTAGGCGCCGTAGCCGTGGGTGTTGTAGAGGTGAAACGAAAAGCCGCTGCCGAGGATGTTGGCGCCGAGGAAGCCGGCCTTGTACGCCTCTTCGATCGCTTCCTCGCAACGCTCGTACACGTCCCAGATCTCGCCATGGACGTAGTTGTAGCCGCGCGAGCAGCCCATCGCATAGGCGGCGATCGCCATGCCCTCGAACAGCGAATGCGGGTTGTAGCGCAGGAGGTCGCGGTCCTTGAAAGTTCCCGGCTCGCCCTCGTCCGAATTGCAGACGAGGTATTTCTCCGGGGCGGCCTTGGGCATGAAGCTCCACTTGAGGCCCGTCGGAAAGCCGGCGCCGCCGCGACCGCGCAGCGCCGACTTCTTGACTTCGGCGATCACCTGCTCGGGCGGGATCTTCTCGGTGAGGATCTTGCGCAGCGCTTCGTAACCGCCGCGCTGCACGTAGTCGGCGAGACGCCAGTTGCGGCCGTTCAATCCGGCCATCAGCACGGCGTCGGGACCGTAGTCGAGGAATTCGGAGGGCGCGTTCATCGGTTCGCGGCCTTATCGCCAGGCGATGTCGCGGCGCCAAGCTCGGCCATCAGCTCGTCGAGCTTCTCCGGCCGCATCCAGCTGCACATGCGCTTGTTGTTGACGAGCACCACCGGCGCGTCGCCGCAGGCGCCCATGCACTCGCCTTCCTTCAGCGTGAAGCGGCCGTCGGCGGTCGTCTCGTTGAAATCGATGCCGAGGGTGCGCTTCAGATGCTCGGCCGCCGCGGTGGCGCCCTGCAGCGCGCACGGCAGGTTCGTGCAGATCGTGAGCTTGTGGCGCCCGGTCGGCTTCAGGTTGTACATCGTGTAGAACGTCGCCACCTCGTAGACAGCGACCGGCGGCATGCCGAGATGCGCGGCGACCGCATCCATCGTCTCGGTCGAGAGCCAGCCGTGCTCGTCCTGGGCGATCGCAAGCGCCGCCATCACCGCGGACTGCTTCTGGTCGGGCGGGTACTTGGCCACTTCGCGGTCGATCCCGCGACGAGCGTCATCGCTCAACACGCTCCTCGGTTCGCTCAACGGCACGCTCACTCTCCGTCCCAGTAGTCGACGCTGGTGCCGTCCTTCACGAACTGCGACGGGAACGTCGCCTGCGTCGGAAAGACCCCCGGGGTGCGCCCGGCGATCACGCCGAACTTCCCCGAATCCGGGTATTGCCAGACATCCGCCTCGATCATCGTGCTGACCGCGAGATACCGCAACGGCGCCGCGCCGGTATTGATGAACTGGTGCGCCGGGCCACCGGCCGGGCAGCAGACGAAATCGCCCTTGCGCACGGCGTGCTGCGCGTCGCCGTAGCGCAGCTGGCCTTCGCCTTCGAGGACGAAGAACAGCTCCTCGTTGACGTGATGATTGTGAAACGGGAATGCGCGCTTGCCGGGCGCGACGGTCGTGACGTTGTAGCCGAGCTTCTTCGCGCCGAGCAGCGGCCCGATCGGCGCCAGCGTGGCGCCGAACCGGTCGCCGTGACGCATGTCGCGCGTTCCCTCGAGCTCGTCGAGGTTCACGATCGGCGGGCGCACGGGATCGCTCATCCGGCAGTTCTCATCGATCGATCGATCCGAACACGATGTCCTGCGTGCCGATGATCGCCACGACGTCGGCGAGCATGTGGCCGCGCGACATCTCGTCGAGCGCGGACAGATGGACGTAGTCGGGCGGACGCAGCTTGATCCGCCAGGGCTTGTTGGCGCCGTCGGAAATCGCGTAGACGCCGAACTCGCCCTTGGGATGCTCGATGGCGGCGTACACCTCGCCCGGCGGCACGTGCATGCCTTCGGTGAAGAGCTTGAAGTGATGGATCAGCTCTTCCATGTTGGTCTTCATCGACTCCCGTGACGGCGGGGCGACCTTGTGGTCCTCGGTGATCACCGGGCCGGGGTTGACGCGCAGCCAGTCGACGCACTGCTTCACGATGAGGTTCGACTGCCGCAGCTCCTCGACGCGGACGAGGTAGCGGTCGTAGCAATCGCCGGTGGCGCCGACCGGAATGTCGAAGTCCATCCGGTCGTACACTTCGTACGGCTGCTTCTTGCGCAAGTCCCACGGCACGCCGGAGCCGCGCAGCATCGGGCCGGTGAAGCCGAGCGCGATCGCCCGCTCGGCAGTGACGACGCCAATGCCCACCGTGCGCTGCTTCCAGATGCGGTTCTCGGTGAGGAGCGTCTCGTAGTCGTCGACGTAGGCCGGGAAGCGGCGCGTGAAGTCCTCGATGAAGTCGAGCACCGAGCCCTGCCGATTGGCGTTGAGCCGCGCCATGTCCTTCGCGTTGCGGCGGTGCATCGCGTTGTACTGCGGCATGCGATCCGGCAGGTCGCGATAGACGCCGCCGGGGCGGTAGTAGGCCGCGTGCATCCGCGCGCCCGACACCGCCTCGTAGATATCGAACAGATCCTCGCGCTCGCGAAACGCGTAGAGGAACGTCGTCATGCCGCCGACGTCCAGCGAATGCGTGCCGAGCCACAGCAGGTGGTTCAGGATGCGCGTGATCTCGTCGAACATCACGCGGATGTACTGCGCGCGGATCGGCACATCGATGCCGAGGAGCCGCTCGATGGCGAGGCAGTACGCGTGCTCGTTGCACATCATCGACACGTAGTCGAGCCGGTCCATGTACGGCAGCGACTGGATCCACGTGCGCGTCTCGGCGAGCTTTTCCGTCGCGCGGTGCAGCAGGCCAATGTGGGGATCGGCGCGCTCGATCACTTCGCCGTCCATTTCCAGCACCAGCCGCAGCACGCCGTGCGCCGCCGGATGCTGCGGGCCGAAATTCATCGTGTAGTTGCGGATCTCGGCCATGTCAGCCCTTGCGAAATCCGGGCTCGTCCGCGTAGTTCTCCTCGCGGATGATTCGCGGCGTGATCTCGCGCGGCTCGATGGTCACCGGCTGGTAGATCACGCGCCCTTCCTCGGGGTCGTAGCGCATCTCGACGTAGCCGTAGACTGGAAAATCCTTGCGGAACGGATAGCCGACGAAGCCGTAGTCGGTGAGGAGCCGGCGCAAGTCCGGATGGCCGGAGAACCCGATGCCGTAGAGGTCGAACGCCTCGCGCTCGAACCAGTTCGCCGTGGGCCAGAGGTCGACGACCGAAGCCAGCACCGGGAAATCGTCGTCCGTCGCGAACACGCGCACGCGAAGCCGCCGGTTGTGCGGCAGCGACAGCAGGTGATAGACGGCGGCAAAGCGCCGACCTTCCCAGGCGCCATCGCCGTAGCCGCGGTAGTCGACGCCGCAGACGTCGATCAGCATGTCGAAGCGCAGCTCGGGCCGGTCGCGGAGCTCGGCCATCACCTCGAGCATCCGCTCCGCAGCGACGACGATGGTCACCTCGTCGCGCTCGACAGTGACGCTCGCGACCCTTTCGGCGAGCGCGGCAGTGAGCGCCGCCGACAGCGCTGCGGTGGAACCGGCCATCAGCGGGCGATCGTGTTGGTGCGCCAGATCTTGTTCTGGAGCTGGAGGAGGCCGTAGAGCAGCGCTTCCGACGTCGGCGGGCAGCCGGGCACGTAGATGTCGACCGGAACGATGCGATCGCAGCCCCGCACGACCGAGTACGAATAGTGGTAGTAGCCGCCACCGTTCGCGCACGAGCCCATCGAGACGACCCAGCGCGGCTCGGCCATCTGGTCGTAGACCTTGCGCAACGCCGGCGCCATCTTGTTGCACAGCGTGCCGGCGACGATCATCACGTCGGATTGGCGCGGGCTCGGCCGGAACACGATGCCAAAACGGTCGAGGTCGTAACGCGACGCGCCCGCGTGCATCATCTCGACGGCGCAGCACGCGAGACCGAAGGTCATCGGCCACATCGAGCCGTTGCGCGCCCAGTTGATGACGCTGTCGAGCGTCGTGGTGACGAAGCCCTTTTCCAGCACGCCGTCGATGGCCATCAGCCCTTCTCCATTGCCGTCATTCCCACTCCAGCGCGCCTTTCTTCCACTCGTACACGAAGCCGACCACGAGGATCAGCAGGAAGATCATCATCGCGACAAAGCCGAAGAAACCGATGTCCGGCAGGACCACGGCCCAGGGAAACAGGAAGGCGATCTCGAGATCGAACAGGATGAAGAGGATCGCCACGAGGTAGTAGCGCACGTCGAATTTCATCCGTGCATCCTCGAACGCCTCGAAGCCGCACTCGTACGGCGACAGCTTCTGCGGATCGGGCCGATGCGGCGCGAGCAGCGTGCCGGCAGTGAGCATCAGAAGCCCCATGCCGAGCCCGAAGGCGATGAAGAGCAGGACGGGGAAATATTGTTCGAGCATGGTGTTTGGCGACGCGCGCTCGCCGGGATGCCTTCCTCGTTGCCGTTGTGCTGCCCTTCAGCCCCGCCCGGACCTTCCGGACGCTGCCCTCATGCTGCTGGTGCCGACGGGGAGACTCGAACTCCCACGGCTTTCGCCACTGCCCCCTCAAGACAGCGTGTCTACCAATTTCACCACGTCGGCCTGTCAGACCCCGAAAGTCGAGCGGCAGTTCGCACGTCGCGGCCTCGTTCCCGCCGCATGGCGCCCTTCGCCGATCGCCTTCCGGCGTCAAGTCAACTCACTTCGGCACTTCGCCTTTCTTGTCTGCAGCCCCGGCCGGCGCCGCCGGCGCCTGCTGCGGAACGGCGCCGCCGGGCACCGCGCCCGGCGCAGCGCCTGCGGGTTGAGGCACGTCGGCGGGCTTTGGCACGTCCGGCGTCTTCGGCGCGGTCGCCGGCGCCAGCCTTTCCATCACGCCCTGCTCCATCACGCCCGTCGGCTTGCCCTTGATCGTGCCGAAGAACGTGAGTCCGATGCTCGTCAGGAAAAAGACCGTGGCGAGTATCGCCGTCGTGCGCGAAAGAAAATTGGCCGAACCCGCGGCGCCGAACAGGCTGCCCGAAGTTCCGCTGCCGAATGCCGCACCCATGTCGGCGCCCTTGCCGTGCTGCATCAGCACGAAGCCGCAGACCGCCACGGCCACGAGCAGATGCAAGACCAGCAGGACGGTTTCCATATACGTCATCTTTTCACCCCGTCGATCGCGCTCTCGCCGTCAGGCACGCCCGATCGCCAAAAATTCATCCGCATCCAGCGCTGCGCCGCCGACGAGTCCGCCGTCGATGTCGGGCATCGCAAACAACGCGCCGGCATTGCCTGCCTTCACGCTGCCACCGTAGAGCACCTGCACGCTCCCTGCATTGCCTTGGATCAAGGCCTCGCGCAGGAGCGCATGGACTTCCTGCGCCTGCGCCGGCGATGCCGTCTTGCCCGTGCCGATGGCCCAGACGGGCTCGTACGCCAGCACGATCTTCGCCACATCCCCGGAGAGCGCCGCCACGACCGCCGCGAGCTGCCGCAATACCACCGTCGCCGTCGCCTTCGACTCGCGCTCGGCAAGCGTTTCGCCGACGCATACGATGGGCGTCAACCCCGCGGCCAGCGCAGCGCGCGCCTTGTCCGCGACCTCGACGTCCGATTCCGCGTGCAACTGCCGCCGTTCGGAATGGCCCGCAAGCACGTAGCGGCACCCGAACTCCGCGAGCATGCTCGCCGCAACTTCGCCCGTGTAGGCGCCGGAGGCGTGCGCGCTCACGTCCTGCGCACCCCATCCGATCGCCGAGCCGGACAACGCCGCCTGCGCCTGGCCGACGTAGGGAAACGGCACGCAAACGGCGAGCGTGCGACCCGGATCGGCCTGCCAGCCGGAAACGAGTCGGTCGAGAAGCTTCGCGTTGCTCGCGAGCCCGCCGTTCAGTTTCCAGTTGCCGACGACGAGCTTGCCGCGCATTCGCCCTTCACCTGCGTCCCCCGAAGATGCGCCAAAACGGCGCATCCGCGACGCTTGCCTCAAAACCTGTGGATTTTACCGCGCCGCACCAGAGGGGGTCAACGCGCGCTTATGCAACGGCCCGGCGAGATGGCGCCGCGCTGATCCCGGCTTGGCTTCGGGCGCGGACGAAGGGTCCCCAGGGCGCCGGCGCGCCCGCTGCCGACCGGCGTCAGATGCCGGCCAGCCGGCGCACGCGGCGCATCAGCGGCGGCAGGAACCATGCCGCGAGCGTCAGCGCACCGAGCGCCGCCGCCAGCGGCCGCTGGAAGAAGCCCAGCAGGTCGCCGTCCGACTTGATCATCGAGGTGATGAAGTTCTCCTCGAGCATCCCGCCCAGCACGACGCCGAGGATCGCCGGCGCGACGGGAAAGCCGTTCTCCTCGAGGAAGTACGCAACGACGCCGGCGACCAGCATCACGCCGATGTCGAACACCGTGTTGTTGATCGCGAACGCGCCGACGATGCAGAACAGCAGGATCACCGGCATCAGGATGTTGCGCGGCACCTTCAGGATGCGCTTCGAGACCTTGATGCACCACCAGCCGAGCGGGATCATCATCAGGTTCGCGACGATGAACAGCAGGTAGACGGCGTAGATGTTCTGCGGGTTCTGCGTGAACAGCGTCGGACCCGGGTTCATGTTCTTCATGTACAGGACGCCGATCACGATCGCCGTGATCGAGTCGCCGGGAATGCCGAACACGAGGGCCGGGATCCACGCGCCCGCGAGCGCGCTGTTGTTGGCGGAGCCCGATTCGACGATGCCCTCGACGTGGCCCGTGCCGAACTTCTCCGGCGTCTTGGAGAATTTCTTGCTCATCGCGTACGACATCCACGCCGCGATGTCGGCGCCTGCGCCCGGCAGCGCGCCCACGAGCGTGCCGAGCATGCTGCCGCGGAGGATCTGCACCGGATATTCCTTCGTGAGCCGCCACATGCCCTTGAACACGTTGCCGATCGGCTGGTCGACGATCTTGAGCGGCGGGTCGAGGTCGACCGCGAAGCGCAGGATCTCGGACACGGCGAACATGCCGATCATCAGCGGTATCAGCCCCACGCCGCCCATCAGCTCGGTGCTGCCGAACGTGAAGCGCGGGAACCCGGCCGGATTGCCGAGACCGACGCAGCCGACCAGCAGGCCGAGCAGCAGCGAGACCGTGCCTTTCAACGGGCGCTCCGCCGTGATGACGATCGCGCACGAGAGTCCGAGCAGCACGAGCCAGAAGTATTCGAACGAGCTGAACTTGAGCGCGAACTCGGCCAGCGCCGGCGCGGAGAGGATGAGCACTGCCGTGCCGAACAGTCCGCCGATCGCCGAGAACACGAGCCCCGCGCCGAGCGCCGTTTCCGCCTGGCCCTTCTGCGTCATCGCATAGGCCTCGTCGGTGTACGCCGCGGACGCCGGCGTGCCGGGCATGCGCAGCAGGCAGCCGGGAATGTCGCCGGAGAAGATCGCCATCGCCGTGGCAGTGACGATGGCGGCAATCGCCATGATCGGCGGCATGAAGAACGTGACCGGCACCAGCAGCGCCGTGGCCATCGTCGCGGTCAGGCCGGGCACGGCGCCGACAAAGAGCCCGAACACCGAAGATGCCAGCATCACCATGACGGTCTTCGGCTCGAAGACCATCGAGAACGCCTGCAGCAGCGGGTCCATCAGAACGCGAACCGCGTGAGGACACCCCAGGGCAGCGGCACGCGCAGCAGCTTGTAGAACGCGAAGTGGATGACCAGCGTCACGACGAGCGCCGTCACGATCGCGACGTTGCGCGGCACGCCGTAGGCGAGGAACAGCGCCAGAAGAAAAAGCGGCGCGACCAGCAGGAAGCCGACGCGGTCGGCGAGCAGCACGTAGGCGACCGTGCCTGCGATCGTCACCAGGAAAGCGACGACGTGCCGCGGCGAGCGCGTCCACTCGCCGGACGCGAGCCACGGCGTGCGGGCGCGATCCCGCAGCCCACTCACGATCAGCAGCAGCGCGCAGACGACGAGCCCCGCCGCGACCAGGCCCGGAAAGAGCCCGGGCCCGACCTTCTGACCCGGGATGGGCGGAAATGCCGGTACGTGCAGCAGCACCGCGAGGCCAAGCACCAGCAGCACGGCGCCGACGACGGCGTCGTTCGCTTTCATTGCGCGATCACGCGATCACTTCGCCATGCCGAGGGCCTTCATGACCGTGCCCATGTCGGCGTCGCCTTTCGCCATGTAGATGCCGAACTCGTCCTGCGCCGCCCACGTCGCGCCGAAGCCGCGCTGGGCGAGAAATTCCTGGTACTCCTTGCTGTCGTAGGCCTTCTTGATCGTCGCGACCAGCTTCGCCTCGATGTCCTTCGGCAGCCCCTTGGGCGCCGCCATGCCGCGCCACGCGGCTGCCGTCCAGTTGCTGCCGGTCGCGGCCTTGATCGTCGGCAGCGCCGGGTAGAGCGCCGGCGCCTTGCTGTCGAAGATCGCGAGCGAGCGCACCTTGCCGGCGTCGATCAGCGCGCGCGCCTCCGGGATCGAGCAGGGGACGATATCCACGCCGCCCGCGACCAGATCCTGCAAACCCGGCGCCGCGCCGTTCGACGGCACCCAGGGAACGCTCTTCGGGTCGATCTTGAGGTCGTTCAGCAGCCCGGCGATCGCGAGCTGCCAGATGCCGCCCTGCCCCGTGCCCGATGCCTTCAGCTTGCCCGGGTTGGCGCGCACGGCGTCGAGCACGTCCTTCACGGTCTTGTACGGCGAGTCGGCGCGCACCTGGAAGCCCGCCGGATCGGCGTTCACCAGCGCGAGCGGCGTGTACGAGCCCGGCCCGAGCTCGGTCAGGCCCTGCCAGTGCATCATCGTGATCTCGACGGTGATGAGGCCGAGCGTGTAGCCGTCCGGCGCTGCCTGCGCGATCGCGCTGTGACCCACCACGCCGTTGCCGCCGGTGCGGTTGACGACGTTGACCGGCTGGCCGAGCTCCTTCTCGAGATACACGCCGAAAAAGCGCGCGACGGCGTCGGTGCCGCCGCCGGCGCCCCAGGGCACGATGAGCGTGATCGGGCGCTCGGGATAGGCCGCAGCGGCAGTCGCGGCGACCAAAGCAAACACGAGCGCGACGAGCGCGCGCAGGCAGCGTGGCATGTGATCCTCCTGTAAGACGATGAACGGAACGCAGCGCCGTGCTTCGAGCGGCCCGATCGCGCGTCGCGGGACGTTAGCAGCGCCCCGCAGACCGGTCAAGTGGTCTGACCAGTTGGCGGAACGTCGTTGAGATGACAGGCCGAGCGGTGGCGGGTCGAGATCTCGACCAGCGCCGGCGCGTTCTCGCGGCAGACCGGCATTGCGTGCGGACAGCGCGGATGGAAGTGGCAGCCTGACGGGGGATCGAGCGGCGAGGGAATCTCGCCGGCGATCGGAACGAACGTCCGCTTCTTCGGCTCGATCTTGCCCACCTCGGCGAGCAACGCCTGCGTGTACGGGTGATTCGGCTGATTGAAGAGCTTCGCCGCCGGCGCGCTCTCGACCACCCGCCCGAGGTACATCACCACGACGCGGTCGGCGAGGAACTGGACGACGCCGAGATCGTGGCTGATGAAGAGATACGTGAGGTTGAGCGACGATTTCAGGTCGACGAACAGGTTCAGCACCTGCGCCTGGATCGACACGTCGAGCGCCGCCACCGACTCGTCGCAGACGAGGAACTCGGGTTTCACGGCGAGCGCGCGCGCAATGCCGATCCGCGCTCTCTGGCCGCCGCTGAACTGATGCGGATAACGACGCATCAGCGTCGGGTCGAGACCCACCTTGTTCAGCATCAGGCCGACGTACTCGACCTGCTGCTTGCGCGTCACGATCCGGTGCACGACGGGCGCTTCGCCGACGATGTCGACGACGCGCAGCCGCGGATTGAGCGAAGCGTACGGATCCTGGAAGATCATCTGCGTCTTCAACTGCTGGCGGCGCTCCTTGGCCGGCGGCAATCCGGCGAGCGACGTGCCGCGCCAGAAGCGTTCGCCCGCCGACAGATCGAGCAGGCCGGCGGCGAGACGGCCGAGCGTCGACTTGCCGCAGCCCGATTCGCCGACGAGGCCGACGATCTCACCGGGCGCCACACGGAGGTCGACGTTGTCGACGGCGTGCACGATCTCCTCGCGCACAGTGGCGCCGAGCCGGCGGCCGATCCGCGCCGCGAGGTCGAGATGCTTGACGAAACGCTTCGACACGCCGCGCAGCTCGATCAGCGGCGTGTCGGTGTCGGGAAGTGGCCGCGTCGGCCGCGTCAGAGTGGATGGTGACATCGGACGGACGAGCCGGCGGGCGCCAGCGCGCGCATTTCGGGCGTCGTAAGGCAATCGGGCTTGGCGCGGTTGCAGCGGTCGCGGAACGCGCAGCCTGCTGGCAGGTGCGCGAGCGACGGCGTCATGCCCGGAATCTGCTTCAGCCGCGCGCCGCGCACGTGCGCCGAGGGCACCGAGTCGAGCAGCCCACGCGTGTAGGGATGGCGCGGCCGCGACAGCACTTCCTCGACGGTGCCGTCTTCCACGATCCGGCCGGCGTACATGACGCAGACACGGTCGGCGAGACCGGCAATCACCGACAGGTCGTGCGTGATCCATACCAGCGCCGTGCCCGTCTCCTGCGTCAGCCGCTGCATCTCGAACAGGATCTGGCCCTGGATGGTGACGTCGAGCGCGGTCGTGGGTTCGTCGGCGATGATGACGGCGGGCTTGTTGAGGAGCGCGATGGCGATGGCGACGCGCTGGCGCATGCCACCGGAGAACTGATGCGGGTACGCGTCGAGACGCTCGTCGGGTGACGGAATGCCGACTTTCACCAGCGCTTCGCGCGCCCGCGCCCGCGCCGTCGCCTCGCTCACGCGCTCGTGCGCCAGGATCGCCTCGGTCATTTGCACGTCGATGCGCAGGACCGGATTCAGCGTCATCATCGGGTCCTGGAAGATCATCGCAATGCGTCGGCCGCGAATCTGCCGCATCGCCTCGCTGCCGAGCTTCGTGAGCTCAACGCCGTCGAGCGTGATGCTGCCCGCGACGATGCGTCCCGGCGGGTCGATCAAGCCCATCAGCGAATAGCCGGTCATCGACTTGCCCGACCCGGACTCGCCGACCAGCCCGAGGACCTCGCCCCGCGCGACGCGAAACGAGACGTCGTCGACTGCCTTCACCACGCCGGCCTTGGTGAAGAAATGCGTGCGCAGGCCGTCGACCGCGAGCACCGGGTTTGTCATCCGGGAGCCTCGCGAAGCGCTTTCATCGTTGCAGCCGCGGGTTGAGCACGTCGCGCAACTGATCGGCGACGAGGTTGATGCTGACGATCGTGAGCAGCAGCGCGACGCCCGGATAGACGCTGATCCAGTATTTGCCGGACAGCAGGTATTGGTAGCCGTTGGCGATCAGGAGCCCGAGCGACGGCTCGGTGATCGGCAGGCCGAGGCCGAGAAACGACAGCGTCGCCTCGAGCGCAATGGCCGCCGCCACCTGCACCGTGGCGACGACGATCATCGGCGGCAGGCAGTTCGGCAGCAGGTGCCGGAACACGATGCGCGCCGGCGGCAACGCGAGGCAGCGCGCCGCTTCCATGTATTCCTTGCGTGTTTCCACCAGGGCGGCGCTGCGCACGGTACGCGCGTAGTACGCCCACTGGACCGTCACCAGCGCGGTGATCACCTTGCCCGTGCCCTGCCCCAGCACTGCGATCAGGATCAGCGCGATCAGGATCGCCGGGAACGACAGCTGGATGTCCACGATGCGCATGATGATCGCTTCGACGCGGCCGCCGAAATAGGCAGCGGCGAGGCCCATTGCGAGGCCGATCGCGAGCGCCACGACGGTGCTGATCGTGCCCACGGCGAGCGAGATACGCAGCCCGTAGAAGATCGCCGACAGCATGTCGCGACCCTGGTCGTCCGTGCCGAGCCAGAACGTGCCGCCGTTGCCCGATGGGCTGCCCGGCGGCAGCTTGCTGTCCATCACGTCGATCTGCGCGAGATCGTAGGGATTCTGCGGCGAGATCAGCGGGGCGAAGATCGCGGCGAGCACGAGGAGCACGAGCAGCCCAAGCCCGAAGACCGCCACCGGGTTGGCGAGAAAGTCCGTCGCGATCCGCTCGAACGGCGTCTGCACCTTGCGTGCCTTCGCCGCGTCGACGACCCGGCCCGCTGCGCTCATCCCTTGGTATCCGTGAGTCGCACGCGCGGATCGAGCGCCGAATAGAGCACGTCCACGGCCAGGTTGATGACGATGAAGAACGTGACGATAACGAGCAGGTACGCGACGATCACTGGCCGGTCGAGGAAGTTGATCGAATCGATCAGCAGCTTGCCCATGCCGGGCCAGGCGAACACGCTCTCCGTGACGATGGCGAAAGCGATCAGCGCGCCGAACTGCAGCCCGATGACGGTGACGATGGGAATGAGGATGTTCCGCAGCACGTGCACGCCGATCACGCGGCGGTTCGACAACCCCTTGGCGCGCGCGAACTTGACGTAGTCCTGCATCAGCGCCTCGTGCGCGCCGGCGCGCGTCAGGCGGATCAGCAGCGCGACGTTGAACAGTGCGAGGTTGGTCGCCGGCATCGCGAGGTGCCGCAGGCCGTCGACGGTGAGAAACGACACCGGAATGCCGAGCACGTCCACCGTCGTGCCGCGACCGTTCGACGGCAGCCAGCCGAGGATCACCGAGAACACCATGATCAGCATCAGGCCGACCCAGAACGTCGGCAGCGAAAAGCCGAGGATCGAGCCGGCCATGATCGTGCGCCCGGCGATGCCGTTGGGCTTGAGGCCCGCCCACAGGCCGAGCGGAACGCCGAGCACGATGGCGATGATCATTGCCGCGAACGCCAGCTCGAGCGTGGCGGGCATGCGCTCGAGGATGAGGCCGAGCGCGGAGGTTGCGTGCACGAACGACTTGCCGAGATCGCCGTGCAGCGCGCCCGAGAGAAAGCTGAGGTACTGCTCGGGCAGGGTCTTGTCGAGGCCGAGGGCCGCGATCGCGCGCTCGCGGTCCTGCTGGTCCGCCTGCGGGTTGATCAGGATGTCGATCGGGTTGCCGACGGCGTACACGCCGACGAACACCAGCACCGACATCACGAGCAGGACGACGACGCTCTGCAGGCTGCGACGGATGATGTAGACGAGCACGGCGGCGGCAGGTCGCGAACCGTCAGGTCACGGCGGAGCGACACTGCTCGCGCACACACGGCGCACGATCAGCCGGTCGGTGCGCCGCAGCGCCACGCGCCGGGAAGGAGGCCGCGCGCCGCGATGCGAGCGTCACCCCTTGACCGGCTTGAACTGGAACGCGAGCGTGTACTCGTCGGTGCGCGGAATGTAGGCCACCTTCTTCGTTGTCGCCCAGATGGTGAACTGGAAGTGGATCGGCATGATGCCGAGGTCTTCCATCGCGAGCTTCGTCGCCTGCTGGAGCATCGTGCGGCGATTCTCGTCGTCGACCTGCTGCAGCGCCTGCTCGATCAGGTAGTCGACCTTGGCGTTGCTGTAGCGGCCCCAGTTGACGGCGCCCAGGCCCTTGTCGCGGTTGAACGTCGCGAGCAGCGAGCGCAGCGGCGAGGACGCCTCGCCGGTCGACGCGCCCCAGCCGACCATGTGGAAGCTGAACTCCTGCTTCGACGCGCGGCCCGAGTACGGCCCCATCGGCGCCGTCTCCACCTTCGACACAATGCCCACGCGCGAGAGCATTTGCGCGACCGCCTGCACGATCTTCTCGTCGTTGACGTAACGCCCGGCCGGGCCATGGATCGTCAGGTTGAAGCCGTCCGGGTAGCCGGCTTCCGCGAGCAGCTTTTTGGCGCCTTCGGGATCGTAGGCGTCGGCCTTGAGGCTCGGCAGGTTGCCGAAGAGCTTCTCCGACACGAGCTGGCCCGAGGGAATCGCCTGCCCTTCCATCACACGCTCGGCGATCGCGGGCCGGTTGATGGCTTTCGAGATCGCGTGGCGCACGCGCGGGTCGAGCAGCGGATTCTTCGCGAGGGGCTTCCCGTCCTTCGCGGTGATAAACGGGCTCGAGCGCTCGAGATAGTCGAAGTTGAAGTAGATGACGCGATGCGAGATCTTCGACGTCACGGTGAACTTCGGGTCGGCCTTGATCCGCGCGAGGTCGGCCGTGGGCGGCTGCTCGATCGCGTCGACGTCGCCCGAGAGCAGTGCCGCGACACGCGCCGACTCATTCTTGATGATCTTGAACGTCACTTTGTCCCAGGGCGACTTTTCGCCCCAGTAGGCATCGTTTCGCGCCAGCTCGATGCGATCGCCGTTGACATAGCGGACGAACTTGTAGCGGCCGCTGCCGATCGCCGCCTTGCCCGAGTTGAAGTCTTCGGTCGTCGCGCCAGTCGCGGCCTTCTTCGACACGATGTAGATCGTCGACAGGTCGTTGGGCGACAGCGGATACGGCGACGCGTACTTGAAGCGGATCGTGTAGGGATCGACGATCTCCTTCGCGACGATCGCCTTCGTGTACGCGGAGAAGGGGCCGGGGCTGTTGGGCACCTGCGGGACGCGGTCGATCGAGAACACGACGTCCTCGGCGGTGAGCTCGCTGCCGTCGTGGAACTTGACGCCCTTGCGCAGCTTGTACTCCCACGTCTTGTCGTCGATCGCCTTCCACGACGTCGCGATGCCCGGAATCATCCGCGAGTCCGGGTCCATCTGCACCAGCTTGTCGAAGATGTGCTCGGCGACGTTGTTGTTGGGGAACAGGTTGAAAAAGTGCGGATCGATCGACGTCACATCGGCGGCGACGGCGATCTTGAGCTCCTGCCCCGCGGCGAGCGGCGTTAGCGCGAACGAAGCGGCGACCGCGAGGCCGGCGGCGAAGCGGAGGGCAAGGCGAGACAAGCGCATGGTGATCCTTGAAGGAGAGAAGGATGGGACGTCGCGGCGGCGCGGGCGCCGGGCGGTATCCGAAGCCGGCCCGAATCTATCCCACGGCGCCGGGGGCGTCAAAGCATTCGCCGGTGCACGCACCCGGTGCAGGGACGCCCGCTTACGGCGCAGTCGCAGCAGCGGGCGCGGCTGCCCCGCGCGGGCGCCTGAACACTGAAGCCCGCGCGGGGCAGCCGGGCCCGCTGCGCCCAACCGGCGCACCGCCCCGGCGCGCAATGACGTTGTCCTGCCTTCGAGGTCAGACGACCTTGACGCGGATGTCCGGCAGGCCGTCGATGTGCGCGTCCATGATGTCGCCGCGCACCACCGGACCGACGTTCTCGGGCGTGCCCGAGTAGATGATATCGCCGGGCGCCAGCTCGAACGCTTCCGACAATTTGCTGATCTGCTCGGCGACGGACCAGATCATCTGGTTGAGGTTGGCGCTCTGCTTCACCTGCCCGTTGACTTTGAGCCAGATCGCGCCGTCCTTGAAGTGGCCCACTTTCGCGACCGGCTGCAGGGGGCCGAGCGGCGCCGAACGATCAAAGCTCTTGCCGATTTCCCACGGCTTCTTTTCGTCGCCCATCGCGCGCTGGAGATCGCGTCGCGTCATGTCGAGTCCTACCGTGTAGGCATAGACGAGGTCGAGCGCCTGGTCCTGCGAAAGGTTGCGCCCGCCTTTCGCGAGCGCCGCGACCAACTCGACTTCGTAGTGGTAGTTCTTGGTCAGCGGCGGATAGGGATGGTCGAGCGTCTCGCCGGGTAGCGCGATCTGGATCGCGTCGGTCGGCTTCTGGAAAAAGAACGGCGGCTCGCGCGTCGGGTCCGAACCCATTTCGCGCGCGTGCGCCGCGTAGTTGCGGCCGATGCAGTAGATCCGTCGCACGGGAAACAACTCGCTGCCACCGGCGATCGGGATGTACGTCGGCGCCACGGCGAACGGCGTGCGCAGCGCCGATGCATCGGCCGCGCGGGCGCCGCCGGTCGCGGCACCACCCGCGGCAAGCGCTGCGGCAGCCTGCAGGAGTTCGCGACGCGTGTTCCTGGCCATGTTCACCTCCGGTTGGTTTGGTTCGACGCGGCCAGCGCGCTCAGGCGCGGTGCCGTGGCGTCGTCGCAGGGCGGCGGGTGCGCAGCGATGATGGCGTCGAGGGACGAATAATAGCGTTCGTCCGCGGCGCTGTCGCGCGCGGCGAGCGCGCGTGCCGCGGTCTCGGCAAGTGCCGCGCCGGCGGCATTCCAGGCCTTCGCGTCGACGAGCGACCCGTTGGCGTAGACGAAGACGGTGCGCGCGCGACCCTCAGGGTGCCATGACCGCGTGGCGCCATCGAGGACGCCGGCCACATAGGTCGCTTCCAGCTTCTGCTGCGCCTCTCCGCCCCGCGGCGCGTCGGCGTACCAGAGCGACACCGTGCCGCTCTTCTGCCCCTCGTCGTACGGGATGTGCGCGACGCGCACACCCGCCGCGGTCCAGAAAATGAACGAGCTGGTGCGCTTGCCGCGGTTGAATGCCCCAACGACGCGGAGCGCGCCATTGCGGCCGCGCAACTCGTAGGCACCGTGCGGGCGCCCGTCGCGGCAGCCGCCGGTCGCCGTGAGACCATCGTCCGCAACGGCGGTGGCATACGCGGCCGGGCTTGCCGCCGCGGCCGCCGCCCACAGCAGCGCGCCCGTCAGGTGCCGCGCCGCTTCCACCATTCGGCCAACTCGCCGACGATGCCGCGCCGGAACGCGAGCACGCAGATCACGAAAATCACGCCGGTGATGATCGTGACCCATTGCCCGAACGGCGCGAGGTAGTTCTCGAGCGCGATGATCACGAACGCGCCGACGACCGGGCCGAAGATCGTCCCCATGCCGCCCAGCAGCACCATCAGCACGACCTCGCCGGACATCGACCAGTGAACGTCGGTCAGCGAAGCGAGCTGGAACACGATCGCCTTCGTGGCGCCCGCAAGGCCGGCCAGCGTGGCCGACAACACGAACGCGAGCAGCTTGTAGCGATCGGCGTCGTAGCCGAGCGAGATCGCGCGCGGCTCGTTCTCGCGGATCGCCTTCAGCACCTGCCCGAACGGCGAGTGGATGACGCGATAAATGAAGAGGAACGCCGCGAGGAAGATCGCGAGCACGACGTAATAGATGGTCAGCGTGCTTGACAGGTCGATGAAACCGAACAGGCGGCCGCGCGGGACGGACTGGATGCCGTCCTCGCCGTGCGTGAAAGGCGTCTGCAGGAAGAAGAAATAGATCATCTGCGCGATGGCGAGCGTGATCATCGCGAAGTAGATGCCCTGGCGCCGGATCGCCAGCGCGCCGACGACGACACCGAGGAGCGCAGCGGCGGCCGTCCCGAACAGGATCGCGACCTCGGGGGGCATGCCCCAGCCCTTCGCCGCATACGCGCTGACGTAGCCGGCCGTGCCGAGGAACATCGCATGGCCGAACGAAAGGAGTCCGCCGAAGCCCAGCAGCAGGTTGAACGCACAGGCGAAGAGCGCGAAGCACAGCGCTTTCATCAGGAAGACCGGGTACACGCCGACCAAAGGCGCCACGGCCAGCAGCGCCGCCATCACGCCGGTCGCCACCAGCATCCGGTGGCGATCCGCAGGCGTCTCCTGGACGACGGCAACGGCAGGGGTGGCCATGGCTAGTGCTCGCGCCCGAAGAGTCCGGCCGGCTTGATCAGCAGCACGATGACCATGATGACGAAGATCACGGTGTTCGACGCCTCGGGATAGAAGTACTTGGTAAGGCCCTCGACCACGCCAAGCGCGAAGCCCGTGAGGATCGCGCCCATGATGGAGCCCATGCCGCCGATCACGACGACGGCGAAGACGACGATGATGAGGTCGGCACCCATCAGCGGATTCACCTGGTAGATCGGCGCCGCCATCACGCCCGCGAGCGCGGCCAGCCCGACGCCGAAGCCGTAGGTGAGGGTCACCATCCGCGGGACGTTGATGCCGAACGCCTGCACAAGCGCGGGATTCTCCGTCGCCGCGCGCAGGTAGCTGCCGAGCTTGGTGCGCTCGATCACGTACCA